>WBZT01000721.1_pt1 | contig 25837 bp, 24 predicted proteins | sample 5204241 | NCBI WGS metagenome assembly WBZT01 (sample SAMN12344358, study PRJNA552823) | activated sludge metagenome | biome: Activated sludge suspended growth; feature: Nitrification reactor; material: Wastewater; isolation source: activated sludge from nitrification reactor of wastewater... | reverse complement strand
GTGGCGCGATCGCCCTCGGCCACCCCTTCGGCTCGACCGGTGCCCGGATCACGACCACCCTGCTGCACGGGCTCGCCGCCAAGGACGGCACCTTCGGCCTCGAGACGATGTGCGTGGGCGGTGGCCAGGGCATGGCCATCATCTACGAGCGGCTCTCGTGACCCGCTGACGCACCCGAACGAGGAAGGCCCCGCGGCGCGAGCCGCGGGGCCTTCCTCGTCTCTCGGGGCGCTCGGTCAGCCGGCGAGGTAGCGCCGCAGGACGGCCAGCCGCTCGACGAGGCCATCCAGCACCCCGGCCTGCACCGCGTCCCAGACCGTCACCCGCAGTTCGTCGAGGGCGACGGCCGGGCCGAGGTCGGGCAGGAGCGCACGCGGCATACTCTCCGCGTCGGCGACCTCGTCGGCGAGCGCCTGGGCGAGGGCACGCACCCCGGATGAAGACGAAACCGCCTGGGTGAGCGGCAGCTGACGCCACCGCTCACCCAGGCGGTCGAGTTCGACGCGGAGCTCCGGCGGGAGGACGGTCACCGGGAGGACGGGAGTCGCGGGGTCAGTCGCGCATCCGGGCGAGCAGGCGCAGGATCTCGACGTAGAGCCAGACGAGGCTCACGATGATGCCGTGGGCGAACAGCCAGGAGTAGCGCTCCGGGGCGCCCATCCGCACACCCTGCTCGACCGAGTCGAAGTCGACCGCGAGCGAATAGGAGGCCAGGCCGACGCCGAGGACCGAGATGGCGATCCCGAGCATCCCGCTGCCGCCGAAGCCCCAGCCGTGGGTCCAGCCGAACATGAGCGCGACGACATTGGCCAGGCTGAACAGCAGGTAGCCCATGAGCGCCATGCCGAAGATCCGCCGCGACCGCGAGGTGACCTTGATGAAGCCCATCCGGTAGCCGAGGAACATGCCGGCGAAGGTCGCGAGGGTGGCCACCACCGCGGTCATGACGATGCCGGGATACCACGCCTCCATCACCCGGCTGAAGGCACCGACGAAGGCGCCCTCGAGGATCGCGTAGCCGAGGATGAGCGGCACCGAGACCTTCTTCATGAAGGCGATGACCAGCCCGAGCACAAGGCCGCCGAACATGCCGACGAGCCAGATCGGCGTGACCAGCTGCGGCTGGGCCGAGGTGACGACCCACGTGGCCGCCGCGGTGAGCAACAGCACGGCGAACAGGCTGAGCGTCTTCATCACGACGTCGTCGAAGGTGACCCGCCCGGTCTGCAGCGGGCCGGCGCTCGGGCGCTGCCACATCGTCTCGAGCTGGTCGGCGTCGACGGGGGCCGGGTAGGCCGACGGATAGCCGGGCTGCTGCTGGGCCGGCTGGCCGAAGCCCGCGTAGCTCTGCTCGCGCAGTTCCTTGTCGATCTTGCCGAACACCGGGTTGTTGCCGGCCATGTGTCCTCCAGGGTGCGGCAGGCCCGGACGGGCCTGTCTGTTGACTACAGCGTACGGGGGTCGGTCGATGTTCCCGGGATCTCGCGGGTTGCCCCCGGGTGCCCCCGGGTGCCCCCGGCGGGGTTCGAACCCGCAACCGGGCGATTTTAAGTCGCCTGCCTCTGCCGGTTGGGCTACGGGGGCGGCTCCCACTCTAGGGCGACCCTGCGGGTATGCCGTGTCACCGTCCCCGGTCACAGGTAGGTGCGGCGCGGGTGGACCGCGTGCGGCCCGGCCACCCGGTCAAGGAAGACCAGTCCGTCCGTGTGGTCGATCTCGTGTTGGAGGCAGACCGCCTCGAAGGCGTCGGTCTCGATCGTCACCCACTCCCCCGTCACCGGCAGCTGGCCGCGCACGGACAGCCGCCGGGCACGGGCGACGTCGCCGGTGAAGTCGGGAACCGACATGCAGCCCTCCCGACCCTTCTCCCGCCGGCTGGCCGTGAGGACCTGCGCATTGCACAGGACGAACCCACCGTGACAGGTCCGCGTCTTCGGGTGGCCGGTGACGTCGACCGAGAAGACCCGCCAGGCCAGCCCCACCTGCTGGGCGGCGAGCCCGACGCAGCCCGGCGAGACCGCTTGGGTGGCGAGCAGGTCGGCGGCCAACTGGACGACCTCGCCCGCGGTGGGGTCGACGACCTCTCCCGGGGTGGCGAGCACCGGGTCGGGCGCCCGGACGACATCGAGGATGCGGCCCCCCGGCAGCGAGGGCAGGACGAGCGGACTCACAGCACCTCGTCGTCCACCCGCTCGAAGGCCACTCGGACCCCCAACTCACTCGCGGCCTCGCGCAGGTCCCGCTCGAGCTCGTCAACGGCGGCGCCCTCCGGCAGCTCGACCTCAGCGACCAGGACGTAGAGGCCGGAACCGAGCCGGGTGCCCAGGTCGACGACATTGCCGCCGTGGCGGGCCACGACGTCGGTGACGGCCGCGACGATCCCCGGACGGTCGGCCCCGTGGACCCGCAGCGTCCACGCGGTGCCGGGGGCGGGCGGCATACCCGATTCGCGCAGCGCCCGGACGTCGACGGTGAGCGATCCTTGGGCCGCGAGGCCGGCGAGGGCGGTCTGCACGGCTGCGACCGAAACGGCCCCCCGCACGAGGACGACCATGGCGAAATGCCCGCGCAGCAGGGTCATCGTCGAGTCCTCGAGGTTGGCCCCGAGACCGGCAAGGGCCGTGGTGAGTTCGGCGACGATGCCCGGGCGGTCGTCGCCGAGGACCGTCACGGCCAGGAGGGGGTCGCTATGCACGGGTTCACCGTATCGACGCGCCAAGGCGGGCGATCACCGCGTCCAACATCGGCTCGGTGAGCCGGCCGGTGAAGGTGTTCTGCTGGCTCACGTGGTAGCTGCCGACGAGCCGGACCATCCCGCCCGGATCGGCCACCCCGAGCTCGGTCTCGGCGCCGTGTCCGAAGCGCGGCCGAGGGGCCGGGACCTGCCACCCGAGGCGCCGGGCGGCCGCGAGCGTCGCGTCCCAGGCCAGCCCCCCGAGGGCGAGGATCGCCTCCAGCCCCGGCGCAGCGAGGGAGAGGTCGCGCTCGAGCCAGGGTGCGCACCGGTCGCGTTCGTCGGTCGTCGGCCGATTGCCGGGAGGCGCGCACCGGACGGCCGCGACGATCCGCACCCCGCGCAGGCGCTGCCCGTCGCCCGCCGCCACGCTCGTCGGCAACTGGGCGAGTCCCGCGCGGTGGAGGGCGGCGAAGAGCCAGTCCCCGCTGCGGTCGCCGGTGAACATCCGTCCGGTGCGGTTGGCTCCGTGGGCGGCCGGGGCGAGCCCGACGACGAGCACCCGCGGGTGTGGGTCGCCGAAACCCGGCCCTGGTCGCCCCCAATAGGGCTCGCCCACGAAGGCGGCCCGCTTGGTCACCGCCACGTCCTCCCGCCACCGCACGAGACGGGGGCAGGCGCGGCATACCGAGATCCGCGCGTCGAGCGCCGCGAAGTCGACCGCGTCGCCCGCCAGCCGCGCGACCTGACCCGCGTCGCACGCGACCGGGGTATGCCGGGTGGCCGGGTCCCCGGGCCAGCCCGCCCCCGGTGGGGCCGGCGAAGCGACCGGCAGCCCGGTCACCGGATGAGGCAGCGGGGCTCCCGGAGTGGCCGACATGCGGGCCTCAGGGCACGAGGGAGTGGGCGATGCCGTCGAGGATGTCGTGCTCCGAGGTGATCACCGGGAGGTCCTCGCCCAGCCCGGTCGCCGCCCGGACCCGGTCGATCACCCGCGACCACACGAGCGCACCGGCCCCGATGACATCGACCCGGCCCGGATGCATGAAGCCGAGCTCGGCCCGCTGCGCCCGGGTCATCGCGAGCAACTCGGCGCAGGCCTGCTGGACCTGCGCGGGCGTGGCCCGGGACAGGTGGATCGCCTCCGGGTCGTAGGCGGGCAGATGCAACACCTGGGCCGCGATCGTCGTCACGCTGCCGGCCAGCCCGACGAGGGTGCGGGTGGGCCGCACGTCGACCGCGGCGACGGCGATCTCCACGGCCGCGTCGATGTCGGCGGTGGCAGCCGCGATCTCGGCCTCGGTCGGTGGATCCGAGCGCAGGTGACGTTCGGTCATCCGGACACAGCCCACGTCGACCGACCGGGCGGCTTCGACGTCGACCTCGCCACGGACGAGTTCGGTGGACCCGCCGCCGATGTCGACGACGAGGAAGGGCGGGGTGAGGCCGGCGGCGCGCAGGTCGCCGGTGGCCCCGAGGAAGGACAGGTGAGCCTCCTCGTGGCCACTCACCACCTCGGGGCGGACGTCGAGGTCACCGAAGGCGGCACGGACCCCGGCGACGAAGTCGCCGGCGTTGCGCGCGTCGCGGCTTGCGGAGGTGGCGACGAACCGGATCCGGTCCACGCCGAACTCGCGGCACTGCGCGGCATACTCACGGCACATCGCGAGGGTGCGGGCGAGCGCCTCGGGGGCAAGCTCGCCGGTGCGGTCGACCCCGTGCCCGAGCCGGACGATCTCCATCCGACGCACGAGGTCGGTCGTCCGGCGGGTGACCGGGTCGATGTCGGCGAGGAGCAGCCGGATGGAATTGGTCCCACAGTCGATCGCCCCGACCCTGCACTCGTCGGTCATGGGGATCCTCCGTCGTCAGTCGCTCCGTCTGCCACGAGCGTCGGTGCCGGTGCCACGCAGGGATCCTGCATCCCCCACTCTGCCAGCAGGGCCAGGGCCTCGTCGCCCAAGGGGTTCACTCCGGGGCCGGCGGCGAGGGCGTGGGCGACGAGCACGTGCAGGCACTTCACCCGATCGGGCATGCCACCGGCCGAGATCCCGGCGATCTCGGGGACGGTGCCGAGAGCCTCGCGGTCGGCCAGATAGCGCGCGTGGGCCTGCCGGTATGCCGCCGCGAGCGCCGGATCGCCGGCCAGCCGGGCCTGCATCTCCCGCATCACCCCCGAGGTCTCGAGGGTGCTCAGGGCGCCGGTGAGCCGGGGGCAGGTCGCGTAGTAGGTCGTCGGGAAGGGCGTGCCGTCGGGCAGCCGGGGTTCGGTCCGCACGACGTCGGGCAGGCCGCAGCGGCAGCGGTGGGCGACCGCGACGACCCCTCGCGGCTCCCGGCCGAGTTGTCGGGCGACCGCGGCGAGGTCCGCAGGATCGGCCGACGAGGGTGCGACGGGCTCTCGCGGCGCCCCGTGCCGGGACGCATCCGCTCTCGGCTCGCTCGCGGGCTCCACGACGGTCGAGCCTAGTCGGCCCGGCTGTGGGCCGGGCTGGGGGCTCGGCTGCGTGCTCGGCCGCGGGCGCTAGCGGGGCGGGAGCATCCCGGCGGTCGGTTTGTCGGCCAGCTGCACCGACTGCCAGAGCTGGGCATACCAGGGGGCGGTGGCGTCGGCCTTGGGGGCGGCCACCGTGGCACCGCTCACCGCGGGTCGCGGCACCTGGGCGGGATCGATGACGCTGTAGGACCGGTCGCCCACCTTGACGAACTTCAACCGCTCGCGCGCCTGCTGCTCGACGTAGGCCGGGTCCTGCCAGCGTGCCTGTTCGGCCTCGAGCGCGGCGACCTGGGCGCGCTGCTCCACGAGTTGGTCCTGGAGCGCGGCGATCCTCGCCCGCTGGTCGAGCACCGAGTGCACGGTGGGGACGAGGGTGACGAGCAGGACGAGCCCGACGGCCGCGAGCACGACCCAGCGGACCCATGCGGTGGCCGCGGGATCACCCGTCGGCAGATCCCGGGCGCGCGCGGCCAGGGCCGGCCGGGAGGCACCCCTGGGTCCGCTCGGACGACCGGTCGCCGGAGCGCCGGGGCGCGCAGCGGGCCGGGCGGCGGTGGCCCGCCGGGTCGGACCCGACCGGCCACCGCCCCCGGATTCGTTCCGGGTCGTTCGCGTCGTCATCCGGTGGTCAGCCCCATCCCACCAGTGTGACGGGTGCGATTACTGGGACTTGGCAGCGAAACGCGGGAAGGCGCCGGCGCCGGCGTAGACCGCCGCGTCGTCGAGCTCCTCCTCGATGCGCAGGAGCTGGTTGTACTTGGCGACCCGGTCGGACCGGGCGGGTGCGCCGGTCTTGATCTGGCCGCAGTTGGTCGCGACGGCGAGGTCGGCGATCGTCGTGTCCTCGGTCTCGCCCGAGCGGTGGCTCATCATGCAGCGGTAGCCGCTGCGGTGGGCCAGCTCGACCGCGTCGAGGGTCTCGGTGAGCGAACCGATCTGGTTGACCTTGACGAGCAGGGCGTTGGCGGTGCGGGTGTCGATGCCGCGCTGCAGCCGCTCGGGGTTGGTGACGAACAGGTCGTCGCCGACGAGCTGGACCTTGTCGCCGAGCTTGTCGGTGATCGCCTTCCAGCCGTCCCAGTCCTCCTCGCTCATCGGGTCCTCGATGGACACCAGCGGGTATGCCGCGACGAGCTCGGCGTAGTAGTCGGCCATCTCGTCGGCGCTCTTCTGCGCGCCCTCGAAGGTGTAGGACCCGTCCTTGAAGAACTCGGTCGCGGCGACGTCGAGGGCGAGGGCCACGTCGGTGCCCGGCGTGAGCCCGGCCTTGCCGATGGCCTCGACGATGAGGTCGAGCGCGGCCCGGTTGCTCTCCAGGTTGGGGGCGAAGCCGCCCTCGTCACCGAGCCCGGTCGACAGACCCCGGTCGTGCAGGACCTTCTTGAGCGCGTGGTAGACCTCGGCGCCCCAGCGCAGCGCCTCCTTGAACGACGGCGCGCCGATCGGGGCGATCATGAACTCCTGGATGTCGACGTTGGAGTCCGCGTGGGCGCCACCGTTGAGGATGTTCATCATCGGGACCGGCAGGATGTGCGCGTTGGGCCCGCCGACGTAGCGGAAGAGGGGCAGCCCGGCCGAGTCGGCGGCCGCCTTGGCCACGGCGAGCGAGACGCCGAGGATCGCGTTGGCGCCGAGGGTCTCCTTGTTGGCCGACCCGTCGAGGGCGATCATCTCGGCGTCGATGAGCCGCTGCTCGCTGGCGTCGAAGCCGACGATCTTGGGGTTGATGTCGTCGAGCACCGCGTCGACGGCCTTCTCGACACCCTTGCCGAGGTAGCGGCCTTTGTCGCCGTCACGCTTCTCGTAGGCCTCGAAGGCCCCCGTGGACGCGCCCGAGGGCACCGCGGCGCGGGCCACCGTGCCGTCGTCGAGGGCCACCTCGACCTCGATCGTGGGATTGCCGCGCGAGTCGAGAATCTCGCGGGCGCCGACTGCTTCGATGCTGGCCACGTCATGCCTCCGGTGCGGGTTGGAGCGGTGGAATCTGGGCCGACCGCGGGCGCCCGCCACGCTGCGGGCGCAAGGCGGCCGTCCCGTCCACCCTAGCGGGCGGCGTCGGTCAGGTGCCGGACGGCGGCCCGGAGAGCAGCGTCAGGATCGTCACGTTCGCGGACGATCTCCGCGACGAGGGCGAGCAGCCGGGAACCGGCCGAATCGCCCGCCGCAGCCGTGTCGACGAGGTCACCACGGCCGGCGCGGTCGAGCCGGGCCACCACCTGCGCGGCCCGCGCGAGCGACGGCATACCTGCAGGTATGCCGTCGAGCGGGCCCGGCGGCGACGCACCGGCGGGTGCCGAGGCGGCCTTGGCCGCCCGCTCCTGCGCCTTGATGACCGCCCAGGCGGCGGACACGGCCTCGGGGGTGTCGGCGGTGCCGTCGGCGAAGACATGCGGGTGCCGGCGTCGCAGCTTGGCCGCGATCCCGGCCGCGACCTCGTCGATGCCGAACGGCGCCACGGGGTCCTCCTGCCCGATCCGCGCGTGGAAGACGACCTGGAGCAGGACGTCACCGAGTTCCTCGACGATGTGCGCCCGGTCGCCCGACTCGAGTGCCTCGACCGCCTCGTAGGTCTCCTCGAGGAGATAGGGGACGAGGGAGGCGTGGGTCTGTTCGGCATCCCACGGGCAGCCTCCGGGGGAACGCAACCGGTCCATCACCGCGACGAGGTCGAGCAGGGCCGCGCCGGACGCAGGGCCCGAGGCGCTGCCCGCCTCGGTGCCCGGCGAGCTCATCGGGCGCTCAGGCGGTGGGCGCGGGCGCCGGCTTGATCCAGGGCGCGTCGACGGTCTTGAGCCCGCCGTCGGCGGGGTCGAACCGCCCGAACTGCGGGTTGACCGTGATCTGCGCCGCGCCGAGCTTGGCGAGGATCGCGTCGCGGTCGGCGGAGGTGAGCGAGGAGACGGCGACCCGCGCCTTGAGGTATTCGAGGGTCGCGTCGGTCGGCGCCGCCACCTGGGCGGCGACCGCGTAGTACTTGTCGTCGGGCGACCAGCTGCCCGAGGCGGCGGTCTGGCGCTCGATGAAGCCGGCCAGGATGAGCCAGTTGAGCACGTCGGTCTCGGTGGCCGGCTGGGCGAGCACCTTGGCCGCGTCGAGCTGCTCTGCGGTCCGGGTGAGTTCGCCCGTCGTGATGACCCGGCCGTCGACGACGGCGGCCGTGGTGGGCCGCTCGACCGCGCCGCAGCCACTCGTGAGGATCGCGGCGGCCGCAAGAGCGGCCACGAGGGAGACGAGGCGGCGCGCGGTCATCGCGGCTGGTCCTTTCCGGTGGCGACGGAGGTCGTGGCGACGCGAGCGGCGTCGTCCACATTGTCCACCACGACGGCCCGAACGACGTCGGCGGCCCAGCGCAGGACCGCCGTGTCCCGCAGCGGCTGGCCACCGACCCGGGCCGTCATCGGCCGCGGGACGAGGATGTGGTGGAGTTGGTCCTTGTAGATCGACCCCGGGTAGAGGCGCGTGAGCCGCAGCTTCCGGCTCTCGGGCATCCGGTCCGGGGGGATCGGGCCGAACCGGATCCACTGGCCTTGGGCCGAGATGTCGGTGAGCCCGCCCGCCCGAGCGACGGTGCGCAGCCGCGCGACTTCGAAGAGGTTGACGACCGGCTCGGGCGGCACACCGTAGCGGTCGCGCAGCTCGGCCTCGATCGCCTGCACCCCCTGCTCGTCGGTGACCTCGGCGAGCTTCTTGTAGGCCTCGAGCCGCAGCCGCTCCCCCACGTCACGCGGATAACCCTGGCCCGGCACGTAGTCGTGCGGGAGGTGCGCGTCGACCGGCAGCTCGATCTTCACCTCCGCGGGCGGGGCCGTCGCCTCCCCCCGGTATGCCGCGACCGCCTCGCCGACCAGCCGCACGTAGAGGTCGAAACCGACCCCCTCGACGTGCCCGGACTGCTCGCCCCCGAGGAGATTGCCGGCACCGCGGATCTCGAGGTCCTTCATCGCCACCTGCATGCCGGCCCCGAGGTCGGTGTGGCTGGCGATCGTCTGCAGGCGGTCGTGTGCGGTCTCGGTGAGGGGCTTCTCGGGCGGGAACAGGAAGTAGGCGTAGGCGCGTTCGCGCCCGCGGCCCACCCGACCGCGCAGCTGGTGCAACTGGGACAGGCCGAGCAGGTCGGCGCGCTCGACCACGAGGGTGTTGGCGTTGGAGATGTCCAGGCCGGTCTCGACGATCGTCGTGCAGACGAGCACGTCGAAGCGCTTCTCCCAGAAGTCGAGGACGACCTGCTCGAGCCGTCCCTCGCTCATCTGACCATGTGCAGTGGCGATCCGGGCTTCGGGGACCAGCTCGCGCAGCCGCGCGGCCGCTTTCTCGATCGAGGACACCTTGTTGTGGACGTAGAAGACCTGGCCCTCACGCAACAGCTCGCGCCGCACGGCGGCCGCGATCTGGCGCTCGTCATAGGCCCCGACGAAGGTGAGCACCGGATGGCGCTCCTCGGGAGGCGTGGCGAGGGTGGACATCTCGCGGATGCCGGTGACCGCCATCTCGAGGGTGCGTGGGATCGGGGTCGCCGACATCGCGAGCACGTCGACCGCCGTCCGCAGCTGTTTGAGCCGCTCCTTGTGCTCGACTCCGAAGCGCTGCTCCTCGTCGACGACGACGAGGCCGAGATCCTTGAACCGGATCTGGTCGGTGAGCAGGCGGTGGGTGCCGATGACGACGTCGACGCTGCCGTCCTCGAGGCCGGCGAGCACCGCGCGGGCCTCGGCGTCGGACTGGAAGCGGCTGAGCGCCTTCACCGTCACCGGGAACTGGGCATAGCGCTCGGCGAAGGTCTGCTGGTGCTGTTGGACGAGCAACGTGGTCGGCACGAGGACGGCCACCTGTTTGCCGTCCTGCACCGCCTTGAAGGCCGCCCGCACGGCGATCTCGGTCTTGCCGTAGCCGACGTCGCCGCAGACAAGGCGGTCCATGGGAATCGGCCGCTCCATGTCGGCCTTCACCTCGTCGATGGTCGAGAGTTGGTCGGGCGTCTCGACGTAGGCGAAGGCGTCCTCGAGCTCGCGCTGCCACGGTGTGTCCGGGGCGAAGGCGTGTCCGGTCGTGGCCATCCGCGCCGAGTAGAGCCGGATGAGCTCGCCGGCGATCTGCTTGACGTGTCGCCGGGCCCGGGCCTTGGTCTGTGCCCAGTCCGACCCGCCGAGCCGGTTGAGGGTCGGCGCCTCTCCGCCGACATACTTCGTCACTTGGTCGAGTTGGTCGGTCGGCACGTAGAGCCGGTCGGCGGGCTGCCCCCGCTTGCTCGCGGCATATTCGACGACGAGGTATTCGCGGGTGGCGCCCCCGACCGTGCGGGCGGTCATCTCGACGAACCGACCGACGCCGTGCTGTTCGTGGACGACGTAGTCGCCGGGGCGCAGGGCGAGGGGGTCGACCTGTGCGCGGCGACGGGCGGGCATCCGGCGCATGTCCCGGGTCGAGCCGTTCCCCCCGGACGAGCCCGTGAGGTCGGTCTCGGTGACGACCGCGAGTTTCGTTGCTGGACAGAGGAATCCGCGTCCTAGCGCTCCGGTCGTCACGAACACGACGCCGGGGATCGGCGTCGAAGTGCCTTCGTCGAGTCGACTCGGGATGCCGTGCTCGCCCAGCACCTCGTGGACCCGCCGCGCCAGGCCATGGCCCTCGGTGACCGCAAGGACGGTCCAGCCCTCGGCGGTCCAGCGGGCGAGGTCGGCGACCGCGCGGTCGGTGTCGCCGCGGTAGCTGTCGGTCTCGCGCACCCCGAGGTCGATCCGCTCACCCGGCGCGTCGTCGGCGAGAAACTCGGCCAACTCGGCGTCCTGGGTGAACGACGTGACGGTCCACCACGGCATACCGGCGGTGAGGGCCTGCGCGCGCAGGTCGGCGAGGGAGTGGTAGGAGCCGCGGGCGAGCAGTCCCCGCAGGTCGATGGGAACCGCGTTGCCGGCTGCGGCATTCAGCCAGCTCGCCTCGAGGAATTCCTCGCTCGTCGCGACGAGGTCGTGCGCGCGCAGGCGCAGCCGCTCGGGCTCGAAGGCGAGGACCATCGAGCCGCCGGGGAGCACGTCGAGCAGGGTGTCCATGCCCTCGACGAGCGCCGGTGTGAGCGACTCCATCCCCTCGACGGCGATTCCCTCGGCGAGCTTGGCGAGCAGGTCGGCGGCGCCCGGCAATTCGTCGACGAGACCGCGGGCGCGCGCCCGCACGTCGTCGGTGAGCAGCAGCTCACGGCACGGGGGCGCCCACAGACCGTGCTCGGCCACCTCGAGCGAACGCTGGTCGGCGACCCGGAACCAACGGATCTCCTCGACTGTGTCGCCCCAGAACTCGACCCGCACCGGGTGGTCCTCGGTGGGCGGGAAGACGTCGAGGATGCCTCCGCGGACGGCGAATTCGCCGCGCCGCTCGACCAGGTCCACGCGCGTGTATGCCGCCGCCACGAGGGCTTCGACGACCGCCTCGAGCGGGTGCGTGTCGCCGGCGCGCAGGCTCACCGGGGCGAGCTCGCCCAGACCGCGGGCGATCGGCTGCAGGAGCGCCCGCACCGGTGCGACGACCACCGCCAACGGCCCGTATGCCGGGTCGTCCGGATCGGGGTGGGCGAGCCGGCGCAGCACGGCAAGTCGTCGCCCCACGGTGTCGGAACGGGGCGAGAGGCGCTCGTGCGGGAGGGTCTCCCAACTCGGGAACAGCGCGACCGCGTGACCGCCGACGGTCTCGCCGAGGGCCGCCGCGAGGTCCTCGGCCTCACGTGTGGTCGCCGTCACGGCGAGCCACACTCCGCCCGGACGCAGGCCGGCGAGGAGGAAGGGACGGGCGCCCGAGGGGGCGGCGACCTCGACGAGGGGCACCCGATCGGCCAGGAGTGCGCACAACGGGGCGATCGGCTCGGCCGACGACCACTCCTGCGCCACCCGCCCGAGTGGCGGACGGGGCGCCCCGGCCGGGTCGCCGACGTCCGTGGACCCCACGGTCGTGGTCCCCGGGTATCTCACGGCGTCCCCGCCCCTCTTCCCTCGTGACAGCGTCCGCACCGACGGACATCACAGCCTAGGCCCCCATTCGGCTTCCACGATCGGGCGACTGTGATTAACATGGGTTAGGTCGCGCTGTGGGGCAACACTCGCGATTTCGGGGCAACATCGCCGGTCGGTCGGGGCTGACCAGCCGGCGTCATCGAGGGGACAACGTTCATATGAGGGGCACTCGCGCTTTGCTTGTCGCGTCCACCGGCGGGCACCTGGAGGAACTCGTCCGGCTGCGCGGCCGGATCGACCCGCTGCCCGAGAGCGTCGTGTGGGCGACGTTCGACACCGAGCAGTCGCGCTCTCTCCTGCGGGACGAGCACGTCCGTCACGTCTCCTTCGTGCGTCCGCGCGGCTATCTGGCTGCGCTGCGGGTGATCCCTCAGGCCCTGCGGATCCTGCTCGCCGAACGCATCGGAGTCCTCGTCACCACGGGCGCCGGAGTGGCCATCCCGTTCCTCGCGCTCGGGCGCCTGCTGGGCATCCCCTGCCACTACATCGAGAGCGCGGCCCGCTCGCAGGGCCCCAGCGTCACCGGGCGGGTGGCCATGCGCTTGCCGGGCGTCCGGCTCTACACCCAATACGAGGAGTGGGCGGACGGCCGCTGGGCCTACGTGGGTTCCCTCTTCGACGCCTACACGCTCGTCGGGGACGAGGCCGACCCGCAGCCGCAGCCGGAGCGGGACCTGGACTCCGTCGTCGTCACCCTCGGCACGCAGAACCACTACCCGTTCGACCGTGCGGTCGCAGCCGTCGCCAAGGTGCTCCCCTGCCTGTCGACCGGCCGAGCCGACGTGCTCTGGCAGGTGGGCAGCGCCGACACCTCCGCGCTGGCGATCCAGGCCGAGGACCACCTGCCCGCCGACACCATGCGTCGCAAGATCGCCGACGCCGACCTCGTCGTCGCCCACGCCGGCGTCGGATCGGTGCTCAGCGCATGGGACTCCGGCCACTGCCCCGTCCTGCTGCCCCGGCGTGCCAGTCATCGGGAGCACGTTGACGACCACCAGTTGCTCATCGCCCGCGAGCTCGACCGCCGTGGCCTCGCCGTGAGTCGCGACCCGGACGACCTGCGACCGGAGGACCTGGCCCTGGCCCGGCGACGTCGGGTCACCTCCGTCCGCAACCCCCGCCCGTTCGCGCTCTCCGCCTGATGGGACCCCGGGTCGGCGTCGTCATCGTCACCTTCAACAGCGCCCGCCACCTGCCGGGTCTGTTCGCGTCGCTCGACGCCGCCGCCCCCGGCCTCGACCTCACGTGCGTGGTCGTCGACAACGACTCGACCGACCAGACGCTGACGATCGCCGAGGCGGCCGGGTTCCCCGCCATCGTCACCGGAGGCAACCTGGGCTTCGCTGCCGGCCTCAACGCCGGCCGGGCACACCTGGCCCGGACGGTCGGCCCGGTCGAGGCCCTCGCCTTCCTCAATCCCGATCTCGTCCTCACGCCGGGCTCGCTCACCCGGCTCGTCACTGCCCTGGCCGACGGCCCCGGGATCGGGGTCGTCGTTCCCCGGATCCGACGGGGCGACGGACTGCGCGACCAATCGCTCCACCGCGAGCCGAGCCTCCCCCGTGCCGTCGCCGACGCGGTCCTGGGCGGGCAGTTCGCGGGCCGGTGGGGCACCACCGTGCGCGACGACGCGGCATACGAGCGGGCCGGCGACGTCGATTGGGCGAGCGGGGCCGCGTGGGTGGTCTCGGGACGGTGCGACGCGGACGTGGGCGACTGGGACGAGAGCTTCTTCCTCTACTCCGAGGAGGTCGACTATGCCCGGCGCGTGCGGGAGCGGGGCTGGCGGGTGCGCTTCCTCCCGGACGCCGAGGTCGTCCACGAAGGCGGCGGGTCCGGGCGTTCGGAGGCGCTGGAGGCGCTCCAGGCAGTCAACAAGGTTCGGGACTACGGCCGTCGACACAACCGCGCCACGACCCTGGCCTACCGGGCGGTCCTCGTGGCCCACCATGCCGCCCGAGTGCACCACCCGACGAGCCGGCACGTCGCGCAGGTCCTCGCCCGACGGCATACCTGGTCGTCCCTGCCGCGAGCGACCCGGTGACCGCACGGGCGAGCCTGATCCTGCCCGCGCACGACGAGGCGCGAGTGATCGGCCGATTGCTCGACCGGCTGTCGGCAGGGGGATTGTCACCGGACATCGAGGTGATCGTCGTCGCCAACGGGTGCTCGGACGACACGGTCGGCGTCGCCACCCGCCACGGCGCCCCGCTCGACGCGCGTGTCGTCCACGTCACCCGGCCGTCGAAGGCCGGTGCCCTCAACGAGGGTGACCGGCTGGCCTCGGCCTTCCCCCGCGTCTATCTCGACGCCGACGTCGAGGTGGACCCCGAGTCCCTCGAGGCGGTCTTCCGAGCCCTCGGCCGTGGCCCGGCCCTGGCGGCGAGGCCGACCCTGCGCTACCTCACCGAGGGCGGCGACCCCTTCGTGCGCGCCTTCTACCGGGCCCGGCAGCGCACTCCGGAACTCGTCGGGCAGCTGTGGGGCGCGGGCTGCTATGCGGTGTCCGAGCTCGGTCGGTCCCGGTGGGGCGAGTTCCCGGAGGGGGCGGCGGACGATCTGTTCGTCGCCGAGCAGTTCGACCCGCACGAGGTGGCGATCGTCGAGTCGGGTCCGGTCCTCGTTCGCACGCCGCGCACGAGCCGCGCCCTGCTGCGCACACTCCGGCGGGTCTACGGGCTCGGCGGCACGACCGACCCGCCCAGAACACGATCGCGGTCCTCCTCCGCGCTGCGCGCGCTACTTCGCGCAAACGCCGCCCCCACCTGCTGGTGGGACGCCGCGGTCTATGTCGCGTTCGCGGTGGGCGCTCGCCTGCCGTCGCGGCGCAGCGGGGCCACGCGCTGGGCGCGTGACGAGACGACCCGCTGAGCTGGTCCTCGACCCGCTCGAACGCGCCCGATCAGTCGGCGCAGCCGAGGACCAGCCCCGGGGCCTGCGGGAAGTCGGTCACACCGTCAGCCGCGAGCAGACGCACCCCCGGCCAGCCGGCAACGGTGCGCAGACCGCCCGCGGCACCGAGGGACGACTCGACCACCCCCGCGGGGTCGGTCTCCCACGGCCGGTAGACGAGCAGCCAGGTGCGTCCCGGCGAAGACCGTCGACTCAGGGCGAGGGCCAGCGCATCGGCGCCGACCGGGCTCTGCACGGCGACGTCTCCCGGACGGCAGGTCCACCCGTAGTAGCCGAGGGCCAGACGCGCATTCACTCCGTCGAGGATGACTCGGTCTTCCGGGGCGGCCTGTGCGCGCAGCGCCGCGGCCGCCGACCGCAGGTCCTCCTTGGCATAGCGGTCGTTGCCGTACCAACCGACCAGGGACACCACCGTGACGAGGGCGACCAGACCGGCCGCCACCCGGGACCCCGTCCGCCTGGGGTGGCCCGCGATCGCCCCGGCGGTGAGGAGGATCCATGCCGGCAGGGCGGTGATCGCGTAACGGACGTTGTAGGACACCCCGGTCGGCACCGTGACTGCGATCGCCAGGATGATCGGCACGGTCCCACAACAGAGCAGGAAGCCCGCGATCCGGCGGCTCTGCTGCCACCAGTAGCGGGCCCCGACCACGAGGACGACAACGCAGCAGGCCGTGATGAGTGCGAGTGCGGGGGCGTTGGCGGCCAGGGCGACCGTGAGCGGTTGCTCGCGCAACTCGCGGACCGACGGGCCCATGGACAGACCCGAGAAGAACGTCACCACCGTGTAGGGGAACCAGGCGAGCAGCCCGGCCTTCTCGAAGCCGGTTCCCTCGCTGCGTTGCGAGGTGAGCACGAGCCAGGGCACGAACAGCAGCGCACCGCCCGCCTGTGCCGCGGTCCACCACCAGAACTGCCGGTCACGCCAGCCACGCACCACGAGCAGGAACAGACCGAAGGCGCACACGAGCAGCGCCAGGTAGTGATGGGTCCACAGGCCTGCGGCGCACAGGAATGCGGCGGCCACGACCGTCCTCCCGGTCGCCCGGCCTTCGACGAAGCGCCAGCACACCACGAGGTAGCCCACGGCGATCGCCAGGAGCAACGAGTACATCCGGGCCTCTTGCGAGTACCACACGGCCAGCGGGTTCACGGCGACGAGGAAGACCGCTGCCACGCGCACGCGCCGCGTCGCCCCGAGTCGCCGGGCGAGAAGGTGGACGAGTAGGACGGTCGCCACCCCGGCCACCGCGGCCGGCAGACGCAGCCAGAATTCAGTCGGACCACCCACCGCGATCGAGGCCGCCTCAAGCGCGTGCGAGAGCGGTGCCACGTGATCCACCGCGGCGACCGCTGCGACACCCCCGGCCCGGACTGCGAGGGCGTTGCGCAACGACGCCACCTCGTCCATCCACAACGGCTGGCTGCCCAAGGCGTAGAGCCGCAGGGCGAGTGCCACCGTGACGGCGGCAGCCACTCCCGCCCACTCGCCCCTGCCCTCGCGGCCAGACGGCGCCGCCGCCGGGACTGTGGCGCCCACGATCACGCCGTTCGCACGGTGACCGAGGCCTGGTGGCGCTGGCGCAGCCCCCGAAGCCAGCGATCCCCCCAGTAGGCGAGGGCGATCGTCAGGCACAACCCCGCCATGAGGGTGGCGCCCATGGCCCGCGCCCGGCTGGACGGCACGGCAGCAAAGCTGGGCTCCGCAGGCGTGAGCACGAGGGTGAGCCGTTGCGGGTCGGCGACGGCGAGATTTTCCTGCAGCGCGTCCAGCTCGGAGGTGACCCGGGCCACCTCCGCGGTGAGCGCCGAGGCGGCTCGCGGTTCGTCCGAGTCGACGACCTCGATCTCGATCACCGGATCCCGCACGATGGATACCCATTGGCTACCGGTGTTGAGCAGCCGGGCACTCGTGGCCCTGCGCAGGCCCTCGCCGTAGAGCGTCGCATCCGGCGAGGTCGACCGCACCAACGGGTGGGTCCCGTTGACGAGGGCCACGAGCACGCCCGTTGCGGGAATGGGGTCGGCGACCGGATCGACGGACATCCACGGGCGCGGGCGCGCCGTGTCCGTTGGCGCCTGGACGGTGAGCGTCGCCTTCGCGGAGTAGACGGTCTGGCCGCCGGCGGCCAACGCGACGAAAAGCGCTGTGGCGACGAGTCCGCCGGCCACCAACCACCACCGGGTACGGATCAACCGAAGGAGCCGCACCACAGTCATTTTGGCCCCCCGTCCACCGCAAGAACTGCCTCGAGTCTAGACGTCGACTGCATATGATGAAGCCAAGATCGCTAGGGAGAGCATCGTGGATCTACGGGGGATGGGGCTGACGCTCCGCCGACGCTGGTTGCTGTCGTTGACGGCGCTCTCGCTGGCCGTCGTGGTCGCGGCAGCGGTCGCCCTTCGAATCGGCAGCAGCTATGCGCTGTCCGCAACGGGCGTCTTGGTGCCTCCACAGTCGATCATCACGCAGGCCCAACAGGCCGCTCCATACGCTCCGAACAATCCGTTGCTCTACATGGGTGGCCTCGGCCAGGCACGCGACGCGCTGCTGCGCGCCCTCGACGGGCAGGACACCGGCGACGCCATCAAGGAGCGCTTCCGCGGGGTGACCGTCGACATCGCCGGTGACCCCACGTCCAGCGCCCCGATGGTCCTCGTCACGACGACCTCCGGCAGCGAAGACACCAGCAGAGAGGCCCTCGACTTCATCAAGCAGCGGGTGCTCACCCTGCTGGGTCAGGTGCAGGACCAGCTCGGAGTGAAGGCACAGGACCGGATCACCCTGCTTTATCTCGCCACCGACACCCACGGTCAGGCCGACCACAAGAAGCAGATCCAGATGAGCGGCGCGGCCGGTCTGGGGGTCGGCTTCCTGCTCCTGCTGCTCATCGTGCTCGTCGACTCCTGGCGCATGGCTCGCCGATCGCCCGAGGCCGCGACGACTGCGCAGCTCGAGACCGCCCGACGTGCTTAGGGACCGGGGTCCGCTCTGGATCCTCACCTGCTACCTCGTGCTCGTGCTGGCCCTCCCCTCGCGCGCCATCATCGGGCCGCTGGGCACCCTGGGGGCACCGTCGACCTTGCTCACGGTCGGCATTCTCGGTCTGTGGGTGTGGGCGTCCGTCGCCGGCCAGACGTCGAGCTCCGCCACGATCGGCCGGCCGGTCCGGCGCGCGGCGATCGCCCTCATGATCGTCGCGCTTGCCGTCTACGCCCACGCAATGACCCAGCCGATGCCGGCGGACGAGATCACTCCGGCGGACGGCACACTCGTGCGCTTCCTCGCGCTCGTCGGTCTCGCCCTCATGGTGTCCGACGGCCTGTCGAGCCGCGAGCAGGTGTGGACCTTCGTCCGGAGGCTGACCACGGGTGGCGGACTGATCGCCCTCCTCGCTGTCTTCCAGGCCGTCACCCGACAGATCTGGATCGACCGCATCCCAATTCCGGGACTCACCGTCGAGATCCCGGCCGATGCCTCGCTCATCACCCGCGGCTTGTTCTCCCGTCCCAGTGGCACGGCGTCGCATCCCATCGAGTTCGGCAGCGTGATGGCCATGGTGCTCCCGCTGGCACTCGCTCGGGCACGCTTCGCCCGCAGGGACGATCGGGTCCGGGCGTGGCTCTGGGTCGGGGCGATCGGACTGGCCGTGATGTTCAGCGTGAGCCGCACGGCCATCGTGTGTTCGCTGGCCAGCGTGCTCGTCCTCGCCTTCGCCTGGTCCAACCGCGCGCGTGCGCTGCTCCCGTTCGCCATGCTCGGTGGGATCGCCGCCGTCTCGGTCGCGGTCCCCGGGTTGGTGGGAACGCTGCGCGGGATGTTCACCTCCTCCGCCGACGATCCCAGCGTCGCGTCGCGCACCGAGAGCTACACCTACGCATTCGACCTCATCGGCCGCAGCCCCTGGTTGGGGCGCGGCCAGGGAACCTTCCTCCCCCGCTACCGCATCCTCGACAACGGCTTCCTCGGGATGGCGATCGAGGCCGGAGTCATCGGGCTCGGTGCCTTTCTCGCGCTGCTCGTCGTCGCGGTGGTGAGCGCCCATCGCGCGCGGGTCGCCTCGCTCGCACCTCACGACAAGGAACTCGCTCAGGCGATAGCCGCGGCCGTGGTGGCCGGATCACTCGCCTTCGCGTTCTACGACCAGTTCGCCTTCCCCCAGGCGGCCGGCCTGCTCTTCCTCAACATCGGCCTCGCCGGGGCGGTCCATCGGCTGGCCCGCGAGGAGGCGGCCGAGACGCCGGCCAACCCGTCCGCGATCCTGCCGGCGACCCAAGCACTGCGCCGCGGGACCCCCGCTCCTTCGGTGACCCAGGAGTCCACGGGGACCTGACCCGCCTTCTGGCCGGACTGGGTCCGCGGAGCGAAGCCCGTCGGTATTCTCGTAGGTGGGTCGCGCCGGGCCCGGGGCACAGAGTCGGGAGACGTGCGAAGCGGCGCCGGGAGACGCACGCAGCACATTCACGCATCACATCGTCGAAGGGGGCAGCCCCGGGGCGGGTCCCGCGGACCTGAGCCGGGCACGGGGGTATGGAACGTGAAGTGGAGCAACAGGTCGCGCAGGACGGCTATCACCAAGTCGGACGCGGCATCCGCTGGAGCAGTCTCAGCGCGCTCGTCCTGCGGATCAGCACCTTCCTCGTCGGGGTGGTCGCGGCGCGGCTCATCGCTCCGCGCGAATTCGGGGTCTTCGCCGTCGCCCTGACGGTCTACGGGATCGTGCTCACCCTGTCGGACCTCGGCGTGACGCAGGCGATCATCAGGGAGGTCGACAACACCCGGGAGATCGGGCCCTCGGTGATGACCCTCAACCTCTTGGCCACCGTCTTCCTCGCGGGGACCATGGCGCTGCTGGCCGAGCCGATCACGGGGCTGCTCGGCGCCGTCGAAGCGGCGCCGGCGATCCGGGTATTGGCACTCACCATGGTCGTGGGCTGCCTCGGCTCGGTGCCGGCCGCGATCCTCGCCCGCGACTACCGCCAGCGTGAGCGGTTCCTCTCCGATGCCTCCAACGCGCTCGTCTCCGCCGTGGTCCTCATCGCCCTGGCCCTCCTCGGCTTCGGCGTGATGGCCCTTGCCTGGTCGAGGCTCGCCGGGCAGGCCGCCTCTGCGGTGGCACTCAACGTGCAGGTGAAGGAGCGCTACCCCTTTGGCCTGACCGGTCCGGTTGCGACCCGACTCCTGCGCTTCAGTCTGCCGCTCGCCGGCGCCTTCGCCCTGACGGTCGCCATCCAGAACGTCGACACGATCACCATCAGCACCCTCGAGGGCACCGAGGAACTGGGCTACTACAACCTGGCCTTCACCGTGGCCTCGTGGCCGGTCGGCATCCTCACGGGCATCCTCATGAACACGACGATGACCACGTTCGCGCGCAGTCGCGGCAACCGCGAGGAACTGCGCGCCCACGTCGAGGCGGCGACGACGACCCTGCTGGCCGCCTCGCTCCCGGTGGGTGGGCTGCTCGCGGTCCTGGCGCTGCCCCTCGTCCAGGACATCTACGGCACCCGGTGGTCGCCAGCGGCGGCACCACTGGTCGCCCTGGGAGCCTTCGTGAGCGCGCGGATAGTCCAGTTCGTCCTGTCCGACATCCTCGTCGCAGAAGGGATGACCGGTCAGCTGCTCGCCCTCCAGGCGTTGTGGCTCGTCTTCCTCATCCCGGCGATGTTCGTCGGGGTGCGGCTGGGCGGTATCACCGGGGCGGCCGTCGCGCATCTGGTCGTGGGCCTGTTCGTCGTCATCCCCGCCTATCTCCTCACCATTCACCGGCGCGTCCATCTCGGGCTGTCCTGGCTCACTCCGGGACTGAGTTGGCCGCTCCTGGGCACCCTGGCTGCCTCCGGTGCGGCGTGGCTCGTGAGCGAACGGACCGCGTCCCCGTGGGCCGGGCTCCTCCTCGGTGGACTCGCCGGGGGGGCGGTCTACCTCGCGATCTGTTGGCGCTGGATCCGCCGACACGTGGCGCGGATCCGAGCCACCTACTTCGCGGCCGCCCCGGAGCTCGGCGCATGACGACGGTGCCCGAGAGCCAGACCCTCGGTCTGGGACGACCGACCTGGATCCCCTCGACGACCGGATTCCTCGAGGCCTGGGTCCATCTGCCGCAGGACGGACGACCCGATCGGGTCGTCGTGCTCGCCCCCTCCTCCGGCCGTGAGCAGGCGACGAGCCATCGCGCTATGCGCCAGCTCGCGATCGACCTCGCCGCGAGCGGCGCGATGGCGGTGCGGTTCTCGTGGACGGGCACGGGGAGCTCGTCCGACCTCGACAGCGAGGATCCCGCAGGGGTGTGGATCGAGGACCTGCGCGCGGTCCTGCGCTGGTGCCACGGACAGGTCGACCTGCCCACCCAGGTCCTCGGACTGCGGCTGGGAGCGGTGATCGCAGCCAACGCCGTGGGGGCGTTGGGGGACGTGCGCCTGCTGTTGTGGGACCCCGCCTTCTCCGGTCGCACGTTCCTGCGTCAGCAGCGCGGGCTGCTCATGGCGATCGTGCCGGGTGCGATCGACGTGGCCGAGGGCGGTTCGGCCGGGCCGGGCACGTATCACACCCAGGCCCAGGCACGCTCGATCGGCGACCTGGGCCTGCCGGGCATCCTCGCCCGCCCCGATCGCATCCTCGTGCTCACCCGTGAGGCGCCGATCGAGACCCGCGTGCTGCGTCGACTCTCCGACGCGGGAGCGACCGTCGAACCGGTCGCCGGCCAAGAGGCGATGGTCGACGCCCTCTCCGAGGAATCCATCGTGCCCACCGAGACCCTCGCGCGCATCGTCCGTTGGTCGGTCACGCAGGAGCGGGGCAGGCCTGCTCCGGTCGCTGGCCACTTCACCCAGGTAGCCGACAACCCCCGCTTCCGGGAGACCTTCGTCCAGGTCGGGCCGAGCGGCCTGCCCGGCCTGCTCACCGAACCGCTCACCGCGCCCACCGGGGCGGTCCTGCTCGTCGGCGGCAGTTCGGAACCCATGGACGGACCGAGCGGGCTGTGGTCCTATACCGCCCGCCGGCTGGCCGAGCAGGGATTCACCGTGCTGCGCTTCGACCGACACGGAGTCGGCGACGCGGCATACCCCGGCGACATCACCCAGCCGAGCCCCTACCAGCCCCTGGCGGTGGCCGACCTCGGGGACGCGCTGCGCTGGCTACGCGAACGCACCCACCTCCTGCCCCACGGGGTCGGGCTGTGCGCGGGCGGAACGCTCCTGCTGCAGCCGAACCTGCGCGACCTGCTCGCCTCGGTCTGCGCGGTCAACGTCGGCCTGTGGTCGGTCCGACCGAGCACGAGGACGCTCACGATGCCCGAGGCCTGGGGCCAGGCCGCAGCGCCCACCCGGACCACGGGCCTGAAGAGGCGGGTCGGGCGCCGCGCCCAGCGCTCCCTCCCCTTCCCGGTCTGGCGTCGGCTCGCCCGGACCCTCTCGCTCAACTCCCCCGCCGACCTCATCCTCGGCGGCGACTCCATCACCCGGATGACGCTCGTGATGTCCGACCACGACCACGCGGTCTTCCGCGCCAAACGGGGACCGGACGCGCTCCGGGTCGCACGCAGCCGGGGCCGCCGGATCGCGGTGCAGCAACCGCCCGGCATCGACCACGCGCTCTTCCTGCCGGGCTGTCGGGAGGCCCTGCTCACGAGCATCATCACCCACCTGGAAGAGCCGGGATGACCGGCCGAGCGGCCAGCTTGGCCAGGTCCCTGTCCACCTATCGGGACCTGCGCGGTCGTCGGCTGCCGGAGCTGCTCGTCGACGATCGGCGAGGTCCCGGCCGGATGCTCTATCTGCCGCCCGCCTCCCGGGAGCCGTTCGGCGGGATCCGGGTGATGTACCAGCACGTGGCCGCGCTGCGCACGATGGGCGTGCCGGCAGCCATCGTCACGAGGGCAGGGCAGCAGCCCCCCGACTGGTTCGGCAGCGACGTCCCGACGCTCGCAAGCGATCGGCTGCGGATCGGCCCCGCGGACGCCCTCGTCCTGCCTGAGTGGAACGGTCCGGCCCTGGACCGACTCCCGGCCGGCATCCGCTGCCTAGTCTTCAACCAGGGCCCCTACTACACGTTCACCCGGGTGCCCGAGGATCCCTCGCGGCCCGCGCGGCCCTATGACGTGCCCGGCGTCGTCGGGCTGCTCACCGTCTCGCACGACGGGGTCGATCTCCTACGCCACACCTTCCCCCAGCTGCCGGTGTTCCACACCCGCCCCCCGATCGACCCCGCCGTCTTCCGTCCGGCGCAGTCGCCCCCCGGACGCCGGATCGGCTACCTCGCCCGCGGTCGGCGCGCCGAGGACCGCGACTTCGTCCTGCGCATCCTGCGTCAACGCGAGGAACTGCGTGGCTGGGAACTCCTGCCGATCAGCGGCACCCAGGCCGAGGTCGCGGCCGCGATGCGCAGCTGCGCCGTGTTCCTCGCGTTCGGCTACCGGGAGGGTTTCGGGCTGCCCGTCGCCGAAGCCATGGCAAGCGGCTGTTACGTCGTCGGGTATGCCGCGATGGGTGCCCGGGAATTGTTCCGGCTGGCTCCCTCGACGGTCGTCGACGAGTGCGACGTGCGCGCCTACGCGATCGCGGTCCGCGCGGTGCTCGACCGGTTCGAGGACGACCCCGCGGCAGTCCGGGCGGACGGTCTGCAGGCGGCCGAGTCGGTGGCGTCGACCTATTCCTTGGACCGTCTGCAGGCGGACCTGCAGACGGTGGTCGACTGGTTGGGGCTGTCGGTCACCGTCGCCGACCGCGCCGACGGTTGACGCGGAAGACGACCGGCGGCAGCGCGGCTGGCTGCCGGGAAGTAAGCGCGGACCCGGGAATCCCCCATTGTTCAGCACGCGTCCCCAGGCCGCCGTATGCTCGACACGACCGGGCGAATCGGTCGCCGGATCGGGGCATAAGCGGGCGGGGTAGATGCGGGGGATCGGGGTCGACCAGCTCACCGTGATCGAGGTCGCCGACAGCCTCGAAGCCTTCGGCGCGCGCTATCTCGCCCGAACCTTCACCGACGTCGAGGCGCAAGCCACCGTCGGCATGGCCGCCGGACGACGGGCGGCATACCTCGCGGGGCGCTTCGCGGCGAAGGAGGCGGTGTTCAAGGCCCTGCGCTATCCGCGCAGCCGGCCGCTGCCGTGGACCGACATCGAGATCGTCCGCGACGACGAGGGATGGCCGGTCGTCCGCCTGCACGGGCGTGCCCGGGAGCACGCCACGGCAACGGAGGTATCAGGGGTCGAGGTATCGATCTCCCACAGCGGTGACACGGCACTCGCCGTCGCCGTCGCGCACGACCGCTCACCAACCCACCGCTGACCGCACCAAGGCAGGACCGCACAAGGCAACGACCGCACGGCAGCACCACCAACACGGGGCACGACTGAGGGGAACGGCAGTGAACGAACAGAAGATCCGCGACGTCCTCGCGGCGCATGCGCGGCTGGCGACCGACGCCGCGACCATCGGAGTCTCCGACGACCTCTACGAGGCCGGGATGACCTCGCACGCGAGCGTCAACGTCATGCTCGCGCTCGAGGACGCCTTCGACGTGGAGTTCCCCGACGAGCTCCTGCGGAGGGCGACCTTCCAGACCATCGCCGACATCGATGCGGCCGTCTCCGGCCTGCTCGCGGAGGTGTGACGTGGACGCCGAGCTGAGGTCCCGGGCCGAGGCCGCTGCGGCGGTCGCCCGCGCGCACGCCGACGAGGTCGACCGCGACTCGCGCTTCCCGCGGGAGGCGCTCGAGGCGATCAAGGAGCAGCGCTTGCTCGCCCTCATGGTGGCCACCGAGGACGGCGGCGAGGGCCGCAGCTACCGCGAGATCGGCGAGGTCACCGAGCTGCTCGCCGCCGCCTGCGGATCGACCGGCATGGTCTATGCGATGCACCAGAACCAGATCGCCGGGCTGGTCCGGCACGCCGATACCCCCTACTTCGCCCAGCGGCGGCGTGAGGCGGCCGACAAGCAGCTGCTCATCGCGTCGGCGACCACCGAGATCGGCATCGGCGGCGACCTGCGCAGCTCGACCTGCGCGGTCGAGGCCGACGACGCGGGCCACTTCGCCCTCGAGAAGAACGCACCGGTCATCTCCTACGCCGACGACTCGGACGTCATCGTCGTCACGGCCCGGCGCAACCCGGACGCGGGTCCGGCCGACCAGGTGCTCGTCTACTGCGACCGCGCCCACGTGCAGCTGGAGAAGACCTTCCCGTGGAACGTCATGGGCTTCCGTGGCACCTGCTCCCCCGGCTACATCCTGCGCACGGAGAACACGACCGAGGCGATCTTCCCCGAGCCGTTCGCCGACATGCTCGCGCGCTGCATGCTGCCCGGGGCGCACATCTTCTGGGCCTCGGTGTGGCTGGGGATCGCGAACGAGGCCGTGGGCAAGGCGCGTGCCTTCGTCCAGAACGCCGCGCGCAAGAACCCGGGCAGTATGCCGCCCGGCGCACCCCGGTTGGCGGAACTGCAAATCACCCTGCAGACCTTCGCCTCCACGGTCCACCATGCCGCCGAGCGGTTCGACCGGCTCGCGCCGAGCGACCCGGAGTTGGACTCGGTCCCCTTCGCCCTCGCGATGAACGGGCTCAAGGTCTACGCCTCTACGACGATTGTCGACATCGTGAGCCGAGCCATGCTGATCACCGGCATCGCCGGCTATCGGCTGGACACCCCCTATTCGCTCGACCGGTTGCTGCGCGACGCCTTCGGCGCCGCGATCATGGTGAACAACGACCGGATCCTCGGCAACAGCGCCTCACTAGAACTCATCA
>WBZT01000720.1_pt1 | contig 25839 bp, 15 predicted proteins | sample 5204241 | NCBI WGS metagenome assembly WBZT01 (sample SAMN12344358, study PRJNA552823) | activated sludge metagenome | biome: Activated sludge suspended growth; feature: Nitrification reactor; material: Wastewater; isolation source: activated sludge from nitrification reactor of wastewater... | reverse complement strand
GCTGAACTACGCGAAGGCCGAGAACCTGGTGAAGCTGCTCACCAACGAGAAGCAGCCGGTGCTCTCCAAGCGGGGCAGCGCGGTGCCCGACGTGCGCACGAACAAGGTGTTCGTGCAGGACACCGCAGCGCGTCTCGAGGAGGTGCGCAAGATCATCGGCCAGATCGACATCACCGTGCGTCAGGTGCTGATCGAGGCGCGCATCGTCGAGGCCGACGACAAGTTCTCGCGCAACCTCGGCGCCAAGCTCGGCTTCAACGACCTGTCGTCGACGGTCTACCGCACCGTCGGCGTCACGGATCCGGTCACGGGCACGGCGACCGCGCTCAACGTGCCCGTCTATGGCGCCGGGTCCAAGGTGCTGGGCAACTACGCGACGGTCTCGGGCAATCTGACCGGCGTCACCGACCTGTCGTCGCAGAACGGCAGCGGGCTGACGGGCATCAACGCGCAGGGCCTGGGGCGCCTGACGGCCACCAACAACACCAACTTCGTGAACCTGCCGGCGTCGGCGATCAGCGGCTTCTCGCCGGCGTCCTTCGCGGTCAGCCTGTTCGGCTCGTCGCTGACCCGCTTCCTGAACCTGGAGCTGTCCGCGCTCGAGGCCGACCAGCGCGGCAAGGTCGTGTCCAGTCCGCGCGTGCTGACGGCCGACCAGAGCAAGGCGACGATCGAGCAGGGCACGGAGCTGCCGTTCCTGTCGGCCACGTCCAGCGGTGCGTCGGCGATCCAGTTCCGCAAGGCCAGCCTGCGCCTGGAGGTGACGCCGCAGATCACGCCGGAAGGCAACGTGATCATGGAGGTCTCCGTGAACCGCGACGCGGTCGGCATCCTGACGCCGGCCGGCTACGCGATCGACACGCGCCAGGTGCGCACCCAGGTGCTGGTCGAGAACGGCGGCACCGTGGTCATCGGCGGCATCTACGAGCAGTTCGAGCGAGACACGGTCAACAAGGTGCCGCTGCTCGGCGACATCCCGGTGGTCGGATACGCCTTCAAGAACACCACGCGCCGCAACGACCGCACCGAGCTGCTCGTCTTCCTGACGCCGCGCGTCGTCACCGACAGCTCGCTGGCCCGCTGAACGCCGCATCCCGTCACGGACAAGAACTCCAAGGAACCCCATCCGCTTTCGTTGGACGATCCCAATCCGCAGATCGAGCTACATGACGAATCGGGTGGCCGTTTCCGCGTGGAGGTTGACGAGTCTGGCGCACTTCTCCTTATCGAAGCTACACATGAGCTTCTGAGGTTCTTGCTTGATGACTCCGACCCACTACACCCGGCCGATGATGACGACGGTGTCGTCGTCAGATATGAACCCGGAACCTGGGCATCCTGGGAGCACTACCTGACCGCAGATGAGCATTTCGCTTTCGGGCAGTCCTTTGTGGAGGATGGCGATCCCGACGCACGTGCTGACGAACACTTCCAGGAGGCCGCTAACGCAGGGCACACCGGAGCAATGATCGCGTTGGCGGAGACAGCTGCGGATCGTGGAGACGACCAGCTTGCGCGTGAGTGGTGGAAGACCGCCGCGCAATGCGGTGACACGGACGCCATGTGCCAACTCGCCATTTTTGCGTTTCAGGATGACAACCGGAAGAAGGCTCACAAGTGGTTCCGGCGGGCAGCAGAACTGGACAACCCGCTAGCCACAAGATCGCTCGGGTGGTTGGCCTACCAGGAGGACGGAGACCTGGCCCTGGCTGAGGAATGGCTACTCCGGGCAGCCGACCTCGGCGATATCGAATCCATGTCCCGACTCGGACATATCAAGTTGCTGCAAGGTGATCTCGAGGCTTGCCTTCGATGGCACAAGCGCGCCTTGTCGCTCGGTGATGCGCCGCTCTCGAACGCGTGTCTGGGGGTGCTGGCAGAGAGAGACGGCAACGAGAAGCGAGCCAGGCGCTATTACCGACGCGCTGCCCAGTCGGGACAAGTTGTTGCGATGCTGTCCCTGGGCGCTTTCGCGGAGCAGTCGCGACGACCACGGTTGGCCGCCTACTGGTACGGGCTGGCGCGGGAACACGGCAACCGTGAGGGCGCCCTCTATTGCGGCGGCGTGTACTCCTCGATCGGGTTTCACGACATAGCGGATCGCTACTGGGCAGAAGCAGGGTTCGACCAGGCAGGTGCCCAGAACAGGCTCGGAGAGTTGTACTCCAACCGTGGCGATACCACGACGGCGGTCCGCTGGTGGCAGAAGTCGGCAGCGGCGGGTAGCGCGGATGCAAGACTGCATCTTGGCTCAATCGGAGCGTGGGACGAGGACGACGAGCCCTCCGATTGACAAGCATTCAGGAACAACATTGACCGATGCGCTACTTGCCCGGCCCGACGGGGAACCCACGCGAAGTTTCTGGCCTCCCGCAGCCCACGTGGCGCTCCTCGTGACCGAGAACCAGACAGCGCGGGACCCTCGAGTCGTCAGGGCAGGGTTGGACCCAAGGAACGGCGAAACGACAAGCGACTGGTGCGATTGCCATCTAGCTCTGTCCGGTCAGGCGCCTGGCTCCAGGACAGGCCCGGGGAGGCTCACCGAGGACTGCGCGATACTGCCTCGCGGATCATCGCAAGCGTCGGCCACAGGGTATCGATCACCTCATCATGGGTGAAGCGCAGAACCTTCCAGCCCGCCATCGTCAAGACTCGGTCACGTTGGCGATCAGCGGCATACCGGTCCGGCCGAGTGTGATAGGACACCCCATCGACCTCCACTACCACCCGTGAATCAGGGTGGAACAGATCCACGAGGAAGCCCTTCAACGGGGTGTTGAACAGCCACAAGCCTGGCAACAACCCCATTTGGTAGCAGGTGAACAACACCTGCTCCCCCGGCGACTTCGGGTGGGGCCGTCCCGCCTGAACTGCTATCGACATCTATCGCCACCCGTCCGGCTGACTGGTCAGGTGCCATCCTGAACACTCGGGGCACTCATAGGAGCGCACTGGGAAGCGCCGGTGAGCCGTCGGCTCCCCCGACAGATCCAGATACGAGTTCGCAATCACATGCAACGCTCTAACCGCCTGCTTGTGATCCCGGAATCGGGTCTTCCCACAACTCTTACTCAACTTGGGCACAGCTCCGCCCACCCTTTCTCACACGTCGATACTTGGCCGACCCTGTTCAGCGGGGAAAGCCGGAACCCCGAAACCTCAGACCCGCGGCCTGTTACAAGTCCAAAACCCGGTGGTGCGTCACACCCAACCCTTCGGCAATCGCCGACAAGAAGTCGTTGGTCGAGATCGCCATCTGCCGATCAGCCGCGTCGCCCGACCGCATCGCCGCACGGAGGCCCTCCTGGGCCTCAGTGAAGAAGTCGTCCGGAGACTCATACACACGAGTGATGCAATCCCCGACTCCAGCGGTCTCCTGCTGGTCGCCGAAGTCCAACAGCACCAGCGAGCCTTTCTCGGTGACGAACGCCATCGTCTCCGTGTCAGCGTGCTGCGCCAGATTCCGCCCCCAGAACGCCACCGGAACGCCATCCTTGGCGGTCTTGATCAGTTGCATCCCCTCCGCCTGAGCCGCCTGTAACTGCTTCACCCGCGCGTCCAGGGCGTCCCGCGCCAGCGCCGAGATGTTGATGTCCAGCGCCCGAGCTTCTGCCACCAGCTCGTCTGGTAGTGAAATCGATGTTTTCACCACACACCCTCCTTTCCCCTGTCGCTACCGACAATAGATGCCATATACCGCATTGGCAACCCATATACCGCCGCGTGTCGCTTCGGCACTACTCTGCGGCTCGATGTCTGACGAGTAGTCCAACCGGCACCTTCGGCTGGTCGAACGATGGGACAGGTGCACTGGGTCGAAGGATCCACGTGCGGCTGACCTCGCAGACATCCACCACAGCATCGGCGGCCCACCCATCAGCCGACTGTCATGAACGCGATGGCCGAGTACATCTTGCGCCGCAGAGCACACCGTTTCCCCGCGAGACGGACGCCGAGGGCTACCAGTTGGATGCTGCCCCTATGCCGACGGGATGATCAGACCTTCGTAGGCGAGTTGCCGGAAGTGCTGGTCCAGCGTCTTGGGGATCGGTCCGCCGGTGATCAGCGCTCCGGCTTCCATGTTGTGGTCCAAGGCGCGTCCGGTGAGGTTGGCGGAGGTGATGAACGCGGTGTGGTCGTCGGCCAGGACGATTTTGGCGTGCATGACCGCTGGGACTCCGGCGATGCGTGGCCGGGTATTGGTGGCCCATTCATAGACGGTGGCGTCGATACCGGGGAACGGATCGGCAGCGGCGCCCCGGTATTGGCCTTCGGCGGCGTCGGGGTTCTCCAGCAGGAGACTGATGCGAACGCCGCGAGCGTTCGCGCGTTGCAGCGCGTCAATCACTGGCTGGACCCGCCGCGAGGCGAAGGAGACCAGTAGCAAGGAGCGGCGGGCGGAGCCGATGAGGTCGGTTACGACGCTGCTGGTGGGTTTCGCGCGGATAGCGGTGCTGTCGGGTCCGGTCCAGGCCAGTTCGACGTGCTGGGCAGCTGTCATGGCGTCGCGGGTGGCGCTGGCAGCCCGCAGAGCGGAAGCGACAGCGGCTCCATGAGGTGGCGGAATGGTGCGGCTCCAGGCGGTGAGGATGCGTTCGGCTGCGGCGGTGTATTCGCGCACGGGGGGTTCGCGGGTGATCCCCCAAGCCGTCTCAGGTTGGGCGTGGGTCTCGATGCGGTCGGCCAGGACCCGCAGGTGGGCGTCGGGCATGGTGATCGCAGCGTCGGCGATGGCCGCGGACAGCGGGTCGGTGGGCTCGCTCATGAGGAGAGGAAGAAGGGGGTGGCGGTGGTGCCGATGTCGACGAGCATGCGCCTGTCGAGGAACCGGTTGTTGTACTCGCAGGTGGTCTCGGCGGTGAAAGTGCACAGGTGGCAGGCAGCGCCGTTCAGCGCCCCGGTGTCGGCGGTGGGTTGGTTCTCCGCGCACAACGGGTCGGCGGTGCAGTACAGGGCATGCGACAGCGCCGCGGACAGCAGTCGGTCTAAGTTGGGAGGCTCGCCGAGAGCCACGAGGCCGCCGAGGGTGCCCTCGGTGTCGGCGGCGGTGGTGTAGATCAGGACTCCTTGTTGGGGCTGGTCGGCGGTTCCTGCATAGACGCGTTCGCTCAGGGATGCCGCCGAGTACCCGCAGTCCAAGGCCAACTGGCGGATCAGCATGTGGGACAAGGTGTGCAGCAGCACGCCTCGTTCGCCGATCCACCCGGAGTCGTCGGGTCGGCCGAGGTTGGTGTTGCGTTGCCGGTTGGCCAAGATAAGTGCGTCGAGGGTTCCGCCGCTGCGTACGCGGTCTTCCCACGCCGCGACAGCGTCGGCGTTCAATTGCAGGAAGATGCCTTCGCCGCGACCTTCCACGGCGGGCACCCAGGTCAACGCACCCCGCGTCAAGGGTCCTGGTTGTGGGCCTCCTTGGGTCTCGGGGTCATACGGGCCGATGCGGGTGAATCCGACGAAGGCTTTGGCCTCCCGCAGTCGGTCGACCAAGATGACGCGTTGCACGACCGGGTGGCTGGCCGGGGGGTCGACCGGACGCAGCCGGAAGTCGGCATCGCCGGGGGCGAGGCCCTTGATGGGTGCGGTGAAAGCGTCCCACTCCGGTTTCTTCAGGTCAGGGTCGGCCACCGCTTGGGCGGTGGGGTCGCGGCGGGCAGTGATCGCGGCCAGGACGTCGGCGGCGGGGAAGGCGGCCAGGGCATGCAGGGCGGGGTCGCGTAGCACGAGGCTGATCTCGCGTTCGGTCTGCAGGTCGTGCAGGTGGGTCCAGTTGTCGCGGACCAACGTGGCCAGGTCTCCTCCAGCGTCGGGCAGGTACAGGGACGTGAGTACCTGGGGGAACCACAGGTTGGACGCTCCGAGCACCATTGCGCGCGGCGTGGCCGGGCAGGGGCGCTGATCGAAGGTGCCCAGGTGGGGGTTGCGGCCCCGGCAGGCGGGCAGGTGGCGATTCGCTGATTCCCCGAACGAGGCCATCATGAACCGTTCCTGCGCGCACCCGGTGCAGGTGACCTTCACGGTGGGCGACAGGCCTTGCCCGAAGTCCTCCATGGTGTAGCCGGGTTGGGCACAGGTCCCGGCGGGGCCGTGGACGAAGTAGTCGAACGGGAAGTCGTCGAGGTGTCCGGAGTCGCAGGCGAACACGAAGCGCGCGGCGATAGCTCGGGGTTCCTTACCGCGGCCGCGGCGCGGGCAATGGCTGTGCCGGAACTGGGTCAGTTCAGTGTTGACCGGTTTGAAGTCCAGGTGGAACGACCCGGAATCCATCGTGCCCAGGCGACCGCAGCGGGTACAGCGCAGCCAGCGGGGAAACGGTGTCACCGGCACGCCCACCCGCGCCCAGGGTCCCAGCGGGTCGTCGTCTTCGGGCAGGTGCGGCGGGGTGCGCATCTGGGAGACCCGGTCACCGAGGCGGTGGCGCACCGCGTCGAGTAGCCGGTTCTCCTCCACCACTCGGGTGTGGGTGATGTCCCACCGGTTGAGCCCGTCGACGATCACGGTCATGTGGGGCAGATCCAACAGCCCGCCGATTCCTGCGGTGAACATGAACACCGACGGCCGCTGGGTGCCGACCCGACCGGGATTCGAAGCGAGTTCGCTTCCTTTGATTTCAAGCATCGTTGTGTCCGTCACCGGTGGACCCGTGTCCGGTGCCCGGGGGCTGCCAGCCCGGGACCCTCGTGGTGGGATCGGCGATCGTGGGGTCATACGGGATGACCTGCAGGTTGATCTCCGGTTCGGTTTCCCGCAGCGAGTTCGGCACCGTCCACATGTCCCAGCCTCGTCCGGACTCAGGATCGCGCAGTACCCGCACCGTACCGTCCTTGCCGCCGCGGTAGGCCAGCAGAGTCTGACCGCTGGCGCCGTCGCGGCGGTTATCCAGCTCCAGGAGTCGTTTGCGTAGCAGGTTTTCGACCTCCGAGTGCATGTCGGCGCGTCCGGTGACGGTGGCGGCGCGTTCAGCGAAGACCGCCATCAACCGTTCGACCTCAGAGTCCCCAGCTGCCACGGCGTTGAGGCCGGTGTCGGGGTTGAACGTCGGGTGCAGATGACGCAACGCGCCGAGGTAGGCGCCGGTGGCGGCGCGATTGAGCGCAGGGATGGAAAACGGTGTGACCGACAGCGCTTCGACCTGCTGGTAGAACGCCGCGTGGTACTGCCCGAACCGTTCGTAGTGTGAAAGGTCCCGCGGCCGCGCCCAGTTGTAGATGGTCACCACCAGTCCGGGACGGCTGGGGTCGCGGCCGACGCGAGAGGTGGCCTGGATGTATTCGCTGGTGGCTTTGGGTTGGCCGGTCACCGTCATCAGTCCCAGCCGGGGAATGTCGACACCGACGCCGAACATGCTGGTGGCCAGCACGACGTCTTTGGCCATCACCACACGATCTGCCGCCGTCGTGCTACGGCTCGCAACAGCCTTCTTGGCCGCGGTCTTCTTCGCGGTGCGGGAACGCATGGCGGCCTGCCGGGCGGTGGTGGTGTCGCTGACGGGGTCGAAGGGAACCTCGATGGCTTTCAGCGTGTCCTTGATCGCACCCGAGGACACCCGGCTGGTCAGCTCGGCCAGGAACGGCGCGGGATCACGGCGGGCGGGCATCGTGTCGTGCAGCGGTCGGCGCAACCGAGCTGCGATGTCGTCTTCCACCAGACGCCGCATGCCCCCGAGCTCCCGCAATGCGTTGAAGTAGCCGACCAGAGTCATGTAGGGGTCAGCGGCTGCGCCGTGGTCGTCGAACAGCGCCTGGGTGAAGCTCAGGATCGCCGAGGTCACTCGGATCTCCACGCTCTTCAACCGCAGTCCCTGAGCGCACACCCCCAGGTAGCGCCGCCCGGGATGCTCGTCGTTGACCGGCACCTGGCGGGCGAAGAAGGAATCAGCCACATCGAGCCCCGGTGGGGGGAACACCGCTAGTTGGCGACGGAACAACCCGTAGGCCTGCTCTTCGGCGCGACGCACGGTGGCGGTGGAGGCCACTACTTTGGGGCGCACCGGCTGTCCGGCCACCGTCCAGGTCGCCAACTCATCCACGGCTGTTTCATACAGTCCGACCATGGTGCCCAGCGCATCGGCGATGAGGTGCAACTCGTCTTGGATGATCAGGTCCGGGGGCCGTAGCCGCTGTGCAGGCTGGGTCAGCGCCGGGGGCAGCCCGCGGTCACCGCGATGGGTCGCGGCCCCGCAGATCTCGGCGCGGATGTCGGCGTGCTTGAACCCATGCCGGGTGCATTCCTCGGTGACGTGGCCGAACAGGTGCCCCGACGCGCCGTTGCGGGGCAGTTGGGCAAACTTGTCCACCGTGGCGATCAGCAGCGACGGGGGGAAGCGGTAGATCTCCTCATCGACGGCCAGCACCGGCAACCCGTCGAGGTTCTTCGCCTGAGTGAACTCACACCCTCCCGCCGCGTCGCCGCAGTAGATGCGGGTGCGGCGCAGTGCCACATTCGCCTCGACGTCTGTCTTGGTGCTGATCGTACTGCCGCACCACGGGCACTCGGTGAAGGGCACCGGGGACGCCGAGGAGCGTCCCGCCGACCGCGACCAGCCGCGTTCGGACTGCACGAACGACACACTGTCGTCGAACCGGTTGGGAGTCACCGACCCGCCGACCCACAACCCGATGCGGAATGGCTCGACCCCCCACGGGTTGACCCCGGCCGCCATCGCCTTGCGGCGGATCATCTCCGTGGCGGCCACCAGTGTGGCGGCGCGCTGCAACTGCTGGGAGGTCAACAGTCGCAGGGTGTAGCGCATCAGCACCGCTACCCCGCGCGACCCGTCCAAGCCTTCGCGGTGCCCCTGCAGGCGACGGATGGCGAACGTGAACGCCGTCAAACCCAGGTAGGCCTCGGTCTTGCCGCCGCCGGTGGGGAAGAACAGCAGATCCGCCAACGCGGCGCCGTCGGTATCGACATCGGCAGCACGCCGTTCCGGGTGGGTGGGGTCGGCCAGTGCGGGCAGATTGAGCAGCACGAACGCGATCTGGAACGGCCGCCACGACCGCCGCTGCGGCACATCCGCGGCAGCCAGTGCCTGCTTGAACGCCACCTTCGCATCAGTGCGGCGAGCATTCATCGCCTCGGTGTGTTGCCGCTGCAACGCCATGGCCTCGTTCATGAACTGAAACGACTGCCACACCTGGTCGTCAGCGGCCAGCAGATCCAGGCCCACCTCGATGCGGTCGGCGGCGACGCTGGCCTTGCGCAAATGCTCCACCGCCACACCCCGATAAGGGATCAGGCTGGCGTCGGTGTCGATGCTGGCTTCCTGGGCCGCGATCCACTCCCGATATGCCGACACCAGGGGACGCAGCATCGCCGCAGCAGCCGCCCCGTCCTCGGCGTAGGCCAGGCGGCGCATGTCCAACACCAGGTCAGCGAACCCGGGGACCTGCTGAACACTGGGGGCGCGGGTCTGTGCGACATCGTGGAACGGCAGCGCCTCGGTCCACACCCTGTCCGCGCGTCGATGTGCTGGATCGACGTCCTCGGGTTCATGCCACCCCACCGAGACGCCATGCCCCACCGCGTACTCCGGGGTGTGCCGGTACAGCATCGCCAAGCCCAACTGCTCGCGGTCCTCCGCCTCGCCGATGAACTCGTCAGCCAACCGGCTGGGCTCAAACACCGCCGCCGCATCGGGGGCTTCGACGCGGAACCCGGCCTGGAACATCCACGCCGCGTTCACCCCGGCGGACTTCATCGACGTTTTCGTTTGCCGGTTCAGCAGGAACACCGTCACGATGCGCCGCCCATCGCCCTGGCGGCGCACGATCCAGCGCACCCACACCTCCGGCGCTCCCGCCGCGTCCACCCGCTGCTCGCCGATGAACCGGCCATCGTCGCTGACCTGCGCACCCGCCAGGTCGATCTCGACCTGCCCCGACAGCGCGACGCGCTGCCACGGCCGCCGCGTACGGGTCGTGGTTCCCTCGGTATCGTTCACTGCCAGCGGCTGCTCACCAGCCGCGGGGTTTACACCCTGCTCGTGCCGGGACCCACCAGCAGAAACCTGGTCCCGGGGCTGGTGCTCGTCGTCGGGATCGGCGTCGCGGGGGGAGGACTGTTTCTGGTAGCGGCCCCATGATGCCGACACCACCAACTGATCCACTCCCACCGCAACGGTGAAGGTGGCACCCATCGACGACGGGAACAACCGCAGCGACGACACCCCCGCTACCGGCTTGTCGTCGGACTCGTCCCCGAAGCCCCCGGAATCCAACTCGTCGGCATCGCCCGCGCAGTCCGCGTCGGCGTCGACATCCAGCGGAGCCAGCAGTCCCACGATGTATCGGTCACGCGGCCCCACCGTTCCACCGACCACCTCATCCTCGCCATCCCACGGACCCAACAGATCCCGCCGCAACAGCGTGGACAACTGGTCACGCACCTCCCGCGACTCCCACGGATCGGACGCCTCCGCTGCCGCTGAAGTTTCCGTCTGATCGCTCATCGACTCGCCCCCTGCTTCACCATTCGCGCCGAATGGCCGTGGCTGCCGGTCGTCTGGCAATGGAGTCCACGGTCAGGAGAACAAGGCATCCTGCGCACCGCCACTCTTCTCCCCCGACCGGCCGGATGGCTTCTTTGCGAGGATCTTGGCGCCCTTCGCGTGCAGCCCGGCGGCGAGCTCGACCTCGTAGCGTTCCTTGTTCAACGCCAGCAATCGCTCCAACACCTCAGCGGTGGTTTCCCGATCCATACAGAAACGCACACCCTGATCGGTGTCGTAGAAGCCATGCACGGGCTCCACATCCGTCCAGCCGTATGCGTCCAAGACTGCCCGGTCCAACGCGACGTAGGCATCCCGCAGGGCGACCACGTCTGCGTCTCGGTTCCGCTCGTCGTTGACCAAGTTATACGTGGCCGTGAGTCCAATGTCACGGCCCAACAAGACAGTCTCCCGGGCCTCTTCCATCACCTCGCCTGCAGATGTCAACTTGTCCATGTCCACAGACACGGGGAACGTCTCGAATACGTCCGATGGCGTGTATCGGATCCGCGTCTCAAGTGACGAGGCAATCTTCCGGGCCCACTCACCATGGATCTGACTAACCAACAGACCCAGGAACGCTGGAGAGTCTGACGAGAAGATTCCCAAGACGTTGGCGAACACCTGGCGACTGGGTACGCGCACAGGCTGGACAACGTTACTAACCAGAGTGATAGCGAGGACTGAATCTAGCTTCGCAATCGCGGTGTAGAGTCCGGGGCGCTTGTCAGCGTATATCCACCAACGTTGTGGCAGCGGCTTTCTCAGCGAGAATCCTCCATCGGGTCTACGGCGAGTCCGCTCTGGCTTTACCTCCCGCTCGATCTGAGCGAATGGAAGCGGATAGGTTCGGGCTTTGTCTTCTGGCCAGTCGAAGAAGTTGATGATCCACCGACTTGGCGACTGGCAGGGTGAGCTATTCAGGTCTTGACCATTCAGGTAAGGGAACAAGACGTCCGCATTGCGGGGGTCGGCCTTGATCATCTCCTGAGCCGCTTCCTCGCTGAGTGTGAAGCCCAGCCCCAGGGCAATGGATCCCTGGAAGGCAATGCGCGCGTTGGCAGCCAGTCGATGGGGTGTCCAGTCAATCCTGGACGCTTGACGCAAGTCAGCTCCGATCCGTCCAACGGAGTCGCCGTCCAATACTCGTGGCGCATCTGGCAGAGGTTGCTTGTCGAGGTAGACGGCTGAGTATTCGAGACTCGCGGACTTGCTGGGCCACCTGTCAGAGCGCACGGCCCGCAGGATCTGCCAGTCACTGTTCTGGAGGAGGGATTCCGTCCCAACTTCTCGTGAGTCGCCCTGACCCACAGTGTTAGTTGTGAGCAGACCGACACGAGATCCCGACAACTCACTGGAACGCAGGAGGAAGTAGACAACCAAGTCCGCGTTTCCCCTGCGCCCATCTGCCAGGTCGATCACGAGGTGACTTCGGTAATCAGTCCCGAGCGCGCCAGTGATTCTCTTTCCCCCCAGATACGGGGGATTGCCGATGATGGCGTCGAAGCCCGCAGCGTCTGAGTCGAAGATCTCGGGGAAGCGCAGGACGAACTCCAGGGGGGTGCGTTCGAAGGCTCCGTCGGGTCGGGCGTTGTTGAGGTCAACCACCAACTGACGGAAATGCTGTCGGATCGCGTTTGCCCGGGCCTGGGTGGTGTTGGGGTTGAGCAGTTCGCCGCCATCTGAGCCGAGGCTGAGCATGAGGGCGTCGAGGTCGCGGTTGTTGTTCTGGGCGGCGTTGAAGGACTGGGCGGTGATGGCGTCTGCCAGCAGAGCGATATCGGCCAGTCTTCGGTCAGCGTCATCGAGCAAGGCTTGTTGCTGTTCGACGTCACGGATGTCGTGCACCTGCATGGTTTCGATGGCGGTGCGTTCCCCGACGGCGCGGTCGAGGGCGGATCGAATGTGGCGGGTCTGGTCGAACATCTGGTTGGCGTGGATGCGGGCTCCCACGTCGGGGTCGGGGTGGACGTTTTCGAGTTGTCGGACGTCAGTGAGCCCGAGCAGGGTATCGCCGTAGGCGAGGTGGTGGTCGAGGAAGCCGAAAGGCTGGTCCTTGGCGGCGGTGGCCAGCCACAGGGACAGTTTCGCCATTTCTACGGCCATGGGATTGATGTCCACGCCGTAAAGGCATCGGGTGGCGATCAGGCGGCGGGCGGTGATGGTGGCTTCGTCGGCCTCGCTGTCCGACAGCGAGGGGTCACGGTCGTCTCGGGCGGCGAGTAGCCGGTGCAGGTCAATCAGGGCCGGGTCCGCCAGCGTGGCGAGGTCGTGGCGGGCGAGGGCTTCCAGCAGCCGGTCGGCGAGGTAGCGGTCGGCGGCGACGAGGAAGGCGCCGGACCCCATGGCGATGTCGGCGACGTTCAGCGCCAGAATGCGCTCGGGGTGAACGATGCGCCACTGGTCGTCGTCGAGGGTCTGGTAGGGGCCGGGGTCGTAGACGAGGGCGTCAAGGGTGTGGCGCACGACGTCTTCGGCCAGTGGGCGTGGCGTGTAGTAGGAGCCCGCGTCGGAACGGGCGGACGATTTGGTGACGTACCAGGCCCCTGGTAGGTAGACGACGGGTTCGTGGGTGCGGTCGTCGGTGCGCAGTAGGGCGTGGAACGGGGCCACGCGTTCGGCGAGGTCGCGGTCTCCCCCACACGCCGAGGTCAGGCTGCGCAGTTGGTCGACGGCGTCGGGGAGTGGGGTGTCGAGGGCGCGCTTGACTTGGGCTGCGCTCAGCCCGGTGATGTCCTTGAGCCACTTCGCCAGACTGGCGCGGTCGCGGGTGGCGTGGTCTTCGACGGCGTCGAGGATGACCTCGGGCTCCTTGTCGCCACGCAGACCCAGCACGACCGAGGTGGCGCGCATCGCGGTGTGGTCCAGCAGGCCTTCGTAGACGTATCCAATCTGTTCCACGTCGAGGGTGCGGTAGGCCAGGCGTCGTCCTTGCCAGCGGGTCAGGCCGTGCAGGATGTGCAGCATCGTGCGGTCGTCGACATGGATGGGTTGACCGGTTCCGTCGGGTTGCCGTCCCTCCAGCCAGGGATGACGGTCGGGGTCGAACACGCTGCCGCCGTATCCCTTGATGTTCAACCTTGGGTGGCGGACCCCGTCGTGGACGATGCGGGTGGTGGCCAGGATCTGCGGCACGGCTTCGGAGTGGTGAGCCAGGACTTCCTCTCCCACGGCGCGGGCGTGGTCGATGAGTCGTTCGGACAGTGCGGCGATGCCGTAGTCAGCGGCGTAGAAGGCGTCGTCAGCGGGCAGTAGTCGCCGCTCCTCAGCAGCCAGCAGGAAGACCAGTCGCATGACCAGCACGACCGCGCCTTCGTAGACCTCGTCGGCGCTGACCCCGGCCAATGCCCGCCCGCCGCTGGCAGCATCGGCGCGTCCGGCGGCGTCAACCAGCATCTCGACGGCGCGGCGCACCTGCAGGGAGAGGTTCTCGGTGAGGTCTTCCTGGGACTCCAGTGCCCGGTTCAGCAGGCGGGGAAGCGTGTCGTCGGGAGCGACGGCCAGGAACCGGCGCCGCGACACGATGGTGGTGAAGGCGTCGAGTTGTTGCCGGTCGTCGAGCATGGCGTGGGTGTCGAACAGCACGTGACCGGTCGCTGAGCCCCGAGGCGCCCACACGACGGCCCACCAGCGGCCGTCGGTGACCAGCCCGACGGGAATGTCGAAGTGCCGCAGGGCGGCGGCGGCGCGGTCGATGGGCGTGGCCGACCAGCCGTCCAGCAGTCGACGGTTCAGTGCCGTGCCGGGCGACCAGGTGAATACCAGCATGCTGGGGCGGGTGTCGGGCTCGATGTCGCAGGAATCGCAGGGCCACAACACCATCGACGGGGTGGTGGTGACGCCGAAGCCGGTCGAGGTGTGAGTCCACGCCTGAGCGGTCTGGGGTGTGGTGTCGACGTGGTCGGCCCAATCCAGCACCGACGTGAGGGTGTCGCGCAGGAATGCGTCGCGGGCGGTGTCGCGGTTGGCGGCTGCAGCTGAGCGGAAGGAGTCATAGGTGAGTCGGAACCGTTGCGCGCGGTCCGGTGGAGTGAGCTCCAAACCAGTGGGCATCGCCTCGGTGAGCACCGGCACGGTCAGGAAGGGTCCATCTCCAGGTAGCGCCTGCAGCCAGGTCAGGTGCTGCTCGGCGATCGCGGTGCGCGGCACCCGTGCAGGTCCACGACGGCGGCGGGTGGTCATCGCGGCCCCCCAGCGAGGCTATCGGGGATGCAGATCAGCACGGCGGCGGGGAACACGTAGGGCGACGGTGCGACGTAGCGGGCGTTGATGGCAGTGGTCTCGCGGTCGATCTCGTCGGGGATCTCGGCCAGGCGACGCTCCCACGCCCGCCGGTCGGCGGAATACTGATCGCGTTCGTCGGCGGTGTCGAACAGCTCCAGTTGGGACTCGGCCGGTTCGGTGAGCTGTTCGCGGATCTGCCGTTGCAGGTTGGTCAGCACGGTGCTGGTGCGCTCGATGTCGGCGGTGCGGCGTTCGTCGAGTTTGCGGGTCAACGAGGTGACGCGTTCGCGGGCGCGGGCGTTGATGGCGCTGGTGAGCCGTTCCGACCAGCGCTCGGTCCACTGCTCAGCGATGTGATCGGCGGCGCGAGTGTCGGCGACGGTCTGATTGCCGTCCAGGGCCTTGTTGAGGATGCCCTCCAGCCGCCCGACGGTGAGCCGTTCCCAGCGGCGGCCATCGTCGAGGATCTTGCCCCCTGCCGCGAAGACCTCTTCATGAAGGCGCACGCCGTCAGCGCCCGCAATGACCAGGCGGGCGAACGCGGCGACCACGAGGGTGCCGTCAGTGACGTCGTCGGGGATGCGCAGCACGGCAGCACGATGAAGGGAACTGCTGCCACCGATGGCCTGTCCCCACACTTCGGCGCGCAGCAGGCGAGTGGCGTTGGCCACCAAGGGGTGGTTGAGGTGGGCCAGCACGACGTCGCCGGGATGGGCGGCGGCGATGTCGGGATCGAAGGTGATGGGCCGTTCCTCACCGGTCAACGGATCGTCGAGTCCGACGGTGGCCGCTTTCCACACCCCGGCGCGCTGCCCGATCCAGTTGGTGCCGGGGATGGCGTCGTTGGGCTGCAGCGGAGGTTGGCCAGCCAACTCCAGAGCGACGTGGGTGATGTGGGCGGCGTTGTCCGGTGAGATGCGCAGGTACTCGCGTGATTCGTTCAGTTCAGTTCGGGCGGTGTCGATCTGTTCGCGGATGGCGCGTTCGAAGCGATACAGGCTCATGGTCGGCGCGGCGCTAACGCCGTCGAGGTCGACGCGGGCGGCGCGGCCGGTCATCTGATCCTCCACGGCGGTGGAGATCAACTGGTTGACCTTGCCAAGGTCCTCGCGGATCGTGGTGACCTTCTGCGCGATACGCGACAGGAACTCCAGGTCGTTCTCGTAGGAGCCGGGTCGGGCGTTCTCCCAGCCGTGTCCCACGAAGTGATAGACCTGCACGTCGTGTTCTTGGCCGTAGCGGTCCAGTCGCCCGATGCGCTGTTCGAGCCGGTTGGGCGAAAACGGGATGTCCACCAAGACCATGCGGTGGCAGTGCCGTTGCAGGTCGATGCCTTCGCTGGCGGCGTCGGTGGCCAGCAGGATCCGCACCGGGTCTCGGTCCGGTGGGGCCTGGAACGCTGACTTGACTCGGTCACGATCGTCGTCGTCCTGCCCGCCGTAGATCAGTCGCAGCCGGTCGCCGCCGAGCCCGCGGGCGGTCAGCAGTTCAGCCAGCCACGCCTGCGTGGCGCGGTACTCGGTGAACAGCACGACCCGTTCGTCGTTCCATTCGCCGTCCGGTTGGAGGGTGTCCTCCAGCCAGTCGAGCAGGGTCAACGCTTTGGCATCGGGTTGCTGGCCGTGAGCGCTGGCCCACGCCAGCAACTCCTCGAGTGCGCGGCGTTGCCGGTCGTCCGCGCGTGACATCGCGGTGGCGGCGGCGCCGAGCAGTGCCTCTTCAGCTGCGTTCTTGTCGTCCTCGGAGGCGAAGTCGTCCTCAATCGCCTGGGCTTGCTCCAGCAGCCACTCGGGAACGTCGTCGGAGTCGCTGTCAGAGGCCTTCAGTGAGGCAGCCCCCCGCTCGGTGTCGGCGTGCACCCGCAAGGTCTCGGCGAACGCGGACGGAGAGGAGAACAGTCGCTTCTTCAGCAGCAGCGTGACCATGTCGGCAGCCGACTGCTGGCGAGCACCACCAATCCGGCGCGCAGCCACGTAGTCCGACAACAAGGCATGGGCCTGCTTATCGGTGCCGGTGTAGGCGACCTCGATCCGGTCGGTGGTGCGGGCTCGGAACCGAGGCGTGCCATCAGGGTTGGTGATGTCGTCCTTGACCCGACGCACCATGACCTCTGCCAGCGCCTCCGGGTTCGGTTCAGCTCCCCGGGTGAACCGCTGCGGGTCGAGCAGTTCCAGTAGCGAGGCGAAGGAGTTGCGGTAGCCATTGTGCGGGGTCGCGGTCAGGAATAACCGGTGCTCCGCATGCGGCGACAACCGCCGCACAGTGCGAGTCTGCTGAGTGTCGACTGCCTAGCGCCCCGACCCGGTCGGGGCCAGATGATGAGCCTCATCCACGATCAGGACATCGAAGTAACGCGGATACTGCCCGTCGACCTCGAGTACTTCCTCCAAAGCGCGCTGGGCGCGCTCACCTCGCAGCCATTGCAATGACACGATCGTCAGCGGCCACACCCGCCACGGGTTGGAGGCGACGCCATGTTCCCGGCGAAGCCGCTTGACCGCATCGGCGTCAACGATCTCGAAGCGAAGTCCGAACTTCTCGGCCATCTCGTCGCGCCATTTCGTGGTCAACGAGGCAGGCGCGACGATCATGATGCGGCGAGCGCGTTGCCGCATCAGCAGCTCTTGGACGACCAGGCCAGCCTCGATCGTCTTGCCCAGACCCACGTCGTCGGCGATCAGCAGGTTCGTGCGCGGGGATCGCAGCGCGCGCACCACCGGGTCGAGTTGATAGTCCTCGATGCGCACCCCGGAACGGAATGGCGCCTGCAACGCAGCAATGTCCGCCGACGCGACCGAGCCCCAGCGAATCGCATCCAGGAACGCCGACATATGACCCAGATCGTCATAGTCTCCCGGCGCCACGGACGGCATCGTGGATTTCTGCGCGACCGTGGCACCCGGCTCCCGTTGCCAAAACACCTCGATCTCGCGGCCCAACGCGTCATCCCCCACGTTGGACAAGCGCAGCAAGGTGGCAGGAGAGGGTGCGCGCAGCGAGACGACGTCGTGGGGCAAGCCATCGGGAACGACGTCGGTGACGACCCAGTACGACCCGCGCACCATGACCAGCTGACCCGGCTCGGGCAAAGCCGAAGACGGTTGACCGCTGAGGGCACTCACCAACGCCTCCTCCCGTGGCGGCGCGCGGCGCCGCCCCCAACCACTGCGGCTGAGCACGCGTGACATGCCATTGTGACGGAACCATCGAGGGAAAGGTGACTCGACGAAGACTGCCGCGGCGTCCCCGAGGCCCACAACAAGCTCTCCGACGAAGGTTCGATCCCGGCGATCGTCAATCAATACTCAGATGAGCCAGACGATTATCGCGAGGATGCGCGGGTGTCTCGCCACACGCCCAGCGCCCTCATCACCACGCTTGGGAGCCCCGGGTTTGTTGCGCCCGTTTCAGAACAGACTTCGGATCCCGTCGGGCAACCTCGTGAGTGTCCTACAAGCCGACTAAGGACGTGGCACCGCTCGCGTCACGTGTCCATCACTTCCGAGGACTCGACTTCTGACTTGTTGGGGCCTCCACTTTCACGCGGAGTCTTTCGGTAGTACTCGATGCCGCGAATCCCACGAAGGAGCAGCAGGTAGCGGTCGTTCAGACCTGCATCGATGACGGGCACATCACTCTTGCTGAGGCTCAGGCTTGGGCCGACCGTATGGACGCCCTCGGCTAGCCCCGGTCACCCGGCGAACCACGGCTACCCGAAACCCCACCCCCTTCCTCTGGGACCCCCGTCCAACGCGAATCGCTTCCCGTCGGAGTTGGACGATAGACCTGGTTATGTGCACCCATACAAGAACCGGCCCCCTCATCAGCGGCAGCGTCTGACAGACCGTCCCGTCGAAACCGCTCTTCACAGGGTCGCGGAGGTCTGACGCCGCAGAGCCGGAGGGCTGCCCCGCGCCGTCGCAGACGAGAGGTCCGGGGAGTCGACAAACGACCAAGTCCCGACAGGTCTCCTTCTCTCCAATGTGGTCGACGGTAGGAGGGGCTAGCTCCAAGGGATCAGTGAGCTGGCGGTGAACCCGCCTCATCAAGGGGCGGCTCGATAATCACGGCAGTCCCGTTGGCGATTACGCCGAAGAGATAGGGAAGGTAGGCGGTCTTTCCGGTCCCTAAGACGCCCTTCGCTTGTTCGAGTTGGGGATAGTCGAAGGAGATTCCGATCACCGCGTTGCCGCCACGTTCGCGAGCTGCCCCTTGTAGCGCGGTGAGTGCGGTGGCTCTCAACCTGGCGAGCATTGCCGTCATGTCGGAGCCTAAGAGCCCATCTCCTCCTCGCTGAACTTCGGTGGCCGCATCGCCGGAGACGTAGCCTAAGTAGCGAGTGATTCGGTGTCCTTCGAAGTTGAAGCCGACGGTGGTGATCGGCCTCTGGGAGGCGGGGACGTCGGCTCCCGATACGTGACGCTCAGCCCGCTCTTCCGGAGTTGGCGATCGCCACCGTTTTCCGTCCCAAACTCGCCCCTCGAACTCGCCGCTCCCCCAGTGGGTTCCCATGCCAACCTGCTCTCGTCAGTCGGTCGTGCCGATCACGTGAATCACTCGGATGCGCAACTGCGACGTCCCCTCGTCTGGCCGCCTGGACTTCCCCTCGCTCTTGCGCCTGACTGACAACGAGACTACTCAGGACGGGCCCATGTGGCTTGCCTCCGAATGTCTCCCAACCGAGTGGCTTGAAGCATCGCAGAAGGTCGGGAACCGGCGACTGAAAAGACAGGTGACGGGCCCACTACACGGCGGCGAGAGCGCAAAAGCAGCGAGTGCCGGTGATGCATTCACTACTTCTCCCGGCAGGCTGGGTGCTTGGGATCCTCTCGGGCTGCGTTAGGCACATCGCGGTTTCCCGGCTCATCACAAATGACGGTGTAGTGCGGAGGCACGTCGGTCGCTGGGTTCCTCCCGAAGATGGAAGTTCTGACGCTGCCCCCGTCAGTAGAGCAGTCGGAACTTCATCACGCGCTTGGTGTCTGACTTGACCACCATTTTCATAGAACCCCTGACCCCCTCGTAATCACCGGTTCCGCCGGTGACTACGAAGACCTGGTCCTCAGTGGGCGACACACTACCGGCAGGCAGTTCGAGCAGACCCTGGGTGTAGATCTCCCCATCGTCGAACTGGTACTGCTGGGTGGACATGTTCCATCTCATCCCGCCCGGGATGTCGACCCGCGTCGTCTGCCCAACCCAGTTCCAGTCGCCGTAAACCTGGCCGCCGCTCTTCAACGACAGGGTCCCGTGGCCAGCGATGATGTCACCAACGCTCGACCCGGGATCGCCGACCTCCACAGTGGTCCGGTCTTGAATCGTCGCGAAGACCTTCATCTTCACCACGTCCGACTGCTTCGCCTGGGCCGCCCCAGACGCTCCGGTCACGGCCAAAAAGGCGACGCCGGTCAAGGTCACGCAGGTCAGGGAACGGGAAATGCTCACGGGGTCCTCCCACGAATGTCAGTTTCATTCACCAGTGTTTCGCGACACCTCCCCCACGCATCGGGCAGGGTCGCCTCCCCCGGCGGATTTCGGACCCCGACTACACCCTGAAATGCGAAGAGCCGGTTTCCCGCGGGGTTCCAGGGCAATCCATGTGGCTCCATACGCCTGCGGTGACCCGGCGTGGGTGATGAGCAGGGGGCGCCTTCGGTTCACCGGGGTGAAGTTCGGTGGCGGTCAGTTGGCTTCGAACTCCATCGCGGTTGGCGCCGCGCCTTTCGGAATCGAGTAGATGATGTAGTCGTTCTGAATGCTCCCCGGATTGATGAGGTCGCTGTCCCCCGAGTACTCGGTGCCTTTGTCATTCGCGATGGATCCAGGGCTGTAAGGCTCGTCCCATTCCCCGTAGGTGTTGTCGTCAGATGCTCTAAGGGTGTTCATATTCGCTGAGAAGAACACCGGCTTCTTCGATGTGTTCTTGACTTCGAGCTCAACCAAGCAGAGTTGCTGACCCTTGTCTGCGACGGCGTCCTCGGCTTCGTAGCTCTTCTGATTCAACCCGTACCCGGGGAGCGTGTTGGCGCAAGTGAGGTTGTCGAACGACACTTCAACGGGTGTTTCTGCTGATGCTTTGCCGTTGGAGGCATGCCCTTCGAGTTCGATCGTTGCGCCCTGCTTCAACTCCAACAGGATTGCCGCTGCGCTGGGCGTACTCTCGGTGAACGGGACGCTTGACTCGTCAGGTGACGACGCGGTTTCGGCGGCTGGTTCGCCGCATTCCTCAACGATGCGTGGACGCAGGGCTTCCCAGAACTGCGCCCCGGTGATCTCGTCGGGTATCTCGGCAGTGGTTGCGTTCTCCTGTTCCCACATCGCGATCATGGTGTTCTTGGTCATGGTGGCGCCGTCGGTGCCTAACAGGCTCGAATTCCATGTTTCGCATAGGTCTTGAAGTTGCATCTCTCCACTGGCGATTTGCTGATCAACGAACTCGCTGGCTGGGTCCGGTTGCGTTGAGCAACCCGCCAGTAGCCCCACGGTCATGAGTGCTGCGGTCAGGCCCGCAGCTAATCGGTTCCTCATCTGTTTCACTCCTGAGTTCCTTGTGAAGTCGGTGCGGGTGGTCCTCCCGACTTGGGGCTCCGCCTACTGTGATCGGGTCACCGTCACCCGCTTCTTGCTCAACACCCGTTGTTCGGGTCCCAAGTAGCGCACGACCCGCGTGTGTGTCACCGGCACGGTGTGCGTGACAGTGCGTTCGTGGGCCGTGTAGTCATATGCGATATCGCCCACCTTGCTTACGTCGACATCGCCCAGCAACGCTTCGCTTCGATTCCATCCCGGGTAGTAAGTCACTATGGCGAAGACATCGTCACGCCAACTCCCGTGATAGGTCACCGCCGACAAGTCCGGGGTATCGCCCTCACATGTCCCTGTGTACTCAACAGTGATCTGACCTGACAGCATGCCGGTGTAGTAGGAAGTCCGATCGCTGACCAACCGCCGCGACTCGACCCGGCACTTCGCGTATGTGATCCTCACCGTCTCGGTCTTGGTCTCATAAGTGGTTTCGGTGACTGTCTTGTGCAGGACCGGCCGGAACTTCACGGACGAGTAGACAAAGAAGGTGGTCGTGCGCCCCACTGGGCCCAGTCGAAGTACGGGCGCTTGCCTCCACTTCGAGTACGTGCCCGATCCTTGGCGCGCCACGGCAACGAGACTGCTGGTTAGCTCAACTTCGTCCGGCACGAACGACTCGTTGTCAGGGAAGAACTGCACAGTGGGATGTGGGTACGTGAAACGCTCGCTCCCCGCGTAGCGATAGTGCGTGTCAGCCTTGGCCGAAGTGACACCCCCTGCCAGGGTCAAAGCCGCTACGGCGATGGCAGTAAGAGTTCGCTTCATCCGTTCCTCCCCGTACTCCCCCCATTCTTGCTCTGGACTCGATAGTTCTTCCGCCGCTCGTATGAGCTATGGAAGGTCCGGGAACAAGCATGGAAGGTTGACCATGGCACTGCGCACCGCCGGGTGGGATCGGCCCCCTGAATGGCGAGGGCAGTCCTTGGAACGAGATCGCCCAAGGCAACCTCACTTCGAAACTACTGTGAGTAGCGAGTCAGTCCACCCCTCAGTTGCCTCAAAGTTTGAGGAACGTTCCTCAATAGGGCGGGTTTTCGCGGGTTTTCCCGACCCTATTCGGGTACGAATCACGAGGGAAATGGGGTGCCGAGGAGGGGAACTATCGTTTCCGTAGTCAGATGCTCTATCCGTTGAGCTACAGGCGCTTCCCGGCAAGTGTAACGGCACTGTCGAAGACCCTCGCGACGGTCTTGAGACTCCTGCGGCGCCACGAGGTCACCCCCCACCACCCGCATGGGGCCACGGACCACCCACTCTCACCCCTAGCATGAGGAATGGTCGAGTAGGGAGCACCCGGATGACCTCGAACTCCGAATCCGCGGCCGTCTCCACGTCGGCTATCGCCAAGTCATTCTCCGATGTCCGTGCAGTGGCCGGCGTGGACCTCCAGGTACCGCGCGGATCGTTCTACGGAATCGCCGGTCCGAACGGTGCCGGCAAGACCACGTTGATCCGGATGCTCACGGGCCTGCTCGTGCCGGACTCCGGAACCGCGAGTGTCGCCGGCGTCGAGGTGTGGCCCGACCCGCGGAAAGCGAAGGCGGCACTCGGTTACGTTCCCGACAACCCGGTGTTGTTCACGCGACTGACCGCATCGGAGATGCTGGAGTTCTCCGGCCTGCTCCGAGGCATGGGCACAGGGGTCATCGCCGAGCGATCGCAGGACCTACTCCGAGTCCTCGACCTCGCGGACACCGGCAATCGGCTGATCGCCGACTTCTCCTTGGGAATGACGAAGCGGATGGGACTCGCCGTCGCTTTGCTGCACAGCCCGCAAGTGCTGATCTTGGATGAGCCGTTCGGATCCCTCGATCCGGTCAACACCAATGTGATGGAGGAGATGCTCGAGCGCTATCGCAGCGGTGGGGGCACCGTCGTCTTCTCCAGCCACGTCATGGAAGTGGTCCAGAAATTGTGTGACCGCCTCGTGATCATCGACCACGGCACCGTGCGGGCCGAAGGAACCGTCGCTGAGATCTCCAAGGGACGCTCGCTACAGGACGCCTTCGTCGCCCTCGTCGGTGGACGTGAACTCGAAGAAGGTGATCTCGGGTGGCTCTCACCCTCGTCCGACTGAAACTGGCGATGCAGGTCAACTCCCTGCGGTCAGGCTCCGCTGGACAGCGGGTCGGATACGCACTGCTCTGGGTGCTGGCAATCGTCGGCGGAACCGCGGCTGGCGCTACGGTCGCAGCAGCGTTGGGGACGGGTTCCGCCCCGATGACGGCAAGCGTTCTGGCCATGTTCACGGCGGTCTTCGCGGCCTGGGTTCTGACTCCGCTGACGGCACCAGTCGGGGACAACTCCGTCGACCCCGAGACGCTCGCTCCCTACCCCCTGAGTTCGCGCGAGAAAGTCACCGGACTCCTGCTCGCAGGGCTCATCGGCCCCGGCGGTCTGTTCACTCTCCTGTTTGCCCTGGGTCCGGCATTGGTCCCCGGAGCGGATCCAGCAGCCCGCGTGTTCGCGGCACTGGGGGCGGTCGTGTTCACGGTTCTCTGCGTGGCGGCCTCCCGAGCGCTTCTCGCGCTCCTGGCGGGGTTCCTCGGCTCCAATCGCGGCAAAGCGGTGGCGATAGCGATCACCACCGTCGTGTTCCTGGTCATCTATCTGGCCAGCCAATCGACGGCCGGCATCGCTCGTGCCACCGAAGAAGCGGGGGCGACAACGGCAGTGCAGGTCCTGTCGGCGCTGCCACCCGGGGCGGTGGGACGCAGCCAAATCGCCGTCGGCACCGGTGAGTGGGGCGTTGGGCTTCTCTTCTTGTCCTACGCGATTGTCGCGATCCTCGCCTGCCTCGCCGTCTGGGGGATCGCCCTGCGGCGACAGCAGGAGGGACGCTCCGGTGTCTCGGCATCGGGAACAAGTGGGCGCACGCGCACGCAGCTGTACCCGAGCGCTCTGCAGGGGTTGCCCCGCACGGCAGTCACGTCGTCGCTGGCGGTGCAATGGCGCTACTACTTGTTCCGGGCTCCCCGCGCCGTACAGGCGCTGGTCATCGGCGTGGTGGTGGGAACCGTCGTCGGGCACGGCGCACTGTCGAGTGGCTCCGGACTCGCCACTGCGACAGGCGTGCTGACCGTCCTCATCGTCTTCGAGCTGAACGCCAATGTGCTGGGTCAGGATGGCGCCGGCTTCGGATACCTGGTGCTGTCCGGCGCCCCGATGAAATCGGTGCTGACCGGGTACCTGTTGTTGGCTCCGATCGTCACGCTGCCCCTGATGGTGCTGTTCGCCGTGGTGGAGGGATTCTGGTCGGGGGTGCCGACGGACATCGGGCCGGCGATTCTGGTCGGAGCCGCAGCGGGAGCCGCCAGCTTCGGCGTGGGCGCGTTCCTCAGCGCTCGCTTCCCCATCAATGCCGAGCACAAGGACGTCGGCCGCGAGGGGCGCACGAAGGCCTTGACGATGATCATGGTGTCCGCCGTGTTGCTGCTGATTCTCACGTACCTGCTGGGTTGGCCGGTGGCATCCGCCTCTGGCCCGTGGGACTGGATCTACGCGGCCGTCGAGTTGCTGGGCTGCCTGGTGTTCGCGGGGCTCGCGACAGCTTTCGCTGGGCGCGACCTCCAGCGCACGCAGTTGCAGGCCTTGGCTCGGCTCGTCGGATAGTCCCCACGTCGCGGGGAGTCCCCACGTGCGGGGACTCCTCCCCACGGCGATCCGTCAGTGCCTCGACCCGCTCGTCTGCGTCAACTCGGGTTTCGCCGGCGACTGACGCTGCCGGGCGACCAGCCACAGGGCAAACGTCAGAACTGCGGCGATACCGAAGACGAGCAGGGTGCCCGGCAGTGTTTCCAGGGCGCGCGGAGCTACCAGCATGGTGCCCGCCAGAGTGATCATGACCGAGCCGGCAAGCAGTTTGAGCGCCTGTCCGTGGCGCTCCTGAATCCGTGTCGAACGCAGAGCGACGACAGCCACCGCGAAAACGACGAGCTCATCCAAGAGGAACACCAGCATGTAGGCCGCGAACAGGACGGCCACCATTGCGGTGGTCACATCCTGCCCAGCCATCAGGTTGGTCCATAGCAAAGGCAGTCCCGCTGTGCAGGGAGTCTCCAGCAGAGAGACCCCAACGGCCAGAACCACCGTCCCGGCCATGACAGCCGGAATGCTCCTATCAGCGGCAGCAAGTCGACGCATGCGTCGATACAGTTCGGGTCGCCGTTCCGGCGAGATCGACAGTGAAGGACCGACGCCGATCGCCAATCCATCCTTGACCTGGAGGAGCCCGAAGAGCAGAGCAACCACAGCGACAGTCAGGCGGATCCAGACAAGGGATCCGACGTAGTCCAAGGCGCGGTAGAGGCCGAACATGTAGAGGCCGTACATCCCCGCCGTGACTGCCATGAACAGCAAGCCCACCGTCATGACCCTGCCCCTTGAGCCGCTGTGAAGAACGATTGCCAGCAGCACCGACAAGACCCACAGGGAACACGGGTTCACACCGTCGACGAAACCGATGGCCACGGTGGCGGCCAACAATGAGGTCGATTCAAGGTCCACCGTTCCGAGGAACGGCACATCGACTCTGGTTCGTGGCGTCC
>WBZT01000719.1_pt1 | contig 25888 bp, 24 predicted proteins | sample 5204241 | NCBI WGS metagenome assembly WBZT01 (sample SAMN12344358, study PRJNA552823) | activated sludge metagenome | biome: Activated sludge suspended growth; feature: Nitrification reactor; material: Wastewater; isolation source: activated sludge from nitrification reactor of wastewater... | reverse complement strand
TCCTCGACCCGTCGGATCCGATCCGCCGTCCGCGTCGACCGACGCCGGAGGCGATCAGGATGACCACACCGCAGTCGACCATCTCAGGCTCGCGCCGCGTCCGGTTCGTCGGCGCCGCCCTCGCGGCCGTCGCGGTCGTGCTCCTTTCGGCGTGCGCGCCTCCGACCGGGCCGACGACTCCGGGGCAGACCTACAAGGAGGGTCGCTGCGCAGCCGACGAGGGCGTCACCGTCGTCGTCGACTTCGCCCCCCTCCAGGACCGGGTCGTGGTCCGCTGCGCCTTGGGTGCCCAGCCCAGCGGCACCGGCGCGCTCGCCGCGGTCAACCTGCCGGTCGATCCCGGCCCGATCACCGGTGGCGTCTGCAAGATCGACGGCCTGCCGACCCAGGGCTACCCGTACTGCTGGACCACCGGCGGCTACTGGTCCTACTGGAAGGCCGCCACCGCCGGAGCGCCCTGGTCGTACTCGACGGTCGGCGCTGCGGCCAACGCCATCCCGGCCGGAGCGGTCGAGGGCTGGCGCTTCGCCGCGTTCAGCGCCGGCACCGCCGTTCCGCCCCGCGTCGGCACCTCCGGCCCGATCGTCCCCTGATCGCCACGACCGGACAGCCGACATCCTGCGCCCGCCGGCCGGTTCCCGGTCGACGCAGGACCCAGACCACCACGAACAGCTGAGGAGCAACCACCCATGACCACCTTCCGTTCCGCCCGGGCCCTGCGCCGCGGCGCCCTCGCCCTGACCCTCGGTCTCGGCCTGGTCGCCTCGGCGTGCGCGCCGGAGCCCACTCCGCCGACCCCGAACCAGGCCGCGGCGCACAACGCCGGGGTCTGGATGAACGCCCAGTTCACCGCTGGCCACGCGTTCCCCGGCCCCTTCGGCGGTGAGAGCGCGGTGAGCGCGGCCGAGGCGATCGCGGACCTCGACGCCCTGGGCGTCGGTCAAGCCCAGCAGGCCGACCGCCTGGCCCGCCTCGAGGCCGACACCCCGGCCGCCATCACCGACGGCACCAACGACGTGCCCGGCAACCTGGCCCGCATCATCCTCGCAGTGGTCGCCACCGGCGGGAACCCGCGGGCGTTCGCCGGTCTGGACCTGGTCGCCCGGCTCGAGGCCACCGTCGGCGTCGACGGTCGGTTCGGCGCCCAGTCCCCGCTCTACGACGGCGTGTACCGCCAAGGCCTGGCCCTCGCCGCGTTGTCGGTGGTGACGCCGCGCCCGGCGTCGATCACCCCGGGCACGGGTCAGAGCCTGGCCGACCTGCCCGCGGTCGCGTGGCTCCTCGATCAGCAGTGCGCCGACGGCTCGTGGATGGCCTACCGGGCCGACACGTCCGCCCCGTGCGTCGAGGATCCCGCGACGTGGACCTACAAGGACTCCAACGCGGCAGCGATGGCCACCCTGGGCCTGACCGCGATCGGCGCCACCGCCCCGGTCGACCCGACCGCCTGGTTCCAGTCGGTGCGCGGCACCGACGGCGGTTGGGGTTCCTTCCCGCCCGCGCCGACGACGCCGTCGGACGCGGACTCGACCGGTCTGGTGATCGCCGCGCTGGAGGCCCTCGGCCACGTCCCCGACGCGACGGCCTACGCCACACTGCGCAGCTTCCAGATCGGCGGGACCGCCCCCGTCGCGAACCACGGCGCGTTCGTCTACCAGTGGCCGTGGGACGCCAGCCCGGCCGTCCCGTCGATCATGGCGACGTTCGACTCGGTGACCGCCCTGTTCGACGAGACCTGGCCCCAGGCCCTCGTCCCGTAGTCCGGGACTCTCGTGGTGCGTTCCACGGGGAGATCCCGGTGGAACGCACCACGCAACTGCGGGTGATGGCGTCGGACATGGGTAGCGTCGGCGCCCATGGCTGATGACCTGTTCGCCGCCGCGGCGCAGGACCGGCTGGCCGCCCGCGGCCCGCTGGCCGACCGACTGCGGCCGCGCACCCTCGACGACGTCGTCGGCCAGGACCACCTGCTCGGAGCGGGACGGCCCCTGCGGGCGCTGGTCGACGCCGACCGGCTGTCCTCGGTGATCCTCTGGGGGCCGCCCGGCACCGGCAAGACCACGATCGCCCAGCTGATCGCCACCGCGTCGTCAAAGGCGTTCGTCCCGCTGTCCGCGGTGACCGCCACGGTGAAGGACATCCGCGACGTCACCGCCGGTGCCGAACAGCGCCTGGGCGGCCACGGCCAGGGCACGATCCTGTTCCTCGACGAGATCCACCGGTTCACCAAGTCCCAGCAGGACGCCCTGCTTCCGTCGGTCGAGACCGGGCTCGTGGTGCTCATCGGTGCCACCACCGAGAACCCGCACTTCGAGGTCAACCCGCCGCTGATGAGCCGCTCGACGCTGTTCCGGCTCCACGCGCTCGACCAGGGCGCGTTGACGACGCTGGCCGAGCGGGGTCTGGCCGCCGAGTCGGCCACCGCGGACGGCGACGCTGTCGAGCACCTCGTGCAACGCTGCGGCGGGGACGGACGCCACCTGCTGACCAGCCTCGAGGTCGCGGTCGCCCTGGCCGCCGGCCGGACCCGCACCGCGGGTGCGACTGCGGTCCACGTCGAGCTCGTCGACGCCGAGGGAGCGCTCGGCGCGTCACCGGTCCGCTACGGGCGCGACGACCACTTCGACGTGGTCTCGGCGTTCATCAAGTCGATCCGCGGGTCGGACCCCGACGCCGCCCTGCACTGGCTGGCCCGGATGCTCGACGCCGGCGAGGACGCCCGCTTCATCGCCCGACGCCTGGTCATCTCCGCGTCCGAGGACGTCGGGTTGGCCGACCCGCTCGCCCTGGTGATCGCGGACGCCGCCGCCCGGGCCGTCGAGTTCGTCGGCCTTCCCGAGGCACGCATCAACCTGGCCCAGGTCACGGTGCACCTGGCGTTGGCACCGAAGTCCAACACCGCGTACGCCGGCCTGGAGGCGGCCACCTCCGATGTCCGCCGCCGCCCGGTCGGTGAGGTCCCGGCGCACCTGCGCGACGCGCACTACCAGGGTGCGGCGTCGCTCGGACACGGGCGCGGCTACCGCTACCCGCACGACCACCCCGGAGGCTGGGTGGCCCAGCAGTACCTCCCCGACGAGCTGGCCGACGCCCGCTACTACCGTCCGGGCGTCAACGGAGCCGAAGGCCGGCTGGTGGCCCGCTGGCGGGAACGTCGGGGCGACATCCCGGCACCGGATCCCGACGCCGAGCAGACTGGGACCCGATGAGCACCCTCGATGTGGTCGTGATCCTGCTGGGGATCGTCGCTCTGGGCGCTGCGGTGGCCTTGACGCTGGCCACGGTGCGGATGCGTCGGGTCACCGCCGAGGCCGAGCTGCTCGTCGAGGACCTCCAGCGGACGCGGGCCGCCTTCGAAGAGGATGCCGCCGCCGCGTTCGACGAGCTGCACCGGACCGTCGTGCGCGCCGGGGCCCAGGTCGACGAGGTCGAAGCGCTGGTCGACGTGGCCCACGCCATCGGCGGTCGGGTCGACGCCGCGACCGACGTCACCTACCGGGCACTGACCTCGCCGGTGATCAAGACCGTCGCCCTGGCCTCGGGCACGCGCCGCGCCGCGCGCCGCCTGCGACCCGGCCGCCACGACGATCCGAGCTGATTCCCGCGCCGCCGCTGCAGGTCGGGCAGACTGGTGCGGTGTTCAAGCGTCTGACCTGGTTCGGGATCGGGGCTGCCGCCGGCGCCACCGGATTCGTGTGGGCCCAGCAGCGCGTGCGTCGCGAGATCGACGCGCTCGGGCCTGACCACCTGGCGGTCGTCGCCGCCCACCAGGCCGGCCGGGTCACCCGCCAGGCGGCCCGGACCGTCGCCGGAGCGGTGTCCGACGGGCGGTCGGCCATGCGAGACCGGGAGGACGAGCTCCTCGCCCGGCGCGACGCCCGTCGTCCGGGCGGGTCGGGCGCAGCCCGCTCGTCGTCGCCGTGGCCGGACGCCGCGGCGGACCGCTCCGATCGCCCGGAGCCGTGGCGGGGACGCTCCACCAGCGGCGCCGACCGGAGGACCCGCCCCGCTCGCTGGTGAACCACCCGCCCCGTAGAGGGCCGAACTGCGGCCGGGCCGGCGTGGTCGCACCGATATCCTGAGCGGACCTATGACCGAGCCGACCGCGCCCCGCGGCGACACCTCCGCCGATGTCGCCCGACCCCCGTCCGATTCCGCCGGGGGCTGGACCGCGGACCGGCTGCGTCGCGCCTGGACCGAGTTCTTCAGCGAGCGGGCCCACACGGTGGTCGCGTCCGGCGGTCTGATCCCGACGCACCCCTCGGCACCAATGTTCACCAACTCGGGGATGATGCCGTTCGTGCCCATGTTCCTGGGCGAGGAGCCGGTTCCGTACCGGCCGCCGCGGGCGGTCTCGGTGCAGAAGTGCGTGCGGGCCGGGGGCAAGCACAACGACCTCGACGCCATCGGCCGCTCGCAGCGCCACCTGTCGTTCTTCGAGATGCTCGGCAACTTCAGCTTCGGCGACTACTTCAAGTCCGAGGCGATCGCCTGGGCCTGGGAGTTCGTCACCGACGTCCTCGGCATCGACGGAGAGCGGATCTGGGTGACCGTGCACGTCTCCGACGACGAGGCCGAGCGAATCTGGATCGACCAGGTCGGCTTCCCGGCCGAGCGCATCCAGCGCCTCGACAAGGACAACTTCTGGGAGATGGGCGAGACCGGCCCCTGCGGGCCCAGCTCGGAGCTCTTCTTCGACTACGGACCGGAGGCGGGACCCGACGGCGGGCCGGCCAACCCCGCTGCCGAGGACCGCTACGTCGAGATCTGGAACCTGGTGTTCCAGCAGTACTTCCGGGGCGCCGACGGCGAGCTGACCGACCTCCCCACCCGCAACATCGACACCGGCGCCGGGTTGGAGCGCATCCTCGCGGTCCTGGCCGGGAGCCCGTCGCTGTACTCCGCCGACGTCCTCGCCCGGCTGGTGACCCGTGCCGAGGAGGTCACCGGTCGTTCGGTCGGCGACGGCGAGCTGGCCGCCATCGCCCTGCGGCTGTTGGCCGACCACACCCGGACCGCCACGTTCCTGGTCGCCGACGGGGTCGTCCCCTCCAACGAGGACCGTGGTTACGTCCTGCGCCGCATCATCCGTCGGGCGGTTCGCTTCGCCTACATGCTCGACGTCGACGACATGGTCATGGCACCCATGGTCGAGTGCTGCATCGACATCATGGGCGGCGCGTACCCGGACCTGGTCGAGGGGCGTGGCCGCATCGTCGAGGCGATCTCGCGCGAGGAGGAGGGCTTCCGCCGCACCCTCGCCCGGGGTTCGGTGCTGCTCGACTCGGCGCTCGACGAGATCCCTGCGGGCGGCGAGCTCGACGGGTCGGTGGCCTTCGCGCTGCACGACACCTACGGCTTCCCGCTCGAGGTCACCCAGGAGATGGCCGACCTGCGGGGGGTGTCGGTGGACCTGGTCGGCTTCGACGCCGACATGGCTGCCCAACGGGAGCGTTCCCGGACTTCCTCCAAGCGTGGTGCGGTCGACGCCGGCGAGCTGGCCGACGTCGCCCGGCGGCTGCTCGCCGAGCGGGGACCGACCGAGTTCACCGGCCGTGACGAGGACCGCAGCGACGCGACCGTGCTGGCCGTCGTCGACGACGCCGTCGTGTTGGACCGCACCCCGTTCTACGCCGAGTCGGGCGGTCAGGTCGGCGACACCGGCACGATCACGACCGCCACCGGAACCCTGCGGGTGACCGACACGACCTACGTGTTGCCGGGTGTGCACCGACACACCGTGGAGGTGATCGACGGCGCCGTCACCGAGGGCCAGGCCGCCGTGGCCGCCATCGACACCGACCGTCGGGCTGCCATCCGCCGCAACCACACCGGCACCCACATCCTGCACTGGGCGCTGCGCGAGGTGCTCGGCGACCACGTCAAGCAGCAGGGCTCCTGGGTCGGTCCCGACCGGCTGCGCTTCGACTTCGCCCATCCGGGCGCGGTCAGCGACGAGGACATCCGTCGCATCGAGGACCTGGCCAACGCCGAGATCCTCGACAACGCTCCCGTCCGCCACTTCGAGACCACCATGGACGAGGCCCGGGAGCTGGGCGCGCTCATGTTCTTCGGCGACAAGTACGGCGACGTCGTGCGGGTGCTCGAGGCGGGTCGGCACTCCACCGAGCTGTGCGGAGGGACCCACGTGCGGGCCCTCGGCGACATCGGGCCGCTCAAGGTCGTCTCCGAGACCTCGATCGGCTCCAACATCCGCCGCATCGAGGCGGTCACCGGCACCGGTCCGATCGAGCGTCTGCGTCAGGAGGAGGTCCGGCTGCGCGCCGCGGCGGGCCTGCTCGGAGTCCCCGTCGACGACCTGCAGGGCGCGATCGAGAAGCGGGTCGCCGAGCTGAAGGCGGCCCGGGACGAGCTCAAGGTCCTGCGTCGCCAACTCGCCGGCAACCAGGCCGAGGACCTGGCCCGGTCCGCGGTCGACGGGGTCGTCGTCGCACGCGTCGACGCCGAGAGCCGCGACGAGGTCCGGGACCTGGCGGTGGCGTTGCGGGACCGTCCCGGGATCCGAGCCGTGGTGCTCGGCGCCTCGCCCGGAGGCAAGGGCGTGGCCCTGGTCGCCGCGGTCGGCGCCGACAGCGGGCTGAACGCCGCGGAGCTGATCGCGGAGGCGGCCCGGACCGTCGGCGGCGGCGGCGGCAAGGGCGCAGACCTGGCCGCCGCCGGAGGCAAGTCGCCCGAGCGGCTCGACGAGGCCCTCGACCAGGCTCGCGCCGCCGCTGGCCTCACCGGCTGACGTGGATCGACCGCACCGCACCGCCGGGCCGGTGCGGGCTCTCGGGCTCGACCTCGGCAGCCAGCGCATCGGGGTGGCCCTGTCCGACTCCGACGCCACGCTCGCCCTGCCCTACGACGTCGTCGTGCGCACCGGCGACCGGGACCGGGACCACCGTCGCATCGCCGACATCGTCGCCGAGACCGGCGCCGAGGTGGTCGTCGTCGGCCTCCCGCTGTCGCTCGACGGGGGAGAGGGCCCGATGGCCCGCCGGTACCGGGCCGAGGCCCGTCGGATCGGCGCCACCCTCGGCGTTCCCGTGGAGACCTACGATGAGCGGCTGACGACGGTCACCGCGGAACGGGCCCTCCGGGAGAGCGGCCTGTCGGGCCGGGCCCGGCGCCGGGTCGTGGACCAGGTGGCCGCATCGGTGATGTTGCAGAGCTGGCTCGACCGACGAGCAGCCCGAGGTGAGGAACCCCCTGAGTGACTGACGACGACCCGCGACCCACGCCGGAGCGGCCATCGAGCGGGGAACCGGCGTCCGACGAGCCGCGTCCGGTCCGGCGCAACCGTCGGCCCCCGGGTCCCTCGCCGAGCGAGACACCGGGCCGACCCCGCTCCACCGGTGGCCGGTCAGGATCCACGGCCGACGACGAGTACGTGGTCCTGCCCCGGGCGACCCGCGGCGGTCCCCGTCTGGTCGCCGTGTTCGGCGCGATCGCGTTGGCGGTGGGCATCGTCGTGTTCTCGGCGGTGTTCTGGGTGACCCGTCAGATCAGCCCGTCGGGCGGCCAGGGCAAGCGGGTGGCCGAGGTGATCGTGCCGACCGGGGCCAGCACCGACGCCATCGCGACCCTTCTCGACGACGCCGGGGTCATCACCAACGCCCGCATGTTCCGCTGGTACACCAGCTGGAAGTCCGCCGGTCCATGGGACGCCGGCCGCTACGTGGAGTTCCGCCGGAACTCGAGCTTCGACGAGGCGATCGAGGTTCTCGACGACGGTCCGGTGCCGGTCGACGCCGTGACGGTGCGGATCCCCGAGGGGCGTCGCCTGGTCGACGCGCTGGCCGACATCAACGCCGCGTTCCCCAACCTGAGCGTGGCCGAGTTGCAGGCCACCCTCGACTCCGGCTCGGTGACGTCGCGCTACAAGCCGGCCGAGATCCCCAACTGGGAGGGGTTCCTGTTCCCCGACACCTACGAGTTCTTCGACGACGCCACCGCCCAGGAGATCCTCCAGACGATGGCGACCAAGATGGACGACGTGCTCGACGGCCTGGGCTACGACAAGGCCGAGAGCCTCCAGGGCCGCACCCCCTACGAGCTGGTGACGATCGCGTCCCTGGTCGAGCGCGAGACCGGACAGCCACCCGAGGAGCGGGGCAAGATCGCCCGGGTGATCATGAACCGCCTCGATGACGGAGAACCGCTCGGGATCGACGCCGCCAACCTCTACGGGTTGGGGCGGACCTCCGGCGAGCTCACCAAGGCCGACCTGGCGGTCGAGTCGCCCTACAACGTCCGCAAGAACAAGGGTCTTCCACCCACGCCCATCTGCCTGCCCGGCGAAGCCTCGCTCCGAGCAGCGATCGAGGCTCCGGCGGGGACCTGGCGCTACTACGTGCTGACCACCAAGGACCCGCCGACGCACCTGTTCACCGACTCCTACCGGGAGTTCCAGAAGGCCAAGGCCGACGCCCAGGCCCGAGGGGTGTTCTGAACGCGTCCGCCCCGACCGGGGCCACCCGTGTGGCGGCGGTCATCGGCGACCCGGTCACCCACTCGCTGTCGCCCCGGCTGCACAACGCGGCGTTCCGGGCCGTCGGCCTGGACTGGGTGTACGTCGCCCTCCCCGTGGCACGCGGGCAGGCACGTGCCGCCGTCGACGGCGCCCGTGCTCTCGGGCTGCGCGGGCTGTCGGTGACGATGCCGCACAAGGAGGCCGTGATCGACTCGCTCGACGGGCTGACCTCGGCGGCCGCAGATCTCGGCGCGGTCAACTGCATCCTGCGCGCCCCCCACGACGACGGCCTGCTGCTCGGCGACAACACCGACGGACAGGGGTTCATCAGGGGGTTGCGCGCCGACCTCGGCCTCGATCCCGCCGGCCTGCGCTGCGCGGTCGTCGGAGCGGGCGGTGCGGGCCGGGCGGTGGCCCACGCGCTCGGGGCGGGTGGTGCGTCGGTGACGGTGCTCAACCGCGACCGGGGCCGAGGCGAGCACGCGGCCACCCTGGCCGGACCCGACGGGCGCTTCGTCCCCCTCGACGAGGACCGGGCTGTCCGGACGGCGATCGCGGACGTCGATCTGCTGGTGGACGCCACACCGACGGGGATGGCGGGGGACTCCTCGATCTCGGTTCCCGAGGCCTGCCTCCGGGCCGATCTGGCCGTGGTCGATCTCGTGTACCACCCGACGGAGACCCCGTTGCTCGCGGCGGCCCGGCGTGAGGGGTCGAGGACGGCCAACGGGCTGTCGATGCTGGTGCACCAGGCCGCGGTCGCGTTCGAGCACTGGACCGGAACCGCCGCTCCCCTCGACGTGATGGTCGCCGCGATCGCCTGAGAACGGCTGTCTCCTCGGCTGGGTCGATCGGCCCAGGAAATTGCTGAACCCGTCGCCGGTTCCTGCCGATGAGACCCAACAGGAAAGTTCGAGGAGGCCGGTCGCGGCTTCGAGGAGGATCAAACGTGGCACTCCAGGGAACCATCGACGCCTTCCCCGTGGTGGACGTGCTGCAGCTGCTGGCGGGGTCGCGCAAGACCGGTCGACTCATCGTCGAGGGTGACCGCAGCACCGCTCAGCTCTTCGTCGTCGACGGATCGGCGACCGGTGGAGGAGTACAGGGCGTCGACGACTCGGCGCTCGTCGACGTCGTCGCCGAGCTCCTGCGCTACCGGGAGGGTTCGTTCCTCTTCGAGCCGGGCTCGGAGGCCCCGCAGCCCCAGGATCCCGAGGACCTGCCCGCTCTGGTCGACGCCGCCGGGGAGCGGATGGCGGCCTGGGCCGCGATCGAGGCCGTGGTCCCGTCCATGTCGCATCGGCTCTCCCTCTGCAGCGAGATCAGCGACGAGGGCGTCCACCTCAGCGCCGCGGACTGGCCGGTGGTGATCGCGGCGGGAGCCGGTTCCCGTGTCGGTGAGCTCGTGTCCGCCTCGGGGACCTCCGAGATCGAGACCTGTTCGTCGATCGCAGCCCTGGTCGAGCGTGGCATCGTGGCCGTGCAGGCTCCGACCGCCGAGCTCGTCCTGGCCGAGGCTCCGGTCGCCGGCTCGTCGATCGATCCGGTCACGGCAGGCGACGTCGATCCGTCGGCTGGCGATCGGGCGTCGAGCGACGGAGATGTCGACACCCACTCGGGTGACGGCGACGTCGACGGGCCGACCGAGGACGTCGCCGAGTACGAGGTCGTCCTCCTCGACGAGGACGACGACGGGGCCTTCCCGGAGCACTTCCCGATCGACGACCTGCTCGGCGGAGCCGACGAGGAGGACCCGTGGGTCCAGCTCGAGTCCGCCGGTCGGGAGGATCGGCTGGCCGCGGCCCAGACCTTCGGCGACGAACCGAGCGGTGCTGGTGCGGACGAGGCGTTCTCTGCGGGTGGCCTCGGTTCGTTCGACAGCTCGGCCGCGTTCGACGGTCCGGCCGCGTTCGACGGTCCGGCGGCGTTCGACGGTCCGGCGGCGTTCGACGGTCCGGCGGCGTTCGACAGTCCGGCCGCATTCGGTGGCTTCGAGGAGGCGTCGGGGTTCCAGGACTCCGGCACCCTCACCGATCCCGTCGGCTTCGGATCGGATCCGACGGCGGCGTCTCCCGGTGGCCTCGGGGCCACCTTCGTCGGCGACGGGGCGTTCACCGCAGAGCCGTCCCGGACCCCTCTGGCGGTCCAGGACCCGGTGCGCACCGACGCTGCGGCCGACAACGCGGCGGACGAGGTGCTGCGGCAGATGTCCAAGCTCAGCCCGAAGGCCGCCGAGGCCATCGCGGCCGCCCTGGGCTCCGCAGCAGACCAGGACGACCCGGCGACCTGACCGACCGGATCGCCGATCACCCCACGCGGACCGTTCGAACCGACACGGGGGTCGCGTGGCGCGGGCTCGGTTGACCGGTACGGTAGGAGCCGCCGAACGTGTGGAGGTCCTCAGGCGTGAGCGGATCAACTCAGGGCGACGGGGCGGACCCGTCGGGTGTGAAGCCGGACGCGGTCGGACGCGGGTGGATCGACCGCGGGGGACCGACCCCGGAGCCCGCGCTGTTCTTCCTGTCGGGCACCAGCTTGGGCATCGGCAACCTGGTCGAGGGCTCGCTCCCGGCCTGGATCGAGCTGCGAGAGGCGACCAACCTCGACGCGCTGGGCGATCCGGAGAACGGGCTGCAGGCCGTCGAGATGGCGATCTCCGGTGGTCAGGTGGTGCGTGCCGGCTGGCCGTTGAACTTCTGCGACCACGTCGTCAGCGCGCTGCAGGCGACGGTGGCGGCGACCGAGCCCCCCACCGCCGCGGTCACCGCACCGGTTCCGCCAGCCCCGGTTGCGCCAACCCCGGTTGCTCCGACCCCGGTTGCTCCGACCTCGGTTGCTCCGACCTCGGTTGCTCCCACGCCGGCACCGACCCCGTCGATCGCTCCGGACGTCCCGGCCGGAACGGCGCCCGGGCCCGCGGTTCCCGGAGCACCTCCCGTCGACCCGTCGAGCCCCACCGAGAGCACGGCTGCGGCCGCGGCCGCTCTGGTGCTGGAGGACGTCACGTACCTGGGCGGCTACCCGGGCCAGAGCAAGAAGCGCAAGAAGTGCACCGCCACGCTCACCCGTGACGCCGTCGAGGTCGCCGGGCCCAACGGGTTGACCTTCCGGGTGCCGTGGGGGGTCATCCGCACGATCGAGGCCCAGAACGCCGACGAGGCCCGCTTCCGCATGAACACCAAGGTGCACCGCGACGCCACGGCGTTGGTCATGGAGTGCGACCAGGGCGTGACGGTTCTCCTCGAAGCCCGAGACTGCCCCACCATCCCGTTGCGGGGTGCCATCGCCCAGCTGGTCGGCGACATGCCGGTCGTGGTCGTCTGAGCACGACCGGCCCCACGCCGTTGCCGCCGACGACCGACCCGACCGGGCCCCTCGCCCATCTGGTGCTGGTCGGTCTCTCCGGGACCGGCAAGTCGACCGTCGCCCCCCTGCTCGCCGAACGTCAGGGCGTTGTCGCGGTCGACCTCGACCGGCTGCTCGAGCAGCGCTTCGGCCGTCCGGTCGCCCAGGTGTTCGGCGAGGACGGCGAGCCGGAGTTCCGGCGGGCCGAGGCCGAACTCCTGGCCGAGGTCCTCGTCGGCCCGCCCGCGGTTGTCGCCACCGGCGGGGGAGCGGTCCTCGACCCGGAGAGCCGTCGCCGGCTGGCCGACGCCTTCGTGGTGTGGCTGTCCGCCCCGATCGACCTGCTGGTCCGGCGCCTGTCGGACGTCGCCGAGCGACGCCCCCTGCTGACCGACGACCCCGCAACCGCCTTGCGTCACATGGCCGCGGAGCGGGACCCTCTCTACCGCGAGGTCGCCGACCTCGTCGTCGACGTCGCACGCCGGTCGCCCGAGGAGATCGCGGATGTGGTCGGCGACGTGGTCGACCACGCCACCACCGGCGAGCCCTCGCCGACGACCGACCGGACGCGGGGTGCCCGATGAGCGAGCTGATCGAGGTGACGGTGCCACTCGGCGGCGGCCGCGACTACCCGGTGCTGGTCGGTGACGGGGCGCTGGAGTCGCTGCCCGATCTGGTTCCCGACCACGCACGACGGGTCGCGGTGGTCACCCAGTCGGGCATCGGCATCGACGTCGAACCCGGGGTCGAGCACCGGGTGTTCACCATCGGCGACGGCGAGCCGGCGAAGACCACGGCCACCGTCGCCGACCTGTGCTCGGAGTTCGCCCGTTGGGGGCTGACGCGCTCGGACTGCGTGGTCGGGGTGGGCGGCGGGCTCGTGACCGACGTGGCCGGGTTCGCCGCCGCGGTGTACCACCGCGGCATCCCCGTGGTGCACTGCGCGACCACCCTGCTCGGACAGATCGACGCCGCCATCGGCGGCAAGACGGGAGTCAACCTCCCCGAGGGCAAGAACCTCGTCGGCGCCTACTGGCAGCCGAGAGGTGTGATCTGCGACACCGCGACGTTGGCCTCGTTGCCGCCCCGGGAGTGGCGCTGCGGTCTCGGCGAGCTCGCCAAGTACCACTGGCTCGGCGGCGGGCGCCTGGACGAGCTCGACCTGCCCGAGCGGGTCGCGGCGTGCGTGGCGATCAAGGCCGACGTGGTCGCCTCCGACGAGCGGGAAGGAGGCCGACGGGCGCTGTTGAACTACGGCCACACGCTCGCCCACTCGCTCGAGACCGTCGGTCACCACGACCTCCGCCACGGCGAGGCCGTCGCCATCGGGCTGGTGTTCGCGGCCGAGCTGGCCCGCGACCTGGGTCGCATCGACGACGCCGCGGTCGCCGAGCACCGACGAGTCGTCTCGGGCTACGACCTGCCGGTCGAGGTGCCCGCCGGCCTCGACACCGACGAGCTGGTCGCGGTCATGGGGCGCGACAAGAAGGTGCTGGGGGAGGGACTCACCTTCGTGCTCGACGGGCCGACGGGGGTGGAGGTCGTCCCCGGCGTCGATGCCTCGGCGGTGCGGGCGACGCTGGCCCGCTTCCGGGGGGAGAGCGGTCCCGAGGGGAGAGCTGAGACGTGACCGACCCGACCCACCGATCGATCCTGCTGTTGTCGGGGCCGAACCTGAACCTGCTCGGGGAGCGCCAACCCGCGGTCTACGGGACGGCCACCCTCGACGCGCACGTCGCCACGGCGGCCGAGCGCGCCCAGCGCGCCGGCGTCGAGGTCGAGCACGCGCAGTCCAACGCCGAGGTCGGCCTCGTCGAGGCGGTGCACCGGGCACGCGGGGTCCACGACGCGATCGTCGTCAACGCCGGAGCGGTCACGCACTACGGCTGGGGGCTGCACGACGCCCTGGCCGCGTTCGACGGCCCGGTGGTGGAGCTGCACCTGTCCAACCCCTCCGCCCGCGAGCCGTGGCGGCACACGTCGGTGGTCTCGCCGGTGGCCGACGTGGTCATCCAGGGTGCGGGCGGGCTGGGGTACCGCCTGGCGGTCGACGCCGCCCTCGGACTCCTGGGCCTCGATCTCCCCTGACCCGGACCCCCTGACCCGTTCTGTTCGTTGGATCACATCCGTGGAGTTGTGATCCAACGAACAGAACGGGTCGCGGGGTGTGATGGCGCGGGCCGTAGGGTGGAGTCCATGACGGTCACCGAGTCACCGAATCTGGCGCCGCCGCCCACCGACCTGCCGGCCATGGAGGTCTCCGCACGCCTCGGACGGCTCCGGGACCGACTCGACAGCGCCGGTTGCGACGCACTGGTCGTCACCGAGCTGACCAACATCCGCTACCTGACCGGCTTCACCGGATCGGCCGCGATGGTCCTGGTGACCGCGACCGACGCCGTCTTCGTCACCGACGGCCGCTACCGCGACCGCAGCGCCGACGAGATGGCTGCAGCCGGTGTCGTCGCCGACATCCGCATCGTCACCGGTGCGGCGGACGAGGCGATCGCCGAGGCGGCTCTCGACGCCGGCGTCGGCCGTCTGGGTCTGGAGGCCGACCACGTCAGCTGGTCGGCGCAGCAGCGCTGGGCCGACCAACTCCTCCCCGACGGTGACCTGGTGGCCACCACGGGCGTCGTCGAAGCGCTCCGGCTGGTCAAGGACGACGGAGAGGTCGCCCGCATCCGCTCAGCGTGCGCCATAGCGGACCGAGCCCTGGCCCAGATCCGAGGGCGCCTCCTCGACGGGCCGACCGAGGCCGAGTTCGCCGCCGAGCTCGACACCGCCATGCGCTCCGAGGGGGCAGCGGACGTGAGCTTCGAGACGATCGTGGCCTCGGGCCCGAACGGAGCCAAGCCACACCACACGCCGTCGGATCGTCGCATCGCACCCGGAGACCTCGTGGTGATCGACTTCGGCGCCCTGGTCGACGGCTATCACTCCGACATGACCCGGACCGTCGCCGTCGGCGACGTGGGTGACGAGCGGACCCGGATGCTCGACGTCGTCCTCGCCGCCCAGGACGCCGGCGTGCACGCCGTTCGGGCCGGCGTCGAGGCCGCCGAGGTCGACCGGGCCTGCCGCTCGGTGATCGAGGACGCAGGGTGGGGAGAGGCGTTCCTGCACTCGACCGGACACGGCGTCGGACTCGACATCCACGAGGAGCCCCGGGTCGGAGCCCGCTCCACTGCTACCTTGGACGCCGGCCAGGTGGTGACCGTCGAGCCCGGGGTGTACCTCACCGGGTTGGGCGGCGTCCGCATCGAGGACACCGTCCTCGTCACCGACGACGGTTGCGACCGCCTCACCCTGGCCCCCAAGGATCCGATCCTCGCCTGAACGCGGCCGCCCCCGAGCCGTGTCGGGCCGAACAGACAGGCCGATAGCCATGCCCCAGATCTCCACCTCCGACTTCAAGAACGGGATGACCGTCGACCTCGACGACGGGCTCTTCTCCCTGGTCGAGTTCCAGCACGTCAAGCCGGGCAAGGGCGGCGCGTTCGTGCGCACCACGCTCAAGAACGTCCGCAACGGCTCGGTCGTCGAGCGCACCTTCCGTGCCGGCGAGCGCATGGAGCGGGCGATCATCGACAAGCGCGAGATGCAGCTGCTGTACCGCGACGGCGACGACTACGTCTTCATGGACAACTCGACCTACGACCAGATGAACGTCCCGTCGGCCACCCTCGGCGACGTGTCGAACTTCCTCGTCGACTCCTCGACCGCGCTGCTGCAGATGTACGGCGACGAGATCGTCGGTGTCGAGGTCCCCGCGTCGGTGGAGCTCACCGTCGCCGAGACCGAACCCGGAGTGCAGGGCGACCGGGTCTCGGGCGCCAAGAAGCCTGCCACCCTCGAGACGGGGCTGGTCGTGCAGGTCCCGTTGTTCATCGAGCCGGCCGAGCGTATCAAGGTCGACACCCGCACCGGCGAGTTCATCTCCCGCGCCTGATGGGACCGGATCCGACTCCGACTCCGAGCGGGACTCCGAGCGGAACTCCGGAGCCGGCGCCCGAGCCGTTGCCGGACGAGATCGCCGACCGCGTCGGTCCCGACGCCCGGGTCGTCGGCTCCGAGGTCGTGCTCCCCCCGGCGGTCCCCCAGGTCGCCGGCGGTCGGCGCGAGGCGCGTGAGCGGGCGGTGCACCTGCTCTACGAGAGCCGGATGAAGACCCGCAGCGGTCCGGAGACGGTGGCCGATCAGGTCGCCGCCCCCGACGACTACGCGGTCGACCTGGTGCAGGGGGTCGAGGACCACCGCGACGAGATCGACGGGATCATCGGCCGACTGGCGCGGGGCTGGACCATCGAGCGCATGCCGGCGCTGGACCTGGAGGTGCTCCGCGTCGCCTGCTACGAGCTCGGCCATCGTCCCGACGTCCCCCGGGGGGTCGTGCTGGCCGAGGCGGTCGAGCTGGCCACCCGCTACGGCACCGACGACTCCTCGAGGTTCGTCAACGGACTGCTCGCGGCCGCGGCCGACGAGCTCCGACCCGCCTGAGCTCCGGCTCGCCTGATCCGGCCTGATACGGCCTGATACGGCCTGATACGGCCTGATACGGCCTGCCGGGCAGCTGCTAAGGTGCGGGCCTGACCGTGAAGGGGGTCCCGTGAGGCCCCTACGGACAGGAAGGACCTGCCGGTGGCAGAACGCGAGCGACGCCTGACGCGCCCCTACGGGGGCGTTTTCGTTGCCCGGTCACGGGTGATGAACGCCGAGGACATCCAGCGGGCGCTGCGTCGGATGTCCCACGAGATCCTCGAACGCAACCACGGCCTCGACGAGCTGGTGGTGATCGGACTGCAGACCGGGGGCGTGGACCTGGCCCAGGCCTTGGCCGCCGCCCTCGGCGACATCGAGGGCCTGGGGCCCGATGACCCCGAGGTCCCGGTCGGCACCCTCGACGTGGCGCTGCACCGCGACGACATCGGCATCCGCCCGGTGCTGCCCGAGGAGATCACCGAGATTCCCGTCGACCTCGACGGTCGCACCGTCATCCTCGTCGACGACGTCCTGTTCACCGGCCGGACGATCCGCGCCGCTCTCGAGGCGATGGGGACCTACGGGCGGCCGCGGGCGGTGCAGCTCGCGGTGATGATCGACCGCGGCCACCGGGAGCTGCCGATCCGCCCCGACTACGTCGGCAAGAACCTGCCCACCCGACGCGACGAGCTGGTCGACGTCACCATGGCCGGCGTCGAGCTCGGCGAGATCCACAAGCCGGGGTGAGGAGGGACATGGACGGTCACCTGCTCTCCATCACCGACCTGACCCGGGCCGACGTCGAAGAGGTTCTCGACGTCACCGACTCGATGGTCGAGGTCAGCTCCCGGGCCATCCCCAAGGTCCCCGCCCTGCGGGGTCGAACCGTCGTGTCGCTGTTCTACGAGGACTCGACCCGCACCCGGTTGAGCTTCGACACCGCGGCCAAGCGCCTGTCGGCCGACACGATGAGCTTCGCGGTGTCGTCGTCGTCGGTGAACAAGGGCGAGTCGGTCCGCGACACCATCGAGACGATCGAGGCGATGGGCATCGACGCCGTGGTCGTCCGCCACCGATCGTCGGGCGTACCGGCGCAGATCGCCGCGTGGACCGACGCCACGGTGATCAACGCCGGCGACGGCTGGCACCAGCACCCCACCCAGGCCCTGCTCGACAGCTACACGATCCGCAGCCACCGGGGTTCGCTCGACGGGCTGCACATCGGAATCGTCGGCGACATCAAGCACTCCCGGGTGGCACGGTCGGACATCGAGGCCTTCACCCGGCTGGGAGCGCATGTGACGCTGGTCGCGCCCCCCACGCTGCTGCCCGCCTCGACGGCGCCGTGGGACGTGCAGGTCTCCCACGACCTCGACGCCGTCCTCGGCTCGCTCGACGTCTGCTACCTGCTGCGCATGCAACGCGAGCGGATGACCGAGGCCCTGGTGCCGACCCTGCGCGAGTACACCGCCTGCTACGGGCTGAGCGCCGAGCGGGCCGACCGCCTTCCCGACGGTGCCCTGATCATGCATCCCGGCCCCATGAACCGCGGCGTCGAGATCGCGTCGGAGGTGGCCGACCGCCCTGACGCGGTGATCACCGAGCAGGTCGCCAACGGCGTCGCCGTGCGCATGGCGGTGCTGTTCCTGCTGCTCGGACCGGGTCGGGCCGCGCTGCCGCCGCTCGCCGACGCGCTCGCCGACGCGACTGCCGACCCAGCCGACGTGACCGCCTCAGGGCCCGACGACGACGTGAGCGGCGGCGGCAGCGACGCCGGGACCCCCACCCCCTCGACTTCAGGAGCGAGCACGTGAGCGAGATCCGGCCCGGTGCCGACGTGGTGATCAAGGGCGGCCGCGTCCTCGACGCCGGCGGCGAGCGACCCGCGGACGTGGTGGTGTCGAACGGGCGGATCGCCGCGGTCGGAGCCGACCTCGACGCCGAGATCGTGCTCGACGCCGGAGGATGTCTGGTCACGCCCGGACTGGTCGACCTGCACACGCACCTGCGCGAGCCGGGCCGGGAGGAGGCCGAGACGGTCGAGTCCGGCGCCCGGGCCGCCGCGCTCGGCGGCTACACCGCGGTGCTGGCCATGCCCAACACCACGCCGACCATGGACAGCGCGGCGGTCGTGCGCGAGGTGCTCGAGCTCGGCAGGTCCAGCGTGTGCGACGTCCACGCCTCGGGCGCGATCACCGTCGACCGGGCGGGGGAGCAGCTCGCCCCCATGGCCGAGATGGCGGCTCTCGGCGTGAGGCTCTTCACCGACGACGGCACCGGGGTGCAGGACGACCGGCTCATGCGGCGAGCGCTGGAGTACGCCGCCGGTCTCGGCGTGACCCTGGCCCAGCACTGCGAGGTCAGCGCCCTCAGCGCCGGCACCTGCATGCACGAGGGCGAGTGGTCGGCCCGCCTCGGCCTGCCCGGCCAGCCCGCCGAGGCCGAGGAACTGATGGTGGCCCGCGACATCGCCCTGGCCCGACTCACCGGAGCTCGGATGCACTTCCTGCACCTGTCGACCGCGGGTTCGGTGGCGCTGGTCGCGGCGGCCAAGGCGTCGGGGCTGGCGGTGACCGCCGAGGCGGCTCCGCACCACTTCACGCTCACCGACGCCTGCTGCGCGGGCTACGACGCCACCTTCAAGGTCCACCCGCCCCTGCGTCCGGACGTGGACGTCGACGCGGTGGCGGCCGGCCTGGCCGACGGCACCATCGACGCCATCGCCACCGACCACGCCCCGCACCCGCTCGAGGAGAAGGAGCGTCCGTTCGACCAGGCACCGCCGGGGATGCTCGGCCTCGAGTACGCCCTGGCCCTGGCGCTCACCCGGCTGGTCGACGGCCAGCGCGCGGACGTCGATCCCGACCGTCCCGACGGCGGCGGAGTCGCCGGTGCCGCGGGTCCGTACCGGGGACAGCTGCTGTCCGACGCGGACGTGATCGCTCGCCTGTCGTGGCAGCCGGCCGCCATCGCGGCGATGGAGGACCACGGCGGTCCGATCGAGCAGGGGCGGGCCGCCAACCTGTGCGTCATCGACGCCGAGCACCGCTGGACGATCGACGGATCCGGCGGCGCGTCGCGCAGCCGCAACGTCCCGTACGTCGGCCTGAACGTGCGGGGCCGGGTGCGCCACACCGTGTGCCGGGGCGAACCGGTCGTCGTCGACGGCGAGGTCCAGCGTTGAGCAGCAGCGGCGCCGGGCCCGTGACCGGGCCCACCACCGACACGAGCGAAGGAGCGAGGCGTTGAGCCGAGGCATCGAGGAAGCGGCCATCGTCCTGGCCGACGGCACCCTGTTCGAGGGCGAGGCGATCGGTGCCCGTCCCGAGGGAGGGGTGACCCCGGGCGAGTTCGTGTTCAACACCGTCCTGTCGGGCTACCAGGAGGTCATCTCCGATCCGTCCTACGCCGGGCAGGTGATCACGTTCACCTACCCCCACATCGGCAACTACGGGGTCAACGCGCACGACGACGAGTCGGTCCGCCCGCACTGCTCCGGGGTGGTCGTGCGTGAGCTGGCCCGGCGCCACAGCAACCATCGGGCCGAGGGCGACCTCGACTCGTACCTGCGGGGCTTCGGCGTCGCCGGCATCGCCGGGGTCGACACCCGTCGCCTCACCCGACACCTGCGCGACCACGGGGCCATGCCCGGCGTGTTCGGCTCAGCCGGCGAGGCCACGCTGCGTTCCGCGGCGAGCGCCGCGGTCGGCACCGACGGACGGGACCTCGTCGCCGAGGTGACCGCGGCAGGCGTCGCCTCCCACGCCGCGACCGGCGGGGCGGCGGCGGCCTCTCGTCGGGTGGTGGCCCTCGACCTGGGCATCAAGACCACGATCGTGCGGAGCCTCACCACCGTCGCCTCGGTCGAGGTGGTGCCGGCCACGACCTCGGCGGCGGACATCCTGGCGCTGTCACCCGACGGGGTGTTCCTGTCCAACGGGCCGGGCGACCCGGCCGCGGTGGCGGTCGTCCCCGACACCGTGCGCGAGCTGCTGGGTCGGGTGCCGGTGTTCGGGATCTGCATGGGGCACCAGATGATCGGCACCGCGCTCGGCGGGCGGACCGCCAAGCTGCCCTTCGGTCACCACGGCGGCAACCACCCTGTGCGCGACCTCGGCACCGGCCGGGTCGAGATCACCAGCCAGAACCACAACTACGTCGTCGACCCCGAATCGCTCGACCGCGTCGAGGTCACCCACGTCAACCTCAACGACGGGACCCTCGAGGGCTTCCGCTGCCTGGACGTGCCCGCCTTCGCCGTGCAGTACCACCCCGAGGCCGGCCCGGGTCCGCACGACAGCCACTACCTGTTCGGGCGGTTCGCCGACATGATCGACGAGCACCGTCGGTGATCGGGCGCTCCCGACGACGCCCGGCGCGCGACGTTCAGTCGATGCCGAGGTGCTCGGCGACGGCGTCGGCCTCCTCCTCGAGGTTGGTGCCGATGTCGCCCACCACGGCCTTCTCGACCCGACCGCCGACGAGGGGGATCTTCACCTTGAACTCGCCGCGCAGCTCCCGGACGGTGTCTGCGCCGTCGGCGCGCACATCGATGCTCGCCGATGCTCGCATCAGCCCGGCGGCCTGCACCGGAAGGAACCGCACCTGCGCGGTCAACGCGGTCAGGTCCCACTCGGTCTCCTGCACCCAGGCGACGTCGTCGGGGTCGATGAAACGGGCGGCCTGGGCGGGCAGCGTGGCGTTCACCTTGTACCGAAGGCGCACCAGCGCCGTTCCCGCCGCGTCGTCGCGTTCGAGGCTCAGCAGCTGCGGCGGCGCCATGTTGGAGAACCCGTCCAGACCGTTCCAGAACCCCTCGTCGAGGTACGTCTCCATGATGGCGTCGACCGGAGCGGTCCACCGTTGCTCGAATCCGAACTTCACCGCACCAATGTCGCACATCCCGAACCAGCACATCCTGAACATCCCGACCCGGAACAAGAGGACCCCACATGCCCCGTCGTGACGACCTGGAGTCGATCCTGATCATCGGGTCCGGTCCGATCGTGATCGGCCAGGCCTGCGAGTTCGACTACTCCGGCACCCAGGCGTGCCGGGTGCTTCGCGAGGAGGGCTACCGGGTCATCCTGGCCAACTCGAACCCGGCCACGATCATGACCGACCCCGACTTCGCGGACGCCACCTACGTCGAACCGCTGGTCGCGGAGGTGCTCGAGAAGATCCTCGACGTCGAACGGCCCGACGCCGTGCTGCCCACCCTGGGCGGCCAGACCGCCCTCAACCTGGCCATGGAGCTGTCGGAGTCCGGAGCGCTCGAACGTCGCGGCATCGAGCTGATCGGCGCGGACGCCGACGCGATCGCCACCGCCGAGGACCGGGACCGGTTCAAGGCCGCCATGTTGGAGATCGGCCTGGACGTCCCCGCGTCCGGCATCGCCCACAGCATGGACGAGGCCCGCGCCGTGGTCGCCGAGCTGGGGTTGCCGGTCGTGATCCGTCCCGCCTACATCCTGGGCGGCAAGGGCACCGGGATCGCCTCGACCCCCGAGGAGTTCGAGCACCGCGCCTCGTCGGGACTCGACGCCAGCCCGATCACCGAGATCCTCATCGAGCGCTCGATCGCCGGCTGGAAGGAGTACGAGCTCGAGGTCATGCGCGACCGGGCCGACAACTGCGTCGTCATCTGCTCGATCGAGAACGTCGATCCGATGGGCGTGCACACCGGCGACTCGATCACCGTGGCCCCGGCCCAGACCCTGACCGACGTCGAGTACCAGGCCATGCGCGACGCCGCGTTCGCCTGCATCCGCCGCGTCGGGGTGGAGACCGGCGGATCCAACGTCCAGTTCGCGGTCGACCCGGCCACCGGCGACCAGGTCGTGATCGAGATGAACCCCCGGGTGAGCCGGTCCTCGGCGCTGGCGTCGAAGGCCACCGGCTTCCCGATCGCCAAGATCGCCGCCAAGCTCGCCGTCGGCTACACGCTCGACGAGATCCCCAACGACATCACCCGCAAGACCCCGGCCAGCTTCGAGCCGACCATCGACTACGTCGTGACCAAGGTGCCCCGGTGGGCGTTCGAGAAGCTGCCGGGCGCCGAGGCCCGCCTGGGCACGCAGATGCAGTCGGTCGGAGAGGTCATGGCCCTGGGGCGGACGTTCCCGGAGTCGCTCCAGAAGGCGATGCGCTCCCTCGAGCAGGGGCGGGGCGGGCTCAACCAGGACCCGGCCGAGGCGGAGTTCGACCGGGTCCCGACGCCGGAGCTGCTCGAGCGCGCCGCCATCGGCGCCCCCGAACGCCTCCTGGCGGTCGAATCCCTGCTGCGGCGCGGCGTCGACATCGACGAGGTCGCAGCCGTCACCCGGATCGACCCCTGGTTCCTCGACCAGATCCTGGCGATCTCCGAGGAGCGCCGTCACCTCGAGAGCCTGGCCGCCGGCGCCGAGGGTGCCGGGGTGCTCGATTCCCTCAGCGTCCGGGACTGGCGCCGCGCCAAGCGGCTCGGCTTCGGCGACGCCCAGCTCGCCTACCTGTGGGGTCTCGACGAACCGACCGTGCGCGCCGCCCGCCTGGCCGCGGGAGTCGAGGTCACCTACAAGACCGTCGACACCTGCGGAGCCGAGTTCGAGGCGTCGACGCCGTACCACTACGGCACCTACGAGGACGACAGCGAAGTCGCCCCGTCGGCCCGCGAGAAGGTCATCATCCTCGGCTCGGGTCCCAACCGGATCGGCCAGGGGATCGAGTTCGACTACTGCTGCGTGCACGCCTGCTTCGCCCTGGCCGACGCCGGCTACGAGACCGTCATGGTCAACTGCAACCCCGAGACGGTCTCCACCGACTACGACACCTCGGACCGCCTCTACTTCGAGCCGCTCAGCGCCGAAGGCGTCCTCAACGTCATCGACGCCGAGCGCCGCTCCGCCGAGCAGGGCGGCGGTTCTCTGAAGGGGGTCGTCGTCAGCCTCGGCGGTCAGACGCCGCTCAAGTTGGCCAACGTGCTGCCGCCCGAGTTGGTGCTCGGCACCGCGCCGGCCAGCATCGACGCGGCGGAGGACCGGGACCTGTGGGCGTCGCTGTGCGCCCGCCTGGAGATCCCCCAGCCGGCGGGCGGAACCGCCACCACCCTGGACGGCGCCCGCGACATCGTCGCCCACATCGGCTATCCGGCGCTGGTGCGCCCCAGCTACGTCCTCGGCGGACGCGCCATGGAGATCGTCTACGACGACGAGGACCTGGAGCGGGCATGGGGGGCCATCACCGGCTCCGGCTCGCTCGGTCGGGAGGGCGGACTGTCCGCCGAACGCCCGGTGCTGATCGACCGGTTCCTCGAGGACGCCACCGAGGTCGACGTCGACGCCATCCGCGACCGCACCGGCGAGGTGATCATCGGCGGGATCATGGAGCACGTCGAGGAGGCGGGGGTCCACTCGGGCGACTCGGCGTGCGTCATCCCACCGATCGGCCTGTCCGACGCCACGATCGCCGTCATCGAGGAGTCGGTCCGCTCCATCGCCGAGGCCCTCGAGGTCGAGGGGCTCATCAACGTCCAGTTCGCGGTGAAGCGATCGGCCGCGGATCCCGGCAGCGGTCAGGTGTTCGTCATCGAGGCCAACCCCCGCGCCAGTCGGACCGTCCCGTTCGTGGCCAAGGCGACCGGCGTGCCCCTGGTCAAGGTGGCGGCGAGGGTCATGTGCGGGGCGACGCTGGCCGAGCTGCGCGACGAGGGCCTGCTCGTCCCGAAGGTCGACGGCGACCACGTCGCGGTCAAGGAGGCGGTGCTGCCCTTCAACCGCTTCCCCGACGTCGACGCCGTGCTCGGTCCCGAGATGCGCTCCACCGGCGAGGTCATGGGCATCGACTCCTCGGTCGGAATGGCGTTCGCCAAGTCGCAGCTGGCGGCGGGGGACCGGCTGCCCTCGAGGGGCACCGTGTTCCTGTCGCTCGCCGATCGCGACAAGGCCGTCGGGCTGCGTGCCGCTCGACGGTTCGCCGAGCTCGGCTTCGGGATCGTGGCCACCGAGGGCACAGCGGCGCACCTCCGCAGCAACGGCGTCGAGGTCGGTCGCGTGGTGGCCAAGCTCCAGCGGCCCGAAGGCGCCGAGGACCCGGCCCCCACAGGCGACGGCGACGGGACGGTCGACGGCGTCGAGCTGATCGCGAGCGGGCAGGTCGACCTGGTCGTCAACAGCCCGCGGGGCCGCGGTCCCCGCGCCGACGGCGCCCACCTGCGTCGGGCCGCCGCGGAGGCGCGCATCCCGCTGTTCACCACCGCGGCAGCCGCGTTGGCAGCGGCCAACGGCATCGGCGACTGGACGTCGCGGGATCTCGCGGTGCGGAGCCTCCAGAGCTACCACGGTCGCGAGCACGGCGCGGCGTCCGCGGGGGAGGCCCGCTGAGGTGGGGGCCGACGGCCGATCCCGGCGCCGGCGCGCCCGGCGGTCCCGCGGCGTCACGGGCGCGGTCGACCTGAGCGTCCGGGTCGGTTCGGTCGACCTCGTCGCCCCGGTCATGACCGCGTCGGGCACCGCCGGTCACGGCGACGAGCTGGCCGCCTACGTCGACCTGTCGACGATCGGGGCGGTGGTGGTCAAGTCGCTCGGGTCCGGGCCCTGGCCGGGGAACCCGGCGCCCAGGGTGCACCCGACCCCGTCGGGGATGATCAACAGCGTCGGCCTCCAGGGGCCGGGGGTTGCGGCGTGGCGCGAGCACGAGCTTCCGGCGGTGCTGGCCACCGGCGCGACGGTCGTCGCCAGCATCTGGGGCCGTCAGGTGGCCGACTTCGCCGCCGCCGCAGAGCAGCTGGTCGGGGTGGACCCCCGCGTGGTCGCGGTCGAGGTCAACCTGTCGTGTCCGAACCTGGACGGCGGTTCGCACCTGTTCGCCCACGACCCGGCCGCAACCGCCGAGGTGCTGAGGGCCGTCGCGGGGGTGGGCCTGCCGATGTGGGCCAAGCTGAGCGCCAACACCGATCGGGTCGTCGAGGTGGCTTCGGCGGCCCAGGAGGCCGGTGCCGAGGCCGTCACGTTGGCCAACACGATGCTCGGGATGGTGATCGACGTCGAGGCGCGTCGGCCCGTGCTGGGCGGCGGCGGTGGCGGGGTGTCGGGGCCGGCCATCCACCCGATCGCGGTGAGGACGGTCTATGACTGCCACGCCGCGCTGCCGGAGCTCCCCATCGTGGGAGTCGGCGGGGTGGTCGACGGGCGATCCGCGGTGGAGCTGATGCTCGCCGGGGCGTCCGCGGTGCAGGTCGGGACGGCGAGCTTCGCCGATCCCCGCTCGGTCGCCGTCGTCCGCGACGGCGTGGGAACATGGTGTGCCCGTGCCGGTGTCAGCCGGGTGCGGGATCTGATCGGAGGAGCACATGGCTGAGGCCGGGACACGGGCCTTCAGGGACGATGAGGTGTCCGAGGACGTTCGGCGGCGGCTCGCGCTGGTGCTCGACGTCGACGACCTGGTGGAGGCGATGCGCCTCGGGGCCGGACTCCGACCCTTCTTCGGGGTCGCCAAGGTCGGCCTCGAGCTGTTCAGCGCCGCGGGCCCCGACGCCATCGGCGCGCTGCGGGACCAGGGCTACCAGGTGTTCCTCGATCTCAAGCTGTTCGACATCCCGACCCAGGT
>WBZT01000718.1_pt1 | contig 25908 bp, 26 predicted proteins | sample 5204241 | NCBI WGS metagenome assembly WBZT01 (sample SAMN12344358, study PRJNA552823) | activated sludge metagenome | biome: Activated sludge suspended growth; feature: Nitrification reactor; material: Wastewater; isolation source: activated sludge from nitrification reactor of wastewater... | reverse complement strand
TCGCCGCGGCGGTATTGCACCGCTTCGGCGATATGTGTTGCCACCACTTTGTCTGTGCCAGCCAGGTCGGCTATTGTGCGTGCGACCTTTAGTATCCGGTGATAAGCGCGTGCAGATAAGTTAAGGCGAGAAATGGCCGTTTTTAGCAAGCTTACTCCAGCTTCGTCTGGCTGGCAAAACGTCTCGATTTCTTGTGTCGTCAATGCGTTGTTAGGCTTATTTTGGCGTTGAAATTGATCCCTGCGTGCCTTTTCCACGCGTGCTTGAATCGTGTGGCTGGGTTCACCATCTGCTGCGTTGGTGAGCTCGTTTTCTTTGAGCGCTGTAACTTCCAAGTGCAAATCGATACGGTCTAGCAGTGGCCCGGAGATTTTTGCTTTGTAGCGTGCAACCTGATCCGGCGTACAGCGGCATTTGTTGTTGAAATGGCCCAGGTAGCCGCATGGGCAGGGGTTCATGGCGGCAATGAGCTGGAATTGCGCGGGGAAGTCCGCCTGCCGCGCGGCGCGGCTGATGGTGATATGTCCGGATTCCAACGGCTCGCGTAACACTTCCAAGACTTTGCGGTCAAATTCAGGCAATTCATCTAAAAACAGCACGCCGTGATGGGCCAGACTGATTTCGCCTGGACGCGGGATTCCGCCACTGTCATTTCCAGAAATAAGTGCGACAATGTCAACGAACAAACAATAACTTACGTTAACAATTCTAGTAATTGTTGCGACTAAAATCATAAAAATAGATGCGACTGACCCCAATATGAATAAAAATAACTGCGACTTGATTATCCCTAAACAAATGCGACAAATCAAACCTACTAGACGAAGTGTATCTGGTATTTACGCATTTAAAGCTGAAACTGCAATACCTTTTGAATCTACTCTTGAAAGAGATTTTCTCATTCGTAAAGAATTCAATGTTCACGTTCTTGACATCATACCGCAGCCAGTACAAATCCCATTTGTTAAAAATGGGCGCACTTACACTTACACGCCAGACTTTCTAGTTTATTACCGTCTAAGCAATCATTCTTTTGAGTTTTACCCAAAACCTCAACTCATTGAAGTAAAGCCACGTGCCGAAATACAAACACACTGGAGCGAATGGAAAGCAAAGTTTAGAGCTGCCCGTAAGATTTCAAAAGAGCAAGGTTGGGTGTTTAGTGTACATGATGAATCTAGGATACGTGACCAAGCATTTACAAATATCCGCTTTCTTGAGCGTTATAAACGGATGCAATTTCCAGTTGAAGAAAGTCGTGCTGTTATTGAAACAGTGAAGCAAATGGGATTAGTGCCATTTCACTATCTAATCTCGCGGCATTTTATGGGTATTTACAAAGCCGAAGGTATCGCACACCTATGGTACCTATTAGCAACGCGACAGTTGGATTGTGACATTAACCTACCTTTATCTGACTTTACCGAACTATGGACACCTACCTATGAGTAATGATAATGATGAATACATCATGCCAAATGAGGCATTTGAACCAATCAGACAACACGTAGACATTCAAGTTGGTGCTGTCGTTGCTTGTGGGGATCAAGTATATCGTATTGAGCAGATATTAGACTTTCAATCGGTTATTGGTGTAGATGTTTCGAGTGGACGCAGCACACCGCTAAGGATTGGAGAGTTGCGTCCAGTCGAAGATAGTACAAACGAGCATGAGGATTTGGCACAAATAGGAGACGAAGATTGGCGCATTGCAGAGCAGCGCTTTGCTGCTATTAAACCACTACTGGGGATCACCTTGATTGGGCGTGATGAAGTTGCACGACGTGCCAATGAGGTTAATGTGAATACTGCAACCCTCTATCGCTGGTTACAGCGCTATAACGCTTATGGCGTGGTTTCTGCTCTCATACCTAAAAGGCGCGGCTGGAAAACGGGGGCTAGTCGAATCTCAATGGATGTTGCACTTACTATTGATAAAGTCATTGAAGATTTCTACCTCACTACACAGCGTCCGACCGCACAAAAGACGGTTACTGAGGTTCTAAGACGTTGCATGCTAAGAGGGATTGAACCTCCGCATCCCAATACTATTAGAAGCAGAATTTCCAAAGTAAATGAAAAGCAATTGTTACGTGGACGTGGGCATAAAGAAAAAGCTAGAAACAAATTTTTACCAGCTGCGGGTAGCTTTCCGAATGCTAATTATCCATTAGCAGTTATTCAAATTGACCACACGCCTGCCGACATTGTTTTAGTCGATGATATCCACCGCAAACCTATTGGCCGTCCTTGGATTACTCTGGCAATGGACATCTACAGTCGCATGGTGGTTGGTTATTACTTATCGTTTGACGCCCCCTCAGAAACATCAGTAGCCATGTGTGTCGCCCATGCAGTATTACCTAAAGATGAATGGCTCACCTTACATAATGTAGATGCAGAATGGAACGTATGGGGTATGCCAGTCACAATTCATACCGATAATGGCGCAGATTTCCGTTCAAACAACTTTCAACAATCATGCCTTATGTACGGCATCAACTTGGAGTTTAGACCTGTTAGACAACCCAATTACGGTGGACACATCGAGCGTATATTAGGTACGTTCTTGCGTGAAATTCATGATTTACCAGGAACAACCTTTTCAAATATTAAAGAAAAAGACAGCTACAACTCGGAAAAGGAAGCAGTACTCACCATGTCGGAGTTCGAGGCATGGCTCGTCACACTTATTTGCAAGGTTTATCATCAAAAACTTCACTCAAGTATCGGAATGACACCTGCCCGTAAGTGGGAAATAGGTATTTTTGGGAATAACGAAGTACAAGGTTGCGGCGTGCCTGCTAGACCAGCTAATAGGTTTACTGTGTTGCTAGATTTTTTACCTTCATTTTCTCGCACTGTACAAACCTTTGGTGTCACTATTGACGGCTTAACCTACTATGCAGAAGCATTACGTCCTTGGATTAACTCAAGGGATCAAAATAACAACAAGCAAAAGCGCGAATTCATCTTTAGACGTGACCCTCGTGATATAAGCACGATATGGTTTTTTGACCCATCGCTTAAACAATACTTCAAAATACCATTTGCCGACTTATCCTTACCATCTGTAAGCATTTGGGAGTACCAGCAAGCCAAAGAGTTGCTAAAACGAGAAGGCGCTAAAAGCGTTAATGAACATCAAGTCTTGCACGCAATTACTGAGTTGCGTAACAAGGTAGATAAGGCAAAAGAAAGCACCAAAAAAGCACGTAGGCAAGCGCAACGGCGGATTGAGCACGAAAAGCAAGTTTCGCCAGCCAATCCACGACCAGTTAAAAAGGTTGAGCCAAATTTACATAACCTGCCAGTGTCAGGCTTGATTAGTGGCGACATTGATGACTTTGGAGATATTGCCTAATGGATTACCAGCACATACATCCTGATTTTAGGCACATTATGCTGCTATCAGACCATGAGCGTATTGAGTTCATGGAAATGCCGCGTTGGATAGGTAACAAATCTGCCCAACAGATTCTCGACACACTACAAGGGTTAATGAATAAGCCCATACGTCCAAGAATGCCTAATTTACTGATTATTGGTGACTCTAACAATGGCAAGACCACCATCATAGACCGCTTCAAGGAGTTATGTGGTCAAGGCTATATTGACGAAAATACCGATCCTATAAAACCTGTAATCGTTGCAGAGTCACCCCCAAGCGCAGATGAAAAAGGATTGTATATTTCCATCCTTGAACAATTTTATGCACCGTATCGTGCGAGTGATCCAGCCTCTAAGCTTAGGTATCAGGTCATTCACTTACTACGGATGTGCAAAACCAAGATATTAGTGATAGACGAATTTAACTCTTTATTAATTGGCTCAGCCATTAAGCAACGTGAAGTTATGAACACTATCAAGTTGCTTTGTAATGAGCTTGCTATACCCATTGTAGGCGTAGGTACCAGAGAAGCTGTACTCGCATTGCACACTGACCCACAACATGCCAGCCGTTTTGATGTGGTGACACTGCCTCTTTGGGAACTAAACCAAGATTTTCAGAGACTATTGGCGGGCTTCGAAAAAGTATTACCTCTCAAAAATCCATCAAAATTGCACGAACCAGAACTTGCTGGTTTGATACATTCGATTTCAGAGGGCAACATGGGCAATCTTCATCGCTTATTAGTTGAATGCGCAACAGATGCCATTAAATGCGGTAAGGAGCAAATTGATGCATCAATTATCAAAAGCAAAGCATGGCTACGCCCTACACGTGGGATAAGAGAAATCAAGATTTGAAACCACACTGGCTAGTCCATGTGCCTTTGTTCCCCAATGAGTTAATTTCATCATGGTTATCTAGAGCTGCGCTCACTCATGGCTGCGATCCTTTGGTATTAACTGGAAGTGTATTTGGTAAATGGCGTATTTTGACAATAGATGCAGACCGATTGCATGAAGCCCAGAGACTACTTCCTCTAGCTAAAATCTCTGGAATCTCTATTGAGGCATTTAACCAAGCTAGTCTTTTCCCTGTTGCGGGCAAAGTTTGTGGCGGCACTCCGTCAGATGCCGTCTGGCCTTGGATATTAGCAATAGGCGCACGAAACACAAAGCGTAGCGGTGGATTGCAATATTGTCCTCAATGCCTTATTGAAGATAACAAGCCTTACTATAGGCAAGAATGGCGTTTTGCGTGGCATACCACTTGTGAAAAACACCTATCCAATTTATTGGACCGTTGTTCGTCCTGCAACTCACCTATTGAACCGCAGAGACTTGAAGCCAAAGACAGAACTTTGAGAATATGTGCGAGTTGTAAATCAGATTTAAGCCAATCGATATCACAAGAAGCCTCTAAACATGCATTAGCATTCCAAATGATGGCTGATTTAGTAGTTCTTGATGGAACTGGCGCGTTTCATGGACAGATGCTTGATACTGGAAAATGGTTTAAGTTGATAGACTTTTTTTGCTCTATGATTAGACGTACCAACCGAAGCCCATCGTTATTGTTACGTGATTTCTTTAGCAAATTTTCAGTGAATACACTTGCTAATCTTCCACTAGTTTCTGGTGCTGGTGTGGAGTTATTACGCACTCATGAGCGAATAGCTTTATTTGAAGCGATCTACCCTCTTGTTATCGCAAGTAAATCGCACTTTGAGGCCTCGGCTCTACAGTCTGCATTAACACGACAGGCGTTTTGTAGCAAAGATGAAACCTTACCTTCAGTATTCTCAGGACTGCATAGCTTACTACCCGATAACTCTAGAAAGCGCGGGAAAAACATCAGGCGGAGCAAATTTAAACCCCGTCCACGTAATGAAGTCGTACTTATGATGGCTAGGCTACAACGTAAGCTTAAAATGGCTGAACGATGACTATTCGCGCAGCTGCTGAGTCGGCTGTTCAAGTTTGTGATGAGTGTGAAAAAACAGTCGTTAAAATTTGGCGTACTTATAAAAGCAGGAAATATTGCTCAACCTGTTATACGCGAATCTTTAAAAGAAAAGTGTGCCCGTCTTGTGGCAATTATGCGCGCCTGAATAAGTACGAGTCAGATGCTGTATGTTCTGAATGTATAAGAGCTAAACCTTGTGCCCGATGTGGTAAAACGAATTATAAAACAGGAAAACTATCGCTATATGGCATGGTGTGTAATGCATGTGCACCGTACTTTAGAAATAAAGAACCTTGTGAGTTGTGTGGTCAAGCTTCTAATCGACTCAGTAAAATAAGTCGCCAAGGGCATGATTTGCGTATTTGTCCTAAGTGCCAAAGGATTGACCATGCAAGATGTCATGCATGTGGGCGGCATAGAATATTATTCTCAAGTAATGATAAGCATATGTTATGCAAGATATGTCTTGAGCAAGGTAAAGTCATCTGTACAAAATGTAGCCAACCAATGCCTGCTGGTTACGGTAAGTCATGTGAGGCCTGCTACTGGCAAGGGTTGCTTGATAAACGTACCTACATTAATTGCTCCGCATTTACGTCACCTAAAATGGAAATTCATTTTAGGGAGTTTGCTTCTTGGCTCGGCGTAAAAGTTGGAACACATAAAGCTGCCATAACACTCAATCGGTACTTGTCACTTTTTCTAGACATAGAAAATAAACTTACTGGTATTTCCAGCTATGAGGCCATGTTAAATAGTTTTGGTGCAGCCAAGTTACGAAAGTATTTGCTACCCATGAAATGGATGGAGGAATCAGGGCTCATAGTCGTAGATGCTATTGCACGCGAAGCTAATACAGAAAGGTGCAGAATTGAGTCGCTGTTAAACAAGCTTGAGGCTAAATCCAAACAGAGGCAACTTGCGGATGGATATTATCAGTTGCTAAAAACTGATTTAGCGCACAATAAAACGACAATTCGCTCAATACGGCTTGCGCTATCACCTGCTATTCATTTGATGCTCCAAGGCGCTAAAATGAGCATTCCCATACCCAACCAAAAGCTATTGGATAACTACTTGTCAAAATCTGTTGGGCAGCGTTCATCTATATCTGGGTTTGTCTGCTATCTACGCGATAGGCAAGGTATTGAAATTAAATTACCAAAGTTGGATGCTAATAAAGCACTGCTAAATCGCAGAAGGAAATTAGAGTCTGAAATACTTGCGCTAATGAAGGCGGACAAAGCGAACGCTCATAATCGTGAGTGGCTATGTGTAGCTTTGGAGTATTTTCATGGCATGCCAAAAAGAGTTGGTAAAACTATAGCTTCAGAGAACTTGATTTATACGGCTGACGGAGGAGTTGTGGTTTGCTGGAATGGACTGAGGTATTGGTTAAAAGCGAGTTAACAGCTATCAAGTAATTTTAAGAGAAAAAATCTCTTAAATCAGCATGTATTCCGCCCGAGTCATTTTTTGTCACATCTAAAAATGCACCAAATGCTCCAGAAAATTCAATCATTGGCATTTTTATTTCCAATGAGTGCTTTGGATCGCACCAATATGGTGAAGTGTCAAACCAAATATGCTTCCTACATACAAAAGGTCGTACGTCATATATTGTGCAAGTATCATCTTTTAAAAACATACATGGTCTACCTAAAAACATGTCTGGTCTATGGGTTTTACTGGTAGTCAGTTGCTTAGATTTTAGCCCCGTTTTCTCTGCAATATGATTTGCTTCAATTTGAGAAATAGTTACATTCATTTTGCAACAGGAAGAGCATCCTTTACCGCAGGCTATATAGGGCTTTGCCGCGTTACCTAAGTCGGTCATTAAATTATAAATTTTTCTAAGCTTACTTCGTGAGGATGCATTTTCTTTCGAAAATTGAGCTTGAATTTTATCTTCACGTTCTGACAACTCAGATGGTGGAATTGCACGTATAAAATCAGCTCGACGCAACTGCGCTGATTCTATACTTTTTGATAATAATTTTGCTGATCCGTCTGAGTTGTTAAGTGAAATCTCTGTCATAAATTATTTTTACTGATCAGGCCGTTTTCTTATTTCAACGCAAAATAACTTTTGCGATAGCTTTCAGCATTTTCAAGAGTCTCACAAAGTTGATTTGCCACAGCTTGCACTACATTAACACATACTGAGTTGCCAAGTGTCATTGTCAGATGCAACTTGGATAGCTTCCGTTAAAGGCTTAGTAGCTGGGTCAGTAAACCTTATACTGGTATTTGCACTAAGCGCAACTTTACCTGCGCCATTAAGTATACTTGGCGCCATGTTAGTAGGCTTTTTTGCCTACGGAGTGAGCCTAACATTTATTCTCACACTTCGACATTTAGCTCTTTATAAAAACCTGCCATCAGTCCACCTGCAATTACTAATGGTACAGTCAACGGTTCACCCATGGTCAATGCGATAAGTGCGCCCAAAATACGTGCGGTACCTAATTCTTTGACTCATTTACTCAGAGTTGGATAGCCCTTTGTGAAAACCCAGTCAGTTTGTTTTGCTGGTACATGGCAACCCATACAGGTTGATCTAAAGCCCTTAGAAATATTGTTACTAGGGTTTTTCGCTTCATATAGAGCCCACCCCCAGCCTTCTTGCCAATGATCATTTCCTTGAAATCGGTCTTTTTCGTTTTTGACCATAACAAACCATATCTTAGGAGAGCCCGCCCATTGAGCCTGCCCAGTTGTTTGCACGCCCTCTTCAACTGTTCGAACTTCTTTGACAAGTACGGTACCATCTGGAAATTTTCCTGTACTGCGGAAAGCATCAACAGCCTCCTTCTGAGTGTAAACATCATGGAATCCATGCCCTGGTGCTTTCGAATCCAAGACCGCCCATGAACCAAGGTGACTCCAATCTTGACGAAAATTACTTGGTAGTTTGATATTGCCGTTCTGGTCGACCAAAGTACCGAAAGTTCGAGTCAAGATTGTCGCACTGTCTGCCGACTTAAGGTCTTCTGCATGCCCATTTAAGCTGGCTAGGCCCAATGCGACAGTAAATATCAGTTTAATATAATTCATTATTTTTCCTTTAGTGTAGTAGTGAGTTAGTTGGGGTAAGCGGGACTGGCAATATAGATGCTAGGCCACCGCCCCTTAACTAGGGATACTTCGATTGCTACCCCGCTTATGCGTGCTTTACATGCGTACATAATGCGTGAAAATTTAAGATTTCTGGTGTTAAATAATCCAATTTAATTTACCAATAGTATTTATTTATGATTAAATATCGTATGTAATAGAAAGTTATAATCAATTTTATTAGTTCAATATGCATATAAGACTACTAGGTAAAGTGACAGATGCTGGGGTTTTTTAAACATTATTCGGTTAGCGCTCGCACATTTTATACTGGGCAATTGTGCAACAGCGAGTTGTTTGATTCCAATAAAGGCCATTTGCATTTGATCAAGTCAGGAAAGTTAACAGTCTCATCGCCTTTTCACGCGCCCTTAAACATTTCTAAGCCTTCGCTACTTTTCTACCCTCAATCTACACCTCACAGCTTCGATGTGATAGACATTACTGGAGTTGATCTCGTCTGTGCGACCATTGACATAGGCTCTTCCGCTGGTAATCCATTAGCGAAAGCTCTTCCTCAATTCCTGTTGTTACCTTTCCATATACATCCAGAACTGTCAGATACTTTAACACTTCTTTTCAAAGAGGCTTTTGATACAAAATGCGGCAGGCTTGTTGCAATTGACAATCTAACTGAGTATTTACTCATTCAATTGCTGAGATATATTTTAGATAGCGGCCAAGCCACAGCTGGGTTATTGGCAGGTATGGGAGATAAACGTCTAGCTAAGACACTTCTTGCAATTCATGAACAACCTCAAAGAAATTGGACCTTGGAGTCTTTAGCATATCTCGCAGGGATGTCACGTGCCAGTTTTGCTTTGCATTTTAGAAAAACTTTAGGTATCACACCTGGAGGCTATATTGCACAATGGAGAGTAGGCTTGGTGAAAGAGCTTCTTAAAAAAGATCTACCGATTAATTTAATAGCCCATGAAGTAGGTTATGGAAGCTCGAGTGCATTATCACGGGCTTTTCATACCTACACTGGAATGTCTCCAAGAGATTGGAAAAGTCTAGACTAATTTAAATATGATTGATGATTTTGTTGTGTGCTAAAAATGCTTCTTGAATAGATCTGACGCGGACGGGTTTAAGTAGCACTTCATTGACCTCCATTGATTTAAGTTCAAAAAGCTGGCCTGTTGTTGCATTAGGTAGCAATGCGATAATTGGTATATCTGGAGCAGATTTAGTAGCCCCCATTCGAATAATTTCGATTAACTTCTTCTCATTGACCCAACTTTCAAAGCCAATAATTGCTACATTAAAGGAATGCTTATAGCATTTACTCAAAGCATTATTATAACCGCTAGTTTCTATTACTTCAGCGAAACCTCCTTGTTTGGCGAATAGGGCAAATGTTCTACGCACCATGTATTCCGATTCATGTAAAAGTATTAGTGATGAGTTTGCTATAGAATTATCAATAACGTCATCCCTCATTTAAATTTCTCTTTCTACCATTGAGGTCAACTCCAAAACTACCATATCACGCAGCGTTGACATTATCATAAGGCCAGTTTCATCCATTTCTCTGGGCTGATTATGCATGAGACACAAAGCACCAATTGTTTGCCCAGACGATAAAGTTAATTGAGCTCCAGCATAGAATCGAACAAATGGTTCACCAATTACTAATGGATTATCAAAAAAACGTTCGTCCTTGAGGGCATCTTCAACGACCATAATGTTAGGTTGCAAAATAGCATGAGCACAAAATGAAATGTCCCGATTTACTTGACATAAATTGGTACCTATTGCTGACTTAAACCAAACCCTTTCATCATCTACCATTGATATTAATACAGTAGAAATATCAAACTCAAATCTAGCAAATTCAGCAATACGTTCAAACCTTTCTTCTTTTGGCGTATCCATCAATAAAAGTTGTCTTAGTGCCTCAAGTCTATTTGATTCGTTAATGGGGAGGGGAGGGGCTATCATACTGCTATCCTTTTCCATAATTTTTATGTAAATGAGTCATCGCTCATGGTTTTGATTACTTATTTTCTACGTCTATTAAAAGCCAATCTTTAGGCGTATGCCCTACTCTCTGTAGAAAGGCTCGCGATAAGGCTGATTGGCTTTGGTAGCCTACCGCCGAGGCGATAGTTTTTAATGGACGCCCCATTCTCAACAAGTTTTTAGCGATAGATATTCTCCAATCGGTGAGATAAGCAAGTGGTGTAGTGCCTACAGTTTCTCTAAAATTAACTGCGAAACGCGCTCTCGACATTCCTGCTATACCAGCCAATGAATCTAGTGTCCAATAATTGGATGGGTGTTCATGCATTGCATTCACTGCATTCACTGCATTGGCCAATCTTTCATCTACTAATGCTGCAAAAATACCCCTATTTAACAAGCCAAGATCATTCAAATGTCGTAACATTTGAATTAGTAAATATTCAAGAAGCCGATCCAAGGCCGACGTACGACCCAATGCGCCCCCCATAGCCTCTGAGAATAATAGTTCAAAAGTTGGAGTTAATGTTTTCATTTCATTAATGGGCAATATCATTAAGTCTGGCAACGCAGTTGATAGGGGACTATTGACACGCCCGCCCAAGTCTATATAGGCACACAATAATTCACAGCCGCTTGTTTTATCTAATGGCACTAGTGAATGAGAACAAAATCTCGGGAAGAATAATACGCAAGGCTCATTTAAAACCTTGGCAGTCTCATTTCCAACTGTAATTTTTAATGTCCCTGCCCTTAGAATATGTAAATGACCTGTTTTGCGTTCGTCGTCAAAATATCCAAGTTCACATAGTTTACCGATAAAAAAAGATTGTGCTGAAAATGAAATATTGTTCAGGAAGGGGTCTAGCTTGTCCATTTCGATACCCTTAGTCAACATAACGATACCATTGGAATCGTTTAATGTTACATGATAGCACCTGCGCATAAAGCGTTAAACTTAAACTTTACAAAGGAAATCATCATGTCACGTATTCCAGCAATTAATCGTAATGAAATAACTGGTGAGTTAGCATCAACATTTGATGCTATTAAAGCAAAGAATGGAATTGTCCCCAACCTATTTGCAACGTTTGCCAATTCACCTTCCATTCTTGATGCATATCTTGGCTTTTCAGATGCTTTAACAAAAGGTCATTTAACAGCATTTCAAAGAGAAACTCTCGCGCTTGCCATTGGCCAAGCCAATAGTTGTCAATATTGTGTATCTGCGCATACATTAATTGGTAAAGGTGCTGGTCTGACTCCTGATGACATTCGCTCGGCTCGCGAAGGCCATGCCTCTGATTCAGTGAATGACGCCATAGCTCAATTAGCAGTTAAAATTGTTAATCAGCGCGGTGTACTTTCTGACAAAGATTTAAATGATGCCCGCAATGCTGGCGTTTCAAATGCAGTGATTGTAGAAATTATTGCACATGTGTCACTTAATACTTTGACTAATTATCTCAATCATATTGCAGCAACAGATATTGACTTCCCAGTGGTATCACTTTAAATCAATATAAATGCCGATTGGTTTCCAATCGGCATCCTTCCTTTTCTAGGCCACTTATGAATACCTCGACAGTTCTTATCAATACGCAAGCTGGCGTCAAACTCTCTGCACGAATTGATACGCCTGATGGCGCATACCGTGCAACAGCACTTTTTGCACATTGCTTCACTTGTGGCAAAGATATTCTTGCAGCAAGTAGAATATCTAGGCGATTAGTAGCGTTAGGGTTCGCTGTTTTGAGGTTTGATTTTGCAGGAATAGGGGCTAGCGAGGGGGAATTTTCGGATACCAACTTTTCTTCTAACGTTCAGGATCTTATTGAAGCGACACAATGGTTGAAAGTTAACTTTCAAGCTCCATCACTGATGATCGGTCATAGCTTGGGTGGGACGGCCATTATCGCTGCCTCAGGTAGAATCCCTGAAGCTCAAGCTTACGTAACAATCGGATCGCCTAGTGATCCGCGTCACATTTTCAACCTAATCGGTTCAAATAACTTACACATAATTGAACAAGTTGGTGAAGCTGAGGTGAGTCTGGAAGGAAGGCCCTTTTTAATTAAACGTCAGTTTTTGGAGGATTTGACTAACCAACAACTATTAAAGCAAATTCGCTCACTGCATAAACCTTTATTAATTATGCATGCACCTGAAGACCAAACTGTTCCAATAGATCATGCGACCACGATGTTTCATGCAGCATCTCATCCTAAAAGTTTTCTTTCGCTTGGCAGTGCCGATCACCTTATAACTAATAAGGTCGATGCGGAGTTTATAGCTGACGTCATTGCATCGTGGAGTGGGAGATATATAAAGTAAATCAATATTTACTCATCACCCTTATCTTCCATCTGACAACCTTTCATTTAGGACTTACAACATGCAGTTAAAAGAAATTCTCATACCAGACATCGGCAATATTGATATCGTCGATGTTATTGAAGTGCTAGTCAAGGTCGGAGATGTTATAGCCCAAGGCACAACAGTGGTAACAGTCGAATCAGAAAAGGCCTCTATTGATATTCCATCACCCTATGCAGGCTCTATAAAAGAAATCAAAGTTAAAGTGGGTGATAAAGTCGCCAAAGGCTCTTTGATTTTACTGGTAGAAGCTGAGGCAACTGTAAGTGCGCCAGTTCAAGCTGAACCTGCTCCAGCGGCTGCTGCAACTGTCACCCAGTCACCAGTACCTGTAGTAACTCCAACGCCGGCTGTGGCAACGGGGGATAATGATTTAACGACTCAAGTGGTTGTGTTGGGTTCTGGCCCGGGTGGCTATACTGCGGCTTTCCGTGCGGCAGATTTGGGCTTAAAAGTGGTACTAATTGAGCGCTATTCTACCCTTGGTGGTGTATGCCTAAATGTCGGTTGTATCCCTTCTAAAGCTTTATTGCATACAGCCAAAGTGATCACTGAGGCAGAAGAGACAGCACATCATGGCTTAACCTTTGGCAAACCAAATATTGATTTAGATAAATTGCGTGATTGGAAAGCCAACGAAGTCGTTGGCAAACTTACAGGCGGCTTAGCGGGTATGGCAAAGCAACGCGGTGTGACGGTTGTGCAAGGCGTGGGTAAGTTTACCAGCCCTAATCAAATCGCAGTGACTGCCGCTGATGGTAAGGTGACCAAGGTTGGTTTTGAAAACGCCATTATTGCTGCTGGTTCGCAAGCGACTAAATTCCCAGGAGCGCCAGAAGATGAGCGTATTATGGATTCCACAGGCGCGTTGGCTTTGGCGGATATTCCAAAACGTATGTTAGTGATTGGCGGCGGGATTATCGGCCTTGAAATGGGTACGGTGTATGACGCACTTGGCACAAAAGTCAGTGTCGTAGAGTTTATGGATGGTCTAATCACAGGTTGCGACCGTGATTTGGTGCGCCCATTGCAAAAGCGTATGGAAAAGCGTTTTGAAAGTATTATGCTTTCGACTAAAGTTTCAAAAATTGAAGCGAAAAAAGACGGTATTCATGTTTCGTTTGAAGGTGAAGCAGCCCCTAAAGAAACGCAAGTGTATGACCGCGTATTAGTGTCAATCGGACGCCGCCCCAACGGTAAAAATATCGGAGCAGAAAACGCAGGGGTGACGGTGGATGACCGTGGCTTTATTGCGGTAGATAAGCAAATGCGCACCAACGTACCGCATATTTTCGCGATTGGCGACATTGTTGGTCAACCTATGTTGGCACATAAGGCCACGCATGAAGCTAAAGTGGCAGCGGAAGTCATCGCTGGTCATAAAGTGGAGTTTGTTGCTAGCGTGATTCCAAGCGTGGCCTACACTGACCCTGAAGTCGCTTGGGTGGGCATGACCGAAACCGAAGCTAAGGCCAAAGGTATCGAGATTGAAAAAGCCAGCTTCCCATGGGCGGCGAGTGGCCGTGCGCTTTCAATTGCACGAACTGAAGGCACGACTAAGCTGATTTTTGATAAAGACAGCCATCGTGTCATTGGTGCAGGCATTGTCGGTATCAATGCGGGTGAGTTATTGGCTGAAGCTGTATTGGCAATTGAAATGGGTGCTGATGCGCACAACCTTGGACTCACCATTCACGCACATCCAACCTTATCAGAAACTATATGTTTTGCGGCGGAGGTGATGGAGGGGACCATCACAGATATGCCGCCGCCAAAAAAACGTTAATCAGGAGTTATATATGTCATGAAATGAAAATAAGCTGATGTCGTGTCCTAGCATGCTTCGGCTTATTATGTGGCGGCATTCAACCTTAAATGGGTAACTAAAAATACTTAATGTTCATTATTCATCGTAAGCAGAGGTTTTAGAACTGTAGATGCAAATCTACACGATGCTAGTAAATCCAATTTGGATGCTCCATCTTTAGCTCGTAATGCCAGTCCATGCACAAATGTAAGGTAAAACTCAGCCAATCTATCTGGTTTTGCATCCTTGATTATCTGATTTTCTACCAATGCTCGGGAAAATCTCTTTTCCAAGGCGGATTTGTAAAGTTGCCTTAATTGTTTAAGATGGACTACATGCTCATGATGTTCTGGGGCACAGTTTATAGCAGCTGTCATTATCAAACAGCCAGAGGCCATTCCTAGACTAAGAAACAAACTCACCTCTTCCTCCAGCATTTTCTCAAGTGCGTTTTCTATATCATCTACTTCATTAAGCTTCTTTAAAGGCCCTTTCTCTAGTAACTCTAAATACAGTTCAACCGTTTTGTTGAATAAGCTATCTTTGTTTCCAAAAGCACCATAAATGCTAGGCGCCTTCATTCCAAGGGATTCTATCAAGTCACTCATCGTCGTACCTTCATAGCCTTTACTACAAAAAACGAGCATGGCTTTTTTCAAGGAATCATCCAGATCATAGCGTCTAGGTCGCCCAGCTTTTGTCATAAGTAACCACACATAATATTTAGAATCCAAATATTATAACTCAGATTATAAATTTATGTTGACAATGATCTGCGCCCATATAATAATGTAATACAGATTACATTATTGGTTTGAAAATAAAATTTTCACTGATAATTTTCTATTTTATTTATTTAAAGGTAAGCATCATGATTAAAAAATCTATCTTAGTAGTTTCGTTATTAGCCCTAAGCACAAGCATTACTGCACTAGCTTCAGACAACAGTACCGATCTCACAACCAATATATTTATTCAAGAAGTAATTCTTGGGAAATGGAGTCCTGTCATTAGTTCCACATCAAATAATATGAAAAGTTCTCCAATAAATAATAGTAAGCAGTGGAAGGAGGCATCAGAGTTGTATACAAATCAATTTTCTTCTAAATATTGATTTTTTTATAAAGATTAAAACATCGCTGGAAATTTCTGGCTTATTGAAATCTATAAGCCAGAAATTAATCCCTCCTTTTCGATGTGAGTGAAAAATTTAAAATCGCATTTAATAATGCAAATTTGTTTAATTTGGTTCTTATTAATCCTATGTTCCGTTGAGGTTAATGCAAACTATACATTAGTACATTCATTAGTATGGAAATTCATAGATGAGAGGCTAGTAGTTGAAAGACTTGGTAGTGTTAACGCGACTACTACGTATAATGGCCACTCTTATAAGGCTGGACTAACTATCGCTTCTAGAGTACCTATTAAAAGACCCCAGCTCGATCATAATAAAAATATAAAATTAATACACCAAGCCTTAATCTCTCAAAAAATAGCACCCCACCCTATATATTGTACGAAGGAATGTTTTAAAGCTTCCCTAGGTAGTAACGCTCTGGATTCTGCATTAATCTATCGTCTCGAAAGATTCAAAATCCCATTGAGTCTTTTTAACTTCCAAGCAAGCAATGTTACCCTTTACTCCAAATTTCAGAAATATATCGGAGACTATGAGCCGCGAATACTAGAGTCATGGGGGCAGAATGACCCGTTTTTTTTTGTCCCAGCGCAAAGGTTGCATGGACGTACAAGAAGGATGCGCAGTGAACGGAAGTCAGCCTACACGTTCTCATGTGTGATTCATAGTGGAGTTGGAGTTGCCCCTTTACACGGACAGTTTTCACATCAGCTAAGCTGAGGCTCAGGAATGGGATTTGAAAATGGAGAGTACCCAACTCAGATTTGCCCTCAAGAACACTTTCTAATCATGTAAAAAGGTAATTTAACTTGCACTTCAACTAAGGCAAAGATTATTTTGGCGTACATTTTTCATCCAATTGTTATATTTACTTTACCCAAAGCATTTAATACAGCAGCTTCACAAGGAATAGTCTCAAATCCTGCGCTCTTGTGTTGAAACGCACTTGCCATACTAACTGGGCAATCTCTCAATAAATTTTTAACGATCCCTTTTACATAGCGTATTCTATTCATAAAATATTTTATGACCTCTTCTACTTCTTGCTGACTTTCTGCCTTAAATATAAAACCTGTGTACGACTCTTCTGAGGAGTACGCTATGCCATCTTCATTTTCAACACTCCTAGGTCTGCGCTGAATCTCTACGATGTAGACAAATTGCCCATCAATTCCGATACGTGAAACCAGTATGCCTCTACGTTGTAGTGATCTAGTGTCGAAGTAGGGCCAGTTTCTAATTTCACCTTCTAGATCTTTTCCAGTCTCTTTAGAAAATGGATTAAGTGCTATGAGATTGGGTTCGCCATTATCCTGATACCCGTTATCAAAAGTGAACCATTCAACAGATTTTATTTGTTTAGGATATTTTTGCTGGAAATACAACATGGCATTCCACATATCTCTAAGAGCGCCATTTGATTCAAGTTCATTTTTTGCATGAATAGACGCATAACCAACATCCTTTTCTGAGCTGTAAGCATCTCCAGTAGCAAATACAGTTGCTTCTGCCCCATTGGTCAACTCACCTTTTGAGCTTTTGGCTTTTTCTCTGACTACATCCTTTATCTCGCGCGGCTTACCAAGTATTACATAACTTGGGTCTTGCACCTCAATTATAGGTGCGCCGTGATCTGGTTCTAAATTTCCAGTTAAGTCTATGATTTGAGGTGGTGTTAATATTCTTGCTGGCGCACCATTCCATGCTTTTCCAGCATCGGCGACATCAGCTGGGATATTGGTTTTATTTGTATTGGTTCTATCGCGCTCTATAAGAACTCCATTGGGCTCGCTACCACCAAGGATATTGAGTGCAAGGAATGATTTACGATTGTCGAACCAAATACCTTTCACTGAAAGTTGTGCATCCCCCTGAAACCAAGGCGCTATTTTGGTGAAAATTGGTCTATCGGGTTTGGATGCGTCATATTGGTTAAATATTGAGGTATATATTTGTTTGATTACAGCGCCAGTGTAAGCTTTGTCATATTTTGCGTGAGCTAGAAATATTACATCTCCATTGTATAAGCGTTGCTTTAGTTTAACCTTCCACACACTTCCGTCATCAACCTCACCTTCATCCAGTGGTGCATAGAGTCTTTTGAGTGCTGTGTCAGCATTAATATTAACCTTATCTTCCCAAGGATAAGTCACCAAAACGCGCTTTAGCTCACCAGAGCACCCATAGCATCGCGCGAAATATTCTAAACATGGAATTACCAACTTTCCTCCAGTCGATAGTGAGAATTCTAGTAGCCAAGTTCTATCATTACTTTGGTATTCAAGTGGGTAAATGGACTGAATGAATGGCGCAGGTTTTTTATCTGCTGATGCAGATTTAAAGCTATTTGTTTGCCATGTTCTATACGTGAAATCAACATCAAATATTTCATGCTCAAATTGGGCTTGTTTGATACAGAATCCATCTTTCCAAACACTTCCAATCTTAACTTGGCCTAGCATCGTTACTTGAATTTTTTGATGAAAAACCTCTTCTGATAGCCCATCGGCCAAAACTTCTCTAAACGCAACCAACACATGTGGCTGAGTTTCAGCTAGCTTATTTTTGACTATTCCAACATACCACCATGCTATCCACTCTTTACCATTATTGAGCAATTTTGAATCAAGTCGTGTACTTGAGTTGACTTTAGTAAAGTGATGATCAAATGGTATTGTCATAGGCAATACCGAGAAATTCTTGGATTTAATGCTTGGTCTATAAGAGATACATTTTTTTGTTTTTGTTTTACTAGTTTCAGTAACGTGTCGCATCTATTTCTGTAAAGTCGCATTAATTTCTGGAAGTGACAGCCACCACCCACCAAAGCCACGCCAGAAGCGGTGTGGTGGGGCGCACGATAGGGGCGACGTTTCCAGTTTTCCGGCTTGAAGCCACTGTTGAGAGATTGAATTGCTGCGCTCTCCAGCGCTTCTTGATCGCTCATTTCTGGCAATATCCCTGCAAAGCGTTGCGCTAACATGCTCTTGCCTGTGCCGGGCGGGCCAGACATCAGTACGCTATGGCCACCCGCCGCGGCAATCTCCAGCGCGCGCTTGGGCATGGCCTGGCCTTTGACATCACGAAAATCGGGATAAACAACCGGCGTATAAGCCGTGTCAGGCTGGTAGCTTTCCAGCAAGGTGCGACCGCTTAAATGTGCGCAGACTTCTAGCAGCGAATTAGCCGGGTAAATGTGCGCATTTTTGACGAGGCTGGCTTCTTGTGCGCTGAGTTGGGGCAAAATAAAGGCGCGTTTGTTTTGTGCACTATTTTGTGTCATTTGATACGCCATCGCCAATGCGCCGCGTATCGCGCGCAGTTCACCAGTCAGCGCCAGTTCCCCGGCAATTTCATAGTCTTTGAGCGTATTGCCAGGAATTTGGCCACTTGCAGCCAGTATACCCAAGGCGATGGGCAAGTCGTAGCGACCGCTCTCCTTGGGTAAATCAGCCGGGGCAAGGTTGACCGTGATGCGCCGGGCGGGGAATTCGAACTGGGCGGTTTGTATCGCCGCGCGCACCCGATCCTTACTTTCTTTGACCTCTGTTTCCGGCAGCCCAACGATGGTAAAACTGGGCAAGCCGTTGGCCAAGTGCACCTCTACGGTCACTTCCGGCGCTTGCATACCGTTCAGAGCGCGGCTGTAAAGGACTGCCAGACTCATTTGCGGGTGGGGGGCTCTTCGAGCTCAGCCAGTCTTTTTTCCAGTACTTGTAGCTTTTCTCGGGTTTTACGCAGCACCTCGGTCTGAATGTCGAATTCTTCCCGCGAAACAAGCTCCATTTTGGTGAGTGCGCCCTTAATTAGTGCACCAAGGTTGTGCTTCCATTCGGCAGCAGGTAATTTATCAACTATCTCATTGATTTTAATAGATAAATCTTCAACTATCCTCGTGTTTGACATATTGAATCCTTAGGTTTTTTAGCAGTTTAGCAGGTTTTTTAGTGTTTTTCAGAAAGCTTATGGATGAGGTAATTGTTAGTTAACTATATGATTATTAATAAAATTATTAGTTGGCACAATGATTGCTCAGCCAGAAAGGTATTTTTTGAATACTTTTTTGACTATTTTTATAAACAAAGGGGAAACGCAATGCGTAAATCACTTTTAGCTATCGCTCTTTTAGGTGCCTTTGGGTTACCAGTAACAACAATGGCTGAGGAAGCCGCTGCTCCGGCAGCTGCACCTGCAGCCGAGCCGGCGCCAAGCTGGACAGCAACTGCCAATATCGGCTTTGTGTCTGATTACTATTTCCGTGGCATATCTCAAAGCTGGCATAAACCAGCAGTGCAAGGCGGTTTTGATATCAGTCACTCCAGTGGCTTTTACGCGGGGGTTTGGGGTTCTAACGTAACGCCAAACACTTATCCGGATGCAAACGTGGAGCTTGATGCCTACGCAGGTTATAACGGCAGCACACCGATTGAAGGCTTGGGCTGGACGGCTGGTTTGTATGGATATTTCTATCCGGGCGGCAGCTGGAAAAAATTTAATTATTTAGGCACTCCAGATCAAACACCCAAAGGCGGTCGCTGGGATACTTATGAAGCCAACTTTGGTGTTTCATATAAATGGCTGAGTGCCAAAGCTTCTGTGACTCTGGGTGATTGGTTTGGCGCCGAGAAGAAAACAGGTTGGGATGGCGGTACCAGCGGCACGACTTATATCGAGTTGAACGCGGCTTATCCACTACCAGTTTGGGGTTTGACACTGATTGGTCACGTGGGACACCTTAATGTCGCAGGCAAGTTGAATCCTAACTTTACACCAGATGGTGTGAATTTTCCAAGTACCAGTACTAGCGGCGAAAGAAGCCCAGATTATACGGACTGGAAGATCGGTTTGAACAAAGGCTTTGCTATTGGTAAATCCGAAGGCTGGAATGCAGGTATTTATTATGTGGGTTCTAGCAATGGTGATTACTGGGGCGACAAAGGTTACGGCGGTTCCAGCTTTAACGGTAGCAGCGAAGTTAAAGACTTGGATGCGGATCGTTTTGTTGTAACCGTGGGTCGTACATTCTAATTTTTAAAGGGGCATAAGCATGAAATTTGTTTCTGCAATTATCAAGCCGTTCAAGCTTGATGAGGTGCGTGAAGCCTTGTCCAACATTGGTGTACAGGGCATTACCGTCACCGAGGTGAAAGGCTTTGGACGTCAGAAAGGCCATACCGAGCTCTATCGCGGAGCGGAGTATGTCGTGGACTTTTTACCAAAGGTGAAGCTGGAAGTCGCAATTGACGACGACATGCTGGACCGCGTGGTAGAAGCCATTGAGAAATCTGCCGCAACCGGCAAGATTGGTGACGGCAAGATTTTTGTCTTTAATTTGGAACAGGTTACCCGTATTCGTACCGGTGAAACTGGTTCTGCGGCTTTGTAAGGGGAGCAACATGAGAAAACTATTTTCAATGCTGTCATTATTGACAGTTTTGGGCTTGGGCACGCTTGGTATGGTTGGTCCTAGCTTTGCGGAAGATGCTCCGGCAGCGGAGGTGGCGACCGTAGTAGAGGATGCTGCAGCTGCAACTCAAGCTGTGGCAGAAGCTGTTCCAGCGGAAGCCGCACCTGCAGAAGCTGCTCCAGCCGCAGAGGCTGCTGCTGCGCCAGCACCTGTACCAAACAAGGGCGATACAGCCTGGATGATTGTGGCTACCGTGCTGGTGAGCCTGATGGTGATTCCTGGTCTGGCATTGTTCTATGGCGGTTTGGTGCGCCAGAAGAACATGTTGTCTGTACTCATGCAAACCTTTGTGATCTTCTCGTTGATGGGTGTGCTGTGGGCAATCTATGGCTACAGCGTGGCATTCACAGGCGGCAGTCCGTTTTTCGGTGGCTTGAGCAAGGCATTCCTGTCTGGCGTGACACCGGAATCCATCGCTGCCACTTTCAGCAAGGGTGTGTATATTCCTGAGTACATGTTCGTAGCCTTCCAGCTGACATTCGCGGCAATCACCCCTGCGTTGATTATCGGTGCATTTGCTGAGCGTATGAAGTTCTCTGCTGTACTGGCTTTCATGGTGCTGTGGTTTACTTTCGCTTATCTGCCAATGGCACACATGGTATGGTACTGGGATGGTCCGGATGCGATTACAACAGCTGAATCACTGAATACTGTGGTGGCAAATGCTGGCTGGTTGTGGGCTAAAGGTGCACTTGACTTTGCTGGTGGTACCGTAGTGCATATCAACGCTGGGGTAGCTGGTTTGGTTGCTTGTATCGTGCTTGGCAAACGTATTGGTTACGGTAAGGAAGCAATGACGCCACATAGCCTGACTTTGACCATGGTGGGTGCATCCCTGCTGTGGGTGGGCTGGTTCGGTTTCAATGCCGGCTCCAACCTGGAAGCTAACGGTTATGCAGCGCTTGCATTCATCAACACCATGATTGCAACAGGTGCGGCGACTATCTCCTGGATGTTTGTGGAGTGGTTCGGCAAATCCAAACCATCCATGCTGGGTGCTGCCTCCGGCGCTGTTGCTGGCTTGGTTGCGATTACCCCAGCTTGCGGTTTCGTTGGCCCGATGGGCGCAATTATCATCGGCTTACTGGTTTCACCAATCTGCTACTTCTTCGTGACTAAAGTGAAATACATGTTTGGTTATGATGATGCATTGGATGTATTCGGTGTGCATGCGATTGGCGGTATCTTTGGTGCTTTGGCAACTGGTGTATTCGTTAACCCAGCTTTGGGTGGTGCAGGTGTGGTGGATTATGTGGCTAACGGCGTAGCAGCTTACGACTTTGGCGCACAAATGACTGCTCAGGTTTATGCGGTTGTAACGGCGATTGTAGTGTCTGCTGTTGTGGCATTCATTTCGCTGAAAGTAGTAGATATACTGATTGGTTTGCGTGTATCCGAAGAATCCGAGCGTGAAGGTTTGGATACGACAGAACACGGCGAACGCGCGTATCACGCATAACAACAAAAACCTGTTTTGCTCATGTTTAAACGGCTCGCAATGCGAGCCGTTTTTTTTGGTGTATATTTTTCCAAAAATAAAGCTTGACAATTATAACTAAATAACTAATTATATAGTTATATGAGACAGCTTGTCGAAATTCCGGATGAGTGGAAAAACATTTCCGATTTGTTTGTTGCACTGGGTGATGCGCAGAGGCAGCGTATTTTGCTAGCCTTTGAGAAAGGTGAGCGCTTAAATATTATGCAAATCGTAGCTGCATCCAAGCTTAGCCGGACAGCAGTTACACACCACCTTAAAGTGTTGCATCAAAGTGGGGCGCTGGAGAGTGAGAAAGTAGGTAAAGAAGTCTTTTTTTGGGTCAATAAATCGCACATAATCAGCGCAATACAAAATGTGTTGAGTTACATTCAACAAGATATATAAAAGGGGGATGGTGATGATAGCCAATGTGTTGCGTTTGCTGTGTAAATATTTGTTCCGAGTCAAGGTTAACGGACTGGAGAATATTCCGGCAGAAAATGGCCTGCTTATCGTCGCGAATCATGAGTCGTTTCTGGATGGGTTGCTATTGGGCTTGTTCCTGCCAAAAAAAGCAACTTTCGTTGTTCATTCTACCGTGCTAAAAAATTTCTGGTTCAGGCAATTTTTGCGCCTAACACCGCATCTGGCGGTTGATCCAAACAGCCCGCATGCCATGAAAAAAGTCATCAGATTACTGGATGCCGATGAAAATGTGGTGATTTTTCCTGAAGGTAGAATCACGCTGACCGGTGCGCTGATGAAGGTATACGATGGTCCGGGTTTCGTAGCTGGGAAAACGGGCGCTAAGATATTGCCAGTTCGCATCGATGGTGCAGCTGAATCGTATTTTGGGCGTTTATCCAGACATCATCCCAAACGGCTGTTACCAAAAGTGACGCTTACCATTATGCCGACCACGAATATCGTGATGCCCAAGGCGACGCACCACGGGTTCCCTACGGGCAAACAGCGGCGCCGCATTGCAGGGGAGGGTATGCGTAGCGTCATGCAGAAGATGCTGTTTCAGGCGCAAAAAAGCCGTACACTGTTTGAGGCTTTTCTGGATGCGATTGATAAGTTTGGGGAAAGCTATAAGCTGATCGAAGACCTGAATGAAGTCGAGGAAAGTTATCGCATCCTGCTGAAAAAGAGTTTGGCATTGGGACGTATCGTCAACAAGGTAAGCAAACGTGGTGAGACGGTAGGAGTGTTGATGCCAAACATTACCAATACGTTGGCCTTGGTTTTGGGGATGACGGCATTTAATCGTGTCCCGGCGATGCTGAACTACACATCTGGTACAGCGGGTATGCAGAACGCCTGTATCGCGGCTAAAATCAAAACCGTTATTACCTCCCACAAATTCATCGAAACGGCCAAACTGGAAAGCGTAGTAGAAGGCCTGAAAGATCTGAATATCCTATACCTGGAGGATTTGCGGGCTGATTTTGGGGTGGTGGATCGTGCCTGGCTTATTGGGTATGCCTTGCATTACCCGCGTGCTGCAATGGAGCCGAACCAGCCGGACGAGCCTGCAGTCGTGTTGTTTACTTCCGGCTCGGAAGGTAAGCCAAAGGGTGTCGTGCATTCACATAAAAGCATTCTGGCTAACATCGCGCAAATCATGGCTGTGCTGGATTTTAACCCCACAGACAAATTTATGATGGTGTTGCCGGTGTTCCATGCATTCGGGTTTACTGGCTCCATGTTGCCAATACTGAACGGTATCAAGATTCACATTTTCCCTTCCCCATTGCAGTATAAGGTGATTCCGGAACTTATCTATGATCGTGGATGCACGGTATTCTTTGCGACCAGTACATTCTTGGCCAACTACGCCAAATATGCGCACCCGTATGACTTTTATAAGCTGAGAGTTGTTGTTGCGGGGGCTGAAAAACTCAATGAGGAAGTGCGCAGGGTCTACAGCGAAAAATTCGGTATTCGTATTCTGGAGGGCTATGGTACCACCGAGTGTGCACCAGTGCTTTCGGCTAATACGCCGATGGCAAACCTTAACGGTAGCGTCGGGCAGTTTGTTCCAGGTATAGATCATAAGCTGGAGTCTGTTCCCGGCATCAACACAGGCGGTTTGCTGCATGTGCGTGGTGAAAATATCATGATGGGCTATTACTTTTTCGATAACCCGGGGGTGCTGAATCCGCCCCAAGAGGGCTGGTATGACACGGGTGATATTGTTGAGGTGGACGCGCAGGGGTTTATCCACATCAAAGGGCGCGTAAAACGCTTTGCCAAAGTGGCAGGGGAAATGGTGTCTCTGGAGGTGGTGGAAAAAATCGCCAATATTGCGGCACCAGAGCATCAGCATGCTGCGAGCACACAAACAGATACACAACGTGGCGAGAATATCGTTTTATTCACGACAGACCCGGCGCTTAAGCGCGAGGATTTGCAAATTGTGGCCAAGAACCTCAATCATCCTGAAATCGCGATTGCGCGCAAGATTGTCCGGCTGGAAGAATTGCCGTTATTAGGCACAGGCAAAACGGATTATGTGACCTTGAAGCAAATGGCGGAGAGTGCTTAGGGCATGACGTTTGTTTCTGAAGGGCATGCCGGAAGCTTTAAGGCATAATCCATTTTTACAGGAACTGAAAAGCTACAACCCGCTGATGTTTGATTTTGCACTAAAGCGGCTTATTCGCTACCAAGGCAAGCGTTTTGCACCAAGCGCATTCGAGACCAGAATGTTTTTTACATCATTACCAATCACAAAGACTTAGGACGTGTAATGTTGCCATTTATTATTATCGGCGTGATTGTCGGAGCAGTTGCGGATGGTGTTGTTGCTGCATGGGTAGGCGGTGCGTTGGGGTTTTTTGTCTGGATGTTGATTGACGGGCAGATACAACAGGCGCAACGTGCTTTGCAAGATAAAATTCAACGTCTTGAATCCGAGCTGAACGGCTTGAAGCGCAGCCTTGAGAAGGCAGAGGCTACAAACCATGCTGCACAAATCAAGATCGAGTCCGAAAAACCACCTCTGGAAGCCAATCAGGACGCGGCTTCCAGCTTGCCTGTTTTGGGCGGTGTGCATGCTCCGTTAGCTGCAAACGAAATGCCGCATGCTACTTTGCAACAAGACATGGCTCCAGTGTCTGCTGAGGTTGCAGTTGAAAATTCCGAGGCAGCGGAAGCCAGGTATGGTGAAACGGATACGCCAACATTTGCC
>WBZT01000717.1_pt1 | contig 25942 bp, 27 predicted proteins | sample 5204241 | NCBI WGS metagenome assembly WBZT01 (sample SAMN12344358, study PRJNA552823) | activated sludge metagenome | biome: Activated sludge suspended growth; feature: Nitrification reactor; material: Wastewater; isolation source: activated sludge from nitrification reactor of wastewater... | reverse complement strand
CCGGAACCAAAGGAAAAGGAACAACATCTACTCTAATATCTAAAATGTTAGAAAAAGCCGGTTACAGGGTTCATTTGGGTGGAAATATTGGGCTCGACCCATTGCAACTGCTAAAAGAAAATATAAGTGCTAACGACTGGGTGGTGCTTGAACTAGCTAATTTTCAACTTATAGATATAAAGCATTCTCCCAAAATTGCCGTGTGCCTCATGGTTACGCCAGAACACCTAGATTGGCACGAAAGCATTGAAGAATATTATCAGGCAAAATCAAACTTATTCAGATATCAAAAACAAAACGATTTAGCTATATATAATGGCAATTACAAATCAAGCGAATTCATAGCATCTATTAGCCCAGCAAAAAAACACCTAAGGTTTGATGTTCCATTAATTGGTAATCCGCCAAAAAATACTGAAGCGGCATTTGTAAAAGACGATTCAATATATTATAAAAACAGCTTCATTTGCAAAGAAGGAGATATTGCCCTGCTTGGCAGGCACAATCTAGAGAATGTATGCGCAGCAATTAGTGCTATCTGGGAAATATCCAAAAATAATCTTAAGGCAATCACTGATACCCTTAAATCATTTAGTGGCATGAAACATAGGCTTGAATTTGTTTCAGAAATTAATCAAGTTAAGTACTACAACGATAGTTTTGCTACAACCCCAGAAGCAACTATAGCTGCTATAAGAGCATTCAATAAACCAATTGTTATTATTTTGGGTGGTAGTTTTAAGGGAGTAGAGCTAAATCAAGTTGTAGATGAGGTGCTGAATAGCACAGTAAAATGGGTTGTCGCAATTGGCGATACGGCTGATTATTTTGTTAATAACTTAATTGCCAGCGGTTTTAATAATATCAGTAAAATTGAAACCAATATGAACGATATTGTTGAAGAAGCGACCAAAAGATCAACGGCTGGAGATGTGGTATTATTAAGCACTGCTTGCGCAAGTTTTGGAATGTTCGAAAATTACGAGGATAGAGGCAACCAATTCAAACAAGTTGTCAATTCTTTAAATAATTAGCAGACTTTATTAAGTTATCAAAAAGCGCACAAACCGTTAATGGCCCTACCCCACCAATTTTTGGTGTAATAGCTTTTATATCTTCACGTAAATAGATGGCTTCGTCGACATCTCCTTTTAAAACACCATCTTCACTAGCAACTCCTGCATCGACGACGACTGCTCCTGGTTTAACTAATTCTGATTTTACAATTCCCGGTTTACCGACTGCAGATATTAATATGTCAGCATCAGCTATAGTTAAGTCGTTATTTTCTGTATATTCATCAATTACTATAGGGCTCAAGCCAGATTTTTGCATAATTTTTTCTAATGGAGCTCCTACTAATTTGCCTCTGCCTACAATAACTATTTTTTTGGCATTTAAATCTATGTTATAGCCAGCAAGTAACCACATAATTGCGGTAGCCGTGGCTGAATCATAGTGCTCGTTATTAGCAACTAGGCTATCTACATCTTTTTCTGGTTTTATATGGTTCACAATATTTTCGGTTTCACTTGGCTCTGGCAAAGGCAGTTGGACAATTATTCCACTAGCAAGTGGATCTTTATTTAGCTTTTCAATTAAATTCACAGCCTCTGTTTGCGTACATTCGTGAACGATAACCTCTGCCCCAATATCTTCTCCGTACTTTTGCTTAATGGAAGTATATTTTTTATTTGCCAAGTTATCGCCACAACTAATTATATTCAATTGCAAATTTATCCCTTTAGCTTGACTTAAGCTACGAACTTGTTTGGCTTGCCTTTCTTTAATAAATCCTGCTATTTCACTACCATTTAAGTATTTCATTATTTCTATTATAACCCTGCTCTTGCCAAAACAGAGGTAATTTGCTAATATTTGCAAGTTGCTGTCTTTCAAATAAATGAAATAGTTATGTTTTACTTTTACATTCTTAAATCTGAAAAAGATCAAAAGTATTACTATGGCTCGACCATTAATTTGAAGAATCGCCTTTTAGCTCATCACAAAGGCGAAGTCGAAGCTACAAAATTTAGAAGACCATTGCGTTTAGTTTATTACGAAGCCTATGAGCAATTAATACAAGCTCGCTTTCGTGAAAAACAAGTTAAATTTAGTGGCAGTATTAGAAAGCAACTTCATTCTAGATTAACCCTAGCGGATAAAGGACCAGCCCGGCCTCCCGCAGGGAAGCCTTCAGAGGGGCCAGCCCGGCCTCCTGTAAGGAAGCCGGGCCAGTAGCTCAGCTGGTTAGAGCACCTGCCTCTTAAGCAGGGTGTCGAGGGTTCGAGCCCCTCCTGGCCCTCCAAAAATAGAACTCCGCTTGTCGGGGTTTTGTTTTTGGAACGCTAAAGGAAGCAAGCTCAAATCCGATACACCCGTGGGGTGTTAAGGTGAAGAATGTCGGTGGCATTCTGCAAGGGAACATTCACTAGCAAACTTGTTTGCTTGGCAGAAGCTTCGGGCTCTTCAAGGTTGAGTTGGGCCATTCTTAGTTAAGAATATGAAAGGCTTCTCAAGCTATAAGTCTTTTTGTTTGGTATAGTGTTTGCATGAGACTTTATCTTTCATCTTTCAGAAATGGCAACAAACCAGAAGAACTACTCAGACTACTTGGAAATGGTCGAAAGACTGCACTGATATTTAACGCTCAAGACTGGAAGAGTGATGAAGACAGAAAAATTGACCTCGACCAAGAAACTGAGAGACTACAATGCATAGGACTGCAACCAAAAGAAGTTGATTTAAGACGGTATTTTGGAAAACCTGACGATCTTAATGAGTTACTTGCTAGTTTCGATCTGATTTGGGTACGAGGTGGCAATGTATTCGTTTTGAGACGAGCATTCAAACAAAGTGGTGCAGACAAAATAATCACCGAGTTAGTTAATGAAGATAAAGCTGTTTATGGTGGATATAGTGCAGGTGTAGCTATAATGCAACCGCATCTACACGGTATTGAGTTGATAGATGACCCAAATGTAGTACCTAAAAGTTATGAGCCACAAGTAATCTGGGATTGTCTGGGGCTAATTCCTTATTGCGTAGCTCCTCACTATAAATCAGACCACCCTGAATCTGCTGATGTAGATAAAGCTGTTGCCTACTACATTGATAACCACATTCCATTTATCGCACTGCATGATGGAGAAGTAATAGTTATTGAAGGAGACAAACAAAAATTCGTGAGTTAGCTATAAGTTTTAGTCCTGATAGTCCCCACTATAGCCCTCCAAAAATAGAATAGTCCTATAAATGCAGTTTTGTATTTTTAAAAAATGAAGTTTCGGGCCGGCAGAATGTCGGTTGAGCCCCTCCTGGCCCTCCAATACAGTTATGCTTCAACTCCTCTAACTTGAGAAATTGTTTGTTATGATAGAAGTATGGTACCAACTCTTTACATCATCACTGGAATTTCAGGTTCAGGAAAAACAACCGTTGCTCGTAGTCTACTTGAATGTGGCAAAATTGCTTTTGATAGTAAAATAAACCCTAATTTGTATCATTTTGTAGATAATGAGGGGATTGTTGCCGATAGTGTACACCTAGATGATGATGCCTGGCGCGCACGATTCAAGTGGTCATTAAACGAGGATATGCTCGAAAAATTACTAGAAGAGCACCAAGACGCTAATCGAGTATTTCTGTGCGGGCGAGCTAATTTGTTTCAGTATTGGCATAAAGCCGAAGGGGTCTTTTTGCTTAAAGTCGATGAAGATACATTAATAAGTCGCTTAAACAGCGGTACACGCGATAACTTATTCGCCAGTGATGCCGCAACGCAACAGCATCTCGCTGGTCAGCTAGATATGGTGCAAGAAAAAATATCTGGTAAAGGGGCTACAGTAATTGATGCCAACTTGCCTGTTAATGAAGTAGTTAATCAGATATTAAAACAAGCTGAGTGGCAATAAGGCCTACGATGGCCCTTCGATTCGCTTGTGTTTAAACTCCTCTATTTTCTAAGGATGTTATTATTGAATTATGGAACGAACATTCTACGGCGGTATTGAACTAGGTGGCACGAAAGTAATATGTGCAGTAGCCGATACCCATTATGACATAGTAGCCCGGGTAAATATTCCTACGACCAGTGTAGACGAAACATTTGAAGCCATTTTCGAATTCTTTGAGCATCAAGCTCGGATAGTCTCGTTAGGAGTTGGTTCATTCGGACCAGTACAGCTTAACTTATCATCCGAAAAGTTCGGGCATATCTACAATTCACCCAAAGCGGGATGGACAGAAGTAAATGTTAAAGGCTTGCTAGAACAACGATTAAAAGTAGCCGTTACCATTGATACGGATGTGAATTGTGCGGCTATTGGTGAACTGCATTTCGGCGTAGCTAAAAATGTTCGTGATTTTATCTACTTATCCCTCGGAACCGGCATTGGCGGTGGCTTTATTAGCAATGGTAAATTAATTCATGGCATAAGAAATTTAGAAATGGGTCATATGCGCGTGCCACATGAAACTTTTACAGATTCATTTAATGGTGCATGCGTATTTCACGGCGACTGCCTTGAAGGAATAGCAAGTGGCCATGCGATGGCAGAACGCTACAGCAAGAGTCCAGTAGAAATTACAGATTCCAAAGTGTGGGATGTTGAAGCAGGATATATTTCGCTTGCTCTAAATAATCTTATGATGACTATAGGACCAGCATTGATTGTGGTTGGCGGTGGTTTAACAAATCATCCGGGCTTACTGACAGCAGTCCGAAGTAAAGTTAAACAAAGCATTAATCATTATTTAGATTTTCCAAACCTGGAAAGCTATATTGTAAAATCAAGTGGTGAAATGAATGGTGTACTTGGAGCAATCAAGCTTGCTTCCCACTCGAAATAAAGTCGTAATAACAAATAGTACAAAGATTCTTCAACGATACTCCGTTAAAAGAGAGATAACCTGCCTCTGTTTTTTGGTATAATCACTTAAATGAATAGTAATAAAATTAATGACAAAAATAGAAAAAGAATAGAAAATTTTGCATTAATTGCAGGCATCGTTCAGCCACTTATTACACTGCCTCAAATAAGTGCAATTTATAGCAACCAAAGCGCACAAGATGTATCACTTTTAACTTGGGTAGGTTACTTGATTTTTGGGATGACTTTTTTAATTTATGGATTAGTGTTTAATTTGAAACCAATATGGGTAGGTCAAATTATTTGGGTAACAATGCAGACAATAACAGTTATTGGAATTGTACTTTATTCTTAATTGATATAGTACCTATACCATTCACTATGTCCCTCCAATAAGATATATACTTAAACCCACTTTTACAAAGTAGATATTCTATTGATACAATTATACAAAGGATAAATCATGAGTTTTAGAGTAATACATTACGAGGGCACAAAAGAGTCTTTGCTAAATCGTTTAAAAACTACTGCGGATATACTCAAAAATGAATATAATGAAGCCTATTGGGGTTCCTACTGGAAAGAGGCTGTCGATAAAGTAGTCAAGGGTAATTTTACGGATGCTGAGGCTGCTGCAGATGTTTTGGCTAAAACTATTGACGAGAATTTCAACCCTGTTTCTGATGGCTGGAAGATAAGCATATACGATATACTTACCAATAAAACTACAGGCGTATTAAAAAATTACTTTGAGATGTTTCAAAACGGCAGAAACTTTTCTACTGGTGAAAGTGGCTTTGGTCACGAAGTAACAGCTGGATATCTTACACCAGACGAAGTCAAAACAGTATTGAATGAGCTTAAGAACTACACACCCGATCAAGGTGCGGAAGAGGAGCGAGAATTCATTGAGCATTTAATTCATGTATTCGACTCATTAGCAGAAAAAAACTCAGGTGACTTGTTTGTAATGTCTTAACAGTTTTTGCAATAGCACTACCAACGAAAATAAAATTAAGATGTATTGACAACATAATTAACTAGTCCCAGTTTTTGTTATAATTTTTAAATGAAATTAATATTTATTTACGGCCCTCCTGCAGTTGGCAAGCTAACTGTTGCAGAAAAGTTATCTGAATTAACTAAGGTTCCTGTTTTTCACAATCATCATTCTAGAGATATAGTAAAAGATATTTATGGAGACGACCTTATGCAGCACTATGCGTTAGTAGATAAAATTCGTTTTGATGTTATGGAATATTGCACACAGAACAACACCGACTTAATATTCACCTATGTTTACGGAGGCGTTGAAGATGATATCAAAGTTAGGAGCTTTATGGATAAGGTTGAATCAAACGGTGGTCAAATTTTATTTGTCGAGCTCTCAGCTGATGCAAATGACCTTATTAATAGAGTCGATAATGATTCTAGAAAAAGATTCAAAAAATTGCTAGACAAAAAAATAATGACCGAGCTTACACAAGATATGTCAAGGTTTACTATTCCATATGTGGCAGCCCTGAAAATAAACACATCTACCACCAAGCCTCATGAATCTGCCGAGATTATAGCAAGAAAGTTAGATTTGATTTAGTTTAGTGTGGTATTCGGATATAAACCACTACCACCCCGGGTCATCTAATATTCTTTTGCTTAAAAGAACTATATATTGGGCTTGTTTATAAAAATATAAATTCTATACTTTTGCTATGAGAAAAAGTATTACACAAAAATTTAACTTTGGCTGCGGAATCGCCTGTTATGCATTTGCCCTAAATATCAGCTACAAACAGGCTGTTAAACTACTGGGTCCCGGGCAGGCTTTGAGCAATAGATTTTGGGTTAAAGACTTAACCAAAGCACTTAATGATGCAGGGCTTGAATATAAAGCAAAGCACATTAACAAAAAGTTACGAAAAACAATATATAAAGATGGAACTATAGTCTTAATCCGCAGGTCAAAAAAATATATAGCAGGCCATTATTTAATTCGATACAAGGGTTTGTGGATAGATCCTTGGATAAACCTTACGGTTGATAATAATATTTTACAAGCTGAATCTGGGTTTAGAAAAAGACTGCCTGGTAGCCCGTCGTATGCAATATTCCCAGAAATAGACTAGCAACCTTAGCTACTATGGCTGTTAAATTTGGACTTGCAGTGTTTTTTAGTGTTAATTTAAAATTATTATTTGACTATTTTCTGTTTTTGTGCTATTATTAAGTTACTAATGTATTGATTTTATCAATAAACTCTCTTAATAAATAACCAAAAAGAAAGAAACACAATGTGGATTATTTGGGCACTGCTTAGTGCCATATTTGCGGCAAGTCGCCGCCCTTTTGAAAAAAATGTCATAAACAATATGCACCATTTTACATATGGTTTTTTAATACAATGCATATCGTTACCTTTATTGATTATTTTGACAATAATTAACCACCAGTTACTTAACCCGCTGAAACTAGGGTTTGACTTTTGGGTACCTGTACTTGTTGTATCTATCGGTTTTTACCCTTTAAATTCATATTTATACAAGCATGCCATAAAAAATGGAGAGCTATCTAAAGTATTACCACTACAAAGCCTTGTACCAGTTTTTGCGCTATTTTTGGCTTGGGCTACGATTAAGGAAGTGCCTGGAGCAATTGCCGTTTCTGGAATAATAATAACGGTACTTGGGGTTTATGCATTGGGCTTAAAAGGAAAACGCCTGCACCATCCGCTTGAGCCATTTCGTCAGGACATAAGTAGTAGAGCTATGCTGGCTGGAGTGCTACTGGTAACTGTTGTAAGTATTTTTGATAAAATTGCCATCAATGCTTCAAACCCGTTGTTTTACAGTTTGGTAAGTACTCTAGGAGCAATAATTACACTTTTTATTGCAATGGCAATATCAAACCAAAATATTCGGAATACTCAATCAGTCATGCCTAAACTAGGAATAATTGGCGGCTTGCAAGGAGTAACCTATGCAACATATTTACTGGCAATTGGGTCTGGCCCTATAGCCTACATTACCGCCATTAGGGGTTCAAATATATTAATTGGCTCAATTATAGGCATTATTATTTTTAAAGAAAAGTTAACAAAAGCTAAAATATTGTCATATTTACTAATTATTTTTGGTTCAGTGCTTATATCATTAGGCTAAATATTTTGAGTAATTTTCAAATTGTTTAGCTTACTATTAGCTAAAACCTAAATTTGTTATACTTTTTTCATGAATCAAGAAAAAATATACTATTTAATTAGAGAATGTATGAAAGAAGCTCAAAAATCAATTGATAGCGGAAATCCACCTTTTGGATGTGTGATTACCGACAAAGACGGTAACATCAAAGCTCGGGCACACAATACTCAACAATCAGATAATGACCCTACGGCACACGCTGAGATAAATGCGATGAGAAAACTAGGCAATGAAACAGGTTCAAGATATTTAGATGGATACTTAATGTTTGCGAATGCATCGAGTTGCTCGATGTGTATGTCAGGAGCTGTGAAGGCCCTCATTACAGAATTTTATTTTGGTGCTCCACCAGAACCAACTATGAACCCATGGATTACGATGGATGAAGTTGCTGAAAAGTCAAAAAATGAAATTGGTGTCCACGGTCCAATACTTGGTGACGAATGTACTGCACAAATTACTAAAGGTCGCGAGATTAACTCATAAACTCAATATTAAACTGTTTGAAAAATGATTGAACCAAAACAAGCTATTAAATTGTATGAGAAATTCGCTGGTGATATTTTACCCAATGAAAAATGGTACAAAAGTATATCACAATACATCAAAGCTACCTTGCTCTATGGCTCGGTAGCAAAAGGAACAAATAGCGAAGAATCTGATATTGATATATTAATTATAGTTCCATTAGGAATTGAAGAAAAATTTACTGACGGCGAATACTTTTATACTTATAGAGAAAAAGAGATAAATATTGTTCTTCGTTCTATTGAAAAATTAAGGCTTATCGCGAAAGAGCATAAAGACGCTTTTCAGAAAGAAGTATTTAGAAAAGCAGTTATTATTAATGCTGACGATGAAGTTAAGACTTTGCTAGAAACTATCAACAGTATTGAAAATTAGTTGCTATAAGCTCTACTATGGCCCTCCAAGAATATAACCCCATTTAAGTGGGGTTTTGTTTTTGGAAAGCAGGGAACAACTGAACTGCTTCAGTTGTGTGGGGCTCGAACAGCCGGAGAGTTGTTTGCCTAGCACCAGGCAAACCGCGAGGCGGGTTCGCGAGCAAAATGCAAAGCATTTTGACTTGTGAATCGAAAGCCCCTCCTGGCCCTCCAATACGTTTATGCTTAAAACAGAGGTAAAAAGCCTCTGTTTTTGTTACAATTAGGTTGATGATAAAAGACAAGATCGTTGAAGAAATATTAGGAAAAATCATAGAAAATAAAGTTACGGTTAACAAGCCGAAGGTAATAGTACTGTCAGGTTTGCAATATTCAGGAAAATCTTTCTTAGCTGAAGCGCTAGAAGATAAAAATTTCGCTCATTTCTGGGCTACAAAAGTAAAAAATGATTATGGGCTAAGTAATCCTAAAATGCTTAGTATTGCCCTCGAGATATTAAGAAGCGCGATTACAAAGAAATATAATGTTGTAATAGACTTCGTTAACAACAAGTATGAAGATCGCAAGAAATTTCAATTTTTAGCTGAGTCTCTGAAGGCTGAATATAATGTCATCTTTTTAGATATATCAAAATCAAAAAGGCTAAAAAGGCGTGAAATAAATCTAGCAAAAGGAGATATGCCGGGTCGCAGACTGATTAGCCTTGATCAGATTGAGGAGTTCGAGAGAAGCTTTGAGAGACCCGTCTCTGATGAAAATGTCATTGTTCTGTCAAACAATGACGATGTTGCTCTTTTTATCAACTCTTTGTAAATAAGTTGCCACTTGAAGTACGGTGGACCTCCAAGTTATGAACCTCACGCATGTGGGGTTTTTAAATTGGAGCCAAGTGGTCTTGAACTCTCGACACGCCATACGGGTGTTGAGGTGAAATGTACCAGTGGCTTATTCTAAGGAAACTTTCTTTGAAAGCTATGCTTTCAAAGATGAAATTTCAGGCCGGCTGAAAGTCGGTCGAGCCGCTCCCCCGTCCGTCCTGTCGGCCAGACAGGCCGGGTGACCCTCCAATCTATAAACTAGTAGAAAAGTTGCTAAGAGTCTTTATGACTCTTTTTATTTTGCTAGGCAGGCGTGAAATTCGCCCCAGCCATAGTAAGTGTATGGCTCTCCGCCAATTTTTTTGCATTCTTTAGCGTCTTCAATACCTTCGTAATACGTTTTCACATCGTCTTCCGAACATATATCGCTACAGAGATTGCCTTTGACAACTTTTGGTTTATCTGTAATCTTGTAGTTTTCTTGAATTTTAAGAAGTAGTACACCACCCGCTATTAAAAGTATTACTGTTAATGAAATAACGATTATGTATTTCTTTTTCATATCTTAATAATAACACTGTTAACTCTGAGACTAGTTGCAATAGACAATACTATCGCCCCCTAAATCAAAAGCCCATCATTGTGATGGGTTTTTGACTTGGAGGGCGGGCTCAAACCCGAGAAGAGGGTTCAGATAATTCAAGTGATAAACGCAGAATTATATGATGAAACCGAATTTGCCTTCAATCAATATAGCAAATATAGCTTGAAGCTATACCCCTCCCCTGTCCGTCCTGTCGGCCAGACAGGCCGGGTGACCCTCCACTTTATGATGTTATTGCTATACTTTATATATGGCTAATTTGATTATTATTCGTGGATACCCTGGCTCTGGAAAGACCACTATAGGCAAGCTACTACAAAAAAAAGGTATTGGTATATTCATAGACCACAATGCAATACTGACTTTTATCGCAGGAATTGTAGGAAATGACGATGGCATTTACGATGATATTCATAAACTAGAATTAATAATGACTAGCAAGTTACTAAAAGAAGGTGAGTCGGTTATAGTGGCGAGAGGCTTTAGCGGTTCTAATAGTATCGACTCATATTTAAAGTTAGCTAATGCAAATCACTCTGAAGCTATTGTTATTAGACTTGAGGCGGACTTCACTGTACTGAAATCGCGAGTAACTTCACCCGAGCGTAAAAAAGACTTCAACCCAACAGTAAACTCTGAGGCATTGAATCACTGGATCAGCAAAAATCCTTTAGAGAAAATAAGCGGTGAATTTATTATTGATGCATCAGAAAACATAGCTACAGTACTCAATAAAGTAGAATTATTAATTAAAAGTAATTAGTTTTAGCTGTGTCCGCAACTACTGTGGTACCCTAATACGATTTTGCTTATACTTCTCTATTCTGATTAGTTTTTGTTTGCTAAGCTTAAATTATGACAATCGATGAAGCTATGTTTGAATTTTATGAAGATGTTCCTGTTCAGGGTCCAGGCTCTAAATCTACAACAAATAAGCTACTCGGCTTAATACCAAAAAGAGATGCTATCAAAAATGCCCTAGATATTGGCTGTGGCACAGGCCGTACCTCACTTGTTTTGGCTAAAGCAGGCATAAGCGTAACAGCTATAGACATTCACCGGCCATTTCTAGACTATCTTAAGTCTAAAGCTCAAAAAAGCAATCTAGATAAAAACATTACTACCTATAGTATGTCTATGGACAATTTATCTTTACCGAAAAAATCATTTGATTTGATATGGAGCGAAGCAAGCGCATACTCTATGGGGTTTAATAAAGCACTACGCTATTGGAAAGAATTTTTAAAGCCAAGTGGTTATATGGTCGTAACTGAGCTATGCTGGACCTCCGAACAACGCCCCAAAGAACTTGCTCAGTTCTGGTCTCAAGAATACCCAGCGATGTCTACGGTCAATCAAGTGAAAACTGATATTCAACATAACGATTATGATATTTTGCAAACCTTTACTCTCCCAGAAAGTGACTGGGATAACTACTACAATCCGTTAAAGATGCGTATAAAAGAATACGAGAATGACCTAAGACCAGAAATGCAAGAAGTGATTGATCTAACCAGTGCAGAAATTAATATGCGTGAAAAATATTACAAGGACTATAACTATACTGCATTCATATTAAAGCTATCAGGAAAAACGAATTAAACCATGAATAAATTCGAGATTTCTGGCACAGTAAAGCGATTCCCCGGTAAGTATGGCTGGTATTTTGTGGAGATTGAAGAAGGACTGAGCAAAGACCTGCGACCATTGCTGTCTCGTCTATGGCCGTCACTATTAAGAGCTAAGTTTCGAATTAATAATACTAGTTGGCTAAGCTCAATTATGCCCATCAAAGATGGACCGTTATTTATTGCTCTTCCTGCAAAAATCCGCAAAGTTGAAAAAATTGATGAAGGCAGTAATGTAAAAATTACAGTCGAGCTAAAAATATAATCCCAAAGACGACATGTTGATATACTTAGGGCATGAAGCAAAGTGTTATTTTTCAGCGCATAGAAGCAAGTACAATATTTTTTGTAAGCTTGTATCTATATTGGTATTTAGATTTTAATCTTATAGTACTGATACTTCTTCTTTTTGTATTTGATGTTTTTATGATCGGTTATGTATTTAATTCTAAAATTGGTGCGTATTGCTATAATCTCGGTCATAGTATGATAGCCCCTCCAATTTTATTTGCTATAGGTTTTGCGACAGATACACGAATATTAATAGGATTTAGCTTAATTTGGTTTGCTCATATTGGAATGGATAGATTATTAGGCTACGGATTAAAGTTTACAAGTGGATTCAAAGAAACCCACCTCGGCCATATCGGCAAAAAATAATTTAAAGGGTTTCTTAGCAATAAATATTTGACATTTTATATTAGTTATGCTATTATATTATTAATAATTGGGCTTTAGCGCCCTCATCTCTTAAATTAAATATAAAAGAAAGAAATTACATGTGGATTTTTTGGGCACTCTTAAGCGCCCTACTAGCGGCTAGTCGTCGCCCTTTTGAGAAAAAAATAATAAAGGAGTTGCATCACTTTACGTACGGATTCTTGATTCAGCTTGTTTCACTACCTATCCTATTAGCAATGGTGATATTAAGTGGTAAGCTTTTAAACCCATTTGGACTCGGCTCTGGATTTTGGATACCAACTATAATTGTGTCTATTGGATTTTACCCACTTAACGCTTACTTATATAAACATGCACTAAAGGATGGCGAACTTTCAAAGGTCCTACCACTGCAAAGTTTATGGCCAGTTTTTGCTCTTGTAATTGCCTGGTTAACTTTAGGTGAAGTGCCAAGCATTATTGCGACCCTTGGAGTAGTCTTAACTGTTCTGGGTATTTATGCACTTGGCCTAAAAGGAAAGCGACTTCACCACCCACTACAGCCTTTTAAGGAAGATAAAAGCAGTAGAGCAATGTTAGCAGGTGTTCTTTTGGTTGCACTTGTGAGTGTTTTGGATAAAGTAGCCATACAAAATTCAAACCCACTATTTTATAGTCTTGCTAGTTCAGTTGGAGCTTTATTGATTCTGTTTGTTGCAATGATTATAAGCAAGCAAAGAATTACTTCTAACATTCGTCCGTTTGCCAAACAAATTAGCTTAATTGGCACGCTACAAGGGGCTTCTTACGCTACCTACTTACTTGCAATTGCCTCAGGCCCAATTGCCTATGTCTCGGCATTAAGAAGCACCAACATTCTTTTTGGTTCATTGCTAGGAGTAATAGTACTGAGGGAAAAGCTGACAAAACCAAAGCTCATTTCGTTTGTACTGATAATTATGGGTGCTTTATTACTAACCTTTGGCTCATCAAGATAGTTTAGAAAATATCTATTATGAATTCACACATAAATATCAAGAAATACCAATTGGCTTCAGTTAAAAAATATCTTTGTTAAGTATTGATTCTGTTTACTCAGAATTACTAAGAATATAAGTAAGGGTTGACAAATACAAAATTAGTTATATAATTATATATAACTATGTTGCTATATTACTAAAACTAGTCCAGTCATACATTCTCTGATATTTTTTAGTGCGTAAAAATAGTAACTAAACTTTAATAAACCGAGTAAATGTTTGACTAATAACATTATAATACTCGGTTTATTTTATTGGAGAATAATATGGAAAAGAATGTATGTATCCCTATCCCTAATAGTGAACTAGAGATACACGGCATATTAAGAGGAAAATATACTTCACCGTTAGCAATACTAGCCCCTGGGCTAGGTGGCTGGCAGCATGATTTACTACTATTCAATGCTTCACGATTTTTTGAGCAACACGGTATTTCAACATTACGAGTTAGCTTTTACGGTGATGACAACAAACAAAGAAATATAGGTGATTTTGGCGTTAAAACCAATGCAGAAGATATTGATACAATAGTTCATCACTCTAAAGAAATGGGCTCAGATTGGATTTGTGTAATTGGTCATAGTTATAGCGGTATGGCAATTATGTATTCTCAAAAACAAGCATTTGATGCTGCTGTTTTATGGGATCCCAGCCATACAGACGGCTACGATGAACCGCAAACCATAAAAAATCTAGAAAGAGATTTCCTCTATATAGACGAACTTCATTCGTTCGTATCTACTAAGGGACAAGGCTATGTATTATCACGCAAGGTATTTGAAGACTATTTACCAGGTAGCACAGTAATGGCGCAAAACTTTAAGGTTGATACATTGGTTATAAACGCCCAAAACAGTGGTGAAGCAATGTATCGTTTTGGCAAGGATTACGTAAACAATATAAAAGCAGTAGCGGAGCACATCGTAATTCCAGATGCTTCTCACCCTTTCACGGAAGACGGAGCGATGGAAAAGCTGTATGAAATCACTACCCTATGGATTAAGCAAAAAATAAGTAATGCTAACTAAGCTTAGGAAGGAAAATAATTATGACACTTAAAAGTTGAAAAATAACCAAAAAGAGGTCTCTAGACCTCTTTTTTATTTACCGTTAAAAACAATAGCTTCGCCACACCCACAATGGCTCTCAATTTATTAACCTGATATTATTAGCGTATGACAGATAAAGACAAAAATCCGGTGAATAGTCATTTTGAATATTTTCTTAAAGATATGCGCAAGCACATTAAGGTATTTGGCGTAAAAAACTTAATAGTTGATGATCTGAATACAGAGGATCTGAGTAAATTTGATGGGCTTGGTAATGCATCTCATATCGAACATGTTCGAAAGGCGCTCAAACGAACAGGCCTAGGAGGAGATCTTGATTACCTTGTTGTACGTGCTTCAAATGGTCAGCCAATAGCTAAAGGTGCAGTTGATTATAATTCTAATAAGGGCGCTGGCACATTAATCCAACTAACAACCATACATGAACTTAGGGGTCTTGGACTAGGCTCGTATATTATCGAAAAGCTTGAGGACAAAATACGGCAACGTGGTATATATACAGCAATTCTTGGAGTTGAAGTTGATAATCAAGATGCTAAGCGACTCTACGAGAGGCTTGGATATGAAGAGTTTGGTTCGACACAAGAATCCTGGGAAGAAACTGACGAGTACGGTAATCCATATAACTATACTGCTCATGAGATCCTAATGATGAAAGAGTTATTGCGGTTACAATAGATTCCACGAATGAGTTACCCAAAGATATAAAAAAGATATAGTAGTAATCTGTTTTTGATATACTTTTTACATGCCACAAGAAATCATCGAAAATCTTATTCGTGAATGTATGAACGAAGCCCAAAAAGCAATTAGCGGCGGCAACCCTCCTTTTGGATGTATTATCGCAGATGCAAGCGGAAATATTGTCTGCAAAGCCTACAATACACAAGAATCTGAAAATGACCCAACAGCTCATGCAGAAATAAATGCAATGAGAAAACTTGGCAAAGAAATTGGCTCTAGATATTTAGATGGTTATTTAATGGTTGCAAATGCATCGAGTTGCTCAATGTGTATGTCTGGTGCCGTAAAAGCTCATATAAATGAATTCTACTTTGGAGCTCCACCAGAGCAAAGTATGAACCCTTGGATTACTATGGATGAAGTTGCAAAAAAGTCTAAAAATGAAGTTAAGGTTCATGGTCCCATCCTTGGCGAAGAATGTGCAAGGCAAATAGCCGAAGGCCGTAGTATTAATTCATAATGGTCGTTTTTATTAGTGGCAGTGTAAATTCAGGTAAATCCACTACTTCTAAGCTAATTGCCGAAAAACTTGGTGCCGAGTGGGTTGACGTTGACGAGATTGTTTCGATACCAAATTTCGATCTTTCTAAAGACATTCCAAAAGCCATAAAGCAATCGATAGAACATATAAACAAATTAACGGATGATGGAAAGAATGTAATAGCAAACTATGTCTTGAGACAACAGGACTACGAACAGCTTAGTAGCGGCCTTACGGACCCTAACCAACATTACTTTACTCTCGCGCCCAATTTACAAATAGCCTTAAGTAACCGCGGCCGCGGAATGAACAGCTGGGAATATGAAAGAATTAAGTACCATTACGATACAGGCATTGCAAACCCCAAATTTGGCACAATTATCGACACTTCAAACATGTCTATTGAGACGGTGGCAAACAAAATTATTTTATATATTAATAAAAAAACAAACTCTGCTTAATATGTATACTAAAAGATATGCCACTAATATACATAACCGGACCTACCGGCTCAGGAAAATCGACAATTTGTAGCGAGCTTAAGGCCAAAGGTTACGAAACATACGATACCGATAACGAAGGTATGAGAAAAATAATTAATCATAACGGCACAGAATTGCTGGCTCTAAATTTAGATAAGTTAGAAACATTAAAGAATAATTCAACACACAAAACCATTTTTATATGCGGCACTTCCGCCAATGACCTGGAAAATCCAGATTTGTTTAGTAAGATATTTTTATTAGTAATTAATGAAAAAACTCAATTGAAACGAATTTTAAACAGAACAAACAATCAGTATGGGAAACAACCCCATCAGCTAGCAAATGCACTAAAGTGGCGCGATGTCCAAATTGAAAAATATCGCCAGGCAGGTGCAATTGAAATAGACGCCTCCTGGCCATTGGATGAAATTATATCTAAATTATTATCTTTGGTTTAGGATTTTGAGTTATATTTCAGAAAATCAATCTTTCAATCAAGAAAGCTCTAATGAACTGATATAATTTAGCCGAGATGTTTAAGTACAAAATTGGTATTGAGTTTGAGTATTTGCTGTTAGGAAATAATGGTCAAATTTTAGATTTTACTAATATTAATTCGACAGAGCTAATAACTATTATTAACGAAAGTAGAGTAAATCATCAAAGTAGTGAACTAAATTCTGGTGACTTAGGAATTAAAGATGGTTTTTGGTATTTAGAGGGCGACGAACGGTTTGACGAAAAAGGAAATTTTGTTGACCTAAAAATAAAGGGCATAGAAATAAGAACTCCTGTTTGCACGTCGGTAAATAGTGCAGTTTCTACGCTTTTAAAACTAGAAACAGAGCTTTCGGAATATATAAATAAGTTTGGCTACAATCTGTCAATTGCTGGCTTTAACCCAATTACTGCAAAATATGAATTTCTTCCAAAGTTAAATTTGTGGGAAAAGCAAATGAGAGAAAAATATAAAGAATATGACTACGCTAAAATATCTAATTTATCTTATGGTCCAGATATTAATTTATCGTCTTTAAATTGGAGCGAACAAGATTCATTAGAAATAGCCAAAAAATTAAATTACTACAGCCCCTTTATGGTTCCATTTAGTTTTAGTTCACCTTTTTATTCTGGAAAAACCTGGAGGGGGCTGTCAAAAAGAACCTACGAAAGAACATGGAGAAGGCCAGCCGTTAAACTTTACACTAGCAAAAAACCCACTAGCCCATTAGAATGGCAAACTAAAAATAGTTCAGAAGTAGGAAGAATAGAATACAAAGCATTTGATGCAATTCTTTCAGGGTCTTTGCTGAGAGCTTTGTGTAGTTTAGTGCTAGGAGTTGCTTTGTCTAATTTGCCCGGTAGGTCAGAAAATCCAAGTAAAAAAATGCACCAAACTTCGGCTGTTTTGGGTTTTCAGGATAACGAAATACTTGAGGGATCTACTTTAGTAATTAAAGAGGTAAAAAATGCTTTAAAGAAACACAATTTACTATTAGAACTGGAACAACTTAAATATTTAGAAAAAATGCTAAGTCTCAAAAAAACAGGGAGTGATTATTTGATTAACAATTACAACCTAACGGGCAAAGTGCTGAAGCCTGGAGGTCTAAGTACTAAAGATAAATTTATTCTCTTCTGAGCGCATCTATTGGGTTAATTTTCTCAGCGTGTCTGGCAGGAATATAAACTACAACCAAGCCAACAATAGCCATAAATACAATTACTCCAAAAACTACTAAAGGCGGATACGCAAACAAATTGAACGAATCTTGCACGCCTCTCTGGCTGGCAAATTGGTTCATAACAATATTTACTAGTTGGCCTAAAATAAAGGCTCCAATTATTCCTATAATTGAACCAAATAATGACAAAAAGAGTGCCTCGAAGACAAATAACCTACGCATATCTACCGACCTTGCGCCCAATGCTACCATTAGGCCGATTTCTTTTGTTCTTTCTAGTAACGATATTGTTAGTGTATTAAACATACCTAGAACAGCGACTATCATGCCAATACTTCCAAAACCAATAAGTATGAAATTTAAAAATTTAAATACTTGGTTAATTTCTTCTATTGTGTCAACGGGCGAATCTGTTTCGAACCCAAGGCTTTCTATTTGTGATCTAATTTGTTGAATGTCCTCTACCTTATTAGCACCGACCTTAAGTTGTGAATAATTTGGAACACCGGCTTGTCTATATATTGTTTCTGGAATAAATATTTCTGCCCCGCTACCTGAATCTATGACACCAACAATTTTAAATTCTTTCTTAATTGAACTACCATCTTCGCTTGACTTAGTAAGCGGTACTGTAATTTCTACCTTTTTACCAATTATTTCAGATGGATTTTTAGATAGGCCAATAGACTCAAGAGTTGCCTTATTTAGAACAGCTTCGTTATCTGGGCTGTTATTAGACAATAATTTTCCTTCAATTAAGTTCATATAGGTTAAACTCTGATAATAATCGTCTACTCCATAAACTATTGTGTCGGATTCACTGCTACTTATTTTGTAGCTTCCGGGGTAATAATAGGCTTTTCCAACTTTTTGTACATTAGGTATGCTAGAAATTCTTTGATAGCCAATATCGTCAATTTTAATGAGTTTAGAATTAGGCGATTTCACATCTATGGTTTTGATTGATCTATTACCAATAACTTCGTTGGTTACCAGGCGCTGTAAGCCTATTCCAAATGTAAGTAGAAAGAAAATGGCTCCTATGCCTATAGAAATACCAAAAACTGTAAGTCCAGTTCTGAGTTTTTTACTAAGCAAATTACTAAGAGCAATTGATGCCAATATGCTAATTTTTACTGTTGCTTTGTCAGCTTTTGAGTGAGTGCTCATTTTTCTGACTCCATCAAAGTTTCTATTCTTTTACGCATGTTGCCGAGCATTGACTTAACGGTTGAAGGAATTTCTTCATGTTTTATTTCGGTAACTACGCCGTCCTGTATTTCAAGTAAATGCCTGGCAATGGAAAGATACTCCATATTATGAGTAACTAGCACTATCGTTTTACCCTGCTCTTTATTCAGTGTTTTAAGAAGGTTCATGACCATATCGCCGTTTGTACTATCTAGGTTTCCAGTTGGTTCGTCGGCAATAATTACAGGAGGGTCACTAACAATAGCCCTAGCCATAGCCACCCTCTGCTGCTCTCCACCTGACAGTAAGCTAGGATATTTTTTTGCGTAAGATTGCATATTAACCTTATTTAGTGCTTTTAAGGCTAGTTCGTTTGCGGTACTTTTACTGTAACCAAGAAAATATAAAGGCATAGAAACATTTTCTATAACACTTAAACTTTTAACCCAATAATTTGTTTGATAGACAATTCCAAGCTGTTCAGCCCTAAAATATGCAAGCTCATTGGCTGTTTTTTCATACAGGTTCATATTATTGAAATATAGCTGCCCTTTTGATGGGGCCTGAAGCCCAGATATTACATTGAGTAAACTAGACTTTCCGCTACCTGAAGCACCGTAAATAATTGTGAATACTCCCGCCGGAATAGAAATACTTGCATTTTTCACAGCGACAGTAGTCTGGTCGCCGCTAGTAAATTCTAGGCTAACATTATTGGTGTGTATAAGCAGGTCCTTCATTTTATAGTCCAAATATTGACCTTAAGGTGTTAAATACAATTGTCAGAACACTGTCAGATGCCCTACCAATAATTGCAGTGTCTGCTTCGCCAAATGCTTCATTATTAGACTTGTCTTTAGAGAGTGGCTGAACGCTGAATACTCTTGAGGTTGGAAGATCCGATATTATGACCAGATGCTCTGTTGTCATTCTTGTATCTTCGGCCGTTTTGCTATTGAATGTTACTGCTCCAGAACCTTCGGTATAAGCTACCTGACTTGTAGATGGCTCATCGGTTCTCCACGATACAACAATCTGACCCCTAGCCTCTGAACCGGTACCCCTGATTGATGGCTCTATTACTATATCGCTTATTTTTGGAGGTCTTGTGTCCAGCGCAGTCTGAAAAACTTGCTGATCAGATGAAGCTAAATTACCAGAATTGTCTCTGCTTTGAGCAACCAAAACATACCTGCTGTCATCTTTTAGATTTCTTATAACTATTTCGTGATTAGTAACCAGTTTAGAGTCTTGTTCTTCAAGGCTTTGACCTCCGGCTAATCCATATACAACCTGAGTTGTACTTGGAACATTAGTTTCCCAGCTTATCTTTTGTGTACTTGTGGGCTCCCCTTCTATAGGTTGGAATCTTAAATTCGTAATCCGTGGTCTTGGAGGGGTGGTGAATGATGCTACATTACCTTTATATTCAGAACCTTCTTCATCAAAAGTACTGATCATGTAGTAATACTTTGTTCCATCAGTTAAACCATCTAACCTTACTTGGTAGCTAGATTCTTGTACCGAAGTATTAATTGTCTTTAAACCACCAAATGATTCGCTAGTTCCGTAGTATACTGCCGCCTTTGTAGATCCTTTAGTAGTGAAGTCTATAGTTGCGCCGCTCAAAGTTACAGAGCCAGAAGTTACCTCTTTAACTACTGGAGCTGGTGCGGTAGTGAAAGATTTTTCAGTACTTGTGCCGGTATTTCCATCTTCATCAGTCCACTTAACAACAAAATAGTAAGTAGTACCCGGAGATAAATTATCCAAGCTAATGTCGTGATTAGTAACCTGCGCCGAATTACCTATTTCTGAAGAGCCATATTTTCCGCTTGAAGTACCAATAGCAACTTTAGAGTCACTTCCTCTATCGGTCGTCCATAGTATTTTTGCTTTCTTAGTAGTTACACCAGAAACCGTTGGGCCACTAGTTATACTTGCAGGACTTGTAAATTTGCCAGTTGGGAAACCACTAACTACGGAGCCAGGTGCGCCACAATTGTTCGTACTGTCACATGCGGCAATTTTATAATAATAAGTTTGCTGCGAAAGACCGGCGTCTATATATGTTGTACTTGAGCTTACTCCAATTTGATTAAAGGTTGTTCCATTAGTAGATCTGTAAACTCGGTAATTAGCTATTCCAGCACCAACTGAACTTGGCTGATCCCAGGTTAAAGCAAGCCTCCAGTTGCTAGTTGATTTTATAGAAACGTCAACTAAATCACTATTAAGCGGAATTCCAGGTGAAGGAGTATTAGCATTAAATGTAACAGATGCATAATTAGCATAATTTTTATTTCCCGATTCATCGCGTGCCACAACATAAAGCGTGTTAGAGCCTGGCTGAGTAGCGTAAGGCCCACTACCCAATGAAGTTACTCCGGCAGGAGTATAGGAACAAGTGCTGTCGGAAGGTAGGCTATTTACTGTATAGCAATATGTAATTTTAGTTACATCTCCCACATATGAGCCAGGAGCGTTCCAGTTGAAAGCAAATGCATTCACAGTATTCGAGCTTGGAGTTGCCGTAAGATTGTTAGGCTCAGTTGGTGCGCCGCTGGTATTTATTTTGAGCGAAGCAGTAGCATAACTTGTGGTGACATTTCCCGCCAGGTCCCAAGTTCTAAAGTAAACTAAATTAACACCTTCAATTAAGTTTGAATAATCTGGTGGGTCAACTGTCATATATGAACCATCATTAGTTAGTAAGTCTGAAATATCTCCCGTGCCGCTATGGCTGTCTCCGTACCATGTGCCACCTGAACCAATTTTATACTGCAGACCGGCCAGCCCTGAATTTGCATCATCTGGAGCACCTGTTCCACTACTTGGCCAGGTCATAGTTATTTCTTTAGTGTTTACAAATCCAGACGGCGCATTTATATAGCTTGGATTAGCCGGTGGAGTATTATCAAATTTAAAGGTGAATTGCTTAGAGGTATTTGCTACGTTTCCTGCAATATCAATAGAGCGAACGCTTAAATAGTAGTTACTATTGCTGGTTGTTAGTGGGCTGGCTAATATACCTGGCACACCTAGATCTAAGCTCGTTGACTCGACCATAAATTGACAATTACCGCCTGTGCTTGCAGGGCTTGTCCCTAATAATCCTTTTGTAGTTATTGGATTGGCGGTATTGTCTGTTCCTAAATATATACAATAACCTTTAACTCCGGACTGAGAATCACTTCCTGCTGTCCATGTAAAATACGGGGAAGATCCATTAGTCCATGAGTTTTCCGTCAATGACCCACCTCCGTTAGCTTTGTAGGCAGTAATATCTGCAGGATTAGATGGCAGTCCTGAGTCAGAACTTGCTTCAGCATTCACTCCGTCTAAAGTTACCTGTTGATTGCCGTTGCCTTTTAAGACGGCCTGCCATCTCATACCGTCGTATGTGACAGGAAAGCTATCAAAATTGGCCGTTATTTGCGCTGTGGTATTTACTTTTGATAAATTATCCGACTCTGTCCAACCTACTCCGTCCCAATAAAGCCAAGATACTCCATCATCAGCAGATAGTCGATAATTAATAGTTCCGCCATTTAGTGTAGCGGTATTAGATAAAGTGTCCCAATGCCAAACTCCATTTTTACGAACGCTGCTCTTTGGGCTTATTGTTTGCTCTGAACTACTAAATGGAGTAGTTGTGAAGCTTGTCCTTGCTATATTACTAAGTCTAAATTCGTCTAATTTGCCCTCGAACCTAGGAACGTTTTTTCCATAAGATGCCCCACCATAACCAGAGCCAATAAGTAAATCTTTGTTAGAGCTAGTGGTGGCAATGGCTTTATTCAGCGAAGAATTCAGGGCTCCATCTATATATATTTTCATAGTAGCGCCATCGTATGTTGCAGCAATGTGGTGCCAGTTAGTATCAAATGAACTTGTACTTGACTGAAGGTAGCCGTTATCGCCAAATTTCCAAACGTTGGCATCGGCATTTGCGCCAGTGCCTGTACCGGCATATAAGCTACCCTTGAAAGAAGTTAATGATCTAATATCTTCAATACTGCTACCCCAAGACCCGTTCAAGCTTCCACCTATCTTTGACCAAGAACCATCGCTAAACCTCCAGACTTCGGCGTCGCCGGTAGAATTACCAATACCAGCATACAAATCACCTGCGTAAGCCGTTAGACTTCTGACTGTCTCATAGGTTCCTGGAATCCAACTACCGTTAACGCTGTCGCCGCCAATTTTAGTCCAGGCGGAGCCATTATATTGCCAGACTTCAGCATCGTCTGTTGAGTTACCTAATCCAATTATTAGCTTATTATCGTAAGCAATCATTGATTCAACTTGTTCATAACCCGTATTCCAATCAGCAACTGTGTCACCACCGATTTTGGTCCAGGCGGATCCATTATATTGCCAGACTTCAGCGTCTCCCGCAGTACTGCCTAATCCCACAAAAAGCTGGCCATTCAACACCGCAGCGGACCTAACCCTCTCATAGCCAGTATTCCAGCTACCGCCTTGACCATCACCGCCAATTGGGGCCCAGTTAGTGCCGTTCCAGCGCCACACTTCGGCGTCGCCGGAAGAATTACCAAGACCCGCGTAAAGATTACCGCCGTAGTTAATGAGCATTGTAACTTCTTCGTAATTGGTAGTCCAACCACTATTTAAGCTGTCTCCGCCTATCTGAGACCAACTACTACCGTTCCAGCGCCACACTTCGGCGTCATTTGCAGAAGAACCCAATCCTACGACAATATCATTACCAAAACTACTTATAGAAGATATATATTCGTAAGTATTACTTGCCCAGCTACCATTGAAGCTCTGTCCTCCGACCATTTCCCAGCCGTTAGTTCCGTTGGTTCGCCAAAGTTGCGCCGTCCCAGCCGTATTTCCAAGCCCTGCATACAAATAATCTCCTATTTGTTGCATGACTTCTACCGAGTTAAAACCGTAATATCCCCAACTATTATTGATGTGCTGGCCGCCCATAGCCGTCCAACTAGAACCATTCCAAGAATATAAATATCCAGCGCCAGCAGTGTCATACAAACCTGCATAAATTGTCCCTCCTGCGCCAGAAGATAACGACATCACAACATCACCAGAACCAGATGCCCAACTACCAACAGGATCATCGCCGCCAATTTTGCTCCAAGCAGTACCGTTCCAACGCCAGACTTCTCCATCACCATCGCCGTTACCTAATCCGACAAATATATTAGTACCATCACCCGCCATCGAGTATACTGCTTCGTAATTGGTATTCCAGCTACTACTTAAGCCATCACCACCTATTTGAGCCCAGTTGGTACCGTTCCAACGCCAAACTTCGGCGTCATTCGTACCGTCACCTATACCGGCATACAAAATTCCAGCCTGGTACTTTAGAGATCTTACCGATTCATAACTAGTGTTCCAACTACTATTCGCACCATCGCCGCCAATTTTGCTCCAAGCAGTACCGTTCCAGCGCCAGACTTCGGCTTCGGTTGTGCTTGTACCTATACCGGCATACAGATTAGTCCCATCGTTGGCAAATGAATAAACTGCATCAAAATTAGTAGTCCAACCACTATTAACACTATCGCCGCCAATTTTGCTCCAGGCGGTGCCGTTCCAACGCCAGACTTCAGCGTCATTAGCTCCTGTACCTAAACCCGCATAAAGATTAGAATTAAAGTAGTGTAGCGCAGGTATACTTTCATAAGTTCCTATCCCCCAACTGCCATTAAGGTTATCTCCACCGATTTTGCTCCAAGCGGTGCCGTTCCAGCGCCAGACCTCTCCATCGCCGGTGCTATTTCCCAGGCCTGCGTATACATTTGTACCATCTGTCGCTAAAGAGTTAACCTCTTCAAAAGCTTGATCTGCCCAACTGCTATTAATGCCATCACCACCAATTTTGCTCCAAGCAGTACCGTTCCAGCGCCAGACTTCGGCGTCACCAAGGACATTTCCAAGCCCAACATATACATTAGTGCCACTAACAACAGAGCTACTAACTGATCTTTTCGAAGCTAAGTTCCAGCCGCCACTAACCGCATCCCAGCTTTGGCCGTTATTATTTGCTATTTCATACGTAACTTTACCTGTTTCATTGTCGTAGTAAAGCTGATAATCACCCTTATCTACCAGAGTATTTTTCTTATCTTGTGAATTAGCGCTAAAATTTGAATTAAACTTGGTCCAACCTTCTATAGTTTGCTGAGATCCTAGCTGCAAGCTACTTGAACTAGACGCTGCAATATAATCCGTTGAACCATTTAAATTAACTGAATTATTTAAGTTTCCTGTACTAAACGTCCCACCAATGAGAGATGCATTATTTTGGCCAGTGCTATCTGTGGCAGTAACGCCTCCTGATTCATCAAAATGATACAAGGCCGAGGTGTTCGCATCTGTAGCGTAATTTTGAGCTTTTAGTCTTGCTGTACCAGAAACCATTTCTACACCTGAGTCGTAATTATAATCTGTGGGGTTATTTAAATCCCACATATCGTTTAGGTCCGGAGCAGCCTTTAGACCAGTTTGAACAATTAAGGAAAGTGCAAAAACTACCACAAACCCAAGCAAAGCAACTCTTGCAGCTG
>WBZT01000716.1_pt1 | contig 25952 bp, 21 predicted proteins | sample 5204241 | NCBI WGS metagenome assembly WBZT01 (sample SAMN12344358, study PRJNA552823) | activated sludge metagenome | biome: Activated sludge suspended growth; feature: Nitrification reactor; material: Wastewater; isolation source: activated sludge from nitrification reactor of wastewater... | reverse complement strand
TTGAGCTTGTTCATCGCCGGAGCGACCTGATCGACGGTATAGGCACGTACCGCCAGTGCCGTTTCGAGCAGCATGTCCGCCCTTTGCTTCAGCTCCTCGTGGGCCTGGCGGGACTCCTGCCGGTACGATATGTATCCCGCCACGGTGACGCCGAAACAGAAGCAGAAGGCAATGTTCCAGGCGAAGCGCGTTTCTATGCGCATCAACGTGCTCCCGATCGCAAGCGGTTGGCGCTGTCGTCGCTTTCGTGCTGCTGGAGTCGCTGGGCAAAGCGGGGGGAAAGAAGTGCGGTCATGGGCTACTCGATCAAAAGGAAGGGCGCCGCGCGACGCTGCGGGATGATTCGACTGCAATGCCGGGCCGTGCGGCCCGGCAACGCCGCCATTTGCCGTGACGCACGATTCGGCAGGCGGGAATTCGGCGAACGCGCAATAGTAGAGATGTCGGCCGACCTTGAAAAGCCCGTGTCGCTGGCGTGTTCGCAGGACGTGCGATCACCGATCCTGGCGGCGCGACTCGATGTCGCCTATCGGCGACGAGCGGGCCGAAGTGTCGTGCCAGAGCGTGCGCCGGTACTGCGATTCCTGGCGGTTGCCGGGGCAAGGAGCGAGCAACGCGACCCTTGCGCAAGCCTCGAAACGGCCGCGGTCTCTGCCCGAATGAACGGGCTTTCTTATAGAATCTGTCGCCTGCGCGGCGCACGGAGGTTCGTCACGGCATGTGCGCCACCCGTAGCAAGCTTGATGGAACGTGTCGGCGGCGGTTCTGTCGATCATTCCAGGCCTCGCAACATCTTCAGGAGAAATGCATGAACCGGCAATTTCGTAGCACCCGCAAGACCGTTTGCAGCGTGATCTCGATGATCCTCGCAACCGCAGCTCTGGCCGGCTGTGCGGCCGTGGAACCGGCCGCCGGCGCCCGCGCTTCGGTGCAACTCGAACCGACGCGAGGCAACACCGCTGCGGGGCGCATCGAATTTGTCCAGCAGGGCGATCGCGTTCTGGTCAGAGGCACACTGAGCGGACTCCAGCCGGAGAATGCCGAGCACGGTTTCCACGTGCATGAAAAGGGCGATTGCAGTTCCGGCGATGGCATGAGCGCAGGTGGCCATTTCAATCCGCTCGGCAAGCCGCACGCGCATGGCACCAGTGAGCGCCACGCCGGGGATCTGCCCGCGATCCGTGCGGCAGCCGACGGAACGGCCAGTTACCTTGTCGAAGTAGACGTGATCACGGTGCGCGCCGGCCCCACCAGCGTGCTGGGAAAGGCGTTGATCGTCCACCGCGATCCCGACGACTACAGCACCCAGCCGACGGGCAACTCAGGTTCCCGTGTTGCCTGCGGGGTGATTCATGCCGACTGACAAGCCGGATCATGCACCTGTGAACGGATGTCCGTCGGTACCCGCTTCCCGTTTCGGGCCGACGCCCCGCCTGGGCGGGATTTCTCCACGCTTCCGCGCGGATTTCTTGCGAAAGGGTAACTGAATGTTTTATATTACTTTTCACGGCGGTAGCGTAGGCTCTGCAATCAACAATGTGCATATCTATGACGTGATCGATGGCAGCCCGACCTGCGTCAGCAGCGCAGCGCTGCAGACGCCGAAAGGATCGCCCAAGTTGAGCGAATTGCGCGATCTGGTGTTCGGACCCGCGGGCAATCTGTACGTCGTCAATGGTTACAAGGACGCCAGCCAGGTTCTCGTCTATGACGGCAGCGCCGATGCCGACCACAGCCATGCCTACCTCGGCATCTATGCCGACGCCAAGGTTTCGGACGGTATCGTGCATCCGTTCGCGCTGGCTTTCGACGGTGACGGCAACGGCTATCTGGCGAGCCAGGACAGCAACGTCGTCACCGGCCTGCAGCCGCCCAGGGCGGGCAGGCGCAGCCGGGCGCTGGCGGTTGCCGCGGCGCTGCAGGCGGAGAAGGGCAAGCGCTTCCTGAAGGGGACTGTCGTCGCCTCGTCGGTCGGCAAGCTGCCGGCATCGCCTGCACGTCCACCGTCGAATCATCCCCAGCCGGCAGGACTGGCGGTGTTGACCGAGCCGGATCCTTCGAAGAAGCATCGCAAGCGGAAAAAGGTGTCGCATTCGGTGCGCGACGTGATCGTTTGCGGAAACTCGCTGTACGTTGCCGACGAGCCCGGCAACGCGGTGAAGATCTACGATCTCGGCGGCGGCAAGACCCAGGGGCAACTGCAGGGACAGATCGCCGACGCACAGTTCCTGCGGGCGCCCGTACACCTGCTGGCCAACGGCGAGCATCTTTATATCGGCAGCAGCGCCACCGACACCATCCTGCAGTATCGCTTGAGCACCGGCGAACTGAAAACCGTGCTCAGCGGCATCAAGACGATTTCCGGCATGTGTTGCGATACGGCGGGCAATTTCTACGTCGCGTCTCGCGACGACAAGGCCATCTATCGCTGTGGGGCCGATTTCAGCGAACCGCGACCCTTCATTACCGGCCTGCAGGACAACCCCGAGTTCGTCGTGTTCACGGCGAGTTGAAGGCGGCCTGCGTCAGTATCCCTGCAAGACCCGGCTCGCCGGCCTTCTCCCGGCGAGTCGGGAGTTCGCAGCGGTGACTGAGGCGCCGAGCGACGTCCATGTCGTTCGGCTGTTCGCCGCGTCGGACTGTTCCGCTACTTGTAGTAGCCGACTGCACACACCTGGTCGCCAATCCTCGTGACGAACGCCACCTTGGCCACCGGATCGCTCTGCCCCGGGCGCGGCCACATGTAGGCCACCTCGGCGATCGAGCCTTCCTTGGCGACGGCGTAGATTTCTTCGCCAAAAGGCTTGCCGGACTTGTCCTTCAGATCCTTCAGGCTCTTGCCCAGCAGCAGCGTGGGATGCGCAGTGAAGTTGCCGTCCGGGCCACCGCAGTAGGGATAGAGGTCGCGATCCCGGAAGCCGCCTTCCCCTTTGGTGAACATCACCAGCGCCCGCGTCTTGTCGGCCTTCATGGCCACGACCGCTTTCTCCAGCATGGTGCGCGCTTCGGCCGGTGTACCGTATTGCGCCGCCGCGAAGGTCGCTGCGGAGGCAAGAAAAGTGATTGCTGTGGCCATAGCCAATTGACGAAGCATCGCAAGTCTCCGTGTCAGGTTGTCATCCGGCAAGCCCGTTGCCGGCGCGTTGCAGACGAGGAATGCAAGACCCTCGCGCCGCATGGTAGCGCAAAAAGCGGCGAGCGTGATGGGCAGGACGAGACCGAATGTGCGGCGGCGGCACGCGCGAAGATATTGCAGCTGGGCAATCGACATCACCGGTTTCGCCACCACTACTCACTGCGAAGATGCGCCTCGCCGATCCGAAGCGGTTGTGCCGAGGCGTTGCAGGGCGACCGGCGGTAGCCGCGCAGTCCCTCCGGGAGTTCGTCCAGATCGCGGCAAATGCCTGGTACGAGGGCGTTGTCGTGCTAGGATAAACAATTCCGCAGTGCGCTGCTCGGAAATCGTTGCCTGCCGGTGGCAAGCGGAGGGGCTGCCAGGGAGCTTCCCTTGGTCATGAAAGTCTGGATGGAGGGCCTGTACCATGGAACTCACAATAGCAATCAAGAATGACAAACTGGTCGGCGATATCTGGGGAGGGCTCGCGGCGATGCTCGTCGCTCTGCCTTCGGCAATCGCTTTCGGCGTAACCATTTATGCTTCGATCGGTCCGGCCTATGCCGGCCTGGGGGCGCTCGCGGGAATTCTCGGGGCGACCGCTCTCGGCCTGGTGGCGCCCAGTCTGGGGGGTACCAATCGCCTGATCACGGCACCTTGCGCGCCGGCCGCCGCAGTCCTTTCGGCGTTCGCCATCGAACTCGTGCATCAGGATATCGATCCGATGTTCGTCGTCCTGATGTTGACCGCACTCGGTCTGGTGGCCGGAGTGATCCAGTTGCTTCTCGGCCTGGCGGGGATCGGCAGCCTGATCAAGTACATTCCGTTTCCGGTGGTCAGCGGCTACCTGACCGGGGTCGGCCTGATCATCATCGGCAGCCAGATTCCCAAGCTTCTCGGCGTTTTCGGCGGCCAATCGCTCTGGCGGACGCTCATCTCGCCCGAAATGTGGCAGTGGCAAAGTGCCGTCATCGGCGTGGTGACGGCCACGGTGATGTTGACAGCACCACTGATCACGCGCGTCGTGCCGGCGGCCATCCTCGGTCTGTTGGCGGGGATTCTCACCTACTTCGGTCTGGCCCTCTTCGTCGATGAATCGCTGCTCATTGTGGAAGGAAACAAGCTGATCATCGGGCCGCTCGGTGGTTCTGCAATGAGCATGTTCGAGGCGGTCGTCGGTCGCTGGCGCGACATCGGCGAGCTCAAGCTCAGTCAGATTGGCAGCCTGATGGGAACGGCGCTGACCTTGGCCGTGCTGTTGTCGATCGACACGCTGAAGACTGCCGTCGTGCTCGACGCGCTCACTCGCAGTCGTCACGATTCCAACCGCGAACTGGTCGCGCAGGGTCTCGCCAATGTCACTTCGGCCTGCGTCGGCGGCATGCCGGGGGCGGGGCAGATGGGCGCGACTCTGGTCAATCTGGCGAGCGGCGGCCAGACGCGCGCCTCGGGGGTTGTCGAGGGTGTTCTCGCACTGGTTGCCTTTCTCGTGCTGGGAGCGTTCATCGCCTGGATCCCGGTGGCGGCTCTCGCCGGCATCCTGATCGTCGTCGGCATCCGGATGATCGACCGCCACAGCCTGCAGTTGCTCCAGTCGCCGTGGACCATGCTCGACTTTGTCGTGATCTTGGCGGTCGTCGCAGTGGCGCTCGGCTACAGCCTGATCGCCGCGTCCGCGGTCGGCATCGCACTCGCCATGTTCCTCTTCATCCGCGAGCAGTTGACCAGCACGATCATCCACAGCAAGGCCGACAGCAGCAGTCGCTTCTCGAAGCGCGTGCGTCTGGCGCACGAGATGAAAGCGCTTGAGCAACGTGGCCACCAGAGCGTGATCCTGGAACTCCAGGGCAGCCTGTTCTTTGGCACCAAGGACCAGTTATACACCGCGCTCGAAGCGGAATTGAGCAAGCGCAGCTTTATCGTGATCGACATGCGCCGGGTGCAGTCGGTCGATGTCACCGCAGTGCACATGCTGACCCAGATCCGCGATTCGCTGCAGCAGCGCGGCGCCGTGATGGTTTTCAGCGACCTGACGCACACGCTGCCCAACGGGCGGAATATCGCCGAGCTCTTCGAGCAGATGGCGCTGACGACGACGACCGAGAGTGTCAAGGTGTTCGCCCAGCTCGACGATGCGATCGAGTGGGTGGAGGACCAGTTGCTGGGCGAGGACCTGGCGCACGCCGCAGAACTGCCACCGCTTGAAATCTACGAGATGGAGATTTTCAAGGACACCAAGGAGGATTCGCTGATCGCACTCGTCGAATCCCTCGAGCGCTGCTCGGTGGCAAAGAACGACAAGGTGTTTCTGGCGGGAGATCCGGCCGATCGGCTGTACCTGATCCGCAAGGGCGCCGTGCGCATCACGACGCATGTCCCCGGTACGGACACGCATCGTCATCGGCTGACCTACGGACGCGGCGACTTCATCGGCGGCCTCTCCTTCGTCACCCGCGGATCGAGCTTCACAGCCGACGCGACCGCTCTCGAGGATTCCGAGCTGTACGTCCTTCGCCGGGAGAATTTCGACCGCTTGTGCGAGGAACACCGGCGACTCGGTTTTCAACTGATGGAAGCGATCGCCAAGGTGCTGGCGCTGCGCCTGAGTTACGCAGACAAGGAGCTGCTGGCGACGCAGAGCTAGGTCAAAAACGTAAATACAATGAGATACGGTATTTTTCTCGTGTCTCTTGGGAGGTTCCTGTACGTTGCCCGGGCAGCGATCGGGGCTTCAGTCTTGCAGGCTTGCCGGCATCAGGCCGCGCACGGCATTGGCCACGTAGAGGCTCGACGCCTGTAGCAGATCCTCGATGCGCAGCACCTGCTCGACGGCTCGTCCCGATTCGAGCAGGGAGCGGCGCATCACTCCGGGCAGCAGGCCGCAGGCGAGTGGCGGCGTCAACAGCACGCCGCCGCGCTCGACGAAGACGTTGCTGCGAGCGCCCTCGCACACTTCGCCACGATCGTTCAGGAAGATCGCGTCGAACACCTCCGGTCGGTTCGCCAGCGTCGCCAAGGCGCGGTCGTAACGCCCCCGCGCCGTGGTCTTGTGGCGCAGCAGGTAGTCGCCGGCGGCCAGTGTTTCGGTGGCCAGGACGACTTTCCAGGACTTTCCCGGATCGTCCGTCAGCGGGGTAGCGTGGACGTGACAGCTGCCGGCATGCGCCAGTGTCAAGCGGACGCGGAATACGCCGCTCGGCCGGCAGGCGGCCTCCCTGGCCAGCGCGGAAGTGACGGTCGCGCGTACACAGGTGAATCCGAGCGCGCGCGCGGAGCTCTGCAGGCGGTCGAGGTGCAGCGACAGCAGCGGATAGATGCCGGCCTCCAGGCGCAGGGTTTCGAGCAATTCGAGAGCGGGGTCGAAAGCGGTGAGAAAGCTCCCTTTCAACAGGCACTCGGCGTATTCCTGCGACGGCTCGGCGTCAGCCACGATGCCGCTGCCCACTCCCATGACTCCGCGCCCGTCCGGCCACGCTTCGATGGTGCGGATGGCGACGTTGAAGCGGCAATCGCCGTTCGGTGCCAGCCAGCCGAGAGCGCCGGTGTAGAGCCCGCGCGGCGATTCCTCGATCTCGGCGATTCGCCGCATGGCGTGAATCTTCGGCGCGCCGGTTACCGAGCCACAGGGAAACAGCGCGCCGAAAACCTCCACCAGGCTGGCATCGTGCACTTCTGCCGAGACGCTGGAAACCATCTGCCACAGAGTAGGGTACGCCTCTGTCTGGCAAAGCTCCTCGACGCGCACTTTTCCCGGTCTGGCCAGGCGCCCCAGATCGTTGCGCAGCAGGTCGACGATCATGATGTTCTCGGCCCGTTCCTTGGCCGATGCCAGCAATGCCGCGCGGCGTTCGGCGTCTTCCTGCGGGGTCGCGCCGCGTGCCGCGGTGCCCTTCATCGGCCGCGTCAGGATGCGCCTGCCCGTGCGCGCAAAGAACAGCTCCGGTGAAAACGAAAGAATCGCCGTGTCGCGCGTGCGCAGGTAGCCCCCGTAGCGCACCGGTTGCCGTTCGCGCAACGCTGCGTAGAGCGCCAGCGGGTCGCCATAGAGCTGGAAGCGCAAGGGGAAGGTCAGGTTGATCTGGTAGCAGTCGCCGTCGGCAATCCAGCGCTGGATCCGTCTGACCTGCGAGGTGTACTTCGCCTCTTCCAGCGTCGGCACGAGGTCGGCGATGCCGGCGATCCTCCGATCGTCGGGAAGTGCTGCCAATTCCTCGCCAAGAAAGTCTCGGATCTGCTGCGTGTCGAGCCACTGGCCGTGCCCGAACACCGACGCGCGCAACACCGGACGGTCTCGCGATGCCGAGGCCACGGCCTGTTCGAAGCTTGCGCCCAGGGCATAATCGGCGGCGAGGGCGATCCAGTCGCCGCCGGCTGCAGCTGCCTCGATCGCAGCGAAGACCGGCGCCGGATCGAGAGATGCGGCGAGTTCAAGGGAACGGCGCCAGTCGCTCAATAGCAGGACTTTTCCGCCGTCGTCGTCGAAGAGCGCGAATTCGCCGCCCGCACGCATCACCCGAACTTCCTGATCCGCCTCGCACGCTTCTCTTGCCGAACGGATGCCGCGCGATCTGCTTGTGCGCGAACAATGCCGGTGTGGAGCGCCGAGCGGCAAACGAGTTCCATGGCCTGGCGCGGGGAGGGAAAGTGAAATCTCATTCCGGCGTGACCTTCTCGCCTGCCCCTGTCTCGTGCCCGCCTTTTCGGAACGAAAGCGCGCGGCAGCCGCTACTGGTCACTGGCGTCAGCGCGCCAGCATCGCCGCCTGGTTGAGGCGAAGCTAGTCGTTCTCCGGGACATTGGACGCGGAATCCGTGGCCTGTGAGGAATCGATTCTGGTCGGTGTGGACGTCCGGCCACGCGAATGTCGAGGAGAGATCGTTGGCAAGGGTTCGAAGAGTTCCTTGATGCGCTGTTCGGCACCTGCCAGAAGGCCGGCGTTCTGGCTGTAGGCGAGCAGCAGGAATTCCCGATTCGCTTCGATCTCGCGGATCAGACGCAGGTTCTGTTCTCCAGTCACGAAGATTTCCGCCGTCTGAGTTTTTCCAGCTCTTCGATGTCGATGGCGTCCTTGTTGCGCCCCGTTCCCGATTTCATCGCAATCAGATGATCAATCGAGGCCACCGGGATCGCGTACGGGCCAACCGCCACGACCAGGGCATCTCGCCGCAAATCAGCGTATGCGACCACCGGTCGGATCAGCACATCGATCACTGTCGCCTGTGTTTCGGCAGTGCGGAGGCTGAAGGCCAGCATGCCCTTGTCGCGGTGCCATTGCTCGATCAGGTCGCGGGCGACTGACTCAATGGCGACGGGTATTGTAGGATGCAGTCCGGCCAACCTGGCACCGGAGATGAAGCGCGCGAGATTATCCGGGTTCATCGCCAGAACAATGTCTACATCCATGGTGGTGCGGGCATAGCCGTGCAACGCTACGGCCAGTCCGCCCACCAGCACGTAGTCGACTTCGCTTTCAGCCAGAATTTTGAGCAGGTCGAACATTCCCATTCAAGAGCCTTGCTACTGTGCAGCCATCTCCGCTTTGTAATCCCAGCCGCCCCCCATCGCCTTCGCCAGGTCGATCAGGGCGAAGCGCACATCGCGGGCGGCCAGGATTTGCAGGGTTTGCGCCTGCAGCAACTGGCGTTGCGCGTCGAGGACGTCGATGTAAGCCGAGTAGCCGGAGCGGTAGCGCAGCTCGGCGAGTTCCAGCGAGACCTCGAGCTTCCTCGCTCTTTCGGCCTGTGCAGCGAGCGCCTCGCGCGTCGTGCGATTGGCGAGCAGCGCGTCGTGCGTCTCGCGGAAGGCGGTCTGCACGGTCTGCACATAGCTTACCACTGCCGCCTCGCGACGAGCGCTTTCGGCTTCGACACTGGCCTCGATCGCCTGCAGGCCGACCAATGGCTGCAGCAGCGATGCGCCGATTCCCCACGCGAGTCCCGCCGTCGAAAAGAGGTTGGCGAGCGCCGCCGACTCGGAGCCATAGGAAGCGGTCAGCGCGAGGGAGGGAAAGTACTGCGCGCGTGCCGCGTCGATGCGCAGGCTCGCGGCCGCGAGCTGTGCCTCGACCTGCCTGACGTCGGGTCGTCTTTCGAGCAGGTCGGAGGGCAAACCGGAAGCCACTTCGGGAACACCGAGCAGGCGTACGCGCGTCGCGTCGCGGGCGATCTGCGGGTCGAAAACGGCGCGCGGCGAACGGCCGAGGATGGCCGCCAGTGCCGATTCGTAGGTGCCGACGGCGCGCTCGGCGACGGCGACGTTGGCGGCGACGGCGGCGCGTTCGGCCTGCGCCCGTTGCAGATCGTAGTCGCCGATGACGCCAGCCTCGTAGAGATCGCGCTGCAGCGCCACCGTCTCCTCGCGCGACTGCAGCGTATCCCGCAGCAGCGCGAGCTCGACGTCGGCCGCCAGCAGGGCGAAGTACGAGCGCGCGGTTTCGGCGGCTACCGCCGTGCGCACCGTTTCCTGCGCGTAGCGGGTGGCCAGCAGTTCGCTGCGCGCCGCATCGGCGCCCTGGCGGTAGCGTCCCCACAGGTCCACTTCGTAGGAGGCGCGCAGACCGACCAGGTAGTCGTTGTTGATTGGATTGAAATTCGCTGGCAAGGGCTGCGGGCCGACCAGCGTCATCCGGTTGCGGCTGCTGTCGACCCCGAGGTTCACGCTCGGGTAAAGGTACGACCGGGCGAGCAGCAGGTTTGCGCGAGCGAGATCGACGCGCGCCATTGCCGCCCGCAGGTCGAGATTGTGCGCCAGTGCTTCGTCGACCAGCGCGACCAGCGTCGGGTCGTCGAACGCTGTCCACCAGCGTTCGAGATCGGGCATCCCATTGTCGATCCGCGCGCTCGCCGGTGGCAGGTCGAGCAGCGGCGGCGTGGTCGGCGTCGACTGGCAGGCAGCGAGGGCGAGCAGCGCCACGGCGACGACCGTGCCCCGGCGCAGGCGACGCATGGACTCAGTCATGATGGTCTCCCTTGCCAACGGTCGGTGCCTGCGACGCCTGCGCGGGGTGATGCAGGTGTCGCACTTCGTCCAGCAGTTCGTCGTGCGAGCGGCTTTCGCGAATGCGCCGGTCGTACAGCACCTTGAAGAACAAGGGCACGTGAAAGACCGCGAGCAGGGTCGCGGCGATCATCCCGCCCATGACGCCGGTACCTACCGAATGCCGGGCGCCGGCGCCGGCGCCGGTCGACAGGGCGAGCGGCAGGACGCCGAGGATGAACGCCAGCGAGGTCATCAGGATCGGGCGGAAGCGCAGGCGCGCCGCTTCGATCGCCGAGGCCGAAGCCGACAGTCCTTCGGCGTGCTTGAGCACCGCGTACTCGACGATCAGGATGGCATTCTTTGCCGCCAGGCCGAGCAGGGTGACCAGGCCGATCTGGAAATAGACGTCATTGGTCAGCGGTGCGGCGTGGAAGAAAGGACCGATCAGGTTCTTTGCCCAGATCGCGACGAGTGCGCCGAAAGTGCCGAAAGGCAGCGCCAGCAACACCGAGAACGGCAGCGTCAGCTTCTCGTAGAGCGCCGCGAGGATCAGGAACACCATCACCACCGCCAGCCCGAGCGCGAAGGTCGAGGTGCCGCTCGACTTCTTCTCCTGGTACGACGAACCGCCCCAGTCGAAAGTGAAGTCGGGTGGCAGCACCTCGCGAGCGATCTCCTCGACGCGCGCGATGCCCTGTCCCGAGCTGACGCCCGGCGCCGTCTGGCCGATGATCTTGACCGCCGGCAGGTTGTTGAAGCGGTCGAGCGAATCCGGTCCCGAGGAGTAGCGGACGGTGACCAGCGACGCCAGCGGCACCATCTCGCCCTTCTGTGAGCGCACGTACAGCGCCTGGATGTCGTCGGGCCGGTGGCGGTAGCCCGCTTCGGCCGACATCAGCACCTGCCATGTGCGACCATACTTGTTGAAATCGTTGACGTAGTAGGTGCCGAGCGTCGAGGAGAGCGCGGCGAAGACTTCATCGATCGCGACGCCGGCCTTCTTGGCTTTCTCGCGGTCAACGTCCACAAAGAGCTGCGGCACCGTGGCGCGCCACAAGGTCTGCGCGCCACCGAGTTGCGGGTCGCTGTTGGCGCGCGCGAGAAACGTCTGCAGGACTTCCTGCAGACGTTTGGCGCCGCCGTCGCCGCGGTTCTGGAGATAGAACTCATAGCCGCCGGCGGTGCCGAGACCGAAGATCGCCGGCGGATTGAACGCCAGTACCAGCGCTTCCCGGATTCCGGCCGTCTTCATGAACAGTTCGCCGACGAGTTGCTGCGCCGTCGTCTGACGTTCGTGCCACGGTTTCTGCGTGACGAAAATCGTCGCTGCGTTGTTGCGGAAACCGCCACCGATGAAGTCGAAGCCGGCGAAAGCGACGACATCCTGATTGTCGGGGTTGCTGCGCACCGCCGCTTCGACCTGTTCGACGACCCGGGTGGTGCGTTCGAGGGTTGCGCCGTCGGGCAGGATCGCCGCGGCGATGTAGAAACCCTGATCCTCGTCGGGCACCAGGCTGCCCGGCGTTGCTCGCCAGAGGAAGACGGTGACCGCGACCATGCCGGCGAAAACCGTCAGCACGATCGCCGCGCGCCGGATGACCCAGACGACGCCGTCGAGATAATGCATCGTGACGCGCGTGAACCACGCGTTGAACCAGCGGAAGAATCGGTTCGGCCGGTGCTGGCCGTGCGCGAGCATGAGAACGCACAGCGCCGGCGATAGCGTCAGGGCGACGATACCCGAGAGAACGACCGAGATCGAGATGGTGACCGCGAACTGCCGATAGAGTTCGCCGGTGAGTCCGCCGAGGAAGGCAATCGGCACGAAGACCGCGGTCAGTGTCAGGACGATGGCGATGATCGGCCCACTCACCTCGTGCATCGCCTGCACCGCGGCGTCGCGCGGCGGCAGGCCCTGCTCGCGCATGATCCGCTCGACGTTCTCGAGGACGACGATGGCGTCATCGACGACGATGCCGATTGCCAGCACCATGCCGAACAGCGTCAAGGTGTTGATCGAGTAGCCGAGCAGGTAGATGCCGGCGAAGGTGCCAATCAGCGACACCGGCACGGCGGCGAACGGAATGATCGCGGCACGCCAGCTCTGCAGGAAGAGGTAGACGACCAGAAAAACCAGCAGCATCGCCTCGCCGAGCGTCTTCAGCACCTCCTCGATCGATACCTTGACGAAGCGCGTGGTGTCGTAGGGCACCGCGTAGCGCAGGCCTTCGGGAAACCGTTGTTCGAGTTCGTCCACCGCGGTCAGCACGCTTTTCGCGACATCGAGCGCGTTGGCGCCGGGCGAAAGAAAAATGCCGACCAGCGTCGCTGGCTTGCCGTTGTAGCGGCCGTTGAACTCGTAGTCGCGCGATCCGAGTTCGACGCGGGCGACGTCGGCCAGCCGCACCGTCGACCCGTCCGGGTTGGCGCGGACGATGATCTGGCCGAACTGCGCGACATCGGCCAGACGACCCTTGGAAGTCACCGTGTAGACCAGCTCCTGACCCTTGCCGATCGGCGACTGGCCGACCTTGCCGGCGGCGAACTGCGCGTTCTGCTCGTTGATCGCATTCGCCACGTCGCCCGGCGTGAGCTTCAGCTGCGCCAGGCGATCGGGCTTCAGCCAGACGCGCATGGCGTAATCCTTGGCGCCGAAGATCTGCACGTTGGTCGTCCCCGGCAGTCGCTTCAACCGGTCGAGAACGTTCAGCGTCACGTAGTTCGAAGTGAACAGGTCGTCGTAGCGGCCATCGGGCGAATAGAAGGCGAGCACCTGCAGGAAGGCGGACGAGCCGGGCTCGACGGTCACTCCCTGACGGCGCACTTCGAGCGGCAGTCGCGACTCGACCTGTTTGACGCGGTTGCTGACATTGACGGCAGCGAGGTCGATGTTGGTGCCGATCTCGAAAGTCACCTGGATCTGCGCGACACCGTTCGACGACGAGTTCGACGCCATGTAGATCATGTGCGGCAGGCCGTTGATCGCGTTTTCCAGCGGTGCGGCGACCGTCGATTCGAGTACCTCGGCCGATGCGCCGGGGTAGATCGCCTGCACGGTGACGACCGGCGGAGCGATTTCGGGATATTGCGCGATCGGCAGCGAACGCATTGCAGCGAGGCCGGCGACGATCAGCAGCACCGAGATGACCACCGCGAAGATCGGGCGGTCGATGAAGAAGCGCGAGAACATGATCGCGGTCCGGTCAGGGTTTCGTTGCCGCCGGCGCCGGCGGGGTGGCCGTTGTGGGCTCGCCGCTGGCCGCGGCAGCGGCGGGCTCGGCGACATGCACCGGCGAATTCGGCATCATGATCCGCGCCAGACCGTCGACGATCACGCGGTCGCCAGCGGTCAGGCCGGAATCGATCAGCCAGAGGTTCTTGCCGTTGCTCTCCGACCAGTCGCCGACGACCACCGGCCGCGCCTCGGCGATGTCCCTGCCTTCCTTGTTCTTGCCGACGACGTAAACGAACTTGCCCTGCGGCCCTTCGAGCACCGCCGCCTGCGGCACCGCCAGCGCGCCCTGGCGCTGCGCTCCCTGGAGCACTACACGAACGAACTGGCCGGGCTTCAGCGCGAGGTCTGCATTGGCGATCTCGGCGCGCATTTCGTAGGTGCCGGTCTGCGGATTTACACGCGTATCGGCGAAATTGATGCGCCCACTGCGGGGGAAGGTCGATCCGTCCGAAAGCTTCACCGCAACGGTGAAGGCGTTGTCGCGCGGCAGCGCCAGCCGACCGTCGGCGACCGCCCGATTGATTCGCAGTTGCTCGTTTTCGGAGACGTTGAACAGCACCCAGATCGGATCGACCTGAGAAACCGTCGTGAGCAGCGTCGTATTGGCGTTGGCCAGGCTGCCTTCGGATTGCTGGGCGCGGCTCGACAGGCCGCTGATCGGCGCCACGACGCGGGTGTAGGCGAGGTTGAGTTTGGCTTCGGTGACCCTGGCCTGCGCAGCCTTGACCGCGGCGTTGGCAAATTCGGCAGCGGAAGCGGCGTCGTCGGCCTCCTTCTGTCCGATCGCCTTGCGTTCGGCGAGCGGTCGCAGACGTGCCGCTTCGCGGTCGGCCTGCGTCTTCTGCGCACGGGCGCGCAGCAACTCTGCTTCCGCCGATGCCAGTTGCGCCTCGAAAGGCTTTGCGTCGAGCAGGAAAAGCGCCTGTCCGGTGCGTACCGGAGAGCCTTCCTGATAGACGCGCTTCTCGACGATGCCCGTTACCCGTGCACGGACCTCGGCATCCTTCGATCCGGCGGTCTGTCCGACGTATTCGTAAGTGACCGGGAACGACGCAGGCTGCACGCTGATCGTCGTCACTTCGGGCGGCGGAAAGCCTCCCATGCCCCCCGGCTGCTGCCCACAGCCGCCTGCGGCCAGCGTGAAAAGCAGGAGCAGCACGAGGGAAGAGGGGGACCAGCGAACTAAGGGCGGTGACATGGAAACTCCTCGGGAGCGCGCATTTCGGCCGCGAACGGCGCGACTTGCGAAAGTCGCGAATTTTACGTACATTCAGGAATGTTTGTAAATAGGCGCGCTTGCCGGCGGGCCGTTCCTCTGGACTGAAGAAATGGTGAGACGGACGAAGGACGAGGCGCTTGCCACTCGCGAAGCGCTGCTCGACGCTGCCGAGCAGGTGTTTCGGGCGTGCGGCGTGACACGCGCGACGCTGGGCGACGTGGCGAGCGCGGCGGGTGTCACCCGTGGCGCGGTTTACTGGCACTTTCGCGACAAGAGCGAACTGTTCGCCGCGATGTGCAGCCGTGCCACGCTGCCCATGCAGAGTCGCCTCCAGCAGGCGGCGGAAAGCGACGGCGACGACGCCATAGCAACCTTGCGCGCAGTTTCTGTGCAGGCACTGCGCGAGATTGCGTCAAATCCGCGCACACGCGCCGTGCTCGAAATCGTGCTATGCAAATCGGAGCGATTGAGCGAGGCGACCAACGGCGCGCCGCTCGCCGACGAAATGGACCGCCAGTGCGTGCGTGCGGTCGAGCGCATCATCGCCCGTGCCGTTGGGCAGGGCCGCTTGCCCGCCGCGACCGACAACAGTCTGGCGGCGCACATGCTGCACGCGTTTTTCCACGGCGTCATTCAGCTCTGGCTGACGCATCCCGACGCCTTCGATCTGGATTCGTCGGCACCGGCGCTGGTAGACACGATGCTCGCGGGGCTGCTGACGGCGCCGCCGCTGGCCTCGGCGAGAACGCGCGACGCGGCCTGATCGCCGCGCATCAGACGCCGCGATCGTCCGGTACGTCGTGCATCGCCCTCACGCGAGGATGACTGCGCAGATGGGGCTGTCGGAGCGTCCCGATCAGCCTTGCGATCACCTGTGCCCGACTGTGTACGTCGAGGATGTGGAAGATGTCGCAAAGGTGGTCCTTGACCGTTCGTTCGCTGATGCACATTTCGATCGCGATTTCCGCGTTGGACAGCCCGCCGAGAACGCCGTCGGCGACCATCTGCTGGCGTGGCGAAAGACCATAGCGTCGGAGGCGCTCGACAAAGTCCGTCCGCTGCCGGAAAGGCTGCAGGGCAACGATCGTCGCGCCCTCGTTCAACGGTACTGCGTGGCAGGACTGCGAGGAAGCGGACGACCCGACTGACCGAGTGCTGGCCAAGGAATATTCGCCGTCGTCGAGCAGAAAGCTTCGCAACAGGCTGCTTGCCGTCCATGGAACGCGCGTCACGTGGAAACTTTGGGCTGCCAAGTGAATGATTCCGCTGCCTTCTGGGCGCAGAACGGTCAGCAGCGACTCTGGCGGGGTGTGGCCGAGGAAGGCGTCCGCTGCCCGATTGACAAAGGCTGCCCGCCCTTTCCGGAAAACCACCACCCCGGTTTGCGTCCGCGGTGACGGATCGCTGGTCAAGCGCTGCAGCGTCAAGGCGCAGGCCAGATGCGGGGCGAGGCCGTCAATGATCGCTCGTTCATCGGCAGTGAAATCGCTCTCGGTTCGCGTCCGATGCACACAGAAAGCGGCGACCGGTTGCCCGGCGATGGCCGTCAGGACGCCGGCGGCGCACGCATACGGGACCGAGTGCATGAAGGCGGCGTACTCACTGCGGTCGAGTTCGTTGTGGCTGGCGACTTCGGAGAGCAGAACGGTGCGATTGAACAGCGATGGTCCGGGTCGGCGAACGACAAAGGGATCCATCGGCGCATAGTGTTCGAGATAGCCTTGCATGTCGGCTGGGCAGCAATCGAAGCACTTTCCGCGCCGCAGTTCCAGCGTGGCGGGGTCGATCGGGATCAGCACCCCACTCGAAAAAGGGATCAGGCGGCGTAGCGCGACGAACAGGTCGTCCACCCCTGCCTGCACCTCGACCATCGAGTAAGCGAGCTCGACAATCCCGAGCAGCGGCAAGTTGCGCGAGCCGTTCATTGCCGATTCCCCACACCGGACGACGGCTCATCATACTCCATGCGCCAACGTCAGGGCGAAATTCCTACTTTCGGACGGTTGTCCGGCAGCACAGCGCAGTCTATAAAAAAGATGAGTGCGCTGGGTCAGAAGTATAACGAGGGTAAATTTGTTCCTTTCGAGAAACTGTCATTGCGGCGTCTGCCGGAATGCAGATTCCTTCATTTGATCAGGCTTCTCAATCGCAGTTTGAGGGACGTACTGGATTCTCGCCCACACCCGCCGGCATGACTGAAAATCCATGGGTTTTGGGAGAACAAGAATACCTTGAAATGGAGGCACTGGTGCCAGGGAGGAACTGATCGAATCGGTTTTCGTCGCTCCCGCGGAGAGCTTCCTTTCTGCGCAGACGGGGAGGGGATCATAGTCAAATCAATTGGCTGGATGCAAGCCTGCCGGGATGGGCGTGACGAGTTGATCAGCGTTTTCTGGGTTCGCGTCGATTTACCGTAAAAGTGGCGAAAGCACTCAGCGAACTCCCGTCTCCCGCCTGCCGGAGATTGGGTGGGGGTGAGGGAAGATGGTTCGACATTGATTCCTTGTCGCGGGTGTCTGGAACAGTCAAGCCCTGTTCCATCAATTTGAAGGGTGGTGATACCGGTCAGGAGTGGAACGTTCAAGAAGCACTTTTCTGTTTTCCTTTTTGTGAGGAGTTCTTACGTTATGAAAAACAAGACGAAAAATCGTCTGATGATCGGATGTACGGTGTTACTGGGTGTCATCGGGTCGACAGTTGGTCCTCTGGCCGCTGCCGCTAGCGCCGCATCTCCCAAGGTTGTGGGAGTTCAAACGTATGGATCGACGTACGGGGAATTGAGCGCCAGGTGGTGGCAATGGGCATTCTCGATCCCACAAGCGATCAATCCAATCTCGGACTCGTCAGGAGCGAACTGCGCCCAGGGGCAAGTTGACGACGTGTGGTTCCTGGCGGGAAGTTGGGGTGGACTGCCTGTAACGCGGTGGTGCAGCATTCCGGCGGGGAAGCCCATTTTCTTTCCTCTGATCAACAATGTTGCGTTCAAGCCGGCAGGGTCCGAGACGCTTCTTAGTTTGAGGCAACTGGCTGCCGGGTTCGTTGATAGTGTTACGAAGCTGACTTGCAAGATCGACTATGTTGATTGCGCCGATCAGTGGTCCAGTTTTCGGGTAAGGTCCCCCTCTTTCTCGGTCATTGCACCGCCAAAGGGGATGGTGCCACCGGGTAATTTGTCGGTACCTGGTAATACTGACCCGCTCGTCTCGGACGGCTACTGGCTGCTGCTCTCGCCACTGGCACCAGGAGTGCACGTCCTTCACTTTGGCGCGGAGACCAGTGGCGGGTTTACGGTGGATGTGACCTACAACCTCACCATTGCGCCGTAGGAAATTCGGTGTAGCGAGGCATGGGGCATTCGGAGAGGAGCTGGTGCGAGTATCGGCACTATCCAGAACGATAGCGGGAGAGTGACCCGTTGCCTGACACAGCGGTGCAGCGGACGGCGCAAGAACACGCGCCGCCGCTCACCGTGGGCGAGTGCGCCGGGGAGGGCGCCTTTGTTCGTCGTTGGAAGCCCGGTCGAATGGCCAGGAGTTGCGTTGCGTCGCGCCCATTTCGCTCGACCGAAGGCCAGACGAAAGACAAGGGCGTTACCGCGCGGCACCGTTGACGGCCGGCGACGCTGGGCGTAGAAGGCTGCATTCCCCGATGCAGGAGTACACCATGTTTGCACCGATCGTCTGTCCGTTGCGAGCTGTGGAGTCGGCGTGGATCGACTACAACGGCCACATGAACATGGCGTATTACCACCTGGTTTTCGACGAAGCGCTGGATCTCGTCCTCGATTCCCTCGGCATCGGCCCGGCGTACGTCCGGGAACGCCAATATTCGCTGTTTACGGTCGAGACACACGTCCACTATCTTGGCGAACTTGCCCTTGGCGATCCGATTCGCGTCGAGTATCGCTTTCTCGACTGGGACGACAAGCGGCTGCATTGCTACGGCGAGATGTACCAGGGTGAAAACGGGCGCCTGGCGGCGACGTCCGAGCAGCTCTCGCTGCACATCGACCTGCGGATGCGCAGGGCAGCGCCTTTTCCCGAAGACGTGGTCAGGCTGCTCGCGGCAGTAATGGACGAACACTCGGCGCTGCCACGACCCGACCGTGTCGGGCATGTGATGGGAATCGCTCGGGAGAAGTCCCGCCTGAACGCGACAAGGTAAGCGGCGAAATATCGACTGGCGCCGCGAGGAGAAACGCCAGGCCCGACGAAGCGTGTCAGACGATGTTTCGTCAGGAGCCCACGTCGTTGCCGGCATTTGCTCGGCGCCAAGAGACATGCCATGCCTGCGCCGAAGCATTCATGCAGCCTGCCGTGGTTCCTGCCGCCCCACCGCGTCGGAGATCGACACCGGCAGAAGAGAAGCTTCCCGCTATTGCAGGAGCAAGCTGCGGTGGCTGGGGCGCGGCGCAATCGACGAGGGATCCGCGTGCCGGTCCCTCGCGTGCCTTGCCGCAGATGAATCAGGCAGCCTTGCGACGACGCGCGATGCCGACCAGACCGAGGGCGAGTTGGCCAAGGGTCGCGGGCTCCCGAAACGCGGCGCCGAACTCGACGGTGTCGATGACATCGAAGCTGCTGGAGTTGTTGATTGTCAGATAGGCGATTGGCACTACGCTGGCAACGCCGAAGAAGCCGGTGCCGCCGCTCGGCACGGTGATCTGCCTGCTGTCGATCAGGGTGCTGGTCGAGTCGAAAAGATCGACGGTCACCAGGATCGAGTGGCTGGACTGGGAACCACCGCCGAAGTTCTGGAAGACGTCTACACGAAGTTGATGCCGGGGACGATTTCGCCGGGCGACACGATACCGGGAGTGTTGCCGGTTCTGCTCAGCGGCGAGGTGAATGTCGTCGTGCCAACCGCATCCATCTTTTCGAGACCTTCGCAGGTCAGGCCCGGGTTGGCGGCGTCGAAGGCAGCGCGCGTCGCATAGTAGGTCGAGGCGGCGGAAGCGATGCCATTGGCAAGCAGCGAGGCTAGTGCAGTGGTCAGGGTGATTTTATTGATGAGCGAAACGCCGGGCGGGAAATTGGGTCTGCGCAGCCGGTATGCGTCGGCAGCCAGAAATAAGGGATGACAATCGCGAGCGACGCATGGTGGGGAGCGGCGGTCAGAAAGCCGCTTGATCCACGGTCGCGCGATCGCAAGGACGATTTCGGGACCGGCGCGATCTGCCCGTTCGCCGCTCGAGGCAAGCAATTCCTTGCGATCGATCGCTTGCCCCGCCTGCCGTTGCCGCACGCGGGGGATTGCCGCACAATGCGGCAGCGATGTCTGCCGCGGCATCGCCAATCCCTATTCGCTGCGGCACTGGAAGGAGACACGAGATGGCTGGCAAAAAAGCGCTTTTTGTCGGAATCAACAAGTTTGCGAACTACCCGCAGTTCACGCTCAATGGTTGCGTCAACGACGCCAAGGACATGGCGGCTCTGTACAAGGACCTGCTCGGCTTCAAGACGACCGAAATGAGCGTTCTCACCGACGCCCAGGCGACCAAGGCGAACATCATGGCGCAGCTCAACGCGATGGTCGCCGACGCAAAAGCCGGCAAGCTGAGCTATCTGGTCTTCAGTCTGTCCTCGCATGGCACGCAGATGAACGACACCAGCGGCGACGAACCAGATGGCATGGACGAGGCCTTCGTTCCCCACGACATCGCCGAGAAGGCGGGTGCCTGGGATCCGGAGCACATCATCTGCGACGACGAACTGCATGATCTCTTCGTGCAGTTGCCGGCCGGCGTGCTGCTCGAGGTCTACCTCGACACCTGCCACAGCGGCAGCGGCTTGCGCGGCGCAGAATTCGGACTGCACGCCCCGCGCGCGCGTTACGTTGCCCCGCCTGCGCACGAGTTCGACAAGAAGACCGCCAGGATGCGCGGTTTCACGCTGGATCGTCCGGCCCCCGCAGCGAAAAAGGGCGCCGACAAAGGCACCCAGCCAGCGGTGGCAGGCGCCAACCACATCCTGTGGACGGGTTGCAAAGCGAACCAGACGAGTGCCGACGCCTATTTCAACGGACGCTACAACGGCGCGTTTACCTACTATCTGATCAAGGTGATGCGCGACACGCAGAACAAGCTGTCGCGCAAGGAAGTGATCGGGAAGATGCGCGCGCTGATGAAGTCCGGCTTCGCGCAAACGCCGCAGCTCGAAGGCAACGCCACCAATCGTACGCAAGCCGTGATCTACTGACCGGCAGTGCGCCGGTAGTCAACGGCCATCTGCCCGTGCCGGCCACGCTGCCGCTGCTTGGCATCGGACTGATGGGTCTGGTTCTCAGTCGCCGCAATCGCTCGGCCCGAGCCTTGTCGTAGTGACCAGGAAGGCGGTGTTCTTGCGACACCGCCTTCCTGCGCGAATCGGTGGACGGAGCCCACGGTCGGGCAGGGTTGAAGTCGGCGGGCGGCCGTTGTCGAAGCCGCTCTTTTTTCGGCCGCGACAGGTAGCTCCGCAAGTCGGTTGTTCAAGCCCCCGGCAAGCGGCTATCATTGCCCGCTGGTTCGGCATTCGTGCGGGGGAAATGCCATGCGCCCGATGGTAAGGTTGCTGCTGGTCCTGTTGTTTGCTTCGCTTGGGGCGGTGGATGCCGTGGCTGCTGACGGCGACCCGCACGCGACCGATCGCCAAGCCTTGATCGCCATCTTTCACGAAATGGAGGCGGCGATCAACGCACAGGACGTCGAGAGAATGATCGCCCAGATGTCCCCCGACGTTACCGTCACCTGGCTCAACGGCGAGGTGTCGCGCGGCCACGACCAGGTCCGTGCGTATTATGGGAAGATGGTTCGCGGCGAACAGCGCATCCTGGATCGTTATCTGACCGCTGCCCGCATCGGGGCTCCAGCGCGTTTCTTCGCCGAGGGTACGGTGGCCGTCGCGGATGGAACGATGGTCGATCAGTTCTTTCCGGTTGCGCGCGGGCCATTCTCCCTCGATTCGAACTGGACGACGACCCTGGCCAGGATCGACGGAAAGTGGAAAGTGGTGTCCTTGCACCTGTCCGCCAACGTCTTTACCAACTCGCTGATGGCCGAGGCGAAGGCTGCGCTCTGGTGGGTAGCGGCTGGCGCCGGTGCAGCCGGCGTCCTGCTCGGCCTGTTGATCGGCTGGATGCGGCGCAGGCGCTGAGGCCGGCGTCGGCTCAGGTTGTCCAGCCGACGTGGAGCAGGACGTAGAAGGCAGGAGCCGCGAGGCACAGCGAGTCGAGTCGGTCGAGCATTCCGCCATGGCCCGGGATCGATTCCCCCCAGTCCTTGATGCCGCGTTCGCGCTTGATCGCTGACAGGCACAGGCCCCCGACGAAGCCGAGCGAAGTGAGCAGCAGCGAGACGAGCGCTGCCTGGTCGGGGCGAAATGGCGTCCATGAGGCGAGGGCTGCGCCGAGCGCGGTGGCCGAGAGGATTCCCCCGACCGTCCCCTCGACTGTTTTCGCCGGCGAAATCCGCGGGGCGATCGCGTGCCGGCCGGCGAGCTTCCCCCAGAGATACTGCAGGACGTCGCTGAACTGCACCACCAGCAGCAGGAAAACCGGCAGGTAGGCAAGCCGGTGTTCCTGGCCGACGATCGGCAGGGTGAGCAGCGCGGGAACGAAGGAGACGGAGAAGACGCAGATCAGCAGTCCCCACTGCAGCGTGCGCAGGGAAGGTCTCGTCGTGGTTTGCGGTGACCGCAACAGCAGCGGCAGGACGACCAGCGCCAGGCACGGGATCAGCGCGCAGAACCCGATCGCGTCACCTCTCCACACCAGCAGGTACTGAAGGGGCAGGACGCAGGTGAAGCAGGCGACGACCAGCTCCCGCGGCACCCCCTCCGGCTTTGCTGTCCCGAGGAATTCGCCGAGCGCGACCAGCGACGCGAGGGCGAAGAGCAAGGTCAGCCCGGTTCGCCCGGCAAGCGAGGCGAGTCCGAAAACGCCGGCGATGATCCACCAGGAACGAACCCGGCTGTTCAGATTGTCGATTGCGGGATGGGGGCGGCGCCGGGCAACAAGAACCTTGAGCGTCGTCCCGACCAGCGAGGCAACGGTCAATACCAGGACGATTCCGGCCAGCAGTGGCCAAGCCTCACCGGCGAGCAGCTCGGGCAAGCGGTTCATGGCTGCCGCGGCCGGGGTGGCCCGCAGAGGCTGTCGCAGGAACCCGCCCGGAGCACGCTCAACGTCCGCGCGGGCAGTACAACTGCTGCCATTGTCGCAGCAGGTCGACCTGCGGCTTTGCCAGCGCCACCGCCGGGCGCGCCTGCCGCACCTGGGCAACCGCCGCCTGCGGCGAATCGGCGAGGCGCGCGCGCAGCATCCAGGCGGCGACGACCAGCGCGCTTCGTGCGAATCCGAGCGCACAGCAGACGAGTACCGGTCCCGCAGCGAGCGCTTCCTCGAGCGCAACGACCGCCCGCTCGATCTGTTCGGCATCCGGCAGGACCAGATCGAGCATCGGCACGAAGCGGTATTGGATCCCCCGGGTTCGGCAGGGTAGCTCGGCGCAGACGTCGACGATCGCCACCACACCCAGACGCCGGCTCTCGGCAGCAGTCGGCAGGCGCCCGAGCAGGACGCCGGGTGCGACGCGATCGGCGATCTGCAGCCGGCGAGTCCACCCGCGCGAGTTGAGCCAGGCGCCGAGCAGGTACGGTGCGAACAGGCAGCGCACGGCCAGCGGCATCGAACCGTCGGCGCGCTTCTGGAAGGCTTCGGCGTCGAGCATGAGGTAGATGACGGCGACCAGCGCCAGCGAGCCCGCCAGCCAGAGCAGCCACAGGCAGACGCCTCCGCCACCGATGGCGAGACCCGCGCTGCCCAGCGCAGCGATGCCGTAGCACAGCGCCAGTCGCTGGCGACCCGGTTCGCGGTGAAGGGCCGCACGGCGCAGCGGGCTGCTGCCGTCGGTCGGCAATTGCCAACAGACGAAGCAGCCGAGCCAAAGGCCGGTCGGGACGTCGAAGAAATGGTGCTGCCAGGTCGTCAGTACCGACACTCCGATGAGCGACGCGACCGCGAGCGGGAGCCAGCGCCAGGCGCGTGGCACGGCGCGCAGATACGGTTCGAGGAGGATCACCAGCAAAGCCACGTGCAGCGAGGGGGCCTGATTGTAGGGCTGATCGAAGCTCATCAGGACCGCGAACATCCAGCCGAATGCGCCACCTACTTCGCCGCGCTCGAAAGTGCAGCGCAGGGGGAAGAGCAGGAAGCAACCGACGGCGAGCAGCTGCGTCAGCAACAGACGCCAGGCGTGCGTATCGAGCTGGCGGCGCGTCGTACACAGCAGCAGCGACCCGCCATAAAGCAGGTCCATCAGCCAGTAGGGAACGATCGTCCACGGCAGCAGCGGAATGTGGCGTTCCCAGGCGAAAAGGAGGTAGCCGACCTCGGAGCGCTGGCTGCTTGCCCAGGTGGCAAAGCCGTAGCTGGCGAAGAAGAATGGCCCGAGAAACAACAACCAGGCCAGGGCCCTTTTCCAGGGACGGGCTTCGCCGGCCGGGCGGGCAGCGATTTCGGCCTGCTGCGGACTCAATTCCGGCGGGCGAGCGAGACGGTGAACATTCCCCAGTCGTCGATCCACTGCTCGACCTTCGAGAAACCCGCGGCGCGCACCAGTTCGTCGAGTTCGGCCTGCGTGCGGCGGCGCATCACCCAGGGCCGGTGGCCGCGGTGGCTGGTGAGCGTGCGGGCGATGAGTTCGATCTGCGGATGCCAGGGTTGGCCGGTGTAGACCAGATAGCCGCCGGCGTCGACCGCCTGCCCGATGCCGCGCAAGGAACGCGCGACCAGCTCGTTGTCGGAAAAAAGTTCGTAGAGACCGGAAACGATCACCAGATTCGGTCGCGGCGTCAGCGCGGCGAGCGCCGCTTCGTCGAAGGCATCACCGGTTTCAAAACGCGCCAGGTCCTCGATCCGTCGCGCGCGGATCAGTGCCTGCCCCTGGCGGACGTTCTCGTCGCTGAAGTCGCGCAGGACGATCGACTGCGGGCGCTCGGGCAGTTGTTCGACGGCGTCCAGCACGTAACTTCCATGGCCGGCCGCGGGATCGGCGATGCGCAGTGGCTGGCCGCGGCCGCGCAGTTCCTCCGCCGCGCGTCCGATGGCGCGCAACAGATGGGTGCGACGCACGCGCACACCGCGCCAGCCAATCGAATCGAGATAGCCGCGATCGATCAGCCTGCCCAGCAGCAGCCGGCCCGCCGCCTGGTTCCGATAAACGTAGTCGAGGCTGCTGCCCGAATCGAAGCCTGTTTCCAGACCGATGCGTATGCCGTCGGACAGGCGGCCGAGGGTGCGCATCGCCAGCCGGGTCAGGGCAAAGTTCATGGCGCGCGGCGAGAAGCGCGGCAGCGGCCGACCGAGGCGGATTTCCTCGTCACGCGTGTAGCCGCTGCGATCCGCCTGCCGCAGCGAATCGGCGGCGACGGGCTCGTGGAACATCCGCTCGATGAAGGCACGGATGCGATCGATCGCGAGCTGGCGATCGCGTTCGCCAAGCGTGTCGTGCAGGAAGCCCGGGAGCAGGTGGCGCTCCTTGACCGGCGAACCGAGCCGCTCGAAGAAGCGGTCCTGCGGCGCGCGGTGCACCACCCAGTCCTTTTCCGAGATCAGCAACTGCAGCGGCAGACGGATGGCCGGCGCATCGGCGACGACCCGATCGGCGGCGTCGTACAACCCCAGCAGGACGCGCGCCGAAATGGCCCGGGTGATCAGCGGATCCTCGTCGTACGAACGCACCCGCTGCGCATCCTGCGTCAGGAATTTCGCCTTGACATACGAGGTGATGAAGAAGTTGCCGAACAGCCGCTGGAGCAACGCCAGCCCTGGTCTGGCCATAGGAACGTAGAGCTTCACCTGGAAAGCCGGTGCGGTCAGCACCATGCAGCGGATCTGCGGCGCGTAGTCGTGCACCCAGGTCGCAGCCAGCACGGCGCCGACGCTCTGGCCGATCACGGCAAGCTGATTCGCGGCGATCGCGTGGCGCTCGCTGACATGCCTGACGAAGCAGTCGACGTCCTTCACCAGGGCGCTGAAACTCGGGCTGTCCCCGCGTTGGCCGGGCGACCGGCCGTGACCGCGTGCGTCCCAGGCGAACATCGCGAAGTCATCGAGCCGGAGTTCGTCGACGACGTGCTGCAGCCTTCCCGAATGCTCGTGCCCGCGGTGCAGGAGCAACAGCGCGCGCTCGGGGCGGGCGCTGCCGACCGGCGGCCAGTAGCGGTAGAACAGCGTCGTGCCGTCGTGGGTGATGAAGTGTTGTTCCTCTGCGAGGCGCATACCGCTGATCTCCGATGTCTATTCCTGCCGTCCGGTGTCTGCCTGGCTCGCGACGAGGCCGTGCCTGACCCGGTTGGCGATGGTCAGCAGGAGCAACAAGGCGACCACCGTCAGTGCCACCGACAACCACGCGCCGGGAGCGACGC
>WBZT01000715.1_pt1 | contig 25955 bp, 22 predicted proteins | sample 5204241 | NCBI WGS metagenome assembly WBZT01 (sample SAMN12344358, study PRJNA552823) | activated sludge metagenome | biome: Activated sludge suspended growth; feature: Nitrification reactor; material: Wastewater; isolation source: activated sludge from nitrification reactor of wastewater... | reverse complement strand
ACCGAGAAGACCCTCATCGATCCCAGCGCTGAGTTCTCACAAATGTAGTGACCAATATCGCCATCTGAAAATCGCAACCCATTGAAAACATGAGAAGCTTTTGGGGGCGGTGACAAAGATAGGCTAGCAATGCCATTCATTATGTTGAATGGCAGCCATATCCGTGCGTGCGGCACTTCAACGCTTGACGAAAAAAAATCCGCCCGGCCCAGGTAGAAACCCTTGGCCGGACGGATTGGGCAGGGGGCGAGCCCTTCTAAAGATGGAAGGCTAACGCCGCCAGGCTACTTGGCCGCCAGTTCATCCAGGGCCTTGGCAGGGATGATCTGGCCGTTGAGGGCGGCATCTTTGGCGCTGCGGCCGAAGGCAACCGCCATCAGGTTCGAGTAATAAACCACGGGCATCTTGAACTGGGTGCCATAGGTAGCGTTAATGTCATCCTGATAGATCTCAACGTTCATCTGGCACACAGGGCAGGGGGTAACGATGAGGTCGGCGCCATGGTCGTACGCAGACTCGATAATGCCCTTAACCATTTCCTGGGACTTGGCCGGTTCGGAGAAGGCCAAGGCGCCACCGCAACACTGCACCTTCTTCTCATAGCCGGGAAGGGCGTCGCCGCCCAAGGCCTCCACCAGCTTATCGAGATACTGGGGGTTCTCGTAGGACTCGCCGGCGATGCCAAAGGGCCGGTTGGTCTGACAGCCTACGTAGCCCGCGATCTTGATGCCCTCCAGGGGCTTCTTGACCTTGGCAGCAATCGCTTCGAGACCAATATCTTCTATGAGAACCTCCGCCATATGTTTGATGGGGGTCTGGTTCTTGAGCTTGAGACCGGCCTCCGCCAGGGCGGTGTTGCACTCGGCCAGCAGGGACTGGTCCTCATGTAGGCGCTCGGCGGCCTCGCGGGTGGAAAGCCAGCAGGCGGCACAGGTGGCGACAATGTCCTGACCGGCGTTGTGCTGCTCGGAAAGGGCAATGTTGCGCGCTGACAAGGTCAGGCGGGGCAGTTCGCCGCCACCGCCATAGCCGATGGATGCCGCGCAACAATTCCAGTCCGGGATTTCATTGAGCTGGATCTCAAGCTCTTGGCACATGGCTTGAACCGAGACCAGATAGTTAGAGGAGGAGGCACCCTTCTGTGAAGAGCAACCGGGATAGAAGGAATATTCTCGCTTAGCCATGGGTGTCTTCTCCTCAAGCGCCGTGCTTGGCGATACGGGCGTCTTCCAATTCCTGGGCCTTCTGGATGACCTTCTGGAAGCCGCTCAGATCCTTGACGGCATGACCGCCGAGAATTTCCATGGGGTTCATGCGGCCGGTTTTTACCATATTCAGGCCCAGTTTCTGCTTCTTCAGGGCGATCTTGATGCCCTCGCCAAAGCCATTCATGAAGTAGAGCGCAAGGCCAAGTTTGAGCTCATTGACGCGGCCCTTCTTCATGAGATTGTTCCAGAAGAGCTGGGCAAACTTGGCCGTAGGCTGATTTGCCGCCACCAGGCCGAGGCGCTTGGCGTAACTGGCCAGGCCATGCATGATGTGGGTGATGGGCAATTCACGGGGGCAGCGCACGATGCAGTTATAGCAGGATGTGCACATCCACATGGAGTCCGAGGACAGGACCTCGTCACGCTTGCCGGCGCGGATCATCATGAAAATTTCCTGCGGGGGGTGGGCCCAGAACTTGCCTAGGGGGCAGGAGCCAGAGCACACGCCGCATTGCATGCACATCTTGACCCACTCGCCCTCCTCGACATTCGCCTCCACCTCCTTGAGGAAGTTGGTGCGATACCTTTCGATCATCGCGGTGTTCAGATCGCTCATTGTCGGTATTCCTCTCGTGGGGCGCGCGGTCGCCGCGCGCCCCAGGCTCGTCAGAACTTGAAGGGGCTCATGCCGATCTTTTCGACCGTCGCGGCCATGTCATTGATCAACTGAGGCACGCGCTGGACGTCGGTGATGGCGACCTCATAAACCACGACGCGCTCAGTCTCAAGCCTGAGCTGCTGGAGGGTATCGCCAACCTTACTCAGGCGTTCGGCGGCCATTTTCGAACCCCGCACAAAGTGGCACTGGTAGTCATCATCGCGACGGCAGCCCATGAGGATAATGCCGTCATAGCCAGAGTTAAGGGCGTCCGTGACCCAGTTCAGGTTCACCGAACCCAGGCAGCGTACCGGGATGACGCGCGCGAAGGGGCTGATCGCAGCCCCACCGGTCTGAGCGGCCATATCAAGGGCTGGGTAGGCATCATTTTCGCATGCCAGGACCAGGAGGCGCGGCTTCTCGGAGAATTCGTCCGGCACGTCCACGGCCTTAATTTGCTGGCCAACGGTCTCGATGGAGTAGTTCTCAAAAGAGATGACGCGTACGGGACAGGCACCCATGCAGGTACCGCAACGGCGACAGCGGGCCTCGTTAAACTGCGGGTATCTTTGCTCGTCCTCGTTGATGGCGCCAAAGGGGCATTCCACGGTGCAGCGCTTGCACTGGGTGCAACCTTCCTTGCGGAAGGTCGGGTAGGAGAGATCGCCCACCCGTGGTAGGGCACCGGCACCCCGGGCGGCGTTCTCGGCAGCCTGAATGGCCTTGAGAGTAGCGCCAGCGGCGTCATCCATAGCCTGCTTCATATCCATGGGCCGGCGCACGGGACCGGCGGCGTAGATGCCGGTGCGTCGGGTCTCGTAGGGGAAACAGATAAAGTGGGAATCGACGAAGCCATTCTTGAGTTGCGGCAAGTCGGTGCCCTGACGATAGTCGAGGTTGAGGATGGAGGGCGGCGCGACCGCCAGGGCCCGGCGAGCGGCCTCCTTTTCCTCCTCAGTAGGGGCCTCGTCCACGGCCAACTGGGCGTAGGGGTCCGGCCCTGTGTTAGGTACCTGGCCGGTGGCGAGCACCACCAAGTCGCACTCCATGGCCGTGTCCTCGTTCAGGATCAAATCCTGGAACTTGACCGTCAGTTTGCCGCCTTCGACCACCACCTCGCTGGCCTTGCCCTTAGAGAAGGTGACCTGGGCCTGCTGGCCCGCGCGGTAGAAGTCCTCGCCGGCGGCACCGGGGGTGCGCAGGTCGTCGAAGAGGACGGTGGCGTCGCAATCCGGGTTTTGAGCCTTGAAGTACATGGCCTGCTTGATGGACTCGGTGCAGCAGAACCCCGAGCAGTAGGGCAGATGTCCCTCCTTATCGGAACGCTGGCCAGCGCACTGAATGAAGGCTACCGCCTTGACCTCCTTACCATCGGAGGGGCGCTGCAGAGGCCCGCCATTGGCGGCCTTGGCCAACTTCTCCATCTCGAAGTTAGTGATCACGTCCGGGCTCTTACCATAGGTGAATTCCGGCAACTGCTTGGCATCGTACGGCTTATAGTCCGTGGCCTGGACAATGGCGCCGATGTTCTCGGTAACTGTGCCACCGGATTCGGTACTGATATCGGCAGAAAAACGACCGGGTGCGCCGGAGGTCTTGGTAACCTTGGCATGGAGGTGGACTCTGATGCGGGGGTTAGCCTCGACCTCGGCGATCATGGCCGCGACCCCGGGTTCCTCCGGCTGGGGCAGGGGCGCGGTGCGGGCATTCGAGACACCTTGGGGGGCGGCGCGGAAGGGCACGCGCTTGTAGAGGTCCTTATAGACGCCACCCAGCACACCCTCGTCGCACACCAGGTGGACGTCGTAACCGGCCTTGGCTGCCTCCAGGGCGGAGGTCATGGCGGTAACGCCATTACCTACCACCAGCAAGCTGCGGTTCAGGCTTTGCTCGCCGGAGCCGGTGGGAACGGTCATGAAGCGGACCTCGGCGCAGGCCATGCGCACATAGTCATCCGCCATCTCCTGGGTGGTCTCCTGATGCTCGTCACCCTCTGGGCGCAGCCAGATGACACCCTCGCGCAGATTGGCACGGGACATAGCGACGTCAGAGAAATTGAAGGCCTCCATCTTGGCGCGACGGGAACAGGCGGCGATCATGACGTGGGTCGCATTGCCGGCGGCGACGTCGTCCCGAATGAGTTGGACGCCCTCGGCGGAACAAAGCATGGGGTGCGACTTGCAAGAGGCCATCTTGCCCTCGCGAGTGGCAACCATGGTCAATTGCTTGGCGTCGAGGCGCTCGCCGATGCCGCAGCCGGTGCACAAGTAGCCGGCGAATTTCTTATCTACTGCCATCTGATTAACCCTCCACTCCGGCGGCGCTATTGACGACCTGGATGGCGCGCAGCGCCGCGCCGGTGGCATGCTGAACCGCGCGGTTCACATCAAGCGCATCCGAGGCGCAACCCGCGGCGAAGAAGCCGCCGTTGACGGGATCAGCCTCGATGAAGCCCTCGCGATTGAGAAAAATATCGACCGGAAAGCTGTCCTTGTCCACGGAGGGCTCCATGCCCACGGCCAAGACCACCAGATCGTGGGTATCGGCAAAGCGCTTGTAACCTTCCGTGTCCACACCATGGACCACCGGGTTACCCTCCTTGTCTGCCACAACGGAGGCAGGCTTGGACTTGATAAACTTGATCTGCTCGATGCCCCGCACCTTGGCGTAGAAATCCTCGAAGCGGTCTATGGCGCGCATGTCGATGTAATAGACGCTCACGTCGGCCTCCGCGCCCCAGGCGTCAGCCACGTAAGTGCATTGCTTGAGACTCGCCATGCAGCAAATGCGCGAACAGTGCAGCAGATGGTTGCGGTCGCGAGAACCCGCGCACTGGATGAAGGCGATCTTTTTCGCCTCCTTGCCATCGGAGGGGCGCACCAGTTTGCCACCGGTCGGGCCGGCAGGATCGGCCAGACGCTCGAACTCGACGGAGGTGATGACGTTGGGGAAGCGGTCATAGCCGTAGGGCTGAATCTTGGCGGCATCATAGGGCTGCCAGCCGGTGGCCCAGATGACGGCCCCACAGGGGAAGTCGAGGGTCTCCTCTTTCATCTCCAAATCGACCGCGTCGTACTTGCACGCCGCCTTGGCTTTGGTGGCCTCCTCGGTGCCAATGAGGCGGGGGTCGATGACATACTGGGTCGGCATGGCCATCCGATAAGGCAGATAGGCGCCCTTGCGCTTGCCAAGACCGTAGTTATATTCGTCGTCAAACTCTGCCGATACCGCCTTTTCGCAGTCGCCGCAGGCGGTGCAGTTACCATTGACATAGCGCGGGGAAAGCTTGACGGTGGCCGTATAGTTGCCCTTGTCGCCCTTGATGCCCGTTACCTCCGCCATGGTGAGCACCCGGAGGTTGGGATTCGTCCTGGCGCGGCGCTGGTTGATTTCCAGACCGCAGGTGGGGAAGCAAAGCTTCGGGAAATATTTGTAGAGTTGGGAGACACGGCCGCCCAGATAAGGACGCTTTTCAACGAGCACGACCTGTTTGCCGGTTTCGGCGGCCTCGAGGGCGGCGGTCATGCCGCTGATGCCACCACCGACCACCAGAATGGTCTCATTGGTTGCGACGACTTCCGTCATGGACTTTCCTCCGACTAGCGGAATAAATGTAGCGAACAACGGAGTGGGGAGCGGGCGTCGCGCCTCCGTAGTTGCCGTTTATTGCGGACCCCTTGAAAATCCCCATCCAGGCAATATTTCCAAGTCTCAAGGCAGGACACATGTCTTGGCTTGATGCATTTTCAACCCGGAAGGCACTCGATGGATTTAACCTTACTTCCGCGTGGCCTTTACAAACCGGACTCGCCGGGTGAAGCCTTCCAATGGCGCAGAATACTGTCTCCAAGGCCTACCCGCTACTACTCTTCGGGGATATTCCTCGCCCTGGGGGTTTGGCGCGCTTGACCCTCCCGAGAATCCCAAAGGCTTGGATGTAAGATATGCGAATGCCTTTAGCGAGGGCAGACAGGAAGTTTCCACGCCTTACATAACATCCGCGTGGGCCCAGTCAGCAGTCCCTAACCCAGGGGCCAAGCCCCGGGGCTAGAGCGTCAACCCTGACGCAGGCGGGCGTAGATCTCGTCTTTTAGTTCCGCGCGACGGAACTTCATAGCCTCGATTTCCATGTCGGCGATAGGCAGACCCCGTTCCTCAAGCTCGCGGATCTCATCGTCGAGGCGATCATGGCGCTGCACCAGTTCGGTAAAATCGGCATCGATGGCGCATAGCGCCTCGAGCTTCTGGTGGTATTCAGGGAATTCGTGATCGATGTCGTGGTGCTCGGAAAGCATGTCGCCTCTCTTTTGTGTTTCAGGGCGGCGGACCCGGTGGGCCCTGCCCGCGCCATCGGGGTCTGAACCAGGCCCGCCGCACAGGGCGACGGGCAATCAGTAGGCTGGGCTGAGGGATCAACCCTTCTTGCGTTCGTGTACCTCCTTGATGACTGCCTCGGCCACCGGCTTGGGACAAGCCGTGTAATGAGAGAATTCCATGGAAAATTGGCCGCGTCCCGAGGTCATGGTACGCAGATCACCGATATAGCCAAACATCTCGCTGAGCGGGGCGTCCGCCTTGACGCGCACGCCATTGGGCCCCGACTCCTGGGCCCGGATCATGCCGCGCCGGCGATTGAGATCCCCAATGACGTCGCCCACATGATCCTCAGGTGTAAAGACGTCCACCTTCATGATGGGCTCCATGAGTTGGGGACCCGCCTTAGGAACCGACTGACGGTAGCCGGCCTTGGCGGCAATCTCATAGGCAATGGCTGAAGAGTCCACGGCATGGTAGCTGCCGTCGATCAGGCTGACCTTGACGTCGAGCAGGGGAAAGCCCGCCAGCACACCTTCTTTCATGCTGTCCCGGAAGCCCTTGTCCACAGCAGGCCAGAACTCGCGGGGCACGGTACCACCTGTGACCACGGACTCGAACTGATAACCACTACCGGCCTCGCCAGGCTCGATCGCGTATTCGATACGGGCAAATTGGCCCGAGCCGCCAGTTTGCTTCTTATGGGTGTAAGAATCCTCTACGCGGCGGGTGATGGTCTCGCGATAGGCGACCTGAGGCTTGCCCACCTCGACCTCGATCCCATGGGTGCGCTTGAGGATATCGACCTTGATATCCAGATGCAGCTCTCCCATGCCCTTGATGATGGTCTCGCCACTCTCGGCATCGGTCTCGACGCGGAAGGAGGGGTCTTCCTGAATCATTTTATTCAGGGCAACGCCCAGCTTCTCAGAGCCGCCTTTATCACGGGGGGCGATGGCAATGGAGATGACCGGGTCGGGGAAGACCATGGGCTCCAGGGTGGCCGGGTGCTTGGGGTCGCAGAGGGTGTGGCCGGTCTGGGTGCCCTTCATGCCGAGGAGGGCGACAATGTCGCCGGCCTGGGCCGAATCGAGTTCCTCGCGGGAATCGGCGTGCATCTCGACGATGCGACCGATACGCTCGGTCTTACCGGTAAAGGTGTTAAGCACCGAGTCGCCTTTTTTGATGCGCCCGGAATAGATGCGGGCGAAGGTCAGGGCACCGAAGCGATCATCCATGATTTTAAAGGCCAGGGCGCGCAGGGGCCGGTCGGGATCGACGATAGCCTTGAGGCCTGTCTCGTTGCCCTCGAGATCCACTTCCGGCTGAGGCTCGACATCCATGGGATTAGGCAGGTAATCGACCACGGCGTCCAGCACCAACTGCATGCCCTTGTTCTTGAAGGCGGAACCGCAATAGGTTGGGAAGAAGTCAAGATTGATGGTGCCCTTGCGGACACAGGCCTTGACCGTATCCAAGCTGGGCTCCTCACCATCCAGGTACTTGCCGAGGGCCTCGTCGTCTTGCTCCAAGGCCGTCTCGATGAGTTTTTCGCGCCACTCCTCGACCTTGGCAACCATATCCTCGGGGACATCTTGCAGGCTGTAGTTCTCCGGCATACCGGTCTCGTCCCAAACCCAGGCCTGGCGCGTGAGCAGATCGACGACCCCGACGAAGCCACCCTCGACGCCAATGGGCAGGACCATGACCAGGGGATTGGCTCCCAGGATATTCTTGACCTGATCGACGACGCGATAGAAATCGGCGCCGATGCGATCGAGTTTATTCACGAAAATGAGGCGGGCGACGCGGGAATCGTTGGCATAGCGCCAGTTGGTCTCGGACTGGGGCTCGACACCGCCAGAGCCGCAGAAGACACCGATACCGCCGTCAAGCACCTTGAGCGAGCGATACACCTCGATAGTGAAATCCACGTGGCCGGGGGTGTCGATGACATTCAGCCGACAGCCCTTCCACTGGCAGGAGGTAGCAGCGGACTGGATGGTGATACCGCGCTCTGCCTCCTGCTCCATGAAGTCCATGGTGGACTCGCCGTCATGCACCTCACCCAGGCGGTGGATCTTGCCCGTCAGCTTGAGAATCCGCTCGGTCGTCGTCGTCTTACCCGCATCCACGTGGGCAAAAATACCGATGTTTCGGTAATGTGAAAGGTCTGTCATTGCTGCTTCCTGAGTTCTACCAAGCCGGACCTGGTGGGATAAAGGACGAAACCGCGCCAAAAATCGGGGGACGGCCGAAGTGGGGCCGCCCGGCCCCGCCTCCGTGAAACCCTCAATTATAGACAAGTATTGTTGCTGCTTACAAGAATTCCTGGGGGAATCACTTGGAAACCGCGGTCGCGAACGAAGGGGGACTGGCGGACAGGCCGGGCCTGGCATCAAGGCTACCGAGAGGGATGACTCCATCAACCCCCGTCCGCTTGCGCCTCCCCACCGCCCGTCAGGGGGACGAAGGCAACGCCCAGCACCTTCGTCAGGGACAGGGCGCCATCCGGGTCCTTGTCCAGCAACAGGAGTTCCTGGTGGGCATAGGGTTGCCCAACCGGGATGATCAGGCGGGCGCCGGGGCGGATCTGACCGACCAGAGCGGGTGGAATCGCCCGCGCGGCGGCGGTCACCAGTATGCCATCGAAGGGGGCCTGCTCGGGCCAGCCCCGGTGGCCATCGCCCTGGCGGACACTGACATTATCGTAACCAAGCCTCGCCAGCCGCTCGGCGGCGGCCTTGGCCAGGTGCGGGATGATCTCCAGGGAATAGACCTGCCGCACCAGCCGCGACAACACCGCCGCCTGATAGCCAGAGCCCGTACCAATTTCCAGTACCTGGTCACCCGGACCACAGGCCAGCAGATCCGTCATCAGGGCGACGATATAGGGTTGGGATATCGTCTGGCCCCAACCGATAGGCAAGGGGCCATTAGCATAGGCCTGGTCACGTTCGCCTTCGGGAACGAACAGGTGGCGTGGCACCTCGGCCATGGCAGCCATGACGCGCGGGTCAAAGGCATCCCGACCGATCAGGGTACGGGTGTAATGGACCTCGGTCTCGATATCTCTCAGCATTCGGGCCGTGTCGGGCTGCATGGGTGTTGCCCCTTTCGCCAATAGTAGCCTGATCCAGAACTCTTCGGGGTGGAAAAGCCCCCCGGCCACCTACCTTATGATCGTTTTAAGTCTAGGGCAGACCGAGCCTGACGCAAGCTCAGACACCAAGACCAAAGGAGACTGGCGGCATTCGTTCCGATCAACCCTGATTCTCCAACCCAAACTCGGTATCAGCGCCCTGCCAATTCGCCGGGGGAGGGAATTTTTTCATCAGGCTATCAGGCACCTCGCCACGCCCAGCCTGGTAGAGGGCACCCGACTCCAGCATGATGAGCACCATGAGGACAATGAGCACGGGGGCGATGGCGACCCGCTGCAGGGCCACAAACATCAGTTCCTGCATCCCGTGGGTCTTCTGGGTCGTGGATAGCAGCCACCCCATGCCAATCAGGCCAGCCCCAACGGCATAGGCAATGAGCAGGATCTGGAAACGAATCTTGGCTAACCGCCAGTGGGCGGCCGCGAACCAGGGCCCCTGGGCGGCCAGCTTACCCGCCTTCGCAAAGGTGAAGGCCCCTATACCCAGGGAGACACCCAAGGGTATCAGGACACCGACCAGCTTATAGTCGGCCAGGGGTGACCCCTTGCGCAGAAAACTACCCGCCAGGAGGGCAACCAACATCATCAAGTTGACCAGAAGCAGATTGAGCATGGCCAGCTCGTGGGCTGACTTGGCCTGGCTGTGACTGGCGCTATCGACAGGGAAGAACATAGCACTGGATCCGGTAGAGTGGGAGATATCGGTTTTCTAGCGGAAACCACGCCAGTTGTCATTGCGCATCGGCAAAGGACTGGACCCGCCCCAGACGAATCGAGTAATGGGGCGGCAAAGAGGCCAGCGGCACCACTTCACAAAACAGGGCCCCAGTTCAAACGCGGGTGGGCCCGACGGGGCTAACTGCAGGCACATCCGGGCTTGGCCCTTGGAGGGCGAATCGGTAGGATGAGGCCCCATATTGCCAAACCTACTCCTTAATCCAGCTTCCGGAGACAGTGCCTATGACAGACCCCATCCTCATCGGCAAGAGCCTGGGTCCGGTCTTCCTGTTACCCGCCATGGCCAATCGGCACGGCCTGGTCGCCGGGGCCACGGGAACCGGCAAAACCGTGACCCTGCATCGACTGGCGGAGTCCTTCAGCCGCATCGGTGTACCCGTCTTCATGGCGGACGTCAAGGGCGACCTGGCGGGCATCAGCCAGTCCGGCGGCGACAACGCCAAGGTCCAGGCACGGGTGACGGAACTCGGACTCGGGGCGGCGGACTTCTCGACCGAGGCCTGCCCGGTGACCCTCTGGGACATCCTCGGCGACCAGGGGCATCCGGTGCGCATCACCCTCTCAGATATGGGGCCCCTGCTGTTAGCGCGCCTCCTGGGCCTCAACGAGACCCAGGAGGGGGTGCTCAACCTCCTGTTCCGGTTAGCGGACGACAAAGGCTGGCTCCTGCTCGACGTCAAGGATCTTCGCGCCCTCCTCGCCTTCCTGGCCGATGACCCTGGGGCTGTCGGCGGCGAGTACGGCCACGTCTCCAAGGCCAGCGTCGGGGCCATCCAACGCAAACTACTGACCCTGGATGAGCAGGGGGCCGGCCAACTCTTTGGCGAGCCGGCCCTGGATATCGCCGATCTGATGCAGACCGATGAGCACGGCCGAGGCTACATCAATCTGCTGGCGGCGGACAAACTCATTCAGACTCCGGACCTCTACTCCACCTTCCTGCTCTGGCTGCTGTCCGAGCTTTTCGAGCAATTGCCCGAGGTGGGTGATGTGGACAAGCCACGCCTGGTGTTCTTCTTCGATGAGGCCCACCTGCTCTTTGATAGCGCCCCCAAGGTACTGCTGGACAAGATCGAGCAGGTAGTACGCCTGATCCGCTCCAAGGCCGTGGGCGTCTATTTCGTGACCCAGAGCCCGGCAGACGTACCGGACGATGTCCTCGGCCAGTTGGGCAACCGGGTCCAGCACGCCCTGCGCGCCTTCACGCCCCGCGACCAGAAGGCGGTGCGGGTGGCCGCCCAGACCTTCCGGCCCAATCCGGCCTTCGATACCGAGGGCATCATCACCAACCTGGGGGTCGGCGAGGCCCTGGTCTCGACCCTGGACGAGACCGGCACTCCGACCATCGTCGAGCGTGTCAGGGTGGCGCCCCCCGGCAGCCGCGTCGGTCCCATCACTCCCCAGGAGCGCCGCGCCCTGATGGCGGATTCCTTGGTCAAGGGGGTCTACGACGAGGCCGTGGACCGGGAATCCGCCTACGAGATCCTGCAGAGGAATGCCCAGGAGGCCGCCCGACCAGACCGGACCGCTCCAGAACCCACCCGGCGAACCAGCTCCAGCCGGCCATCCGCCCTGGAGGCTATCGCCACCAGCACCTTGCGCTCCTTCGGCAGCCAATTGGGGCGCTCCCTGGTGCGGGGTCTGCTGGGCTCGCTCCTCGGCGGAAGGCGATGAGCCAGGACCCGGAAGAGGCGCCCAGAACCTCCGACCCCGCTCGGCAACCGCTCCGCAAGCCTGAGTCAACAGCGGCTGAGCCAGGCACCGAGGCCGAGCCAAGCCGAGGCCCAGAGGAGCCCCGCATCGACCTCCGGATCGGCGACACCCACCTGACCCTCCTGGGCACCGCCCATGTCTCCCGCGCCAGCGCTGATAAGGTGCGTGACCTCCTGGAACAGGAAGACTACGACGCCGTAGCGGTGGAACTCTGCCCCAGCCGCTATCAGGCCCTCCTGGACCCGGACGCCCTGGCGCGCATGGACCTGTTCGCCGTGATCCGTCAGGGGCGCGTCGCCATGGTGGTCGCCAGTCTGGCCCTTGCCGCTTACCAGCAGCGCTTGGCGGATCAGTTCGGCATCGAGCCTGGCGCCGAGCAACGCATGGCCATTGCCCAGGCCCGGGAACGCCATCTGCCCGTCCTGCTGGTGGATCGCGAGATTGGCGTGACCCTGAAGCGCGTCGCCGCCAACCTCGGCTGGTGGAAACGGCTCGAACTCTTCTCAGGCCTCATCCTCACCTTGGTGTCACACGACGAGGTCCCCGAGGCGGAGATCGAGCGCCTGAAAGAGGGTGATGTGCTGGAAACCACCTTCGCCGAGTTCGCCCGCAACCGCCAAGACCTCTTCCTCACCCTGATCGACGAACGGGATCGCTACATGGCCGCCCGCCTGCGGGAGGAGATCGAGCGAGGTGACCATGGCCGGGTGCTGGCAGTGTTGGGGGCCGGCCACCTCAAGGGTGTCGCCTGGTATCTGGAGACGCTGGAGTTCAGCACCGAACCACGCCCGGACCTCCGTCCGGTGATCGAGGAACTGGAACTTGTTCCCGGGCCCAGCCCCTGGCCCAAGCTTATATCCTGGTTCATTCTGGCGATCATACTTGCTGGTTTCGCCTTCGGTTTTGCCCAGAGCCCCCAGGAGGGCTGGTCGATAGTCTGGGACTGGATCCTCATCACTGGCAGTCTCTCCGCCCTGGGTACCCTCATCGCTGGCGGGCACCCACTGACGGTATTGACCGCCTTCGTCGCAGCGCCCCTGACAACCCTCAACCCCGCCATCGGCGCCGGCATGGTGACGGGACCAGTGGAACTTTATCTACGCAAACCCAACCTCGGCGACTTCGGCCGCCTGCGCCAGGACGCGGCCCGGTTCCGGGGTTGGTGGCGCAACGGGGTGCTGCGCGTCCTGCAGGTCTTTCTCCTGAGCAACCTGGGCGCCGCCCTCGGCACCTATGTGGCAGGCTTCCGCATCTACGACCGTTTATTCTCCTGACCCTCCCGGTTCCCAAGACCTCAGGGGTGATTGAGCTTTCGCAATAACAGGGCTGGGGTGGCCCGAGAAAGACAGGGTCTGACAGGACCCAGTCGCCACACCACGGGAAATCCGGCCAGGTCCAATCCCACCAAAAAAGGGTAAACTGCGCCCTTTGCCTTACCGCCCCCTCAGGATCCAGCCCCCGTGAGCGATTACAAGAACACCCTCAACCTCCCCAACACCGGATTTCCCATGAAGGCGAACCTCTCTCAGCGGGAACCGGAGTTGCTCGCGCACTGGGAGGCCATGGACCTCTACGGACGGATTCGCGCCGCCCGCGCCGGGGCCAAGCAGTTCATCCTCCACGACGGCCCGCCCTACGCCAACGGCGACATCCACATCGGCCACGCCGTCAACAAGGTCTTGAAGGATATCATCGTCAAGTCCCGCACCCTGGATGGCCTGGACGCCCCCTATGTGCCGGGCTGGGACTGCCATGGCCTGCCTATCGAGCTCCAAGTGGAAAAGAAGGAGGGCAAGCCCGGCGCCAAGATCAGCGCCGCCCAGTTCCGCCAGGCCTGTCGCGCCTATGCCGCGCGCCAGGTGGATGGCCAGCGCCGCGACTTCAAGCGCCTAGGGGTCTTGGGCGATTGGGAAAGGCCCTACCTGACCATGGACTTCGCCTTCGAGGCCAACATCATCCGCGCCTTGGGGGTGATCCTGGCCAACGGCCATGTCCAGAAGGGCTACAAGCCGGTGCACTGGTGTATCGACTGCGGTTCCGCCCTGGCGGAGGCTGAGGTGGAATACGCCGATAAGGAGTCCATCTCCATCGACATCCGCTTCCCGGTCCTGGATGAGGAGGCCCTTTTCACCCGCTGTCACTCGGTCCCCAACGGGCGAGGGGACGGCCCCCTGTCCGTGGTCATCTGGACCACCACTCCCTGGACCCTGCCGGCCAACCAGGCGGTGGCCTTCAACCCTGAGCTGGAATACGTCCTCGTTCAGACCGAGGGCGGCCATGGCCGCGAGCGCCTGATCCTGGCCGAGGGTCTGATGCGCGACAACCTGGACCGCTGGGGCATCGACCACTACCGGGTCATCGCCTATGGCCGGGGCGATGCCTTCGAGGGGCTGCAACTCCAGCATCCCTTTTATGACCGCGAGGTGCCCATCATCCTCGGGGAGCATGTCACCCTGGAGGCAGGCACCGGCGCCGTTCACACCGCCCCCGGTCACGGTCTGGAGGACTATCTCGTCGGCAACCGCTACGGCCTGCGCGTGGACAACCCCGTAGGCGGCGACGGCCGCTTCCTGCCCGACACCCCCCTCTTCGCCGGCGAGCATGTCTTCAGCGCCAACGAGAAGGTCGTGGACACCCTCAAGGCCCGGGGCGCCCTAGTCCAGGCCGCGCGCTTCACCCACAGCTATCCCCATTGCTGGCGCCATAAGACCCCCATCATCTTCCGCGCTACCCCCCAGTGGTTCATCGGGATGGAGAAGAAGGGCTTGCGGGAGGCCGCCCTGCGTGAGATCGAAGGCGTCGCCTGGACGCCGGACTGGGGCCAGTCGCGCATCGAGGCCATGATGCAAAACCGCCCGGACTGGTGCATTTCCCGCCAGCGTACCTGGGGAGTGCCCATCCCCCTGCTGGTGGACAAGGAGACTGGCGCCTTGCACCCTCGCACCCCAGAGTTGATCGAGGATGTAGCGATGCGGGTCGAGGGCAAAGGCGTCGAGGCCTGGTTCGAGCTGGATGCCGCGGATTTGGTCGGCTCAGCTGATGCGGCTATCTATGAGAAGGTCCACGACACCCTGGACGTCTGGTTCGATTCCGGCGTCACCCACGCCTGTTGCCTGGAGCAGCGCGAAGGCCTGCGTTCCCCGGCGGACCTCTATCTGGAGGGCTCAGACCAGCACCGTGGCTGGTTCCAGTCGTCCCTCCTGACCTCGGTGGCCATGTACGACCGCGCGCCCTATCTCGGCGTCCTCACCCACGGCTTCACTGTCGATGCCAAGGGCGAAAAGATGTCCAAGTCCAAGGGCAACGTAGTGCGGCCCCAAGACGTCATAAAGACCCTGGGCGCCGACATCATCCGCCTCTGGGTGGCGGCCACCGACTACCGCGGCGAGATGAGCGTTTCGGACGAGATCCTCAAGCGCACCGCCGACGCCTACCGGCGCATACGCAACACCGCCCGCTTCCTGCTTGCCAACCTCAATGGCTTCGACCCGGCGGTCAACCGGGTCGCGGCGGCGGACATGTTGGAACTGGACCGCTGGGTCGTGGATCGCGCCCACCAACTCCAGGAGGAGATCATTGCCGCCTACCGGGACTACCAGTTCCACCTCATCTACCAGAAGATTCACAATTTCTGCGTGGTGGACCTGGGTGGCTTCTACCTGGACGTCATCAAGGATCGCCAGTACACCACCTTGACCGACGGCCGGCCCCGACGCTCCTGCCAGACCGCCATGTATCACATCGCCGAGGCCATGACGCGCTGGCTAGCGCCCATCCTCAGCTTTACCGCCGACGAGATCTGGCGCTATCTGCCGGGAGAACGTGAGGGGTCGGTGTTTCTGGCCGAGTGGTACGCGGGGCTCTTTGCCCTGGACGCCGGCGATGACTTTGATCGTGCCTTTTGGCAGCAGGTGCTGGCGGTGCGGCTTGCGGTCTCCAAACCCCTGGAGGCGGCGCGTCAGGCGAGCATCATTGGCTCCTCCCTGGACGCCGAGATCGACCTCTACGCCACCCCCGAGCTGGTCGCAACCCTTGACCGCCTGGGCGATGAATTACGCTTTGCCCTCATCACCTCCGCCGCCCGGGTCCTGCCGCTGGAAAACCGGCCCGAGGCGGCCCAGGACACGGAGTTGGAGGGTCTCGCCATTCAGGTGCGCAAATCACCCCATGCCAAATGCGTGCGCTGTTGGCATCTGCGTGCGGATGTGGGCCAGGATCCCGCCCACCCGGAACTCTGCGGCCGCTGCGTAACGAATGTCAGCGGGACGGGGGAGGAACGGCACTATGCTTAACGGGTTGCCACCTTAGGGAGCCTGGCCAGATGAAGCTCATTGCCAACCCCGCCATGGCCCGCTGGCTCTGGCTATCCCTGCTGGTGGTGGTCCTGGACCAAGGCTCCAAGTGGCTGGCCGAGGCCCTGCTGGTGCCTTTTCGCCCCATTGCCATCGCGCCCCTGCTCAACCTCACCCTCATGTATAACGAGGGCGCCGCCTTCAGCTTCCTCTCCAATGCCGGCGGTTGGCAGCGCTGGTTCTTCGCCACCTTCGCCTCGGTAATGACCATCGCCTTGGTTATCTGGCTGGTGCGCCTGGCCAAGAGCGAGCGGGTCACCGCAACCGCCTTGGCCCTGGTCATTGGCGGCGCCATCGGCAACCTGATCGACCGCATCCTCACCGGCCGCGTCGTCGATTTCATCGACTTTTACGTCGGCTCCTGGCATTGGCCGGCCTTCAACATCGCCGACAGTGCCATCACCCTCGGCATTGTCCTGCTGCTCCTCAACAGTTTCCGCGAGGAGTTGCGCAATAAACCCAAGGCTGAATGAAACGATTACAAGACTCAACCTGACCCATCAGTCCTGGCCACCCCTGATACTAGTTAAGGACCTTGGCATCCTGCATTAGGGGCCAAAGCCACATCCCCAGGGACATGAGCAGGGGTGTGACGAGGGTGAGGGCAACGTTGATACCCATGGGCCCCAGCAGAGCGGGAACCAGGCCGCCACCCTGACCAAGAATGCGGCGGACGGAGAGATAGACCACCAACGCGGCAGGTATGCCGAGCAGGCCGAGCAGGGCCCCGGGTGGCAAGAGACCGGCGGCAACGCCCAGACCCAGGCTGACGAAGGCCAGCAGGGCGAGGAGGCCATAAACCTGAAGGGCGCCGGCGAGGCCTAGGGCAATGGGCAAGGTGTCGCGGCCCACGGAGCGGTCCGGCTCCAGATCAGGGAACTGGTTGAGTAGTAACAGGTTATTGACGAGAAAGAAAGGAATCAGAGAGGCGACAGCAGCGCCGGCGGACCAGGCACCCGTGATAGCGTAATAGGTTCCCAGGACCATGAGAGGACCGAAACCTAGTCCTGGGGCTATGAGGCATAGCCAGTGGCTATGGTTGATGTGGCTGGTATAAAAATAGATCAGCCCTAAGCCCAGGACGCCAATCGGCAGCAGGCCCCAGCCCATCCGCACCAAGAGAAACAAGCCGCACAGGACCGTGAAGGCCAGACTGGCCAATCCCAGGGCCTGGACCTGATAGGCCAGGTGAGGATGGGCGACCACGTTACCGGTACCACCGCTGAAAGGAGTGCGCGAGGTACGCAGGTCCAGACCGGAGCAGAAGTCCTCGTATTCATTGAGGGCATTAACACTGACATGGGCAAAGGCGGCGCCAATCAGGGCAATGAAGGCTGACAGCCCGTCCAAGGGTGTATTGCCCTGGGCCGCCACCACCACACCGAGCAGGACGCAAACCGGCGCCAGGAGCAGGAAATTAGGTCGGGCTGACCTCAAAGCGGCAAAGGCGGATGGCTTAATCATGGCACGAACCTCCCCTACTACCACCAAAAGACCGAAAAACAGGAGTTGGGAGGGCCTCCGAATCCGCCCATTGGGCGGATTCGGAAGGGGATATCAGTCGATATTGCCCTTCTGATGCTGGTCGTAGAGGTAACCACCCAGGGCACCGACACCCGCGCCAATCAGGGCGCCCGCGCCGGCTTGGGCGCTCAAGGAACCGATGAGGGCGCCACCCGCCGCGCCCATGAGGGCGGCGCTCCCGGCCCGCTCCCCGGTCGTGGTGCCACAGCCGGTAAGGGTCAGGGCCCCAAGGGCAAGGATGGAAACAGTGACAATCTTTTTCATAAAGCTCTCCGGAGTCGAGCGATTTATCGGTGCAATCGCCCCAGGAATGTGAATAGCTAACGCCTTACTTCTTGCAGGGGTACTTGTCCGCCAAGGCGCGCACCAAGCTCACAACCGGCTGCTCCGCCATTAGCTTTTTGTCACCAGCCTTCTGCTTGGACCAGGCCAGAAAGGCGGTACGCCCTTCCTCGATCGTGGCCGTCTTGGGGGGACAGATCAGGGGCTTGAGCTGCTTACGGTTGGTCACTTCATCGTGGTATTGGACCGTGGCCTCGATGAAGGCCTTGCAGGCGAGGGTCGCCGTGAGGTACTCAGGGGCCGTCTCCGGGACCGAGCAGACCTGAACCAGATTCTCGGTGGAATCGAAGCGGAAATCCGCATCCTGGACCGCTAGGGCGGAAGAGGACATGAGCCCCGTCAGGGCGGCGACGGCGAAGGAACTGCCCAGGAGCCTGGTTTTAGCACTCATAATGAATTCTCACGTGGGGTGGGTGGAGCCGGCGAGCCCATCCGCTCACCGGGTATGGAAGTGGGGATAATGAGGCGGGGATTATCAGCCCCATACCCATCCGGCGTCTAGCCTGCCAGTATGCAGGCTTACCCGGATTCCTGGCATTAGAAGCAACTCGGCAAACCTGCCGCCAGATCAGGGTAGCGCAGGTTCAGACCCAATTCCTCCCGGAGCCGGCGGTTACTTAGTCGCCGGGATTCGGCCAGATAGGACATCATGCCAGCGGAAAGCACCGCCGCAGCCTCGCTCAGGGGTAACAGGGGCGGTCGCGGCAACCCGGCGGCGTCAGCAACGCGCAGGAAAAAGTCGGTCATGGTAGAGGGATGACCATCGCACAGGTTGTAAACGCGATCCGGCTCGCCGCGCGCCATGGCGGCGACACAGGCCGACACCAGGTCGTCGGCGTGAATGCGATTCGACCAGGGTGAATCCTCCTCGCGCGCCAGGGGCAGGCCCTGACGGATGCGCTCCAGGGGCAAGCGGCCTGGCCCATAAATGCCCGCCACCCGCAGAATCACCAAATCGGCGCCCGCTTCCCGGCTCCAGGCCCGCAGGGTCTCCTCCGCATCCCAACGCCGCACCGAGCGATCGGCCACGGGCGCCGCTGGCCGGGTCTCGTCTACCCAGTCCCCGCCACAATCGCCATAGACGCCGGTGGTACTCATATAGACGAGGCGGCGGGGATGGCCGTTGTGACGGAAGGATGCCACCAGATGGCGGGTAAGCCGATCCTCGACCCCGACGGGCGGCGGCGGGGCCAGGTTAAAGAGCTCCTCACCTGCCCAGTCCAGGTCATCCAGCGCATCGGTAGCGAGATCCCGGGCCAGCGCCCGGAGGCCCAAACCGGCCCAGGCCAAGCGGCTGGGCTCACTCCGTGTCACGGCGGTGACGGGGTAGCCCAGTTCCAGATAGGTTCGCGCCAACCTCTGGCCGATATAGCCGCAGCCCAGTATCCACATGGCATTATTACTCTTCTCGCCCGTCCGGTCGCCCCGGATTCTGACCAGGAGTTTATTGCAATTCCGGCCCACTGGGCGCATCTTTTTCATCCAATCGGGCACCGGTCATACCACCGCCCCGTCATCAGCCCCCACTCTGACGAGGCCCAGCGCGCTATGACCTTCGACATCCAGACGCAACCCGCCGGCCACCATTTCCAGGCCAAGGCTAGCGAGACCCTGCTGGAGGCAGCCCTGCGCCAGGGTATTGTCCTGCCCTACGGTTGCCGCGGCGGCCAATGCGGATCCTGCCTGGCAACCCTGATTTCAGGACGGGTGACCTACCCGAGCGGCAACATCCAGGCCCTGGAAGGCCGCGAGCCCAGCGCCTGTCTGGTCTGTCAGGCCGTGCCCGAGAGCGATCTGGTCCTGGGTGTTACGGAGATTCAGGGTGCCGCTGAGATCGAGATCCGCACCCTGCCCTGCCGGGTGGTGGACAAGGAGGCCCTAAACCACGACGTGGTGCGCCTGCACCTCAAGCTGCCGGAAAACCAGCGCCTACCCTTCCTCGCTGGCCAGTACCTGGACTTCTTGCTGGAGGGCGGCAAGCGGCGCGCCTTTTCCATCGCCAATGCCCCGCATGACGATGCCCTCATCGAATTACACGTGCGCCACGTCCCCGGTGGCCAATTCACCAGTTTCATCTTCGACGCCCTGGCAGAGAAGGCCATACTGCGTATCCAGGCCCCCCTGGGCACCTTCACCCTGCGCGAAGACTCGGATCGCCCCATCATTCTGGTAGCGGGTGGCACAGGCTTCGCCCCTATCAAGGGCATCATCGAGCATGCCTTCCATATCGGCATCACCAGGCCCATTCATCTCTATTGGGGTGCGCGCAGTCAGAAGGATCTCTACCTGGCGGACCTGCCCAGCCAATGGGCCCGAGATCACGCCCCTTTCAGCTACACACCGGTTCTTTCGGAACCGGACCCGGACTGGACGGGCCGCACGGGTTTCGTCCACGCGGCCGTATTGGCCGACCACCCGGATATGAGCGGCTACGATGTCTATTTGGCAGGCCCGCCCATCATGGTCGAGAGTGGGAGCAATGCCTTCGCCGCCAGCGGACTCAGCCGGGAGCACATGTTTTCCGACGCCTTCGAATATGCCAAGCCCACCTGAGGACCCGAGTTCCGAGGGCCCCGCAGCAAGTACCCAGGCCATCCTTACCCGGCCCGACGCGAAATCTCTCGCGTCAAGCGTATAATCGTTATCCTTAACAAGGCGCTCCGGGCGCGCGACCCTTCATTACCCCCATCCCAACTGGAATACCCGTGGCCACGACCCTTACCTTCGAACATCCTCTGAACGAACGCACCCGCACCCAAATGCGGCTCGAACATCTGTTCGAAAAGCTGGCCTTTTTCCAGCCCCAGGACAACCCCTGGGCCTCGCGGGCCATGGTCGAGACCCTGTTGGATATTGCCACTATCAGTTCCCGGGCTGATATCAAAACCGAACTCATCAAGGAGCTTGACCGTCAGGCCGCCACCCTGGATCGCGTCCGGGACAAACCGGGGGTTAGCCGCAAGGCCCTGGATACTTCCCTTGGCGAAATCAACGCCGCCACCGAAGGCTTGCGCAACCTGGAGCGCCCCATCGGCCAGCGTATTCGTGAGAACGAATTTCTCAAGGGCGTCGCCCAGCGCGGCAGCCTCCCCGGCGGCACCTGCGGCTTCGACCTGCCCCAGTACTATCACTGGCTGGCCCGGCCTGTGCGCGAGCGTGACCGTCAGATCCACCTTTGGACCGAGGACCTGGCGCCGGTCATAGTCGCCATCCGCCTCCTGCTCGACTTCATTCGCCGCAGCGGTACCCCGCGCCGGGTCCTAGCCCACGAAGGACTTTATCAAGAGTCCCTGGAATCGCCCGCACCGGCCCAGTTGATCCGCATCTCCGTGGAGACCGACCCTTCCCTCTACCCCGAGATCAGCGGACACAAGAACCGCTTCGCTATCCGTTTCCTGCGTGGTGGCATCGAGGCCGCCCCGGAACCGATCCGCGACAACCTGGAATTCAGCCTCACCTGCTGCGTTCTCTGAGGCCCAAGCGCGGGAGGAGTCATGACTGGCACCCGGGTATCCTGTCCCCATTGCGGCGCATCCGTCCCCTGGACTGCCGCCTCCCCTTGGCGGCCCTTCTGCAGTGAGCGCTGCCGCCTCATTGATCTGGGCGAATGGTTCGACGAGGGTCACCGCATAACCCCCTCGGCGGGAACGGACCCGGACCACTTGCATAATGGCTTCCCGGAGCCTTGGGCAGAGGATGCAGACGAAGCTCACTTCCCGCGCTCCTCACACTGATCCAAGCCCCCATGTCACCGCGACCCCTTGGGCACCCCGGTCAATAGCCAAATCCAGATCCCCCGGACTCAGACCGCCCAGGCTATAGACCGGTAGCTTGGCGAACTCCACCAAGGCCGAGAACCGCTCCCAGCCGAGGTGAGGCGCCCCGGGGTGACGGGGCTTCGACATGACGGGCGAGAGCAGGGCATAGTCCAGCCCCAAGTCCCCCGCCCGCGCTAGATCCGCCGCCCCCTGACAGGAAGCCCCCACCAGACCCCAATCGCGGGGACGCTTCGTCAGTCTGGCCAGTTGCTGACTGGTCAGATGCAGGCCATCGCCGGCCAGCCCCTGCGCCCGCGCCGGATCACGCTTCAGCAGCAACCGCGCCCCCTGGCTCCGGCAGAGCTCCCAGGCAGCGCTCGCCAGATCGGCGTAGTCCGCGTCCGCCAGGCCAGAGGCACGCAACTGCACCAGCCGCATCCCACCCACCAGCAGCCGCTCCAGCCCCGCCAGGAACACCGTCGGCTCCACCGGATCCTCACCGGTAATGAAGTAGAGGGGGGGCAGCCGCAGGGCAGAGATGATGGGCCCATCGGCTGCGGGAAAGCACCCGGGGTCCAGGCCCTCGGGGTGCCGCCAGGCCAGGGGCTGGCCTTCCCGACCCACCGGCTCGCCCGCAAAGGCCGTCACCCGATGCACATCCAACAAGACCCGCCGGTCGCCATAATCGTGATGGACACGGATCAGGGGCCGCGCGGCCAGGACCCGAATCCCCAACTCCTCCTCCAGCTCCCGCACCAACCCCCGCAGCGGCGTCTCCCCCGGCTCCAGCTTGCCACCCGGAAACTCCCAGAGACCGCCCTGATGCACCCCCAGGGGCCGCCGGGCGATCAGCACCCGCCCTTGGGCATCCTGGAGAGCACCGGCAACGACATGAATTGGAGTCATGGTGGCATGGCGGCAGGGCCTCTTGCGCGCTTTGGCATCTTGTGTCTGGAATGATGATGGCCTTGCAGTCACCCGCCGCACAGGGTGAAAATCCGATCCTTCCATTATCTAATTCTACGGGACATCCGGATGATCGCCCATCACGCCTTGGTCCTCAATCTCCACCAGCCGGCTGGCAACCTTCAGGCCATGCTAGACGAGGGCAACTGGGAGGCGCGGGAAATTCTTTACGCCCTGGACCGCATTCCGCGCAGCCTCTGGGGTTATGAGGACCTGGCGCGGGTCCATTTGTCCCTCTCCGGCACCCTGCTGGAGACCCTGTCGGACCCGGCCTTCCAGGAGCGGGTCTATGGCACCGTGGATTGCGGCGCCCTGCTCTGGCAGTTCCAGAACCAGGACCTCTTCGAAATCCTGGGCACCGGTTACTACCACCCGGTGTTGCCCCTGACCCCGGAGTCCGACCGGCCCCTGCACCTGAAGCGCTGGCTGGACATAGCCCGGCATCTTTTTTGGCGGCCCGCCTTCCAGGGCTTTTGGCCGCCCGAGATGGGCTTTTCGATGGAACTCATCCCCTTGCTACGGGCCCATGGCTATCGATATGTCCTGGTGGATAGCGAGCACGTCAAGCCGATCACCCCGATGCAATGGCATGAGCTGCGTTACCGGCCCCATATCGCCCGCTACCAGGGTGCCGAGATTCTGGTCATCGTCCGCGACCGCGACCTGTCCAACGCCCAGGAGTCCGGCATGGAACTGGATTGGTTCCTCAAGGAGGTAGAGGAGCGCACCCGGTGGTGCGACTTCCCGCCCCTGGTGACCACCTGCACCGATGGCGAGAACGGCGGCTGGTTCCGCAACACCACCCCCGGGGCCAACTTCTGGAGCGCCTTCTATCTCCCGCTCCTCGAACGCGCGCGCGCCGGCCGCTCCCCCGTGGCACCTACCTTTATCTCCAATTACCTGAACGCCTATGGCTCCATGGGCGAGGTCTCAGTCGAGACCGGGGCCTGGAATACGGGCTGGCAGGACGGCCGCGACTTCATCCAGTGGACCGGCTCCAGCAGCCAGAAAACCGCCCTAAAGGCCTTGAACCTACAGAATCAGGCCCTGGATCGGGCCCGCGCCAGAATCCAGGATCTGGGGCTGGAGCAAGACGAGAGCTTGGCGCGGGACCTGGAGGAGGCCACCTGGCGCCTGCTGCGCGCCGAGACGAGTTGCAATTTCTACTGGGGCGAGGCCTGGGTGGACCGGTCGGAGGCCGATCTCGTAGTCTCCCGCCAGGCCTTGGAGCGGGTCGAGGGGCGCTTGCCCGAGATGCCCTCCAGCCCGGCTCCCGCCGAGACAGCCTCCCCGCCGGAACCTGAAGTCCTGGCTCAGGTCTCAGTCTCCCCCGAAGCCACCACCACATCCGACCTTACATCCTCATCCTCAACCCCAACGGAAGGTTCCCAACCGTGAATCCGCTTCCCGAATATGTCGAAGGCGTCCTCAATGTCTCTGGCCGCGAGGCCGATGTGTCCCAAACCCTGGCCGCTGGAGCCGCCAAGACCCTGTTTCGTAACCGGGGGGGCATCGACTTCGCCCAGGTCCGCGCCGCCTCAGCCATCGCTCTGCACATGCACCAGCCCCTGATACCGGCTGGGGGCGGCGACCTGCATACCGCTGCCCTCATCGGCAATCTCCAGCACATGATGGAGAATCAGGGCTTCGGTGATAACCACAATGCCCCCGTCTTCGCCTGGTGCTACAAGCGCATGGGCGAGTTCATCCCACAGCTCATCGGTGAAGGCAAGTCGCCGCGGGTCATGCTGGAATACTCCGGCACCCTCTTCCACGGCCTGCGCCAGATGGGCCGCGACGACGTTCTCGATGCCCTCAAGGGCATCACCTGCAATCCGGACTTCAACTGGGCGGTGGAGTGGCTCGGCATGCCCTGGGGCCACGCCGTCGCCCCCTCCACACCGGTGCAGGACTTCCGCCTCCATGTACGCGCCTGGCAGCACCACTTCGCCGCCATTTTCGGCTGGGAGGCCCTGGAGCGCGTGCGCGGCTTCTCCCCCTCCGAGATGGCCCTCCCCAACCACCCGGATCTGGCCTACGAGTTCGTCAAGACCCTGCGGGACTGCGGCTACCAGTGGGTCCTGGTCCAGGAGCACACCGTCGAGCAGCCGCATAACCACCGCCACCCCGAACGCCCCCACCTGCCACATCGCCTCGTCTGCACCAATGCCAAAGGCGAGACCGCCGATATCGTCGCCATCGTCAAGACCCAGGGCTCGGACACCAAACTGGTAGCCCAGATGCAGCCCTGGTACGAGGCCCAGAGCCTCAATCCCCTGGAACTGGCCGGGCGCTCAGTGCCGCCCCTGGTCACCCAGATCGCCGACGGCGAGAACGGCGGCGTCATGATGAACGAGTTTCCCTCCAAGTACCTGGAGGTAGTCCGCGCCGCCAGCGGCTCGCCCGTGCCACTGCTGAACGCCAGTGAGTACCTGGAACACCTCTTCGCCCTGGGCATCCGCACCGCCGACCTGCCAGCGGTCCAGCCGCTCTTCCACGGTAAAATCTGGGAGCGGATGCAACCCGGCGACGGCCCTGAGCGCTTGGCCAGCGTCATCGAGGAGCTCAAGCGCTCCGACCATCGCTTCCACATGGAGGGCGGGAGCTGGACCAGCGACCTGTCCTGGGTGCGGGGCTATGACAACGTCCTCGGCCCCATGGAAGCGGTCAGCGCCCTCTTCAGCGAAAAAGTCCTCAGGCCCGGCATACCCAGCGAACAACAGCGCTATCGCAACGCCCTCTTTCACCTCATGTCTTCCCAGACCAGTTGCTACCGCTACTGGGGCCAGGGCCTCTGGACCGACTATGGCCGGGAGATCTGCCGGCGGGCGGAGGAAATACTGCGTAATGACTTTCGCTGATGGCAAACAGTAGCCAAGCCGGCCCTGGCCAAGGTTGAGGGCGTCCTGAAATCGAAGGGGTGGATCGTGTTTGTGAATCCAGCCGGACCCCACCATGTTGCGACTCGCATGGGATCGCTCATTGCCGCGAAGACTTCCAAAGGAGTGGCAGTGAGAATTCAGACTCTTGACTCGGAGCGGGTCGCGACTGGTCCCCTTCTGAGGCTTTCATGGGATGGTGTGGACTTCGGGGGCGCTTAACGTTTGAGCTAACCGGCCTGCAAAAGCAGAGCGAAGCGGCGCTTTTACACGTCCGTGTTGAGCGATTTGTTGGACGAAGCCGCTACCGCGGCAGATGAGCTGACCCCCGATACTCTCC
>WBZT01000714.1_pt1 | contig 25973 bp, 27 predicted proteins | sample 5204241 | NCBI WGS metagenome assembly WBZT01 (sample SAMN12344358, study PRJNA552823) | activated sludge metagenome | biome: Activated sludge suspended growth; feature: Nitrification reactor; material: Wastewater; isolation source: activated sludge from nitrification reactor of wastewater... | reverse complement strand
CTGGGGCAGGTTGGAGAACACCCGAGGCGGCTGGGCGGGATGGCTGGCCGGGCCGGTCCCGGGGCGGTCGCCCCCGCGCACCGCCAGGATGACGGCGATGCCGAGGGGCAGGGCGATGGCCAGGGTGAGGATGGACAGCATGGTCGGTTCCCGTGACTTGATGGGTGAAAAATATGGCGCCCGCCGCCCGCCCTCCAGCAACCAGGTTGGTTTGCGGAGCGGGTTTGCGGAGCAGGTTAGCGGGACCGCGCGGTTGCCGCGGACGGCGCGCGCCCAGGGGCGGGCCAGGAACTCGAGCGAGAGCTTGAACAACCCTGTAGGTCGCCCTTCAGGGCGACAAGTCGGGCTGAAGCCGGACCTACGCCGGGGTTCCCATGAGTCCGCCCAAGATTGTTCCGCTGCGCTAGAACGCCAGTTCCAGCTGTTCCGGGGCCTCGGCCGCGTCCCGCTCCAGGTCCACCATCTCGCCTGTGGCGAGGTCCAGCGCCGGCAGGCGCAGCGACCGCCCCGGCCGCCAGTCGCGCGGTGCGGCATCCGGGTAGTGATTCAGCACCCGCTGCCGGCGGGCTTGCAGTTCCTCCGGCGCGAGGCGGCAGACCGCGCCCAGGCCGTGGCATTCGGGGCACGCCCACCACCCCACGCCGCCGTGGGTGCCCGCGAGGCCGGTCCCTCCGCAGGCGGCGCAGGTCTGCGTGGTGTCGCGCAGCAGTTCGTCGGCCAGCGGCTGGTGGGGGCCGATGGGCTTCAGCCCGAAGAGCGCCTGGTAGCGGGCCATGGCGACATACATGCCGGTGGGGCTGGCCATAGGTGAATACTCAAGTTCTTGCATCGCTCGACTCCTTTCCCCTTTCCGATCGGCGTGGCCGGGCTCAAGGGGAAGAAGCGCAGGCGACGCTTTAGCAGCACTTGGTGAGTCGCCCTGCAAGTTGTCGGTTAACTCGGCGACGGGGCCGCGGCCCCCAGAAACAAGAAACCCGTCGCAGCTTGACGTGGCCGAAACGGGTTTCTCGTCCGCTTTAGCTGGATTTCTAACGCGCCCGCAAGCTGCTGTTCAAATCGGCGCATTTCCAATATAGGGCCCATCCGGGCCATTGCAAGGCGGCCGCCATCCTTCCCGGCCGCCGCCCTGGGCCCTCGATGTCGAAATCATTTTTCCGGGTGGCGCATCTGGTGAGCCACCGGGACGGTATCGTGATGCGCAGGGACCCACCCGTGGTCCCGGCGCCCCGCGTTCCGCCGGCCGGGGGGCGCGCCTGTCCGCTTTTTCCGTCACGGAATGAGGAGACGCCATGGACGAGAACACGACCCCTGAATGCCTGGAGATGAAGGACATCCTCGAACGGCTGCGCCGCCAGGTGAAACGCCTGCTCGCCCGCTCGGCGGCGGCGCCCGACCTGTCGTTCGCCCTGGCCTACGTGGCCACCGAACTCGGCCTGGTGGTCTCCAACGATCCGGCCCGGGTCCTGGCCGTGGTGCTCAAGGGCGTCAGCCAGGCGTCGATCGACTACGCCGAAGCCATGGACGACAAGGCGGGCGGCGAGGAACTGCCGGAGAAGGCCCCGGACGGGGTGACGATCCATTAGCGCCCTGAACACGCCAGCCAGCTTGGGAGATCCCATGACCCAACCGCAACCGCAACCACAGCCGCAACCCCGATCCGCCGCGGCCCCGCCCCGCGGCCTCTCCAAGTCCCGCCTCACCGCCTGGCTGCAATGCCCCCGGCGGCTGTGGCTGGAAGTGTTCCGCCCCGACCTGCGCCTGGACGATCCGGCGGTCCAGCGCCGCTTCGCCGTCGGCCACCGGGTGGGCGAGATCGCCCGCGACCTGGAGCCCGGCGGCCTCCTCATCGGCGCCGTCGACGACCTCGCCGCCGCCCTGGACACCACCGCCCGGGCCCTGGACCTGACCCCGGGCGTGGCCCTGTTCGAGCCCGCCTTCCAGCACGACGGCCTGCTGGTGCGCGTCGACCTGCTGCTGCCCGAGGATGAATGTGGCCATCGCCACCACCTGGTGGAGGTCAAGTCCACCGCCAGCGTCAAGGACTACCACCTGCCCGACGCCGCCATCCAGGCCTGGGTGGCCGGGCAGGCCGGGCTCGATCTGTCCCGGGTCAGCATCGCCCATCTGGACACGGGCTTCGTCTACCCGGGCAACGGCGACTACCGCGGCCTGTTCCACTGGAGCGACATCACCGGCCGCATCGCTCCCCTGCTGGAGCGGGTGCCCGACTGGGCCGCCCAAGCCCGCGCCGTCCTGGCCGGAGGGCAACCCGACATCGAGCCCGGCGACCAGTGCGACGCGCCGTTCGAATGCCCGTTCCAGCATCACTGTTGCCCGCCTGCCGCCGAGTACCCCGTCACCCTCCTGCCCGATCGACGCGGCAAGGCCCTGGCCCGCGAGCTGGTCGCGGAAGGGTTCGAGGACCTGCGTGACGTCCCCGCCGAGCGCATCGTCGACCCCCTCCAGCAGCGCATCCTCGATGCCACCCGCAGCGGCCAGGCCAGGCTCGACCCCGAGGTGTCCGCGCTGATCGGCGCCGTGGGCTGGCCGCGCTTCTACCTGGACTTCGAGACCATCGCCTTCGCCGTGCCGGTATGGGCCGGCACCCGGCCCTACCAGGCCCTGCCCTTCCAGTGGTCCTGCCACATCGAAAGCGTGCCGGGCCAACTGCGCCATGCGGACTTCCTCGACACCAGCGGCGAGGCGCCCATGCGCCACTTCGCCGAGCAGCTGCTGGCCACCCTGGGCAAGACCGGCGCCATCTTCGTCTACAGCCATTACGAGCGCCGCATCCTTGGGGAACTGGCCCAGGCCTACCCCGACCTGGCCCAGCCCATCCACGCCGTGGCGGACCGCCTGTTCGACCTCCTGCCCCTGACCCAAGCCCACTACTACCACCCGGCCATGAAGGGCTCCTGGTCCCTCAAGGCGGTCCTGCCCACGGTGGCGCCGGACCTGGACTACGCCGCCCTGGGCGAGGTCCGGGATGGCACGGCGGCCCAGCTCGCCTATGTGGAGGCCATCGACCCGCAAACTTCGGAGAACCGTCGCGAAGCCCTGGTCAAGGCCCTGCTCGACTACTGCCGGCTGGATACCCTGGCCCTGGTGCGGCTGGCGTGGTTCCTGGAGGAGGGCGGTCGGAATGGGACCGGGAATTGAGCCACGGCAAGAAGCCAGGTCGAATATGACTTTCGATATATATCCGTGACCCTCTCCGGGGGTGAGAATCCAGCAAAAAGGAAGCGAACCATGACCGAACTCGAAACGCCGCTGCACTTCCTGCCTGTGCGATCCATTCCGGAAGACCATGGGCAGGAAAGCGCGCAGACCAGCGGCCTGCGCCTGGACCTCCTGATCGAGGATCCCGAGACCATCGCCGCCCTGGCCTCCTACCCGGAAGGCCGCGAGCGCAACCGCTTCGCCCGCACCGCCCTGCGCATCGGCATCATCGCCCTGAACCAGGCCCAGGGCCGCATCGACACCGAATCGGTGAAGCACGAGGGTGACCGCCTGGTGCGCGAGATGGAAGGCAAGCTGCTGGACTACCGCAAGCAGACCGAGACCCTGCTGGCCAGCACCCTCAAGGACTACTTCGACCCCCAGAACGGCCGCTTCAACGAGCGGGTGGAGCGCCTGGTCCGCCAGGACGGCGAACTGGAGAAGCTGATGCGCGCCCAGGTCGAACAGGCCGAGCGCAGCCTGGCGGACACCCTCACCCGCCACGTGGGCGAGAACAGCCTGCTCATGCAGCACCTCAGCCCCGACGACTCCAACCGCTTCCTGGGCGCCCTCAAGGCCAGCATCGAAGGCACCCTGGCCGTACAGGCCAACGCCATCCTGCAGGAGTTCTCCCTCGACAACGGCGCCGGCGCCCTGTCCCGCCTGGTCAAGGAACTCAAGGACAAGCACGGCGAAGTGTCCGAGAGCCTGCAGAAGCGCATCGGCGAAGTGGTCGGCGAGTTCTCCCTGGACAACGAGCAGTCCGCCCTCAGCCGCCTGGTGCGCCGCGTGGAGGAAGCCCAGGGCCGCATCAGCGCCGAGTTCACCCTGGACGCCGAGAACTCCGCCCTGGCCCGCATGAAGCGCGAGCTCACGCAGATGATCGAGGCCCAGAACCAGGCCGCCCAGGCCTTCCAGACCCGGGTGGTGAGCGAACTGGAAGCCATGCGCGCGCGCAAGACCGCCGAGGCCGCCTCCACCACCCACGGCCACGACTTCCAGGACGCCTGCGTCGAAGCCCTGCGCGAGATGGCCGGCCGGGCGGGCGACATCGTCGAGGACACCGGCAACACGGTCGGCGTCATCCCGCGCAGCAAGGTGGGCGACGCCGTGGTCACCCTGTCGCCGGACAGCGTCGCCGCCGGCGCGCGCATCGCCGTCGAGACCAAGGAAGACGCCAGCTACACCCTCAAGTCCAGCCTGGACGAGATCGCCGTGGCGCGGCAGAACCGCCAGGCCGGCATCGGCCTCTTCATCCACTCCCGCCGCACCGCGCCGGCAGGCCTGGAACCCCTGGCCCGCTACGGCAACGACATCGTCGTCACCTGGGACGCCGAGGACGAAACCACCGACGCCTGGCTCAAGGCCGGCCTGCTCACCGCCAAGGCCCTGGCCGTGCGCGCCGCCGCCGACAACGCCGAACGCGCCGCCGACTTCCAGGCCATCGACAAGTCCATCACCGAAATCCAGCGCCAGGCCCGCTACCTGGACGACATCCGCACCTGGAGCCAGACCATCCAGAACAACGCCGGCAAGGTCCTGGATCGCGCCGACCGCATGCAGAAGGCGCTGGACGCGGAACTGGAGGCGCTGGGCCTGCAGGTGGCGCAGCTGAAGGCGGAAGCTTGAGCCTGGATGATGGAGACAGTCCGCAACCGCGGCCCCGCCGTCGCGCCGCACAGGCCCGGATGGATCGGAATAAATTGGCGCTGTTGGCGTTATCTCTTGATAACGAAGCTGGAGTGGTTGGTGGGTTGCCTCCCCCTTTGGAAAAGGGGGATCGAGGGGGATTCTTGCCGGCGCTGCGGACATCGAGCGTTGACCCCCCCCTCTCCCCCTTTATCCCCGGAGGGGGCTTTCCAAGCGGGGAACCCTGGGATTCTCGGCTTTCAAGGGTATCCATGGATAACGCGAACAGCGCCAGGAAATCCTCCAGGAAGCCTGCGTCCGCGAACTGCGCGCGCGGATGTTCGGCGAAAACCTGGCGCTGGGCCGGCGAGTTCCGCAAGTCCGACAAGAACCTGGGGCCTTGCCGTGACCGCGCCCGCCGTCGGCCAGGAGAGTTGCCGGTTTCCGTGTGCGATACAGGATCCGGCTGCTCCCGCCAGCTTGACATATGTTTCCCAAAAGGCAACGATGGTTTTCACCAAGGCAACGATCCATATCCCATGTCGCTGAGCACCGTCCTCTTCTCCGAGTACCGCCGCCGGGTGCTGGGGCTGTTGCTGCTGCACCCGGAGCAACGCTATTACCTGCGGGAGATCGCGCGCCGGACGGGCACCGCCCCGGGCACCCTGACCCGCGAGCTGGGCAAGCTGGTGGCGGCCGGGGTGCTGGAGGTGGAAAAGGTGGGCAATCAGGCCCACTACTCCGCCAACCGGGCCTGCCCGATCTTCGCCGAGCTGGCCGGCATCCTGCGCAAGACCAGCGGTCTGGCGGACGTGCTGGCCGAGGGGCTGGCGCCCCTGGCGTCCCGGATCGAGGCGGCGTTCGTGTACGGTTCCATGGCCGGCGACAAGGCCGGCGCCGGCAGCGACATCGACCTGATGGTGATTGGCGAGGCGACGTTCGCCGAGGTGGTGCAACACCTCCACCCCTTGCAGGACGTGCTGGGGCGGGAGATCAACCCCAAGCTCTATTCCCGCGAGGCGTGGCGAAAGCTGGTCGCCGGACAAAGCGCCTTCGTGCGCGACGTCCTGGCCAAGCCCAAGCTGTTCGTCCTGGGCCACGAACAAAGCCTGAGCGCGGAAGGCGCCGAATCATGACCTTGAACAACCTGGTGGGCGTGTCTCTGGACGCCATCGAGCCGGACGCGGCCACCATCCAGCGACTGCTGGAAGCCGCCGAGAGCAGCCTGGCGGACGCGCGGCTGCCCAACCTGAGCACGGAAGGTCGCTTCGACATGGCCTACAAGGCCATCATGCAGGCCGCCAACGCGGCCTTGCAGGCCAATGGATTTCGCACCCTGACCAGCAAGCCGGGACATCACCAGACCATGATCCAGACCCTGCCGCGCACCATCGGACTGGATGCGCCCACCATGTTGCTGCTGGACCAGATGCGCAAGCAGCGCAACGTGATCGATTACGACGGCGATCTGGTGAGCGACGCACTGGCCGACGAGGCGGTCAGGCAGGCCCTGGCCTTGCTGGCGCGGGTGCGGGCCTGGATCCGGGAACACAAGGCACATTTGCTGGGTTGAGTGCACACCCATGAGCCGAATCGACGAAGCGATGATCGACCACGCCGCCAAACCCTGCCCCTTCTGCCAGCGCGATCCCGCGCGGGTGCTGGCAGAAGACGACCTCAGCGTCATCTACCAGGACGGCTTCCCGATTTCGCCCGGCCACACGCTGATCATTCCCAAGCGCCACGTTGCCACCCTTTTCGAGGCCACCGAGGCGGAGCAGCAGGCCCTGCTGAAGGCGCTCAACCGCGCCAAGGCCATGCTGGACGAGACCCACCACCCGGATGGTTACAACATTGGAATCAATCACGGTGTGGCGGGCGGGCAGACCGTGTTTCACCTGCATATCCACCTGATCCCGCGCTACATAGGGGACAGGAAGGATCCGAGGGGTGGGGTGAGGTGGGTGCTACCGGAGAAGGCGAGGTACTGGGCATGACCCGTACCCAGATACTCGATGCCTTTGACCGGATTCGGGTCTGGCAGCAAGGCGACAAGCGAGCGCCGCACAAACCCTTGCTGGTGTTGCTGGCGCTGGGCCGACTTCAGCGTGGAGAGCCGCCGCTGGCGGAATTCAGTCAGATTGACGCGCCCCTGAAGCAACTGATCGATGAATTTGGTCCCTCGGGCGCCGGCAAGAATCGGCACCTGCCATTCTGGCATCTGGCCACGGATGATGCGGGTGGGCTTTGGCAACTTGCCGGGCCGGCCAACATCCTTGAGCGTGCGCGCGGTGCAACTCCCAGTCTCACGGAACTCCGGCAGCATCACATCACGGGCGGCTTCCCGAAGCATGTGCAGGCGGCCCTTGAGCATGATCCCGGTCTTCTTCAGGAAGTTGCACGCCGCATCCTCAACGCCCATTTCCCGGAAACGCTTCATGCCGACATCCTGGCCGCCGTGGGCCTGAGCCTGACCGAAACCGGCTTGGCCAGATCGGCAAGCGTTGAATACCAGCGCCGTCAGCGCGACCCGGGTTTCCGCGAGCGTGTACTGCGTGCCTACGAATACCGCTGTTGTGTCTGTGGCTACGACCTGCGACTGGGGCAACAGACCATCGGTCTGGAAGCCGCCCACATCAAATGGTTCCAGGCGGGAGGGCCGGATATCGAAAGCAACGGCCTGGCGCTGTGCGCGCTGCACCACAAGATTTTCGATCTGGGGGCCTTCACGATCCTGCCCGATAGCTACAAGCTGGTTTTCAGCCAGCACGTGGCAGGAGGAGAGGTCACCAAACACGCCCTGCTGGAGCGGCATGGCAACCCGTTGCTGGAGCCGCAGAGCAAGGATTACCTGCCTGCGCAGCGGTTTCTAGCCTGGCATGGGAAGGAAGTGTTCAAACATCCCGCCCGTGAGTGGTGAAGCCTGAGATGGCCCACATGACCGACATCATTCGGAAACCTTGGGGTCGTGACGAACTTCTTCTGGTCATGAATTTGTATTGCCGCATTCCTTTCGGACGGCAGCACAGCAGAGCATCAGAGGTAGTCGAACTGGCCAATGCGTTGGGCCGCACCCCCGGTAGCGTGGCGATGAAACTCAATAACCTGACCTCTCTCGATCCCGAGGAGCGCGCACGAGGCGTGAAGGGGCTCCCTGGCGCCAGCCAACTCGATAAGCGGGTGTGGGATGAATTCCATGATGACTGGGAAAAGTTTGCGATTGAAAGTGAACAACTCCGTTGTCAAGTTACCCAGTGTTCTCCGCCGGTATTGGCGGCCGAGAGCACCGATGAATCAACAGTTGGCCCCACGGAAGGCCAACGAACGGTCAAGATCAGGCTGGCTCAGGGTTTTTTCAGACGCATGGTGTTGATGGCCTACCAGGGCAAGTGCTGCATCTCCGGCAACCCGATCCCGGAATTGCTTGTTGCCAGCCATATATTGCCCTGGGCCAGCCATCCGGAGCATCGAGTGAATCCGCGCAACGGGCTTTGCCTTTCCCGGCTCCACGACGGCGCGTTTGACCAGGGGTTGATTGCCTTTGACGAAGATTACCGACTGGTCTTGAGCAAGCGGATCAAAGACCATCTGGCACACAAGTCGATTCACGACAACTTTGCCTGCTTCGAAGGCAAACCGTTGAAGCTCCCCGAGAAGTTCTACCCTGATCGCCAGTTGTTGGCGAGGCATCGAGAAACTCTCTTCAGGGACTCGTAGTTCCAGAACGCGCGCACGCACCGAGATGGACATCAGTGCAGTTTCTCCCCACTCCCACAGCACTTCTTGTACTTCTTCCCGCTGCCGCAAGGGCACGGGTCGTTGCGCCCCACCTTGGCCGCCTCGCGCCGGAAGGTTGACGCCGCCTTGCGGCCCGGCAGCCAGTAGTCGCGGATGCCGATGACGCAGGGGCCGATGGCGTCGGCGAAGTCCTGGTGGCGGTCGGCCAGGGCCGGGTTGTCCTTGAGTTCGTTCCAGCCTTCCTCGGTGCCATAGAGCAGCATGGGGGTGAGCAGGCCGCCGGGGTCCTCGGGATCGCCGGTCTTCACCAGCGGCCGCCAGCCCTCGGGGTCGAGTTCGATGGCGTGGATGAAGCCCGTGCACCACTCGTCCAGGATGGGGATGGTCTGGCCCTCGTGTTCCCTCAGGTAGACGAGGGGCTCGTAGGCGTCGATGTCCTCGTGCAGGTCCTGGACGCGGTCGTTGTACATGCGCATGACCAAGCCGAGGATGCGCCGCGTCTGCTCGGCGGAATCCCAGACCATTTCCTCTTCCTCCGTGTCGCCCCATACCGCCGGCAGCCATTGGCTGGGCAGGAGGGTGTTGGGGCCGATGACCAGGGCGGTGAGGAAGCCGTCCAGCATGGCGAGGTCCATGCATTCCTCGGGGGTGGCGTCGGAGGTCAGGAATTGCTCGAGTTCGTCGAGTTCTTCGTCGGAGAGGGGGGCGTCGGGGATCATGATGCGGTTCATCAGGGCATGTTGAGCAGAGTGGCGTCCAGGATTTCCAGGGCACCGCGGGGTGGGATCATGTTTTATCGAATCCAGTCGCGTCTGGGCCGGTTCTTGGGCCCAGGCGGTAACGTTCCCAGAATTGCCTGGGAGAGAGAATTGGCATGCCGTCCAGTTCGCCCATTTCAAGCAGGGCCTTGTCGCCGGTGACGAAGCACCCGGCCTGGCCGGCCAAAGCTGCCGCCAGGATCGGGACATCGTCCGGGTCGGGGATCGCAACGGCAATATCCACCGTTTCCACGAGACATTGCGCCGCGCCCAGGATCAGTTCCGTGTGGCCGCGGACCAGGACATCCGGCAGGCGAAATTTGCTGGCCAGGATGCGTTCCAGTTCCGTCAGCACGGCCTGGCTGGTGAGCAGGTCATGCTCGGCCAGCACCGCCTCGAACAATTCAGCGCATAAACCCCGTGTGGCCAGCGCGCTGGCCAGGACATCGGTGTCCAGGAAGACCTTCACGAAACATCCCGGAAGACATCCTCGTCGGTGAGATAGCCGGCGGCCTCGGCATAGGGCACGGTCTGGGCGCGCAAGGCCTGGAAGCGGCGGATGGACAACTGGCGGCGCAGCATCTCGCGGGCCAGGTCGCTCTTGGTGCGATGGGAGGACTCGGCGAGGCTGGCCAGTTCCGTTTCCATGCGCTCATCGATGCGCATCGTCAGCGTTGCCATGGGTAAGCTCCATATGTGAGTGTGTTACATCGTAATACGGCGAGCTCGAGTTAGCCAGTTCAGCACAGGCCTTCTGTCAGGTCGTCTGCTTCGGGAGGATTCAGGTATTCTTCGCGAGTCCCATGGCATGCCGGCCTGCTGGTGTCCCCACCGTGCCAGATCGACCAGGGGCGTGGCCACCCCGACATAGCGCCGCCAGGCACCCAGGTTGTCGCGGGCGATTGCCCCGGTGACAGGAAACCGTTCCAACGTCGCTGGTTTCCCATCGATCAGCACGCCGACATGAACGGGACCCTCGCAGCCCGGGATGTACTCCAAGGTAACTTGCGCCTCGCCCGCGCCGGCTTCCGCCACCGCCGCCAGGGCCAGTTCCCGCGCCAGCATTCCGCCGATCCGGTCCACCTTGCGGAAGTCCTTGCCCGACCAGGCCCCGCCGCCGATGGGCACCGTGGGGCCATAGGCGTCCACCACCAGTTTCTTGCCGGATAGCCCGTTGTCGCCGTTTGGGCCGCCGGAGACGAACATGCCGGCGCCGGCGTAGGCCTGGCGAGCCTGGGCGTCCACGTCCAGGGCGTCCAGCACGTCCCTGTGGGCGGCGATGCGTCCGGTGACGAAGAGGCGGTCGAAGACGCAGGCCGCCCTCCAGGATCGGCCTCGCCCTGCTCTTCGCCAACGGCCCCCTGGCGGCGCTGGCCGCCGCCGCCGCCCTGGCCTATCCGCTCGCGGCGCTCTATGGGCGCCATGCCGGCACGATGAGCGTGGTCGTCGCCCTGCCGACATTCGGCGTCGCGGCGGATGTGCTGACCTCCGCCGGCACCCTCGGCATGGGATCCGCGATTTCCGCCCTGGAATCGGTCTGGCTCTACGTGGCGCTGCGGACCGTGCCGGCCTGGGCGTTCCGGCGGATGGCCGGGCCGCGGTCCAGTGCTCAGGACCATGATCGTGCCCGAAGCACAGGTGTCCAGTCGTGCTGACCAGGCCAGACGTCCCTCAGCTCTTCAAGCCTTCCAGGTAGGCGGAGAGCAGCCCCACGGCAAGGTTGGCGTTCAAGCCATCGACCTGACCGCCTGGATCCTGCACGCCGCCGAAGGGGATCAGGTCGACCGGCGAGCCACCACGATGCCGGAACTTGTGTCGAATCTCGGCGAGCGGTTTGAAATACGGCGAATCAATCATGGCTTGGCATAGAGCCCTGAAATCGTCCCAGTCGGCCGTCATGATGGCCAGATCGATATCTTCCGTGGCCCGACGTGGCTGGATGCCATGGGCATGTTGCAGCAGAACGTCCCTTGCCATGGCGCCCACCAGCAGCGGCCGCGTGGCGGGCGCGGCCAGGCGCAGGTCCGACACCACGTCCGCGAGTCTGGACAGTTCGTGCTTGTGGCTAAGGTCGAGCATCGAGTTTCGGCTTCAGAAGCCGGGCGGTTTCGATGCAACGTGCATCCCCCGTGGCCAGGAGATCCGCATAGATCAAGGGTAGGGGGGTCAGGCCGGGGGGATCGTCCGCGAACCCCCAGAACTTCTTGCGGATCTCGACGGCGCCACCGGGGTCGGGACGCAGGCCAAGATCCAGGATCAGGCGTGGTTCAGCGCGCTGGCCATAGAGCGTGATGATTTCCGGGCGCAAATGGCCTGTTAGCCTTGCCGCTGCGAGTTCACCGCCCAGGATCACGCCGTAGGGGGCGGGATCGAAGACATCCCAGGCCGGGGGGCGTTCCGCGCGATACCGGTTGATCAGCGTCCTGGGACGTAGCACCCGCAGCGTGGCCTCAGCCCATTGGTCGAGAAGTCGCTCACGCTGAAGCAGGCGCCGCTTGTTGTCCACTTCATCCACAAAGCCGGCTTCCTGCAACTCGGCCATCACATTGCCGATGGTGCCGTGCGCCACCCCCGTGAGTTTCGCCAACTCGCGATAGGTCTTGTCCACCCAGTCCGGGTGACAAAGGAGCGCCAGCACGACGGGCAGGCCGCCTTGCTTGAACGCGCGCCCCGCCGCGCGCGGAACGGCAGTTTCTCGCTTGGCGCGGCGCTGTCCAGCCACCCACACCAGCATCGGCGGGCGCTCCAGATAGACGTTGCCCGCCAGATCGAGATAGGCGATGCGGCGCGTCTTGAGCGTGTCCGCCACATCAGGGGGGAGGTACTGCGTGATCAGCAGCGCCTCATCGCCGAGTGGCTCCAGGGCGAGGATGATGGCGTCCAGAGTGTCCCGTTTCACCTCCCGGCGCACTTGTGCAAGGTAAGTGGCCACGTGGTCACGGTAACGTATGCGGAGGCGGGCATCCGCGCGCGCGCGCCCCAGTTGCTCGGCTTGGCCGAAGACTTCGGCTTCCAGTCCGAGTTTGCGCAAGGTCTCCTGGGCAAGGTCGAGCATCAGAGTTCCATCCATATATGACCACGTGAATTAATTGTCCACGCATTGTGGACATAAGCAATACGTGGACAGAACATTTTCCCCGATTAACCCGCGCCCCGCACATGGACCCCGCCACCCGCCAGGAGATGCGTAACATGTTACGCATCTCCTGGCCTTTGCCCGGCCACCTCAACCCCTGTGCCATGCGTGAAATCCATGCATCCACGTGGAGTTTCAGGTTCTTGCGCAGCCTCTTTGGGTGGAATCCGGTGCCAACCACAGGTGGTGGCCACCATGTGTGATCCAGCGACAGAGGTTTGGATGAGGCAACCATGGCAGTCCGTATCGCCGATACATGGCGTTCATGCACTACCCCGCCCGCACAGTCTGTCCACGAAATAAAAATGTCCACAAATAGTGGGCGTTGATCTGTTCGTGGACATCGCAATGGGCTGGTCGATGGCCCACATATAACCCTCGTGCGATGAGGCGTGCGTTATGTACTCACGCATGGCAACAATCGCGAGACACGTCTCGCAGTCAACTTCTAACGGATTAGAACGCCCACCCGCGACTAGCCCCAGGGGTGAGGTTTCATGTCAAGGCGCGAAGAAGTGGTTCAGCAGGACGATGGCCACCGTCCAGAAGCAGAGCCCTGGCGGTGTCCCATCAGGTTGGGTTTCATGGACGTTATCCCCCAGTGACCTTGGCCCGTATCGTATTTAGTGCAGGAGGTCACCCGGTGGCGGGGCCGCGAGGTCGCCCTCACCACCGAACTCGGCCCGCAGTTGCGTCGCGGTTTCGTCGGCGACATGGCAACAGTGCTCGAAGGTCCTGGCCAGGTGCGCCTTGACGAAGGGGGCGGCGACGAGCTCGGTGACGGCGTAAACGGAGTCGTTGCTGTAGAAGAAACGCACCAGCTTGCCCTGGGCGTTGAGCAGGTTGAGGCGCTCGAGGAGTTTCGTCGACTTCTCCACCTCGTCGATCAGCAAGGCGTGCATACGGATGATCGACACCGCCTCGATGGGGCGGATCAGGACAGTGGCGTTGCCGTAGCCCACGACGATGTCGCCGTCGTCGTCGTATTCCAGGTGTTCGAGCCCGGTGGCTTCCCGGATCGTCTCCAGCACCTCGTCGGCCAGGCTCGGCGCCAATCCCTCATCCGGGTCGGCCAGCTTGAGCCCCAATGCGGGCAGGTCCAGGGGCCGCGAGCCCTCGCCCACGGCCTCGAAGGCGCTGTACCGCAGGCAGTCGGGATGCGGCACGCGCAAGATGCCGGCGAAGGTCAGCACGGCGAGGTCGGCGACCGCATCGAAAGGGACCGGTGCCGCATCGTCCCGGTAGAAGTTCGAGGAGCCGTCAGGATCGTTGTCGGGCGTCGACTCCTCGGGCGTGCCGGTGGGGGCGTGCCAGCCGGCCGCCAGCAGCGCCGCAACCTGGGCGTCGTCCAGCCTCTCCGCCGCCTCCAGGTAGGCGTTGCTCACCGTTTCGCTGCGCAAGCCATAGGCGCCCAGGGCGGCGAACTGCACGAAGCGGCGCCCCAGCTTGGTGGAGACGATGAGGTACTGGTCCTCCTTCAATTCGGCGAGGACGGCGGCGAGCTTCTCGCCCCAGACCGGCCAGGCAGCCGGGCGTTTCGCGGTTGCGGTGCCGTGGGATCTCGTCATCATGGTGTGGCCTCCTTTCCGTTTTGTCCGGTTGTTCCGGGCTTCCTTGTCATTGTCCCGCGTGGGTGGCTCAATGGATGAGCCAGTCGGCAGTCAAGTCTAGTGGAACGGTCTTGGGCGGACTTATGCGAACCCCGGTGTAGGTCGGGCTTCAGCCCGACTTGTCGCCCTGAAGGGCGACCTACAGGGTTGTTCAAGCTCTCGCATCATCCAAACAGCGCGCGACACGACGCCGGGTGGCGGAGAGGGGGGGATTCGAACCCCCGATAGTGCAAGCACTATGCCGGATTTCGAATCCGGTGCATTCGACCACTCTGCCACCTCTCCGCGGACATTCCCGCCGGGGGTGGTCAAGCGCGGGAAAGGGCGGCATTCTAACCGCATTCCCCACGAGACGGCATAACAATGATGAGCTGTTTGGCGCGGGTTCGCGACGCGGTTTTCCTTGCGGTCACGCTGGGTCTGGCCCTGCTGGCGGGGTGCGCGCCCGGCCCGGTGCCGCCGCCGGAGGAGTCCGGCGAACTGGTGGTGGCCACGCGCAACAGCCCGACCACGTATTTCCTCGACGCGGAGGAGCAGCCGGCGGGTTTCGAGCACGACCTGGTGACGATGTTCGCCGGGCGGCATGGCTGGAAGGTGCGTTTCGTGGTGGCGGACACCCTGGAGGACTTGTTCGACACCGTCGCCGGGGGGCGCGCGCATCTCGCCGCGGCCGGCCTGACCGCCAGCGACGAACGTCGCGCCCGCCTGCGGTTCGGGCCCAACTACGGCCAGGTGAAGGAATGGGTGGTGTGCCGTCAGGGCGGCCCCCAGCCGGACGGGCTGGCTGACCTGGTCGGCTTGCGCCTGGAGGTGGTGGCGGGCAGCAGCCACGCCGACCGGCTCCGGCTTCACAAGCGCCGCCTGCCCGGGCTGGACTGGGTGGAGATGGAGACCTCCGGTTCCGAGGAATTGCTGGAACGGCTGGATATCGGCCTGGCGGACTGCACGGTGGTGGATTCCGACAGCCTGGACGTGGCGCGCAATTTCCATCCCGGCCTGCGCCCGGCCTTCGTGCTGGAGAGCGCCCAGCCCCAGGCCTGGGTGTTGGGGCGCGGCATGGACCTGAAGTTTTCCCGCCAGGTGGTGGCGTTCTTCAAGGCCATGGAGAAGAGCGGTGACCTGATCCGGCTCAGGGAACGCTATTTCGGCCATGTCACCCGGCTCCAGGAGGCGGACGTGCTGGGGGTGCTGGAGAAGCGCGGCACCTTGCTGCGGGATCTGCGCCAGCACTTCCATGACGCCGAGGGGGAGACAGGCCTGGACTGGCGCCTGCTGGCCGCCATCGCCTACCAGGAATCCCAGTGGGATGCCCACGCGGTGTCCCCCACCGGGGTGCGGGGCATCATGATGCTGACCGAGGACACCGCCGATCACCTGGGCGTCAAGAACCGGCTGGACGCCCGCGAGAGCATCCTGGGGGGGGCGCGATACGTGGTGCAGCTCAAATCCGCGCTGCCCGAGACGATTCCCGAGCCGGACCGCACCTGGCTCGCCCTGGCGGCCTACAACATCGGCATGGGCCACCTGAACGACGCCCGCGGCCTGGCCCGGAAGCTCGGCAAGAACCCGGACCAGTGGCGCGAGATGAAGACCGTCCTGCCCCTGCTCAGCCGCGGCGAGCATGCGCGCGGCCTGAAATACGGCTTCGCCCGGGGCGGCGAGGCGCGGGCCTTCGCCGAGAACGTGCGGATCTACTACGACATCCTGCGGAAGTACGAGGGCCCCAACCGGGGGATTCTCGGCTTCGACTGAGCGGATTCGACTACGGCGCCGGACGGGAGATTTATTCCTTGGCGAGCCGGTCCAGGCCGCCCATGTAGGGGCGCAGCACGTCCGGGACGGTGACGCTGCCGTCCGGGTTCTGGTAGTTCTCCAGCACCGCCACCAGGGTGCGGCCCACCGCCAGGCCGGAGCCGTTGAGGGTGTGGATCAATTCCGGCTTGCCCGGCTTGCCGTCGGTGTCGCTCCGGTAGCGGGCCTGCATGCGCCGGGCCTGGAAGGCCTCGAAGTTGGAGCAGGAGGAGATTTCCCGGTAGGTGTCCTGGCCCGGCAGCCAGACCTCCAGGTCGTAGGTCTTGGCGGCGGAGAAGCCCAGGTCGCCGGTGCACAGGGCGACGACGCGATAGGGCAGGTCCAGCCTTTGCAGGATGTCCTCGGCGTGGCCGGTGAGTTCCTCCAGGGCGGCGTAGGAGTCCTCGGGCCTCACGAATTGCACCATCTCCACCTTGTCGAACTGGTGCTGGCGGATCATGCCCCGGGTGTCCTTGCCGTAGGAGCCGGCCTCGGAGCGGAAGCAGGGGGTGTGGGCCACCAGCTTGATGGGCAGGTTGTCGGCGGGAATGATCTCGTCGCGCACGATGTTGGTGACCGGCACCTCGGCGGTGGGGATGAGGTACATGCCGTTGGAGAGCTTGAACAGGTCCTCCTCGAACTTGGGCAGCTGGCCGGTGCCGCGCATGGAATCGGCGTTCACCAGGTAGGGCACGTAGACCTCCTCGTAGCCGTGCTCGCGGCTGTGCACGTCGAGCATGAACTGGGTCAGGGCCCGGTGCATGCGCGCCAGCTGGCCGCGCATGAGCACGAAGCGGCTGGTGGTGATCTTCACCGCCGTGGGGAAATCCAGCAGGTCCAGGTTCTCGCCGATGTCCACATGGTCCATGGGCTGGTAGGGGAATGCCCGGGGGGTGCCCACCCGGCGGATTTCCGCGTTGTCCTTCTCGTCCCTGCCCACCGGCACGGTTTCGTGGGGCAGGTTGGGGATGGTCATGAGCAGGCCGGAGAGGTCTTCCTGGATCCCCGCCAGGCGGGTTTCGGCGGCTTTCAGGTCGTCCCCCAGCCCCCCCACCTGGGCCATCAACTCGCCGACGTCCTCGCCCTTGCCCTTGGCCATGCCGATCTGTTTGGAAAGCTGGTTGCGCCGGGCCTGCAATTCCTGGGTGCGGACCTGGATCTCCTTGCGCTCGGCTTCCAGGGCCTCGATGCGGGCGGTATCCAGGGTGACGCCCCGGCTGGCAAGGCGTTGCGCCACGCCGGCGAGGTCTTTGCGGAGGAGTTGGATGTCGAGCATGGTTGTGCTGTTCGGGTTGGTTGCCTGGGAGGCCGTATTCTAACCGCCAAGGTGGCTGTCGATTTCCAGCCGCAGGCGGATGAAGGCGGCTTCCAGGTCTTCCATGGCCGTGGTGCATGAGGGCCAATCCTGGGCTTTGGCGCGGGCCTCGGCCTCGCCGGCCAGCCCGGCGACTTCACCGGCGCCCAGGTAGGCCGCCGCGCCCCGGATCTGGTGGGCCTGGCGGGCGGCCTGGGCGGCGTCGCGCTGGTCCAGCGCCCGCGCCAGGTCCGTCAGCAGGCTTTCCGTGCTGCTCGCGAACAGGCGCAGCATCTCGTTGACCTGGGCCGGGTCGTCGCGGCAGATGCGGCGCAGTTTCTCCAGGTCGTAGCCGGTCGAGAGCGGGGCCTCCCGGAGCGCGTTTGCCTCGGGCGAGGCGGGCGCGCCAGCCACGGCCCGGCCGGGAAGCTGGCGGGACAGGGCCTCCGCAAGGTCTTCCTGGCGAAGCGGCTTGCTCAGGTAGTCGTCCATGCCGGCCTCCCGGCAGGTTTCGGCGAAGTCGGCCATGGCGTTGGCGGTGAGGGCGACGACGGGCAGTCGCGGGCGGCCTTCCCGGGCTTCCCGCGCGCGGATGGCGCGGCAGGCGGTGAGTCCGTCCCATTCCGGCATCTGGCAGTCCATCAGCACCAGGTCCACCCCTGACCCGGCGGCCATGTCATAGGCCGCCTTGCCGTCACCGGCCAGCCGCACCGCCACGTCCAGGTCTTCCAGCATGTAGCGGATGAGTTTCTGGTTGACGGGGTTGTCTTCCGCCACCAGCACGGTCACGCCGGGGAAGCGCGGCGCCTCCGGCCGCGTTCCGGCCGGGGCGTGGCCGGGGGCCTGGACGGCGGGCAGGGGCAGCATGAGCCGGAAGGTGCTGCCTTGTCCCGGCGCGCTCTCCAGGCTCAGTTCGCCGCCCATCAATTCCGCCAGTTGCCGGCAGATGGCCAGGCCCAGGCCGGTGCCGCCGTACTTGCGGCTGACCGAGCCGTCGGCCTGGGAAAAGGCCTGGAAGATGCGCCCCTGGGTTTCCTCGCTCATGCCGATGCCGCTGTCGCGCACCGCGAAGCGCAGCCAGCCTTGCCGCTCGGCGTCGGGCTCGACGATGAGCCGCACCTCGCCCTCGTGGGTGAACTTGATGGCGTTGTCCAGCAGGTTGAGGAGCACCTGGCGCACCCGCAGGGGGTCGCCGCGCACCCAGGCCGGCAGGGCCTCGCTCCGTTCCAGGCGCAGGGCCAGGTTCCTGGCGTCGGCGCGGGGGACATACAGCTCGATCACGTCCCTGAGCAGGGCGGCCAGGTCGAACTCGATGTTTTCCAGGGTGAGGCGGCCGGCCTCGATCTTGGAAAAATCCAGCAGGTCGTTGATCACCCCCATGAGGGCCTGGGCGGACGTGGCGATGCTCTGGGCGTAGTCCAGCTGGCGGGGGTTCAGGGGGCTCTTCAGCAGCAACTGGGTCATGCCCAGAATGCCGTTCATCGGCGTGCGGATCTCGTGGCTCACATTGGCCACGAACTGGGATTTCATCTCGGCCGCCATCAGGGCCGCGTCGCGGGCGGCCTCCAGGGCGGATTCCACCTCCTTGCGCGCGGAAATGTCGCGCATGATGGCCTGGATCACGGGCTCCCCGTCCAGGTTCATGGCGTGCAGGGCGATCTCGGCGGGGAAGCTGCCGCCATCGGGGCGGCGCGCCGTCCAGTGGAAGAAGGCGTGGCCCTTGTCCACCGCCTCCTGGATGTGCCGCGCCGCCAGGATGTTCGCGGGCGTGCCGCAGGGCTGGTTCTCCACGCCCAGATCCTCGGGCCGGAGCCTGAGGAATTCCTCGACCCGGGTCATGTGGAACATCTCCAGGGTGGCCGGGTTGCAGTCCGTGAAACCGCGCTGGTCGAGAATGACGATGCCGTCGGTATTGGTCTCGAACAGGGTCATGAACTTGGTGCGCTCCCGCTCGGTGGCGGCGGCCAGGCGGGCGGTGCGGCGCATCACCGTCGCCGCCACCAGGGCGGCGGCCAGCAGGGCGACCACGCCCAGCCCGATCATGAGCCAGCGGGTGCGAAGGTAGTCGGCCCGGGCGGCCTCGGCGGCCTTGCCGGTCATGTCGCGCTGGATCTGGATCAGGCTGTCCAGTTCCTTCACCAGTTGGCGTTGCAGCGGGATGCCCTCACGCCGGAGTTCATCGAAGGCCAGGAAGGTGTAGCCCTCCACGGCCAGGTCCACGGTGCGCACCATCACCGGCTGGTTGGCCCGGGTGAGGCGGTCGATGCTGGCCAGGACCGCCCTCTCCTGGGGCAGCCGGATCAGCTTGTCCAGTTCCACCCGGACTTGCTGGTAGGTGCCGCCATAGGCGTAGAACCGCAGCATTTCCTGGTCCTTGTCGAAGGCGTCGCCGCTCACCACGATGGACAGCATGGAAATGGCCCGGTCGCGCAGGATGTCGCGCATCTGGTTCGCCAGCCGGGTCTTGACGCTGTTCTCCTGGACGATGGATTCCAGGTGGGCGTTGGTGGCCGCCAGCTGGTGCAGGCCCACCAGGGTGAGGGCGATGATGAGCGCCAGCGCCAGGCCGAAACCGGCGCCGACGGTGGACATGAGTTTTCGCGGCAGTTGGGCGATGCGGTCGGGCATGGCGGATCCGGAGGGCGGGTGAGCCATGTTAGCGCGCCCGGCTTGCCCATGCGTATGGGACTAAATACCCAGCGGCGCGGGAGGCGGCGCCATGGACGGGCGCGGCGCCCGGGGTGGCGTCGTTGCCGGCTCGGGCGCCGGCGGCGGACCGCTCAGGGCTTGCCGGGAGGCGGCTCCACGACGCAGGTGTAGATGTCGGCGAGTTCGGCCCCGCCGGCGCAGTCCTTGGTGGGCAGATCGATGAAGTCGCAGCCGGGATTGCACGTGTTCGTGTAGCACAGGGCGGTCTTGCCGGCGAACTCGGCGTCGCAGCGTTCGAACTCCGGTTCCTTGCCCGAATTGCCGCCGCGATGGGGTCCGGGGCAATCGCCCTGGCCCACGAACACCCAGGTTCCGGCCTGGGCGGTGGAAACCAGGAGCGTTAACAGCATGGGTAGGAATTGGCGACGCATGGTTGACGAGCCTCCGGAGCGAGCGTCGTCATTGTGCGCGTATTTCACCCGGATGCCCAAGGTCGACTCGGCAAGCCGCGCCCTCCGGGGCAATGGTGGAGGCGCCCCTCAGCCGAACAGGGCCCTCGCCGTTTGATAGAACGCGAAGCTCAACAGCCACGCGGCGCCCAGGGACCAGGCCAGGGATGCCCACATGACCCGATCGCTGCCGGACTCCTTGCGCAGGGTGGCGAGGGTCGAGAGGCAGGGGGTGTAGATCAGGGTGAACAGCATGAAGCTGTAGGCCTGCATCCAGTCCAGGCGCTGGCCGAGCAGGCCGGAGAGCTCGTCGCCGCCGGCGCCGTAGATGACGGCCAGGGCGCCGATCACCACTTCCTTGGCGACGAAGCCGAACAGCAGGGCGATGGACAGCAACTGGTCGATGCCCAGGGGGGTGAAGACGGGCTCGATCCATGCGGCGAGCTGGCCTGCCAGGGTGGCGGGGCTGGCGGGGGGGACGTCCAGGGGGATGTGGGTGAGGAACCAGACCAGGGCGACCCCCAGGATGATGAAGCCGCCGGCCTGGCTCAGGAAATGGCCGGATTCCCGGAAGGCCTGCCTGGCCAGGGCGGCCACGGTGGGGAGGCGGTAGGGCGGCAGTTCCATGAGCAGGGGATCGAGGGCGCGTCGGCTGCGGCCGCGCATGAGCCAGGCGGTGAGGAAGGCGAGCAGGAAGCTCATGACATACAGGCTGAACAGCACCCAGGGCGCGGCGCGGGGGCTGAACACGGCGGTGGTGAAGAACAGGAAGACCTGGAGCCGGGCCGAGCACAGGGAGAAGGGGATCATCATCATGGCGGCGATGCGCTGGGCGCGGCTGCGGATGACCCGGGTGCCCATCATGGCCGGCACGTTGCAGCCGAAGCCCATCAGCTGCATGACGAAGGCGCGGCCGTCCAGGCCCAGCCTGGCCATGATGGCGTCCATGAGGAAGGCGGCCCGGGCCAGGTAGCCGCTGTCCTCCACCACCGCCATGGCCAGGAAGAAGGCGACGATGATGGGCAGGAAGGACATGACCGTGCCGACGCCGTCGTACAGGCCTTCCAGCAGGAAGCTGGCGGCCCAGGTGGGCAGTCCGGCGACCAGGGGCGCGAGCCAGAGCATCTTGATTTCGTCCAGCAGCCAGCCCAGCCCCTCCTGCAGCGGGGCGCCGACGCCGTAGACCACCTGGAATACCGCCAGCATGATGAGCAGGAACAGGGGGATGCCCAGCCAGGGGTGCAACAGCCAGCGATCGACCCGGTCGGTGCGGGTGGGGGAGAGGCAGATGGGGATGTGCAGGCTGTCGGACAGGATGTCGTTCAGCGTGTCCTCGATGACGTCGTCCTCGGTCAGGGCGATGGCGCTGGCGTGGGTGGTCTGGGGGTGCTCGCGCAACCACGCGGTCAGGGCCTGCTTCAGTTCCGGCACGCCCTGGCCGTGCTTGGCGCTGATCAGGCGCACCGGCATGCCGAGCTGGGCCTCCAGGTGTTCGGTGCGCACCCTGATGCCCCGGTGCCTGGCTTCGTCCGCCATGTTCAGGGCCAGGAACATGGGCAGGCCCAGGGATTTCAGTTGCAGCACCAGGGCCAGCTGGCGTTCCAGCTGGGTGGTGTTGAGCACCACCAGGATGCCGTTGAGGGGCTGGGTTTCCACGAAGCGCCGGGCCACCCGCTCGTCCTCGGAGAAGCCGTGCAGGTTGTGCAGGCCGGGCAGGTCCACCAGTTCCACCATGCCGTCGCCCAGCAGCAGCTTGGCGGACAGCAGTTCCACGGTGAGGCCGGGCCAGTTGCCGACCTTGGCGCCGGCGCCGGTGAGGCGGTTGAACAGGGTGGATTTGCCGGTGTTGGGCATGCCCACCAGGGCGATGCGTTTACTCATGTCGGGGTTCTGCTCGGGTTGATCTGGCGGGGCAGTGGGGTAGCGTGGCTTCCCCCTTTGAAAAAGGGGGAAGGAGAGGGATTTATCGCCGGTTTGGTCAGGCTGAGGCTGCCAAATCCCCCCTGTCCCCCCTTTTCCAAAGGGGGGAACGGCATGGCTGGCTGATGTGGCCGATTCACACGCATTCCACCTCCGGGCAGGGTTGCATCTGGATGGTGGCGGCTTCGGCGCGGCGGATCATCAGGTCGGTTTGCCCGGCGCGGACCTGGATGGGTCCCCGGAACGGCGAGCGGCGGATGACCTTGATGCGCCGGCCCGGCTGCAGGCCCAGGGCGCGCATGCGGGCGGCCAGTTCCGCCGGGGCGTCGATGCTCAGGATGGTGCCGCAGCGGCCGACGGGAAGGGTATGCAGGGGGCAGGGGGCGGTCATGACAGGGTGGTCCGGATTCGGTTGATCGCCCCGTCCGCGTCCGCGCCGAGATTCAGGACATGGGGCTGTTCGCTCGCGCTGAAGGGTTCGAGGCTGGCGAGCTGGGCTTCCAGCACCTCCAGCCCGGCTTCCGAGGCGTCCCGGCCTTCGGCCATGCGCCGGCCCACCCGCTCGCGCAGGACGTCCGGCGCGGCCTCGGCGGCGGCGATGAACCAGGGCAGGGCCCGTTCCTCGGCCAATCGGGCGAAGGGCTCGCGCCAGTCGCGCCGGATGAAGGTGGCGTCGACGATGACCATGAAGCCCGAATCCAGCAGTCCGCGGCTGAGTTCAAGCAGCCGGGCCAGGGTCCGCTCGCCGGCTTCCCGGGTGTAGATGCCGCCGGGTATGCCGGCGCTGGATGCCCCGGCCGCGAGGCCGAACAGGCGCTTGCGCTCCACGTCGGAGCGCAGGCGCACGGCGCCCAGGCGCTCCAGCAGGCGTTGCGAGTGCCAGGTCTTGCCGGAGCCGGAGACGCCGTGCATGAGGATGAGGGCGGGCCGGCGGTCGTGGGCGAGCCGGTCGGCCAGTGCCAGGTAGTCCCGGCATTCGCCGAAGTCGACCCCGGATGGTCCGCCCCGTTGGGTCGCCAGGATCGCGGCCACCTTGGCCCGCACCGTGGCCCGGTAGACCTGGTAGTAGGGCAGGGCGGCCAGGCCCGGGTAATCGCCGGTGTGTTCCAGGTAGCGGTTCAGGCCGCGCCAGGCCAGGTCGTCCCGGCCCCGGTGGCGCAGGTCCATGGTCAGGAAGGCGATCTCGTTGATGACGTCGATGAAGCGCAGGTCGGGATTGAATTCGATGGCGTCGAAGATGAGCGGCTGGCCCCGGTCCTCCATCCCCCCCTTTGGAAAAGGGGGGTTAGGGGGGATTTCGCCCCGCACAGCAAGGGTGATGCCGACGAATCCCCCCCCGCCCCCTTTATCCCCGAATGGGGGTTTTTCCAAAGGGGGGAGTGTGTCGGGGATCCAGGCGATGTTGCCCAGGTGCAGGTCGCCGTGGCATTCGCGGATGAAGCCGCCGGCCTTGCGGGCGGCGAAGTGGCCGGCCAGGCGTTCGCCCTCGGCCCGGCTCCAGGCTTCGACGCGGTCGATGACGGGCGGGAGATCCGCCGGCGTCGGCAGGGCGCGCAGATGGGTGAAGTTCGCGGCGATGGGCGCCATGACCTCCTCCGGCAGGCCGTGGGCGCTGTCGGCCGGGGCGATGTCGACCTCGCCGTGGAAGGCGGCCACCCGATCGGCGATGGCGTCGATCTGCCCGGCGCTGACTTGCGCTTCCCGGTCCAGGGTGGCGTCCGCCGGGAAGGCGCGCATTTTCACCGCCCATTCCCGCACCGGGCCTTCGCCGCCGAAGCGGGGCGCGTCCTCCGGGCCGGTGACGGGCACGACGCCCAGGTAGATGTCCGGCGCCAGGCGGCGGTTGAGGCGGATTTCCGCCTCGCAGCAGGCGCGGCGCTTGTCCAGGCTGGAGAAGTCCAGGAATCCCAGGTCCAGGGGCTTCTTCAGCTTGTAGGCGTAGTCCCCGGCCAGGATCACCCAGGAGATGTGGGTCTCGATCAGGCGCGGCGGCGGATCCTGGGGCAGGGCGGCGAGCAGGCCGGCGATGAGGGGCGTCATTTCCGGAACGCCACCACGTGGTCGATGCCCAGGCGGATGCCGATCTTCTCGCCGATGGCGTGGTTGTGGTGGGAGTCCACCTGGGCCAGGACCCGGTTGCCGCCCGGAAGCTTGAGGGCGTAGAGGAAATCCGCGCCGCGGAAGGCCTTGCGCTCCACCTCGGCCAGCAGCAGGCTGGAATCGTCATGGATGATGTCGTCCGGGCGGATCAGGACTTCCACCTGGCAGCCCTTCTCGCACAGGGAACAGCCGCCATCCTCGTCGCAGCCCGAGGGGATATAGCCTTCCAGGACGCCCAGCTCGATTTCCACCTGATGGCTGTTGAGCACTTCCCCGGGCAGCAGCACCCCCTGGCCGACGAAATCGGCGACGAAGCGATTGGCCGGCTGGTGATACAGGTTGTAGGGCGTGTCCCATTGCTGGATGACGCCCTGGTTCATGACCCCGATCACGTCGGCCATGGCGAAGGCCTCGTGCTGGTCGTGGGTCACCAGCAGGGCGGTGATGCCCTCCTGCTTGAGGATGTCGCGGACTTCCAGGGCGAGTTTCTCGCGCAGTTCCACGTCCAGGTTGGAGAAGGGCTCGTCCAGCAGCAGCAGGCGGGGCCCCGGGGCCAGGGCCCGGGCCAGGGCGACGCGCTGCTGCTGGCCGCCGGACAACTCGTGGGGATAGGCCTCGGCGCGGCCGGCCAGGCCCACCGTGTCCAGCATGGCGGCGACGCGCGCGGCGCGGGCGCCCTTGTCCAGGTGGCGCAGGCCAAAGGCGACGTTGCGGGCGATGGAGAGATGGGGGAACAGCGCGTAGTCCTGGAACACCATGCCGATCTTGCGGGCGTCCGGCGGCAGCGCCCGGCCGGGACCGCTGACGCGCTCGCCGCGCAGATGGATTTCACCCTGCCGGGGAGCGTCGAAGCCGGCGATCAGCCGCAATACCGTGGTCTTGCCGCAACCCGAGGGGCCCAGCAGGCAGCCGATCTGGCCGTCCTCCAGATTGAAGGAAACACCGCTCAGCACGGGCTTCTCGCTGAAGCGATGGCCGAGTTCGATCACTTCCAGGGTAGGGGGCATGGCCGATGCGGAATATTCAAATGAGAGTCATTATAATATGCCGATTATCCCGATGTCCGGCTCCCGATATCCGTCGCCCAAAAAAATGAAGTCCAGATTCTCCTTCTTGCCGCTGGTCGCGGCGGTCCTGGCCGTTCTGGTGTCGCTGCCGGTGGCCAGCGTCGTGGTCAACATCTTCCAGCCGGACAAGGAGGACGTCTGGGCGCATCTGGCGGAGACGGTGCTGGCCGAGTACGTATTCAACAGCCTCGCCCTGGCGGCGGGCGCCGGGTTGGGCGCCGCCCTGCTTGGCACCGGGGCGGCGTGGATCGTCGCCATGTACCGCTTCCCCGGCCGCCGCCTGATGGAATGGGCCCTGTTGTTGCCCCTGGCCATGCCCACCTATGTCATCGCCTATGCCTACACCGATTTCCTGCAATTCGCCGGCCCGGTCCAGACCACGCTGCGCGAGGGGTTCGGCTGGACCCGCGACGATTACTGGTTCCCCGAGGTGCGCTCCCTGGAAGGCGCCGTCCTGATCTTCGGCCTGGTGTTCTACCCCTACGTCTACGTGCTGGCGCGCGCCGCCTTCCTGGAGCGCTCCGGGGTGTTGATGGAGGCGGCGCGCTGCCTGGGATACAGCCAGCGCGCCGCCTTCTTCCGGGTCGCCCTGCCGCTGGCGCGGAGCCGCCGG
>WBZT01000713.1_pt1 | contig 25993 bp, 15 predicted proteins | sample 5204241 | NCBI WGS metagenome assembly WBZT01 (sample SAMN12344358, study PRJNA552823) | activated sludge metagenome | biome: Activated sludge suspended growth; feature: Nitrification reactor; material: Wastewater; isolation source: activated sludge from nitrification reactor of wastewater... | reverse complement strand
CGTGCGCATCGTCTCTTGACCACGACGTGTGATCAGCGGATCCTGTCCGACCTGCTCGAGAGTCCACTGCGTCGTGACCGTGCTGAAGTATCGGGGCACTTTGACCATGCGCACGCCGTCGCGTGTCTGCACATCCGACAGCAGAGCGGTGCCGTGCGTCAGTGACTTCGGACGGGCTAGGGCCTGAGGCCCCAGGAATTCCAGGATGGTGTCCGCGGGCACGGCGAAGTCGACCCACTGCTCGTCGTCGGCGACGCGCAGCGCCCATGCCGACTGGTACCGGCGCAGCTGCGCCGGTTTCGTGTTGCTTCCGGAGTCGAGTGGCACCCAGATGTGGGCGGGCGGGCGGCCGTCCGGTGCGGTGAGGTCGTCGAGGATACTCTCGGCGTTCTGGCCGATGAGCCACGCTGTCAGGTTCATGCCTCCAGGCAACTACGGTTACGGCCGCGCCAGGAGCTCGCGCTTGAATCTGTGGACAAGTCCCGCTCAGTCCCGCCGGTGGTAGTTGTGTGCACTCGTGTTGTGCACAGTGCCCAGCGGGCTGGTCCAGACCAGGTCGTGACGCGGTGTACTTGGGTCGTGACGGACCTTCCAGGCGGAGTGGGTCTTGACGCGGTGGTGGTGACGGCATAGGCCCGCGAGATCGGTGGCGCTGGTCTTGCCGTCCGGCCACGCAACGATGTGATCGCAGTCGGCGTACTCTGCGCTGCGGTGGCAGCCCGGGAAACGGCAGGTGAGGTCGCGAGCCTTGACGGCCTTGCGGATCCGCTCGGGGATCCGGTAGGTCTCGGCGCTGAGATCGACCAGCGACCCCGACAGCGGGTCGGTGACCAGCCGGCGCCAGCGGGCGTCCGGGGAGAAGCACAGGTCGCGGGCGAGTTCGGAGGTGATCGGGCCGAGGCGCTTGGATTCGGCGCCGTACTCGTTGTCGCCGATCAGGGTGTCCGCGGGAATCACCACATCGACGTTGATCCGGTAGGTGCAGTGGGTGGTGAGGAAACTGGCGAGCGCATCTGCGCAGCGCTGCTCCTTGGTGCGCTCCTCGCCCTGTGCGTAGGGATCCGCGCACTCCGGGCTCGCCGCCAGATCCTCGAGCGCCTGCATGAACGCCTCGGCGACCTCGAGGGACACGTAGGCGGAGACGTCGGCCATTCCGTGGCCGCGCGGGGTGACGATGACGCCCCGGTTGTCGAGGGCCTTCTTCCGCAAGGTCGCGTCCGGGTCGTGATCGCAGGTCAGTCCGAGCAGGTAGCGTCGCAGCTGGTGCGGGGTGTGATCGACCGCGTACTCGATGGCCAGCAGTTCCAGGTGTTCGCGGCGAGGGTCGGGCACCTCACGCAGTTCGTCGATGATCCGCTGGGCCTTCGCCCAGTCGATGCGACCGTCGGCCAAGGCCGTCCACACCACCTCGCGTTCACACAGGTCCACGCTGTCGTCGGTGAGGTGCTCCGCCGAGCGAGGTGACATCGCCAGCGTGACCGCCACGGTCTCCGCGGTGCCCGACATCGGGTAGCCGAGAGCGCGGATGCGCGAGTCCACTTCGGTGATGATCGCCGCCTGCTTGGCCTGCAATGCCCTGATGGCCCGCGTGACTTCGGACAGCTCGTCCACGAGCTCCTGGTCGTCGAGTGCCCGTGCGTCGGCCAGCGTCGCGCTGACGGACGGGAAGGGGTCTTCCGGTAGTTCGGGCATATCTCAGGATAGAACACCTGTTCGATAAATGCAAGCCCCTGAGGAGAGCGCAATTCAGGCTGTATGGCCACTGACACCGACAAGCACTCGATCTGACGGTGGAGGCCCCGGCCGTGGATTCAACAGGATTCTTGTCGTTGGGAACCCCTATGGTGTCGGCATTGAGCCAGGTTGTCGTCCATCCGATGGGCGCCGATATTAGGGGGTTGGCCCAGTGTCTCAGAGGCAACTGCGGTGGGGGAGCGTTCTCGACTCTCCCCTCGAGCCCGTGACGTCCTTCGCGTGCAAACGCGGTCGCCTCGACGTTGGATGCTCCGTCCATCCGGAGAACCCAGCTCGACGCCTGCCAGTGGGGATACCCGATCAACCCTGCACCGTCACGACACTGCGAGTAGCTCGTTTCGGACCGTGCCATGACGCTGAGAGCCGCACATTCGACCTTTGCAGCGGGTGTCGATTCGGCACGTCGACGACGTAGTAGCCGCCTATTCGGTTCTCCGTCGGCGCAGCAGAGCACACGGAGGTTTGCCGACTATCGCAATGCCTCACTGGCGCGCATGGTGGAGTCCCGGAGATTCAATTCGGTCATCGCGCTCCTGATAGTCATCAATGCAGTCGTCTTGGGTGCTGAGACGTACTCAGGTGTCTCGCCGCAAGCGGCCGCCCTTCTTGACCTTGCGAACTCGGTTTCTTTACGTGATTTTCGTCGGCGAACTGCTCTTAAGGATCGCGTCCTACGGCCGCAAGCCCTGGATGTTCTTTACCGATGGTTGGAACGTCTTCGACTTCGTGATCATCGGGGGCGCGCTAGTCCCCTTCATGCGTGGGGAACTCACCGTCTTGCGACTGTTCCGCCTAGCGCGAATCGCTCGGGTTATCAGGGTGCTGCCGGATGCTCGGGTTCTTCTGCTGACGATCACGCGCTCGATTCCGGCGGTCCTCAGCATGGTCGTACTAACGGTCATCGTGATCTTCCTCTACGGAATGGTCGGCTGGTTCATATTCGGCGAGGCCCTTCCTGAGTCGTGGGGAAACATCGATCGGGCGATGCTGTCCTTGTTCGTGCTCCTCACCCTGGAGGACTTTCCCCGGATGCTTGCGGTGGCGCAGGAGGTCACTCAATGGGCAACCGTGTACTTCGTGTCGTACATCCTTGTTGCGTCTTTCGTGATTGTGAATCTGTTCATCGGCATCATCGTGAGCGCCATGGATCACGTGCGTGACGAAGAACTAGAAGCGTCTCAGGAATCGATGGACCCGCGGGAGATCGCCTCCCACATCCGCGCGCTTCAGATTCAGCTCGAGCGATTCGCCGCGTCGATCAATGCCTCGGTGGCCAGTGACGACGCGGACGAGTTGGAGTTCCAGAGCGAAGGATAATCGCCGGGTGGTGGGCTGGCCCATGAGTGATGGGCGATCCGGTGACCGGTTGTGCGAACATGCCGACGAAGGGGGACCGGCGATGCCACTCATCTCCGCCCGGTACGGACACGACGTCTACGCCGCGCTCACTGACGCCGTCGCGCGAGCCAAGCACGACGATCCGCTCGCCGAAGTCATGCTGGTGGTCCCGACAGAGCCCATCGGCACCGCGGCGCGCAGGTGGCTGGCAGCCCATGGACCGAACGGTTCACCAGGAATCGCCGGCCTCAGCATCGTCACCCAGTACCGACTCGCGGAGCGCATCGCTTCCCCGAGCCTCGCGGGTTTGGGACGCAAGCCGGTTACCGCTCCCGTCCTGGTCGGGGCGATGCGCGCGATCGTGGCTAGGAGTGATACGTGCTTCACGCCCATTGCCCATCATCCGCAGACCGCTCGCGCTTTGGCCGATGCGAGCGTGGAGCTGAACCGGGTGGACCCGGCGGTCCTTCCGACGCTGGCAGGCGACCGACTCGTTACGGCGGAGGTCCTCGACCTTCACCAGAAGGTTCGGCAGGAGTTGGCGGCGGGCTACTTCGACGAGGTGGAACTCATGCGTGTGGCCACCGAGACGGTCGATACTCTCGCGCCCGTTGTCCTGTTCCTGCCACACGAACTCTCGCCCGCGGAGCAGAAGTTCGTTGCCGCCGTGGCCGGGGTGACTACCGTGACGGCCATCGTCGGTCTCACCGGTGGTGTGGCGGACGAGCGCATTCTGCGCTCGGTGGCAGCGGCCCTGGGGGAGGTCGCGGCACCTGGGCCTACCGTGCTCCCTCCTGTGGGTGACCGGGTCATCTGCACGACCGACGCTGACGACGAGGTACGTGCGGTGATCGGCGTGTTGGCCGACCGCCTTCGCACCGGAGTGCCGGGTCACCGCATCGGCATCGTGTATCCGACCGCCAATCCATACGCCCGGCTGCTTCATGAGCACCTGGCAGCCGCTGGCATCGAGCGTTACGGCCGAGGCGTCAAGCCAGACGCTGAGATGGTCTACGGGCGGGCGGTACGGGGGTTGCTCGCACTGCCTGAACGCGGGTTCCGGCGTGCTGAGGTCATGGCCTGGATGGCTGATGCACGTCCGAAGGGGATTGATGCACAGCGTGCCGACCGGGTCTCCCGCAGGGCGGGGATCGTGTCCGGGAAGGATTGGGATCTGCGCCTCGTGGCCTTCGCCGGCGATCAGCGCGAGCGCGCGGTCACTGAAGAAGACGATGGCTACGCGTCGTGGCGTCTCCAGCAGGCAGAGTTCGCCATGGAGGTGCGCGACTTCGTCGCCGATCTCCGGCTCGATCTCGAGGGCCTGCAGACGGCCGTTTCGTGGACCCAACTCGCCGGGCGGTTCGACGCCATGTGGAGGCGGTTGTTCCCCGAGCCGTTGAAGGAACCTGACCAGGCTCGCGTGTACAACAGCATTCTCACTTTCGTGCATGGTCTCCAGGGCCTCGACGAGGTCACGGGAGCGCCGTCTCTGAGCATTCTGCGAGAGACACTGGAACTCGATCTTCGAAACAGCACCAGCCGCGTCGGCAAGATCGGTACCGGCGTCATGGTTGGCCCCATCCGCGATGCCGTCGGCATGCAGTTCGACCTCCTGTGCGTCGTGGGAATGGCGGAAGGCACCCTCCCGCCTGCGACGACCGACGACCCCCTGTTGCCCGAGTCCGTGCGGGAATGCACGCAGGGCGTGCTCCCGACGTGGCGTGACCGGCAGGACCTGCAGCAACGCGAACTGCTCGCGGCCTTAGCCGGTGCCAAGACCTCAGTTCTTTCATTCCCGCGTGGCGACATCCGTTCCGGGGCGAGGCGCGTCCCGTCGCGGTGGCTGCTGCCTACCCTGCAGGCGTTCATGGGTGAGGATGTCCGGGCGACCACTTGGCAGGAGTACAGCCATCCAGCAGTGGAGGTGAGGGGTTCCTACGCCGCGGGCGTCGAATCGGAAGACCCTGCATCGGAAGTCGCGATGCGCCAACGGCAAGCCTTGGCCGACCCGACGCAGATCGATCCGATCGCGAGGTCGATGATCGCCGTTCGCGCGGACGCGACGTTCAGCCGGTTCACCGGGCTGGTGGGGGATAGTGTCCCGCTGCCCGAGATCGGCCCGAGTCCTACCCGCTTGCAGAAGTGGTTCGAATGCCCGCACCACTACTTCCAGCGCTACATCCTGGGTCTGCGTGAGGAAGACGATCCCGACGAGACGGTGGAGATGAGTCCGCTCGATGAGGGGACCCTTCTGCACCGGATCCTCGAGCGCCTGGTCTCGGAGTGGAAGGATCCTGGTTTCGGCGAGCCATGGCCGGACGCCATGGTCCGGCGCCTGTATGAACTCACGGAGGAAGAGTTCGCGGCCGCGCAGATGTCGATGCTCATCGGACTGCACATCCCGTGGGAGCGCACCAAAGACAAGTTGCGCGCCGATCTGCGCGCTTGGATCGCGTCCGATGAGTTGTTGCGCGCCGGACGATGGAGGCCGGTGGCCACGGAACTGCACTTCGACGATCTTGAAGTGCCACTGCCCGACGGAACTCGCCTCGTGTTGCAGGGGTCCGTGGACCGTGTAGACGTCGACGCCGCGGGAAACCTGCGTGTGCTCGACTACAAGAGCGGCAAGGCGGACAAGTACGCCGCCTTGTGCGAGGGGGATCCGACCGACGGGGGCAAGTTCCTGCAGCTGCCGCTGTATGCGTTGGCGGCGCAGCGCGATCTGGGAGGAGGTCCGGAGCCGACGCGCGCTGACTACTGGTTCATCTCTGCCGGGCAGAAGGGGAAGACGGCAGGGTACGACGTCACAGATGACGTACTCGATCGTGCGCTGCAGGTGATCCAAGTGGCAGTGGACGGCCACCGTGGAGGGCTGTTCCCGCCACGGCCGATCGGTCACTCGAAAGCTTGGGAATGCCCCTCATGCCAGGTCGATGGCGGCACGGATCGATTTGGGAGCGAGTGGTTCGAGCAGTTGCTTGCAGATGTCCGGCTGACTGCCTACCGGGGGGTGATCTCGTGACCACTCTCGTCGATGCTGATGCGCGCGAGTTCGCTGTGCGGCGCACGGACCTCAACGTGATGGTCGATGCCGGGGCTGGGTCGGGCAAGACGAAGATCCTCGTCGATCGCGTGTGTCAACTGGTGGACGAAGGTGTCGCGATCCGCAACATCGCCGCCGTGACGTTCAGCGAAGCAGCGGCTTCGGAACTGCGCGACCGCCTGCGAGCTGAGCTCTCCGACACCCACCCGGACCAGGTGGCCGACCTCGATGCTGCCGCCATCGGAACGTTGCACTCGTTCGCGCGCCGGATCCTCGCCGAACACCCCGTGGAGGCTGGGCTGCCGCCGGTCGTCGAAGTACTCGACGAGGTCGCCTCGTCGGTGCGGATGAACCGCTGGTGGAGCACGGTGCGTGCCCAACTGCTCACCGATGATGCGCTGGCTGAGCCATTGCGGGTGCTCCTGGATGCTGGGATACGGGTCAGTTCCTGGTCGGGTGGTCGGGGCGGGGCGTCGATGGAAGCGCTCGCACTGCGGCTACAGAGCCACTGGGATCTGGTTGAGGACCACCTATCCAATGTGAAGCCACCGCCGATCCCGGGACCGGACTTCGGCCTCGTCGAGGCGGTGCTGGAGGAGCTCGCTGACTTCCTGGTCGAATGCGCAGACCCGCAGGACAAGCTCTACGCACGGGTGGAACAGGTCCTGGCGTGGGGTCGGGAACTCCTCGAGGCGGCCAGCACCCGCGAGGTCCTCGAGATCACGCGTGCGGCGCCGAGTTTCCGGGCCGGGAACATCGGACGGAAGGGAAGCTGGGCGGACATCGCGGCGGTGCGTGCATGCCTGCTCCAACTGCAGCATGTGAATCCGCTGGCCCCGGTTTACCAGGCGAGTCTGCAGCATCTGCTGGTGTTCCTCGGCCGCGAGATCCTCGAGGCCGCTGATCAACGTCGGCGCGAGGGCCTGTTGCTGTTCCATGACCTCTTGGTATTGGCGCGTCGGGTACTGCGCAACGACGATCAGGTCCGCGTCGAACTGCAGCAGCAGTACAAGCACTTGCTCCTGGACGAGTTCCAGGACACCGACCCGATCCAGGTCGAGTTGGCGGTGCGGATCGCGGCGGGTGCCGATGGAGGTGCTGAGGACTGGCGGGATTGTCCGGTTCAACAGGGCTCCATCTTCGTGGTAGGAGACCCGAAGCAATCCATCTACCGGTTCCGGCGTGCGGACATCGTGACCTTCATGGAGTTCGCCGGGTTCCTCGGAGAGGAGGCGCGCGCCGAACTGACCACGAACTTCCGGTCCCATGAGGATGTGCTCTCGTGGATCAACACGGTATTCGGCGAGTTGATCGTGGAGGCCGAGGCGGTGCAGCCCCCGTACATCGCCTTGGATCCCTCGCCGAAGCGCGCGCACCCCGATGACCAGCCGCGCGTGATCATGGCGCTTCCCGACGGGGACGAGGAGAGCGAAGCTAAGGATGTTGAGGCGCGACGCGTCGTCGATGCGATCGCCACGGCGTTAGCCGAGGGCTGGCCGATGAAGGGTCGGTCCATCCGCCCGTCTGACATCACGGTGCTCGTGCCCGCGCGCTCCCAACTCGACGCGCTCGAGGCGGCATTGTCAGATGCCAACGTGCCCTATCGGTTGATGGCACGTTCCCTGATCTACGGAACCGATGTCGTCCGTGATCTTCTGCTAGTGGCATCCGCGGCCGATGACCCGACCAACGAACTCGTGTTGGCCGAGGCGCTGCGGACGCCCGTGCTGCGGTGCGGTGACGATGATCTCTGGCGGTGGAAAGCGGCGGGGGGCTCCTGGCGCGTGTGGGCCGAACAGCCGGGGGGCCTGCCTGCCGATGACCCGGTCGGTCCCGCGATGACGTACCTGGACCGGCTGCACAAGGCTCTGCGCCGGCTGTCTCCCAGTGAAGTCCTCACCCACATCGTGGAGAGTCACGACCTCCTGGCACTCGCCGCAGCCTACACGGATCCGGCCGAGATCTGGCGGCGGTACCGCATCGTCATCGATCAGGCCAGGCAATGGTCTGAAACGGCTCACGGTTCCTTGCGGGAGTACTTGCAGTGGGCACGTGCCCGCGCGGACGGCGAGGAGCAACAGAACGAGATCGTGCTGCCCGAGCATGATGCGGACAACGTCTCGGTCATGACGATCCACGCGGCCAAGGGCCTACAGTTCGGAATGGTTGTGGTCAGTGGCCTGATTGAGGCACCTCGAGCCTCGCCCAGTGCAGTGGTGTGGACGGACCACGGCCCCGACTTGGCGTTGGGGAACAAGGATGCCGGCGTCGCGTCCGCGGGCTGGCCCGAGGCGCGAGACGCGGAAGCGGAACGCCTTGCACAGGAGGATCGGCGACTTCTCTACGTTGCGTGTACCAGGGCCGAGGAGTACTTGGTCGTCAGCGGCTTCGGCAAGAAGGAGAAGAGCCGTGGGCTGGCACTCAAGAAGGCAGCCGCCGGACACCTCGTCTGGTCGGAGAAGGGCTCGGTGCTGCCGGCGCGCAGCAGGTCCGCCGCGCCGCCCGTCGCCGAGGGTTGGCTTGCGCGCCATGAGGCTCAGATGGAGGCGGCATCGTTGCGGCAATCGGTGTCCGCCGGAGACATTGCACATGGGCAGGTGCCGATGCCGGCGGGTCTGGATCTCGGGTTGCTGCCGGGATTGGACAAGAACGCTCGCGATCTCGAGCGGCCGTCTTGGGAGAAGGGGCGCTACGGCACGGCGGTCGGGCGAGCTGTCCACGCGACTCTGCAGACCGTCGACCTCGCCACAGGGGATGGGCTCGACGGTGCTGCACGGGCACAAGCTCTTGCCGAGGGGGTCGTCGAGCGGGAGGAGGCTGTGGTGGCACTGGCGCGGGCTGGGTTCTCAGCCGACGTGACCAGGGAGGCCGCGGCCTGCCCCCACCAGAAGGAGACGTACGTCGGCACTGTCGTGGGTGGCCAAGTCGTGGAAGGGGTCATCGACCTGCTGTTCACCGATGCCGACGGCCAGTTGGTCGTTGTGGACTACAAGACCGATGCAGAGCCGGATCAGGCGACGCTCGAGGCCTATCAGAAGCAACTCGCGGTGTACGCGGCGGCGCTGGCTGACGCAACGGGCGTGAAGGTCGGCCGTAGGGTCCTGGTGTTTTGCCGTGAGGGTGGCGCTATTGAACGCGAGGTTTAGCTGGGCCGGCAGCTGCCCACATTCATGGAGACGCCTCGATGCGGTGTGCTTATGGGCAACCTCAGACGGGGACCTGCTCGAGTGTGATCAGGTGCACCGGGCGCCCATCGTCGATCTGCGCCTCCGCCCATTTCTGGACAAGTGGTTCTTGAGCGAACAGCACGATCTGTCGGTCAGCGGATAGCGCGAGCAGGACGTCCAACAGCGCCTTGGTTCGTCGCTCGTCGGCCTGGACCGTGACATCGTCCAGGAACAGAGGGCAGCTCGTTTCAGGATCGGCGATGTGCGTTACAAGGGCGACCCGCAGGAGAAGGTAGATCTGCTCTGCTGTACCCACGGAGAGTTGTTGGGCGGGCACCCAGGAACCCGTGCCTGCACGCACTCTCACCCCGAGCGTTTCGGGATCGACGATGGCATCGGTGTACCGCCCGTCCGTGACCGTAGGAAGCCATTCGACGAGGGTTCTCTGCAGAGTTGGCGCGATGCTGCGATGCACTGTCTCCTGGGCGTTCAAAAGGTGACTGCGGGTCACAGCCAGCGTGGTTTCAAGCGCCTTGACCCTGATTAGTTCAGCCTCTCGTCGGTCCACCTCCTCTTCAGCTTCGGCGACCGATGGAAGGAGTTTCGCACGGTCGTCGCGTCTGCCCCTTGCCTCGTACGCCAAGTTCTGGGCCTGCTCGGCAGCCTCACGCAGCGGCCCTGCATCGGCCTCGGCGCGTGACAGCATGTCCGTCAGATCCGGTGTCGCGGAACGTGGGTCGAGTATCTCGACGGCACTCTCCTGGGCTTGGTCCAGGAGGCTTGCCGAGCGCTCTTCTGCCAGTGATTGCGCCTCGGCAACTTGCCCCTCCAACTCGTTCGCCTGCGTGCGCGTCGATTCAGCCCGCTCTCGCAGTTGGGGAAGCGTGAGTCCGTTGAGCAAGGTCTGCAGTTCAGTCCACTTTGCTCGTCGCTCATCGAGCTCCCGGGCCTTGTCGACACGCTCGCGCTGCCACGTCTGCAGTGCGGCAACGGCGTCATCAGCCGTCTCCACCGTCACTGCCCCCAGCATCAGACCCGCTTGGGAGGCGACCTCATCCAGGCGCTGGGCAGCTGCAACCGCTTCGTTTTCGGCGTCTGTCGCCCGCTTGTCCTCGTTGAGACGTGCAGCGAGAGCCTCTTCAAGGGACTGACGTTGTGCACTCAGGCGCGCCTGGGCGGCGTGCCGCCCGCAGTTTTGTACGTAATCTTGGTGCGCTCGGCGGACGTCCGACGATTCGACCCCGCGGGACAGCAGGGCCTTGCCCAACTCCGATTCCGCAGTGCGTACAGCCTCCTGATTCTGCCGCCTGCGGTCTTCCCACTGTTGCGCTGCCTGTCTGCTTTGTTGAAACTGATCCAACCGTGTCGCGATCACCCGCAGTTGTTGGGAATCAGGTGGTAAACCATTTGCCGCGCACTTGGCTGTCATGTCATCGAGGTCAGTCTTGGCATCTCGGGCATCGTTCTCGAGTTGTCGGACGTGGGCACGCTTGTCGAACAGTTTCTGTTCCGCCATCCGGGCCTGTTCCCTCGCACTGTCCCGGGCCTTTCGAAGGGACTCGCGTGAGTCCGGCGCGGGAGCCACCGCCGAGGGACCGCCGGCCGCGGAGCGCCCCGCTAGAAGCGCCGCCATGGCCGAGACAAGACAGATGGCGGCCAACCCTGCACCGGCGACTGCATTTCCGGACACGAACAGGCCGATCGACGCGATGGCTGCGACGGCTGCGATCGAGGCCGCTGCGACAACGGCCGAGCGATTGCGTGGCTTGGACGATGTCGGTTGGCCAGACTGCAGGGACTCTTCGTAGTGGACGTCGGCGCGGGTAGCCGTCAACTGCGCTTCATCCAACTCCTGCTGGGCGGCGTCCGCCTCCGAGCGCAAGGCCTCAAGCTCCCCTTCATCGACAGTTTCGATGCTGTCCAGACGGGCCGCCCAATCCCGCAACGTGGACGCTCCCACAACACGGGCCGCTGAGAGCTCAGCCGTGAGTTCGCCCGCTTCATCCGGACGATGCCGATCCGTTTCCTGCAGGATGGCCTCCGCGTTCTCCAGAGCCTGGGCAGCTGCTACGACTGTTGGGTCCGGGCTCAGATCCCCGGTCGGGGGCGACGGCAATCCGTCCAAGCGTTGCCGCAGTCCTTCCGCAGTGGGTCCCTGCAAGGCGGGGAGCTGGGGTCGGGCAGTCCACCCGGCGATTGCCCCGGCAACCGCGGCGACGACTTGTTGTTCCGTGTGGTCTCCTGCCGGTTCCCTGCCGCCCAAGTCGGCGTCGAGGACGATCGCTTGTGAGAGTCTCTCGGCGAGGCTGTCCGCCGTGTTGGCGACGGTCGTGTACTCGTCTTGAAGCCTCTTGGCTGCCTCGTGCGCCGCGTCAGACTGCTGGGCATATGCGATTAGGCGCTTGAACGCTGCGATCCGGGCGTTCGCGGCCTGCACCTGTGAGGCCAGACGCTCTGCGTCTGCGTGTCGGGCCTCTGCCTCCCCGACGAGGGTCAGGTAGGAGGCGTGTTGGTCCTTGGCGGTCTCAAGATCCCGCATCGCCTTCTCTAGTGCCTGCTTGGCTTGCCGCAGGGGCTTGGTGCTGTTGACCCGATCGAGGCCGACATGTTCGGACTTGAAGTCGTCTAGCAGTGCGATTGCTTGGGCGGCAGTCGGGTCTGACGACCCGGCATGAGTGGCCGCAGCCTGGATTTGCCGCTGGAGGCCGTCTGCATCCTGGAGGACCGCGAGGATCTCCGACTGACGTACACAGGCAGTGGCCGCGAAGACACTCCGATTCATTCCCAGCCAGCGTGACCCGTCGGGCGTACCTGCGTACAGGATCTCGTCGGAACAATCCCGCCCGAGTTCGAGATCGACGGCCCTGCAGTCGACCGCCTGAATCAATTCGTGATGGATCTCGATCCGGCGTCCGTCGTCCAGAGACAGTTCCGCTGAGACGAACCAAGAGTCCCCAACCCAGGGGCGGTACTGTTCGGCGAACTCTCGGTCTTCTCTGCGCTGCGCCCCCCTACCTCTGGCGCGACCGCAGACGGCGGCATAGATCGCTGCGTGCCAGGTCGACTTCGCCGACTCGTTGCGTCCCACGACCACATTGAGACCGGGCTGCAGTTCGAGGGTTCGGTTGTGGAGGGGGCCGAATGCTTTGGCGTTGACCGAGTCGATGCGCATCTCACTGCACCTCGAGGTCTTTGCGGCCGGCGAGCGCTCGGAGTCCGGTGACGAGGACCCGGTGCCGTTGCTCATCGTCCAAGGACGCGTCCTCGCGCACATCCCGGACGAATTGTCCGCGCACCGTCTGTTCGTGAGCGAGTTGATCCAGGTCGTAGGCGGTGGTGACCGCACCGATTCTCGGCACAAAGCCACCTAGATGGTCGGCGACGTGGTGTAGGTCCTCCAGCCTGACGTCGACGTCTTCACCGACCTCGCCATTCAGCGTGGCTCGCACCACACCGCTCAGAGATGCCACGGCTTCTTGCACCTTGGTGATCACTTGTCCCGAATGGTCGATCCCGTCCAGTGAGATGTCGATGTCGTGCAGTCGGGTCACCGCGACGTCGTAGGTCGTGCGAGTGACTTGACCGTCTTCATCGACATCGACGATCACAGGGCCGCGCGTGCCTTCCTCGCCGAAAGTCAGCGGATCAGGATTGCCCGGATACGTGTGCCACGTCGCATGCCTCGGTGCGTGGAAGTGGCCGACAAGGGCATGGTGCAGGCCCGAGTCTGGAACCTGCTGCTCGCGGAACGGGGCATGCGGCACCTTCCCCGTCTCCTCCCACTTCATCGAACCCTGCTCGGAACCATGAAAGAGCGCGATGTTGATCCCGTCGCGATCGACGGTGAAGTTCTCAAGGAACCCGTCAGTGTTCGCCGGTGCCCGATGGGCGGCACCCCAGATCGTGAATCCCGACGAGAGTTCGTATGCCTCGAGGTAGCTGCTCGTGAAGACGTGCACGTTCGGCGACCACGCGGCGGCTGCGTAGAGCGATTTCGGGCCGTACCAGTCGTGGTTGCCCGGCGCCAACATGACAGGCACATCAAGCTGGCTGAAGGCGTCAGCGACGAATTTGACCGTGTCCGGCGTGAATCGCTCGCTCTCATACAGGTCGCCGGCGCAGAGCACAGCGTCCACCGACTCCGTGCGAGCGAGATCGCAGATGTTCGTGAGAACCTGCCGCAACGCCTGGCGGCGTGCCCGGCCCAGTTCAGGCCCCGCCCATTTGAAGTGGCTGTCGAGGTGCAGGTCGGAAAAGTGCAGGAGGCGCACCGGAGACTCCCCTTTCGCCCGGTGGTGTTGCTCTGGCATCAGGGTACGAATCCACAGGCGTCGTGCGCTCGCTCAGAGGCACGTTCCCAGCCGGGGTGTATGGAGAGCGCCAGGTAGTCGTCGTACCCATGCGAGACGATGTACGTGACGAGGGGAGATCGCATGTCTGAGCAGAAGCCAGTCGTCGCGGCCGAGGTGCCAACCGTCCAGCCGATCGAGGGAGTGCCGGTCGAAGGGCTTCCGGTCTATGCGGAAGATCAACCCGCTCAGATCTTCGTGGTGGATCGAGGGTTCGCAAGCGACAAGATCGCCATTGAGTTCGAGAGTCCGCACCCCCGATTCGGGGATGTCTTCGCAACCAAGTACTACTACTGGGCCGAGCCAGGGGAACTCGCATGGGGCCACGAGGGGCAGACCATTCAGCTGAGGCACCGGGAGCCCTGAGCAGCCCGAACACAGGTCAATGTCCGACCCCCGTGTTTCAATCGGGCTCTCGGCGGAAGGGGAGACATGGCCAGGGATCGGGCGTCGTACGAGGCAATGCTGCAGGCAGTGGGGATCTGTGTTTCAGCGCGGATTCCCTTCTTGTTGTGGGGTGATCCGGGCGCGGGGAAGACGGCGGTCATCGAGTCGGCGGCTGGGAGCGGCTGGCATGTCGAGACACTCATTTGCTCGCATTATGAACCGTCGGACTTCGCGGGGTTGCCGGTGGTGAACGGCGATCGGGTGAGTCTGGCGCCTCCAGGCTGGGCGGTGCGGGTTGCTGAGGAGCCTTCGCCGTCGATCGTGTTCTTCGATGAGTGGACTACGGCCTCGCCAGCGGTGCAGGCGGCGGCGCTGCGACCGCTGACGCATGCCCAGGTTGGTGTGCTGCAATTGCCCGAGCGGGTCTCTTTCGGGGCTGCGGCGAACCCGGCGGATGTCGCGGCGTCGGGGTGGGAACTCGCGCCGCCGACGGCTAACCGGTTCGTGCATCTTGAGTGGTCGCTGCCTTTGGACGTCTACACCGAGTCGATCGTGACCGGCGACTGGCCGGTGTTGCCGGTTCCGCAGCGGCCCGCGGATTTCGAAGGGCGCGTGTCTGGGCAGCGCAGTCTCGTCGCTGGCTTCCTCCAGACCCGCGGTGGACAGTTGTCGTCGATCCCCAAGGATGCGGCGAGTCGGGGGCGGGCGTTCCCGACGCCGAGGACTTGGGATTACGCCGCCCAATTGCTGGCGATCGCGGTGCATGCCGGTGCGAGCGATGAGGTGCAGCGGCTGCTGGTCTACGGGGCGGTGGGTGCGCCGGTGGGCCATGAGTTCTTGACCTGGCGGTCATCCCTGGACCTGCCGGATCCGGAGGATCTGCTGGCCGATCCGCTCGGGGACGCGTTGATGGGGTTGCGCCCCGACCGGGTATATGTGGCACTCCAGGGTGTGCTTGCCGCGTACACCTCCTACCCGACGCCCGACCGCTGGACCGCGGCCATGAGTGTCTGTATCGGTGCGGCGAAGCATTCGAGTCTGGATACGGCGGTACCGGTGGTGCGGGCGTTGCTCCGTCCCGGACGGCGACCGGCCGGCGCTGAGCTCCCAGCAGGGTTGACCGTGTTCGTTCCGGCTTTGCAGCTGGCCGGTTTGCTGTGATCTCTGCCGACGTCTCCGAGCGGCTGGCGGCGGCGAAACTCTGGCTCGTATCGCAGGCGGCCGGAGACCTGCCATACCTGTCGACGGCGGTGTATTCGCTGGTGACCGTCGCGACCGAGCGGGTGTCCCGGATGTCCACCGACGCGTATTGGCGGCTGTACGTCAACCCGATGTGGGTGCTGGCCACCGATGTCGAGGTGCTCGCCCGCGAGATCGCTCATCAGCTGTGGCATTTACTGGCAGACCACGCTGGCCGGGCCACCGAGTGTCAGGTGGACGCCAAGTCACGGGACCGCTGGAAAATGGCCACCGACCTGACGATCACCGAGGTGCTTCCGTTCGACGTGGGCTTGCCTCGTCCCCGCGATGTCCATCAGGACCCGAACAAGTCCGCGGAGGAATACTTCGGGCTGCTCCGGGCCCGCCCGGTCACGAAACCGTCGCTGGGTGTGGACCCGGATGAGACGTGCGGCAGCGGGTGTGACGGGATGGCCCGCGACCACGACCTGCTTCCGAACGATGCCGATATGCCGGGGTTGTCGATGCAGGGGGCGGAGGCGATCCGCAAGACGGTCGCAATCGAGTTCCGTGAGCACTGCCGCACTCGTGGAACCGCTCCCGGGCAGTGGGGCCGGTGGGTGTCCGACATCCTCGATCCGTTGGTGCCGTGGCAACAGGTACTGCACGCGGCGGTGCGCCGAGGGATCGGCTGGGGACAGGGGCAGGTCGACTACACGTACACGAAGATCTCGCGGCGTCAGCACGCGCTAGGGGCGGCGATTGTGCCTGCGCTGCGCCGGCCGGTGCCTGCGGTGGCCGTGATCGTGGACACCTCGGGAAGCATGGACGACGGGCTGTTGGCGCAGGCGATGGGCGAGGTCAAAGCCGTGCTGTCCTCGCTGGCCGTGCCCGACAGCAGCGTGACCGTCCTGGCTGTGGATGCCGCCGTCCACACCGTGCAGCAGGTGCGGGATGTCGCGCAGGTGCACCTGGCCGGCGGTGGTGGCACGGACATGGGGGTGGGGATCAAGGGGGCACTTGCGCTGCGACCTACGCCGCAGACGGTGATCGTGCTGACCGACGGGTTCAGTCCGTGGCCGTCGCTTCCAGCGCCAGTGCCGGTGATCGCCGGGGTACTGGGCCGGCGCCGGGAGCACTTGCCACCAACGCCGGAGTGGGTGCAGCGCGTTGAGGTCGTGCCCGATGTCTGAGTTGCCCGGCCCGATCACCGTGACGGTGACCTGCCGGACCAGCCGGGACAGTGCCAAGGGATCGAAACGGCACCCCGTCACGTTGTACCCGGACGGGACGGTGGACACCGGGCATGACCTGGAGCAGGAGCGGATCCTTGCGGCCCTGGGTGGGTACCTGTCGTGCCTGGAGTTGGCGGACAGCGCCTCGCCCGCGGTTTTGGAGTGGTTCGTCCTCCAACAACGACTCGCTCCGCGCCCGATCCGTGCGAATCAGGCCCGCGGGCCGTGGCATGCGGCGAAGAAGGCGCAGTGCTGTGCGAGGCGGGGCTACAAGACTCCGCAGGATGCCGCTGCTCATGCCATGGACCCCAAGCACGTGGCCCTGACCCATGGGGCGCATGCCTTTCAGGTCGTGGCGCTGTGCCGCGGTATCGCTGCCGAGCCGGCCCCGGAGATGCCCGGAGAGCCGTGGACCACCATGTGGGACTGCGGGATGCACCCCGACGAGGTCGACCGGATCAGCATGGAGATCGACGCTGACGAGCCGCTGCCCGTGCACTTCTACCTGGGGGTGATGGCCCGCAACCCGAACCTGGCATGGATCCGCGACACCATGCGCGCGGTGCCGCTCGAACCCCGCTCGATCACCTACCTGGCATGGAGCTATGGCAAGGCCGACCGCGCCGACCCGACGCTGCGCGCCCGTTGGCTGCGGACCGGCATCATGGACCGACTCGCGCTACGGCTAATCAACAGCCCCTACGACTTCACCGACGTCGAGGAGTTCGCTGCCCACTGGGCCATCAGCCCCGTGATGGCCGGTGTGGAACTAGTCAAGTGGTACGACTCCGGGGTCGCGCCGCCGGTGGCGATGCTCACCGCGCCGGGGTTGGAGCACCTGGCCTACCCGCCCACGCCGCCGAGGTGGCAAACACGGGCGCGGCTGCGCGACGAGCTGGACGGGCAGGGCCAGTACACGGAGGAGGAACTCGCGCTTGCGTTGGTGAGGTGGGGGAGCGTGAGCCGGGCAGCGGTGGGCTTGGTAGGCACTACATCCTTGCCCTGAGCGACAGGCACACATGTGCCCCTTCTTGCCGCCTTGCATCAAGAAGGCTTCGCTGAGTAATGTCGCTAGTGTCCGCGGGGGATCGACAGCATGTCTGAATGTCCCCTGGCGAATGGACGCCACTTGGCGCAAAGAGCGGGGGTACTAACCATGGTCTACGTCGCAACCACCAGCCCTTCGGGCTGGACCAACAACACCGAAGTCCGCTGCAGCGGTTGTGGTGCGAAGTTGTACGTTCGTCCGAACGACGCGCAGAAAATGGGGGGCTGGGAGTGCCCTCACTGCCGTAAGCGGCACTGAAGTCGATTCACTGAGACACTCGGGGCAGGCGGTTCGTGGCTGCGGATCGCCCTCCGGCCGTTGTTGCGAAGTCGGTGCGGTTGTGATCACAGCACAGTTCGGAAGTGCGCTGAGAGTTCCAGGCTCGCGCCCGCGTCGGCTATTACGGCCACGCCGCCTTGTTATCACGCAGGTGTCTCTACCCAGACGATACTGGTACGGCCCTTTCGCTTCCATCGAGTCATCGAATAGCCCCCGGGGACGCTTATCCGATTCCAGCTCCCGTAGTCGCTGATCAACTCGGAACCCGTCCACTTCAGGTTGAACGTCGCTCCATAACGCCCTTGCGAGTCCTTGAAAGTGGCAGCCTTTGCGTCGGATCCGCGGTTCACCACCACGGATCCGAATGGGAGCCCAGAGGATGGCTCAGTTCCCTTGAGCAAGAAATCTAGGCGACCGTCTCCGGTAATGTCTACGTTTTGGATGCGGTCGAAGCGCACATCACGCATTCTCAATAGAACCTCCTCCAACCGCCACTTGGAGGTTGGATCGATCCATTTCCACAGAATGGCGCGTCGTCCCGAGATGCTCACGATCCAAGGCCTGTGGGTGATCTTCTTCGCCGGTTGGTATCGGCCGAAGATGTGCTCGGGATGTGAGCGCTTAAGACTCCCTACCCGTGCGCGCGCGGAGGCATTCTCTTGAGCGAGGACCTGAGCAGGCGATGGAGGAGGTGGAGCAGGGCTGGGTGAACTAGTGGGGGGTGGGGTTGTCGGACCGATTTCACCGGATATGGAAGCACTGTAGGTTTGCACGCCCAGGCCATCCTTGCGCTGCATGAGCTGCACGGTTCCGACAGTCTCCCCAGTCTCTATGTTTGTTACGTTGCAGGTCATTACCTGGCCGTTCCAGAGAACTCGCGTCGGGCACGAAGTGCGCAAGCCCGGCGCGTCATTCTTACTAAGGTCGGCGGCCACGAGCGCCGAAGCCCGGTTGCCGTGGACTACCCGCAGGCCACCGAGCCAAGCGATCAAGAGGATCGCCGGCACAATGAGTGCGACCGCAACCACGGCCGGAGTCTTCCACCCCCGACTCGATGTCGTGGCCCGGGTCGGTGAAGACTCCTGTTCGGCGTTTCGCGGGCTGGTTCGCTCAGAACCCAGTTTCGAAGCGTGCATGGCGGTGATCGCCGCAGATTCTGGCACCTCGGACCTCTGAGCGGTCGGCTCCTGGGGAGGTCTCTCAGAAGCGACGGCAGTGCTGTCCGCTGGGGTTGAAGCGCCACAGTTCGCGCAGAAGGGTGCACCCGGACTAAGCGCGGATTGGCAGCCTGTGCAGTGCGTCATGGCGTCGCAAGGTAGCCAGTGTTTCGGCTCGTAAGTCTCCCCGGCGGCCGGGCACGATCCGTGACCTTGCCTGGGTGTAGCACGGATGACATCCGCGCGCATCGATTGGTGCGCTGGAGGGCGGCTGGGCATGGCCGAGACCAGATGACCCAGGGAACGAGGTGGTTGACGCGGCAGACTTGCTGCGAAGGGCGCCCGCTCGCCGCGAGGTCAGTGCAGTATTCGATCACTGGCCACACGACCCAACGCCTTCGCGGGACCGCTGTCGCAGCCAAACCCTCTGGCCAGGTTTCTTGCACGCACTCCCGTTCACCTGTTGCACCCCCGTAGCGCGATCTCGGAAGTCGGTGGCCCATCGCCTATCGGCAGGGCTCTCGACCAAGTTGGAGTGTAGCGGGCACTGTCTCGCTCGATTCAGGAGAGGTCCGGAGCGCAAGATAACCTCAGGTCCGCCACTTGACCTTGGCGCCAGATTCGCCTTCGTCTACGATGTAGCGCGCGGCGCACTCGCCCACTGGGTAGCCGTTTCGGTCGCACCAGCGATTCGCCGCAGCAGCCGATCGGAATGACCTCGGAATCAAGGCCATCCACATCGTTTTGCCGGAGCATCCTGAGTAAACCATGCGGTCTCCGACATCCCGGTCGGTTATCAGCAATGCCCCATCACGATCGGCAAGCGACAGGTGGAATCCAAGAATCTGCTGCGCTGTTAGGTTGCTCGTGTCCGCTCGCCCGTCAGGGAACCAGCCTGGTCTCAGATCAACGTTGTCCAAGCCCTCGCACTTGCTGGAGACCTGGGGCGCCCACGAGTAGAGGAGTGAGTCGAGGGTGCTGCGGTCCGACTGCCGATGGGTCTTCAGCTGGGCTCTAGCCTCTGAGGCGGTGAGATTCAATGCCTGTTGCGGAAGCGCCGCTAGCGATTCGGGCTCTGGCGTAGGAGACGCGGCTCTGGTTGGCGCTTCTGTGGCTGACTCGGGCGAAGCGTCATTTGGGGCCAGCGAGGGGCTTTCCGCTGGTGCTCCGGCTGTCGCGACGGACTGATTCTGTACGTCGGAGTTGATTGCGACGATGGCGGTCACAGACATCCCGCCCAGGGCCATTGCACCGCCGACGAGCCAGGCGCGTCCACGGCGCCGGGGCGAACCTGCCGGGGGGTTGGGAGTCGACGCCCCCGGATCTTCCCGTGAGACCAAGGTGGATGGCGTCGCCGCGGGCGGCTTGGCCCCGCAATTGGCGCAAAGGGGCTCCCCCGTGAGTTTGGCTCCGCAGTCGCAGCAGTACTTCACGAAAGTTCCACCTCCCCGTCATCCCAGATTCGTTCCTGGTGTCACCCTGAGTCCGATGATTGCATGCAGGGTCTCGGGTTGGCTCGCGGCGGGAGGGACCACGGGAGTCCCGCCGCTCAGACCTAGCGGTGTACCCGACGAGGGTCACCCGGTGCTGCACCCATGGGCCGAGCACTCGTTCAGTGCCGGGCTCGCAGGGTCCTTGGACATGACGTGGCTCTCCCGCTGGACGAGTCCGCCTACTTGGGTGTCGGTTGATATGCCATCTCAGGAGGAGGCGTGAGTATGATCGGCTCTAGGTCTGAATACCACGGGGAAACGGGGGATGGCCTTGAGTTCAGATGGCTGGAACTCCGCAGGTTCAGCGGATGGTTGGGATGACTGGAGCGCGGGGCAGCCCGTCCAGGCAACGGACCAGTGGTCAGGCGGTTTCGATGAACAGGGGTGGGTGTCCCCGCGTCCTGTCCCGTTGACTGTGCTGTGGGTCGGTTTGGTCGCTGCCGCCGTCGGACTTCTTCTGGGTGTCTATGTGCTCTTCACGTCGAACTATGCAACTGATCCTCTCAGCAGTGCTGCTGTGACCGCGATCGTTCTGGGCTGGGTCCTGTCGGGAGTTGTTGCCGTCCTCGCGGTGGCCCGCTATCAGTCAATCGATTTGTTGAAGGCAACTTCGGCGTTCTACGCGCCGAACTCTGGTGCTAGTGCGCTGCGCTTGGTGGTTCTGATCATAGGCGCTGTTGGAGTGGTGATTACCTCGTACGTCTTCGCGACATGGCTGGCGAGGCATTGATGCGCAAGGCCACGACCGCGCTCGCCGCCTTCGGCGCTGCATTCCTCACTGTTCCGGTAGTGACGTTGCAGCCTGTCGCTCACGCTGCCAGTAGTGACCAGCTCAGCGCTCTGGTCTCATCCTTCAGCGAGTGCACGGCCGGGTCTGGCTCGGCGGATGTCCTTGTCTTGCTTGATCAGTCGCTCTCGCTCAGGGAAAGCGATCCGCAGAACCTGCGGGCCCCTGCCGCCGCTGACTTCGTTGATCAACTCAGGGAGTTCGCCGAAGACTCGGAGGCGAGGATCAGCGTCCAGGTCGCCGGATTTGACGGCAACTTCCATGCTGGCAAGTGGAGGGAGGCGAACGGTACCTCGGCCGGCGATTTGCGCAGCGACGTCGAACGGATGGGTCGACAGGCAGACGGTCGAGAGACGGATTACGTCAATGCCCTCGATGGCGCGCGCGGGCAACTTGCGGCCCAGGGGGCTGACTGTCAGATGCTCATATTCTTCACCGACGGGGAGTACGACGTCGACGGCTCCTATGGGGCCAAGCAGTACTCCAAGGGAAGTCAGCAAGGCAATGTCGATTGGACTCAGGTCGAGCAGGAGGGAAAGCAACTACTGTGCGACGGCAAGCGTGGCCCCCTCAACTCACTACGGAAGTCTGGCGTTTACCTCGTTGGTGTCGGCTTAGAACATCGGGATGCTGGACAACTGGACTTTCTGCGAAAGGTGGCCTCGGGTGAGGGGTGCGGTTCCCGGCCGGAAGACAGTAAGTGGGCGTTCCTCGAGGCCGCCGATGCCCGCAGTCTCGTGTTCGAGTTGGGCCGCGTGACCTCGGGACCGAACTACCACTCGGGCGGAACCGACTCCGACGGCAAGGACGGTTTTGAGTTTGGGCTGGACCCCATAATCACCTCTGCCTCGGTAATGACGCAGGCCGGAAGTGACGACCTACAGACACTCTTGGTCGACCCCAAGGGCAAAGTCGTGGGATCCAGCGAAGACGAGACGCGGTCTGAGGAGAGCGGGATAGCGGTTCAGTCCATCAGGTTGGGTCCGGCGACGACCCGATTTCGCCTGACCGCAGCATCGGGTCGTGACCTTGCCGGGACTTGGACAGTCAGGTGGTTGCCGAAGCCGGGGAAGGCCGCAGCCAAAGGCGTTTCGACGGAAGGTGTCGTCAATGTACGCAGTGACTTGCGGCCGATGTTGGTCGACCCTGCGGCCGTCTGGCAGGCTGGCGAAACGGTGGCCGTCAAGGCGCAGGTCGAGAGCAAGTCGACGGGAGAGGTGATCTCCGCCGACAGACTTCCTAGCGCGAAGTTGTCCTTGGACTATCGCGACAGCACCGGGCGAGTCGTGTCCCTACAGCCCTCCACGCCCCTTGCCGAGTGGGTTGAAGGCCTGCCTATTGCGCAAGACCTGCCGCAAGGTGACGGACGTCTTGCGCTAGTTCTGAGTGTAGAGATGCAAGCCAAACCGACAACGGCGCTCCTCCCTCAGGCGCGCTCCTACCCACTTCAAGTCAAGCCACCTGCGAACTACCCGGCGATCGCAGCGAGTCTGGTGACCATGACCTCTGAGCAAGGCGGAGTCGCGGAGGGTGTGGATCCCTCCGTCGGCACCATCGCGATATCAGGCCCGGGCTGCGTGTGGCTCGATCCCGCAAACACCTCTGTCGACAGTCTGCCTCAAGGCCTGTCGGAACAGCAGATCCGGCTTCAGTCCTCGGCCTCTTCACAGGAGGCATGCGTCAGAACAGGCGAGGGCGAGACGTCGTCGATCGAGATCCAGGCTGTGTCTGATGTCTCTGGCTACGGGGCCTACAGCGGCACCCTCACCCTGCAGACGCTTCCTAGCGACGGTTCGGGAGAGCCAGTACCGGTCACAGTTGCGTTCGTTGCCGAACGCGCCGACGCCTTGAGCCGGGGGACGCAGGTCGGGGTCTTCTTGTTGGCGCTTCTCCTTGGACTCGGAATTCCGGCTGCGATCCTATTCGGTGTGCGCGCTCGCACGGCGCGTATCCCTGTTTCCGACCCCGAGGGCGGCGACCTCGCGTACGTCGTCAAGACCGTGGCCGTCTCTGACACTGGGGTGGAGGCTATGCCGCTGACTCGTCAGGACGTCCGCCTGGCTCACGATGGATCTGTGCCTGCCGTGCGGCAGTTGGTTGTCGAAGGCGTCGAACTTGCCGCAGTGCCCTTCGGGAACCCCTTCACCATCGCTCATGTGAGAGCCACTGCGGCGCGAACTCTGATCAGTGACGGTGATGCGGCAGAGTCCCCCGGAGGAGCCGTCCGCCTGCCCCTTGCTCTGGAGGGTCACTGGCTTGCATGGAGAGAGAACGCTGGTGTGCGCGTCGTGTATTTCTTCTCTACGAACGATCTGCGCGGAAGCGATCTGACGCAACTGTCAGCAGACCTGCATGAGTCGCTCAACGCTCGAGCGGTGCTGCTCGCGCGCAGCCCGGATGAGCCCCCGACGCCCGTTACGACTACCCCTGGACCTCACCAGTCTGCGCATGGTGAGCATTGGGGTAACTGGGAATCGACGGGAGGTTCGCAACCTTCTGCTTGGGAGTCAGGAGAGTCGGCGGACGACGACAACGGCCCGGGTCAGCCAGGTGGGGGTGTCACTCCTCCCGGTGATCCATGGGACGATGGTTGGGGCAAGGATTCCGGAAGCGCTTGGTGAGCCCTAGGGCTACCTAGAGAAGGGGAGACGCATGGCATTTCAGCCAATGCTTGTGATCGGCTGTGGTGGGTCGGGTGGAGCCACCCTGCAATACATGATGGATAACCTTCGGGCGCAGCTTTCTCGGCATTTGGAGAAGTCGGATCTTCCCCCGCTGAAGGCACTTCCTGACGCATGGCAATTCGTACATGTCGACGTGGCGACTACTCCTGACATGGCAGAGGAGACCCGACCTCCCACAGTTCAGTCTCAGGGCGGCTCCTTCATTGGGCTTGCCAATCCGGGCCTTACCTGGAGGCTGGTGGCTGATGATGTCTGGGGCCGAGGTCGAGAGCAACGGCCTGATCTAGTGTCGGGTTGGCTGCGCAAACCCACAGAGCGGGATCCCGTACTCACCCAGGGCGCGGGCCAAGAGCGGGCAGTTGGGCGGGGAGTCACTCTCAACTCTGTCACACAACTCAAAGATGCTCTGGAACGCGCGCATGGACGTATGACGGCCGCTGGAGCAAACTCCCTCAGGTCGCTGGCCAGTGCATTCGGCAACGTGCAGATCTCCGCTGACCCGGTCGTGATCATCGTGTCGTCGATGGCGGGTGGCTCGGGGGCGTCCATGGTGCTGGATGTCCCGCAGGTCCTTTCCACGATTGATCCCAACCTGGGGCGCACGACAGCGATGTTCCTCTACACCTCTGAGGTCTTCGGCGACCTGGAACGAGCAGACCGCCGTGGGGTCGAGGCGAACGGCCTGGCGATGATGGGTGAGGTCTTCGCCACTTCACTGGGCGCGAATGACTCAGACGGGGAGCTTCTGCGTTTACTGGGTGTCACAGGAGCGCGCACCGATCAGCCCTTCCGTCGGATCTTCCCCATCGGTAGGCGATCCGGGACGCGAGGCGCGCTATTCGGTGACGGGTCGCTGGAGTCGATCTACCGAGCGGTCGGACGGGCCCTCGCCGGCATGGTCGGGTCACCATTCGCGCTGGACAGGTTTGTGCGATACGACCTGGTAAATCCAAACCCGCAGCCGACTGATGACGTCTGGCTTGGCGAGGGCACATCGGACCCCAACTCCGTGCTTTGGGGCACCTTCGGCTACTCGAGTCTGTCGTTGGGGCGTGACCGCTACGGGGAGTATGTCGCGCAACTTCTGGCACGCTGGTCGGTTGACCGCTTGGTGTCCGGTCACAAGAGAGATGATGAGGCAACAGGGGAAGCTGACCTGCAGTTGGCGGCGGAAGACGGCCATCGGCGAGTGCTCCAAGGCCTGGGGCTTAGCGGGGAGTCCGTTACCGCGCTTAGTCTGCTGGCCCGCAGTTCATCGAGTGAGACGGAAATGCGCCAAGAATTGCAGTCGGAGATGAAGGAGCGTCTCCGACTCCGGGTGTTCTCCGATGGTGAACTCTCACGCGCCCTAGTGGGTCCGGCTTTCGTCCGCACCTTGCAGCGCATCCTGGCCAGTACTCGCGATCAGATGGACTCGGACGTGCAGGAGTGCGCGTACGGTCGGGTGTACGCCTGGCATCAGAGATTCGTCACCGACTTGTTGGACGAAGTCACCGTCGTCGCATCGATGCATGGTCTTGCCGTCGCCCGGCGGGTCATCGACCTGCTGCGAGCCGACGTAGCCGCCTGGGTTGGCCAGTTGCGTACCGAGGCGACGCTGCCGGACCGTCAGGCGTGGACGCCCAGCATGCCTGATCAGGTCCTAACCCAACTCAACGGCATCAAAACCGTAGTGACCGGGCATCCAATGCAGAACACAGTACTTGAGGGACTGGGGACGCAAGCTGCCAAGAGCGTCGCGGGGTCCACCGCCCGGCTCCTTATGAAGGTTCTGGAGGATTTCGGGCCTTCTCTCGCCAGTCCTCTGAGTTTGGCTTTGGCAGACCAAGAGCATGCGCTCGAGCAGGCCCGGCTCGCCGACCCCCAGCCCTCGGGTCAATCGGACCTCCGCGCTGCCACCTATGCCGAGTGGCCACGCAAGCACGCTGTCGTCCCGCCCCGCTTCCAGGGGGCGCACAATGAGGTGGTCCTGTACAACTACGAAGAGTTCCCGGCGGAGTTCGATCGACATGTGCAAGCCATGATGGCCTCGCGCAAGATCGGTCCGGAGCAGGCGGCCGAGAGCCTGATGGTCACTGAGATCCTGCGCAAC
>WBZT01000711.1_pt1 | contig 26020 bp, 24 predicted proteins | sample 5204241 | NCBI WGS metagenome assembly WBZT01 (sample SAMN12344358, study PRJNA552823) | activated sludge metagenome | biome: Activated sludge suspended growth; feature: Nitrification reactor; material: Wastewater; isolation source: activated sludge from nitrification reactor of wastewater... | reverse complement strand
TACCGGAAAAATCACAAAAAAAAGTCAATTTTCAGATAATCTGACATTGCGCCCTTCTTTATATTTGTAAAAAACCATAAGGAGGTACTATTGCGCAGGAATATTTCAGTTTTCTTCATTCGCCTTTCATTGATATTACTTTCGTTTTTCGCAGTAAATTCAATATCACTCTCACAATATTTTGTAAAGGTTACTGATGCTTCTAACCCCATCGTTGCAGAAAATCCAATAGGCACCTATATAGGCGCAAGCTGGGTAGATGTTGATGGCGATGAGCTGCTGGATCTTTACATCAGCCGGAAGGACATTTTCAAAAATCTGGGCGGCGGAAATTTTGTGAAGCTCATTGGCTCGATACCGCTGCAGGGTCCGGTACTCGGCAATTCATGGTCTGACTTCGATAATGATGGTGATATTGATGTATTTCTTATTTCAACAATACAGGCAAATCCAACTTCTCATTTATACATAAATAACGGCAGCGGATACTTCACAAAAGTTATCACAGGCTCAATCTCAGATTCAGCGGCAAATTCAGGCTGGGGCTGTGTTTGGGGTGATGTTAACAACGATACTTACACGGACCTCTTTCTCGCCGCAGCATATAACTTCAACGGTGTGCTTCATGAAAACCGTTTTTTCATAAATAACGGAAATGGTACACTTACACGAATTGATTCTACACAGCTCACCGATTCTCTTGACGCGTTCACGATTCCCGTATTTTCGGATTATGACCAGGATGGCGATATCGACCTGTTTATAGGTACGGGACCGGCTGATAATATCGGGCAGAAGGATTTCCTCTTCAGGAATTACCTGAAGGAACAGAATACCCCATATTTTTTCAACAGGATTGATAGTGGTATCATCGCAAATGATATTGTTGACGGACAGAACTGGAACTGGATAGATATTGATAATGACGGCGACCTGGACGGCTTCCTCACCAATTACTCAACGAATATTCTGAACAGGCTGTATAGATGCGATGGCCTGCGCCAATATACAAAGCTGAATTCATCGCAAGCTGGAACAATTGTGAGCGACGTGGGTAATTGGCTTGCAAACACATGGGGTGATTTCGATAACGATGGCGATATTGACTGCTTTATTACAAATGATGCGGGCCCAAACAGGTATTACAGCAATAACGGCGCGGGATTTTTTACAAGGATCGATACACTTGCACCGATCGTATCCGGCTCTACATACGGCGCAACAATTGGCGATTATGACAACGATGGCGATCTGGATCTCTACACTCCCGGCACTACCACCACAAAAGGGCTTTACCGCAATGAGACGAATAATAATAATAAATGGGTCAATATTCACTGTATCGGCGCGGGACCGGTTAGCGGCATGACCAATAAATCAGCGCTTGGCACAATTGTAAAAGTAAAAGCTGTCATTAACGGAGTTCCCAAATGGCAGATACGTGAGATCAGTGCACAGAATAGCTTTAACTCGATGAATATGCTGAATATACACTTCGGGCTTGCAGGGGCAACGGTTATTGATTCAATAATTGTTAAATGGGGCGGCGGGCTTACGCAGGTTTTTACAGGTGTAAGTTCCAATAAGTTCTACAAGCTGAATGAAGGCGGCACTCTGAGTGAAATAGTCATAGGGTTGGAACCAATCAGCAGTGAAATACCTCGGCGATTCGAACTTAAGCAAAATTACCCGAATCCTTTTAACCCGCAGACTAAAATTCAGTTCGATATTCCCTATAGCGGCGGAGTTTCGCTGAATGTGTTTGATGTTAAAGGAAGCCTGGTGAAAGAAATATACAGCGGCACAGTGAATGCAGGTGTGTTCGCGGTTGATTTTGACGCATCGGAATTACCAAGCGGAGTATATTTCTACAGGCTTGAGTTCCGTCTATCCGGTTCTAATGCCGGGAGCATCACCGAAACGAAAAAAATGGTTTTAGTAAAATAGCGGAAATAGACTTCCGGCGTCCGCTGATGAAAAAAGAGGGCGGCCGTATTGGCTGCAGTGGTCAGAAAATACGGCTTTTCAGCGGATGCCGAATTAAACTAAATAAAAAATGGAAATAATACATAAAGCAGCTCTGGCAATAATTGTCATATTGGCGCTTGGCACAATAGTAACAGTAACAAATGCACAAACTAACCAGCCGCCATGCTCCGAACCGGAAGCTTCGCAGTTTGATTTCTGGCTGGGGACATGGAAAGGCGAATGGAAAGATTCAGAAGGTAAAACCCAAACTGCAACGAATGTTATCACAAAGGGGTTTGACGGCTGTGTAGTGGAGGAAAACTTTTCAACCGATGATAAAACATTCCTTGGCAGAAGCCTTTCAATGTATAATCCTAACAAAAAGATCTGGCAGCAAACCTGGGTTGATAATACAGGCGCGTATATGGATTTTACAGGCGGGAAAGATGGGGATAATATGTATATGCAGCGGAAAGTTACCGGAAAGTCAGGCAAAGAGATCATTCAGAAAATGACATTCACCGATATTAAAGAAAACTCATTCACTTGGAACTGGGAATCAACCAATGACAACGGCGCAACATGGGTACTTAACTGGCAGATACTTTACACCCGCAAATAGTTCGGGAAACTGAACTCGCCACACCTTCTCTTTCCCAAACTACAATTTTGGAAAGCTGGCAATGTAGGCGGCATGGCTTGCCTGCCGCATCACACCGTCAGGCAAGCCTGACGGCTGCAAAAACAATGTTACACCTTCTCTTCCCCAGACTCAAGTTTGGGAAAGCAAAAATCCTACTGAGCAGGCTTTTTCGGTTCGAGAGCATATGCCGCTACTTCGGAATCAAATCCGCATGCTTTGTGTGTGCCGTCACAGAAAGGTTTCTTGCTGCTTTGCCCGCAGCGGCAAAGCGCGAATACAGTGCGTCCGGCGAGGTCATACTTGCTGCCATTTGCATCATAGAGCTCCACATCTTCCCCTTCGATCCTGTAACTGCCGTTTTTCGAAACCGTAATTTTTGTTGGCATGGTTTATTGTTTAAGTTACTATTTCCCATCCCAAACTGGAGTTTGGGAACGTACTTCAATCTACTCCCTTCCCGAAAGAATTTTCTCTATTTCAGCCAAATTCTTCTCAGCGCGTTTCATTATCTCGCCTGCTTCCTTTACCACCGCCTTTTTATACTTATCATCTTCGATCTGCACAAGGTTTATCTCAACATTTTTCTTCGCGCCCCAAATTCCGGTTTCAAGCGATTTCGCGCCAACGGCAAGATCGCTGCCTGAGCTTGGATTTCCGTGTTTAGCCATTTCTATCATGTTGGGCCAGCATGAATCGGCGATCCTCATAACATCAAGCGGAACATTGATAGCTTTTTTCAGCCCTTCCTGCATCAAACGGCTGCGGTTTGCTTTCTGTTCATCGGTGTTTTTGGGCAGCTTCATAGCAGTCATATAATCATTAAACGCATTTGTATCAGCATCTATCATTGGGATAAGCTTCATCATGTTTTCATGCAGCGGCGGTATATTCTGCCGCATGATGCTATCGAGATGCTCGAATTTTTTCGTTCCGTAGCTCATCCATCCCATCATGGCGCCGAGCCCCGCGCCCATTGCAGCAATCAATGCCGAAACACTTCCGCCGCCGGGTGCAGAGGTACGCGCGCCGACAAGCTCAACAAATGCGCGAACGCTCATAGATGCAAGCGGTTCATTGCCGCCTTCGGCTATCATGTATTCGATGATGCGCTTTTCGGGAATGAACGGAGATACGGAATTGAGCCCTAGCCTTTCAACAACCAGCCTTATCTTCTGCTTCTCATCGATGATAAAAAGGTTTTCCTTTTGAATGTAATACTCTGCTGCCAGTAACATTGCTTCCAGGGGGATAAGTCCCACAAGCTCACTGCCGGCTGCCGCAAGATTCAGCTCCTTAGCATCCTTCACGCACTCTTCAAAAACAATGTGGGGAGGGGTAATCTTATAGTTATCCAGATTTATTGAAACCTGCGCCATGTTATACTCATCAACATACCAGCCGATAGCTTTAATAGCTTTCAGCCTGCCCGGCTCTTCAGGTCCCCTGCCCTGCTCGCGGATATTCAGGGCTATTCTGTGCGCCTGCTCTTTTGTGCCGAGAATATTTACATTATAGGCTATCAGGAAAAATCTTGCCCCTGTAACCACCGCGCCGAATTTTGGATTAAATTCAGCCGGACCGAAATCAGGTTTCCATTCCGGTAAAATGATGCGGTCTTTGATCGCCTCGTATTCGCCCTGCCGGATTTGTTTTAGCGATTTGCGGGCAGGATTTGTTGAAGCCTCTTCATATAAATAAACAGGCAGTCCCAGCTCTTCGCCAACACGCTTGCCGTATCGTTTGGAACACTCAACGCAATCTTCGGTTGTTACGCCTGCAACCGGCACAAAGGGACAAACATCAACTGCACCCATTCTAGGATGCGCGCCGGAGTGTTTGGACATATCAATAAGCTCATAAGCGGTTTTAGTAAACCTGAATGCAGCCTCAACAACAGAATCAGGATCGCCCACAAATGTGAATACTGTGCGGTTGGTCGATTTTCCGGGGTCAACATCAAGCAATGTTACGCCTTCAACTGCTTTCACAGCTTCCGCACATGCATTAATAATTTTTTCATCTCTTCCTTCAGAGATATTTGGTACACACTCTACAATTTTTCTCATATAATAGACTAACTTATTTTTACCTTCCTAAGAAGTATTTCTTAAATTCCAGAAGTTCGTTTAATTCTTCTTCAGCATATTTGCTGAAAACTTTTTCACCAACTGAAGCTTTTATGGCTGAGATACCCACATCTATCAAACGCAGTCCGTTTGGAGTAAGCATTACATTATCATAAAGCATACCTTCTAATTCATCGGGCCGTTTAATATCCCTGTGAACAAAACCATTTGCATGCAGCTCTTTCACTTCATCTTCAAACACTTCGTACCAAAGCTCTCTTTTCATGATCTCATAAGCGCGGAAATCCATGGGATAGAGCCTTTCCATCACAAGCATTTCATCGCCGGTGGAGCTATCGATATCAATACGCAGAAACTTCACTACAAGCCCGTTTATCTTATTGGCATACTTCATCTTTTCGGCTTCGGAGCCGATATCGCTTCTCGTATCGCCGGAATAAAGCTTGCCTGCTTCAGTTTCTGATACTGCTATAACTGTATTATTTGCGCCGCTGGAAAGTGTTTTGGGGTATCTTCTAACCATATACACAAAGTTAGCATTTTATAATGAATGTTTAAATGAAAAAGGGGCTTTCACCCCGCAATTGAGCTATTTTTGGTGAAAGAGAAGCCGAAAGGAACCGCTGTAAATAAAAATTCCCGCCTGTTACCGGCGGGAATTCGCTGTAGGTGTAGCATTCAATTAACACTAAATGTAGATTGACCCCTCCCCTGCCCTCTTCAAATGGGAGGGAGAAGTGGTGAACTATGTTTACTTTTCATGATCCGGCTGGCGGATGACACAAAACTTTCCATCTGTAATTGTCAGCTCGCCCAGCTGTGACATAAATGTACCCGCAAATGTTCCTTTAATGTGATCACCAACCGCCCCGTATTCGGTAACATTTATTGTTAAGGTTTTAGCAGCGGCAGAATTCAAATTCTTGTAAGCAAGTGCGCCGGACTGCTCCGTAAACAAGCCTGTGGTTTTGCCCGGGAACACAAGGGAAAATGAAACTGTATCCATAGCAGCGCAGGTTACGCCTGTTATTGTATCCTGTGTATAATAAATTCCAAGTGAAACTGCTGCCGCTAAGCTTACGAATTTATTATTGTAGCCTGCGCCGGAAATTACAAAGCTGTTCTGACAGTCTGTTTGCCCGCCGCAGGTGCGAAGATCGCCCAGATTCAAAGTTAACGGCGTTGAAGGTGTCTGCACGACTGTATCTATGATCTCTCCGTTGTATGAAGTAAACTTTAGCCTTGCCTGTTTGTTAGGTGCAACATACACCCTGAAGCCGCTTGATTGAGTAGGCATAATACCCTGGTTCTGTCCATCCCAGAAAAGTGAAAGCACACCATAGATGTTTTCACCTTTGCAATTTTTAAAGCTGCCGGTAAGCACGGGGAAACATGCAAGCTGGCAAAGCGGTACCTGGTAAACCTGGTTCTGTGTTAACGCCGGAACCATGATTGGTGCACTTCCCATTCCAAAATTCTGCGATGGCTCAACAGATACCTCAAAATCAACCCCGGTTGGAACAGTTCTTACATAATTCCCGAATTCGTTTGTAACAGTGACGGTCTGGCCGACTTTTACAACTATACCGGGCATAGGCTGGTTCTGGCAATCAACAACTTTACCTTCTACCCTGGTTAAATAGCCCGGGTAGTCGTTATTCCAATCAGTAAAGTGATTCACAGTACCAACATACTTGTTGCCCTGTTTGGTGGCTGTCCCTTCTTCGCGCCAGAGACCGGTGTTTTCGTCAAAGTACCAAAGCGGGATGGTTGCAGGTGCCTGTGCAACAAGCTCTGCGGGAATTGTGGTTGTGATAGTTGATGGCTTGCCTCCGGTTACATTAAGCTTCTCGCCTGATGGTGATTCCATTTCAACCTTCATAATTCCGTACGAAAATAAAACTGCATCGGTGGAGTCGCTTCTTCTTGCCATCATATCGCCGCCGGCAACTGTTTCAGAAAATTTCACATCAGTCGGGTCCATATACACTACCGACATATTCACCGGGCCGTCATAAACTGAGCCGCTGCTGTTAACAACAGAGCCGGGCTGAATTTCAACCTTTGAGCCGTTACCAAGATCAGCAGTTCCGCCGGATGTTGAGTTGATAGTGTGGGTAACTGATTTTGGCATCAAGGTAATTTTTAAAACAGTGCCTCCTGATTTCGGCTGTTCGCCGCGCGTGGCTGCAAAGTAACCGGATTTTTCAGCCTTTACAAAAAATCTGTCCTGAGGAACAGAAATATTGGTGAACATAAACTCACCGTTTGCGCCGGAGGTTTTAACCTGTCCGTATGCGCTAACTGTCGCTCCCTGTATTGGTTCGTTGTTTACGTTAACCACGATACCTGAAATTGTAGTTGTAACAGACCCGTTGTTGTTAGGATTTGTTGGATTAATGCTGCCATCTTCGCTGCATCCAACAACAGAAAGGATGACAAGGATAAGGTTCAGAAATAAAACGATCTTTAAAATGTTATTCATGTTTGTTTAGAGGTTTGGTTAGTTGATCAAAATTTTTTCCAAACAAATATAGATTTAAAGGCTGAGGCGGCAAAAGCGAATTTAGCCATAAATTTAACTCCGAAGGCTGGCAGGGAAAGCAAAAAGCCCCAAAATGCCTGCGAAACGGCAATTTTGTGGCTTCAGAGTCCTTCTTTGATTAAACCTGAACAGGTTTTGTAACAGGCGAATTTCCTGCAAATTCAACTAAACTTCAGGCTTTATAGATCACTTTCCCTTTTTTTATGGTACAGAAAATCTGGTTGATGCCAAAATGGTAGAGGATATCTTTATAGTTCGGGGTATCAAACACGGCGAGATCGCCCTGTTTACCGGTTTCTATGCTGCCTGTGTTATGCGAAACACCAAGCGCAGCAGCAGCATTAATTGTAACGGCGTTAATAGTTTCTTCAATGTTCATCTTCAGCATTTGCACTGCCATGCTCATTACAAGCTGGATATTTTCGCTCATTGCGCTTCCCGGGTTGAAGTCGGTAGCCAATCCCACCGGAATATTTCTTTCTATTATTCTACGCGCAGGAGCGTAGGGAATATCAAGGAAATACGAAACCGTGGGCAGAACGTTCGCAATAGTGCCTGAGTTTACAAGTGCATTGATATCGGAAGGCTTCATTACTTCGAGGTGGTCAACTGATACAGCGCCGCATGAAATTGCAGCCTGTATGCCGCCTATCGAATAAAACTGGTTAGTATGCAGCTTAGGAACGAGTCCGAACCTGATACCCTGCATGAATATTTTTTTTGTATCGCTTACAGAGAAATAATTCTTCTCGCAGAAAGCATCTATAAATACTGCAAGCTCTTTTTGGGCTATCAGGGGGATCATTTCAAACAACAGTTCATCAAGATACTCTTCCTGTGTTTTATCTTTCGGGAATGCATGCGCGCCGAGAAACGTTGAGTAAACATCTATTGGCATTTCCCTGTTAAGCTCGTTGATAACTTCAAGCATTTTAATCTCGGATGCTGTATTCAAGCCGTAGCCTGATTTAGCTTCAATGGTCGTAACGCCAAATCCGATAGAGCTTTGAATGCGTTTTCGAGCAAGCTTTTTCAGCTCTTCTTTTGATGCTTTCCTTACGGCTTTAACTGTGCTGATGATACCTCCGCCGGCTTTGGCAATTTCTTCGTAGGTGCTGCCATTGATGCGCATTGAAAATTCATCAGCCCTGCTCCCGGCAAATACGAGGTGGGTGTGTGAATCAATAAGCCCCGGCAGCACGGTTTTACCGGTGGCGTCGATCTTTTTTACATCTTTCTTTTTTATTGAAGGAGGCAGTTTTTTCCCGAGCCATTTTATCCGGCCTGATTCAATATACACTGAAGCATTTTTCAGCAATCCAACTTCAGACTGGAATTTGCCGGCTTTGAATTTCCTGCCGCGCGTATGGCAGGTCACTACCTGTGAAGCGTTTTCTATAAGAAGATCCATATTATTGTTTTTATGTACAGCAAATATAACTCTAATAAAAAATAAAAAACCCCGCAAATTGCGGGGGTAAATTATAGCTATCCTTAATTGAGATTATTTTTATTCCCTCCGTAGTCTTCTTCCGGCTCATGAGGTATGATTTTATTCTGAAGCAGAGCTTCAATTCCAATTTGTGTCCCAAGCTGGAGCTTGGGACACAGAAGATAATCTGTAGAGACGATGCGGAGTGATTGACCTGCGCAGTTGCATCGTCACCATACCCGCAACTTGCATTAGTCCTTAATATATTTACTGCAGGCGGCATGGCTCTGATTGCCTCTTTGGGATCTGCTGCACAATACCGTCAGGCAAGCCTGACGGCTACAAAAGATAGCAATCCTCGTTCCCAAGCTCCCGCCTGGGAACGCATGTATCATTCGAAGCTCTGCTTCGGCGCATGAAATCTTCTCTTAAAGTAGGGCTTCAATTCCAATTGGTGTCCCAAGCTTGAACCTGGGAGACAGAAATACTCACTTGTGACACAGAAACGCAAGTGCAATTCTGCGCAATAAAAAACCCGCAAGCATCTTCGCCTGCGGGCTTCTAAATACATCCTCGTTCCCAAACTCCGGCTTGGGAACGCATGCTCCAAGATCTATTTTATCAGCGACATTTTTCTTACTTCGCTGAATCCGCCGGTTACGAATTTATAAAAATATATCCCGCTCGGAAGCTGCGAAGCGTTAAATACCTTTTGATACGAGCCGGCTTTTATATCGCCTTCTATAAGCGTTGCAACTTCCTGCCCGAGTGAGTTAAATACCTTCAGCGAGGCATACCCGTCTTTAGGCATATCGATCGAGATCACCGTTGATGGATTGAACGGATTCGGATAGTTCTGGTAAAGCCTGAATACTGCCGGTACGCCGGTATTCTCATTGTTAACCGCAGTAATGTTCTGCATCAAAACTGCGCTGTTGTATAGATTCAGCCTGCCGCCTGATACTGTAATATTCTGCAAAGAAGGTTTTGGGTCAACACCAAGCATGATCTTCTGCTTTACCTGCAGCGCATAAGCGCCCGGATTAAGCTTGTATGCCTGAATCCACGAGAGCGGTGCTACGGAATACATAAATCCAACAGCACCTGCTACATGCGGTGTTGCCATAGAGGTTCCCGTCAAGTTTCCGTAATTGCTGGCTGTTGTGGTTGAATAAACACTTGTGCCCGGTGCGCCGAGATCGATCGTTGTGAGTCCGTATGCTGCACCTGAATTTTTAGCATCAGTATTGGTTGTGTTGGTAACTGTTATCAGCCAGTCACTTGGACAGGCTGTTGGAATATCACCCTGTATATCAATATTTATATTCAGGTTTGCTGTAGCTCCCGCGCTTAAGATACCTGCATTACCGAGTGAATCATAAAATGCGCACCACAAAGGATAGTTTGAGGGCTGGCCGTAATCAACCCCAAATGATGAGCTGGTTACTACAACAAATGCGCCTTTTGAGCCGTTGGTCTGATTGTAAACACGCCTCTGCTTCAGGCAATATCCATATGCTCTCAATGCAACTGCTTCGGAGCTGGTTGAGCCCTGTACGCCCATGATCTGCACGTTCCAGTTTACACCGCTTATTCCAAGAGAGTTGTTACCTCTTGCTCCTGCGATACCTGAACAGTGTGAACCGTGAGTATCTGTGCCAATTGTACCGTTATTGCTTACTGCATTCCAGCCGTTAACATCATCCACATAACCGTTGTTATCATCATCAATTCCGTTAGCGGGAATCTCGTACCAGTTCTTCCAGAACCTGAGATCTGTGTGATTGAAATAAAATCCGCCGTCAACGATCGCTACAACAATTGTATCGCCTGCTGCGGTGAGCCCGCTTGTTGAGAGTCCCCACGCTTCCGGAGCGTCGATATCCGCATCGACTGTTCCGCCGGACTGGCCTGTATTATTGAGTGCCCATTGCTGCCCGAAGCTTGCATCGTTGGGCATTACCGGTGAACGCTGTGTCATATAGTGATTGAACTGCGCGATAGCTACTGAATTATTACTGCGAACCGAATTGAGAACCTGCTGTTCATCAGCGCGCGCATTATCGAACTCGCAAAGCCAGATGTTCATGTATTCAACTATAGGTTCTTTGACCTTTAGGCCAACGAACTTTAAAGAATTTGTGAGCCGTGATGTTGGCTCGCCATGCTTAAGCATAACAATTATTTCGCCGGGCACATGGTCATCACCGGCTGAGTATGCTGCCTGGCTAAAGCAAAAGCTAAACACCAGAAGAAGAACTAGTTTTTTCATTAATGGAGTTATATGATGGAATAATTAGATAAATATACTTATGTATGAAAGTAAATTCAACGTAAATTGAGATTTTGTAAGGAAAAGCGGGAATTTTTGGTAATTTTATGTGATTTTCGCGGATTTCTCAGGTTTAAACAAATCTTTTAACCAGCTCCATTAAGCTTTCCGAGAGATTCCCCCATGAGTGGGATGCTTTGTAGTTAAGAATGTTTGGCGTGAATTTTGCCTTCACATCCCCGCTGAAATATTTTCTTAGAGCTTCAGCTATTTCGCGGCTATCAGCTTCCTGTACTATTAATCCTGTTTTATTTTCTTCAACCATTTCGGCGAGTCCACCGGTATTTGTTACAATAACGGGAAGGTCGAAGTGGTATGACATCCCTATTATCCCGCTTTGTGTAGCTGTGCGGTATGGCAGTACGCATACATCACTTGCTGAAAAGTAAAGAGGTATCTCGGTTTCGGGAATGTATTTTACGTGCAGTGATATTCTTCCGGCAAGTCCAAGCCGTGATATCTGTTCCTCATACTTCCTGAAATCGCCGTAAACTTCGCCTGCAATCAAAAGATGGTAAGAATCATCAAGCTCTTTGAATGAGTCTATGAGTATATCCAATCCTTTATAGTCGCGAATAAACCCGAAGAAAAGAACTGTCTTTTTATCTGCAGGCACCCCTAGAAGATTTCTTGCCGTTATTGTGTCTATCTTACTTCCGTAATGATCATAAAGCGGGTGAGAGTGTATTATATATTTTGCATCCGGTTTAAGTGAAAGAAGATCTTTTTCAGATGCTTTGTTCAGCAGTACAAAACCATCGCACCTGTTAAAAAAATATTTCGTTAACAATTCATCGCCTAATCGTTTTTCATGAGCGATTACATTATGCAGTATAGCGATTACCTTTATCCCTTTTTTCCTGAGCAATCCCGCTACCTTGCCAAATGAGGGCGCAAAAAACGGCATCCAGTAGCTCATCAGTACAACATCGGGATTGAATTTTATTATCTCTTTTGCGGTTTTGCAATATGTGCCGGGATTAATACTATCCAGTACGCGGGTTACGGGAATATTGCGGTTCATATCGCTTTCGGATACGAACTGTGTTTTTCCGGGGAATAGCAGCTTTGGGTACTGGCGGGTGAATGTGAAGGCTTTTACTTCGGCATATTGAGATAAAGATATATATAGTGAATCGCTGAATTGTGCAATTCCGCCTCTGAATGGGTAAAATGGAGATAAAAAAGCGATTCTCATAAGTGTAAATTCATAAAATTAATGCACTTTTACAATTGAATTTGTGACGTACAGTTTTAAAACCGCGTTTATGACATTTGTTATGAAAAAGTATGACTTATATTATTTTTTATGATTCTAATAATCGCTATTTTTAAGAGTTGAAAATATTCTTTAGGCAAAAATTGCCAATTTCTCAATAAAAAGTGAAATTATGAGTGATACACAGGAACAAATAATATGGGAAGGCTCCCAATCCCAGGTCTTGAACTTCGGAATTTTTGTTTCAATGGGAATCATCTCTGCAATAATAATCGTGCTCGGGATTTTGTTCTTCATTCCCGCAGCTGCTTTTGCTGCTGCGCCTCTTGCCTATATGTTCATAAAGTGGCTTATTATTAAGAACCACAAATACAAAATTACTACCGAGAGGATATTTTATACTACCGGGATATTTTCAAAAAAAACCGAGGCTTTGGAATTATATAGAGTCAGGGATGTTGATATGTATGAACCGTTCTGGCAGAGAATGTTCAAGCTTGGGAATGTTTCACTCACAACCTCAGACAAAACGGCGTCAAATTTCCTGCTGAAAGCAGTACCGAATCCTGCGCAGCTTATGAACGAGATACGCAAGAATGTTGAACATCGCCGTGATGTTAAGCGCGTTCGCGGAGTTGAGTTCCTTGATGATGAAGATACAGTTGAAAATCTATAACACGCATATTTTTTAATGGATAAATTACTGAAGTACGGATTGTTTGTTTGGCTGGCGGCAGTAATATGTTTCGCCATCATAGCCCCGATTCCCGCGGTTGGGAACATGGGTGAAAGAGCGCGCATACTTTACTTTCACGTGCCTACGGCATGGGTGAGCACGGTTGCTTTTGTAATGGCGCTTTTTTACGGAGCTCAATACATTCGCAAACGTGACATACTATATGATTACAAAGCTGCATCTTCGGCAGCGCTGGGACTAATATTCGCAGTTCTGGCAACAGTAACAGGCGCGATCTGGGCTAAGTTCGAGTGGGGTGCGTTTTGGAACTGGGACCCAAGGCAGACTTCAATATTTGTACTGATACTTGTTTACGGCGCATATTTTGCGCTTCGCAGCGCGATTGAATCAGAAGAACAGCGCGCAAAGCTCTCTTCGGTGTATTCGATCCTTGCGGGGATCACGGTCCCGTTCTTCATTTTCATATTTCCGAGGATAGTTGACTCTCTGCACCCTGACCCCATAGTTAACTCAACCGGCAAGGTGAAGATGAATACCAGCATGCTTCTGGTGTTCTTAAGCTCGCTTGCTGGATTCACCGGGCTGTTTGTTTGGATGCTGAACCTCAGGATCCGCATATCAAAACTATCGCTTAAGGAGGACCGCGCTTAAATGGAATTCCTTGAACAGTACTCAAACTACATTGTACTTGTAATAACGCTTGTAATATGGGCGGGAATTTTCTTTTACATGTACTCAATTGATAAGAAATTAAATAAGATCGAAAAGGAGAAATAAAAAATGAATAAACGCTATGTAATAGGCGCAATCATAATCGTTGTTTTCCTGGTTGTTGGATTCTTCGCTTTTGTTGATACAAAAGTTGAATACGCGAATTTCCAGCATGCTTCGGAAACACACAAAAAATGCCAGGTTAAAGGCTCATGGGTAAAAGAAAAAGACGCGGGCTTTGATGTGGCAACCAATAAATTCACCTTCTATATGAAGGATGAGAACAACACCGAAATGAAGGTTGTTTTAGACGGCGCAGAGCCTAACAATTTCAAAATGGCTGAAAGCGTTGTTGCCAAAGGCAAAATCAAAGACGGCTATTTCCATGCTTCGGAAGTATTAACCAAATGTCCGTCAAAATACGAAGGCGATGGCAAGGATGTGAAAAAATCGAGCATGTAGTATTGTTTTAAGTTTACGTAGACAAAAAAGCCGTCCAAAATTTGGACGGCTTTTTAATATCCTTATGCTGATCTTATTTTTTTCTTTTCTTCATGCATGCTTTTACAAATTCCCTGAACAGCGGATGAGCTTTTGTAGCCCTGGACTTCAGCTCAGGGTGGAACTGGCATGCAATGAACCACGGGTGGCCGGGAATTTCTATTATCTCAACCAGATCCTTATCGGGATTCACACCTGAAAATATCATTCCGGCGTCCTCAAACAACATCCTGAACCTGTTGTTGAATTCAAACCTGTGCCGGTGGCGTTCATGTATATTCACAGCTTTGTATGTGTCGTAAGTCTTGGTTCCGCGTTTTACGGTGCATGCGTATGAACCAAGCCGCATTGTACCGCCTTTTTCGGTAATGCCCTTCTGCTCTTCCATCAGGTCAATAACATTATTCTTCGTGATCTTTATCTCGGAGCTGTTTGCGTCTTTCAGCTTCAGCACATTCCTGGCGAACTCTACTACAGCAAGCTGCATACCGAAGCATATACCGAAGAATGGGATCTTATTTTCGCGGACATACTTGATGGCGCGTATTTTACCTTCAGTACCGCGCTCACCGAATCCATACGGAACCAGCAGCCCGTCAATGCCAACAAAGTGTTTTCCGGTGTTATGATCTTTTTCCAGGTCCTGCGCGGATATCCATTTAATATTTACCTTAACATCGTTTTCTGCGCCTGCGTGCACAAATGATTCCAGTATGCTTTTATAAGCGTCGGGAACCATGTTGTATTTACCGCAAATCCCTATCGATACAGAATTTTTCGGATTGTTAACTTTGCTTACAAGCCTCTTCCACTTTGCAATATTGGGCTTGCCGTTCTTAATGTGCAGCTTTTCAACCACAATCTCGTCAAGCCCTTCGCGCAGCAGTTCCAGCGGTACCTGGTAAATTGTGGGCACGTCGCGTGCTGATACTACACAATCAGTTTGCACATTGCAGAAGAGCGCGATCTTTTCCTTAATCTCGCGGGTAACGCCTGCATGACTTCTTATTACAAGTATATCAGGCTGTATACCTATCTCAAGCAGGGTCTTAACACTGTGCTGTGTAGGCTTAGTCTTAATTTCACCGGCTGCTTCAATAAACGGAACATATGTTAAATGGATAGATAAAGAATTTTCCCTGCCGACCTTCAGCATGAGCTGCCTCATTGCTTCGAGGAATGGCAGTGATTCAATATCTCCCACTGTGCCGCCAATCTCGGTTATTACCACATCAAATTGTTTTGAGTCGCCAAGCTTCATCATGCGGCGTTTTATCTCATCGGTAATATGAGGCACAACCTGCACTGTTGCGCCAAGGTAGTCGCCGCGCCTTTCGCGGGTTATGACCTCGTAATACACCTGGCCGGTTGTAGTATTATTGGCCTTACTCATATCCATATCCATGAACCGCTCGTAATGGCCAAGGTCAAGATCTGACTCCGCGCCGTCTTCGGTCACGAAAACTTCGCCATGCTGGTATGGACTCATCGTGCCGGGATCAACATTAATATACGGGTCAAACTTCTGTATAGTAACCCGCAAGCCCCTGGATTTAAGCAGCAGCCCAAGGGATGACGCAGCTATACCCTTGCCAAGCGATGAAACAACTCCGCCGGTTAAAAAAATGTATTTTACCTGTTTCAAGTTCTGATGTAGTTTATAATTTTTTGGGTTTTCTTCTTAATTTTACTTTAGTGCTGCTTTGACCATTGAGGCTATTGAATCAAGTTCTTCCCTAGCGGGCAGATTTACACGGTAGCCCTCGGGAAATGTAAGCCCGAAACCATCGTTTTTGAATCTGGGTATCAAGTGCAGATGAGTATGAAACACTTCCTGACCTGCTGACTCGCCATCGGCGAGGAAATAATTCACAGCCTCAAGATTTACACCCGATAAGCGAAGCGCATTATTAACGCGGTTTGCAAGTACCATCATTTTTGCCGATGTTTCTTCATCAAGGTCTGCCATTAGCTCAACATGTTTCTTTGGCACAATAAGCAGATGCCCGGCGTTTACAGGCTGAATATCCATAAATGCAAGAAGAGAATCATCTTCATAGATCTTGCTTGAGGAATACTCACCTGAAATTATCTTGCAAAATACACAGTCGCTCATTTAATACCCTTTAAACCGTTGAAACGGTTTGTTCTTACAAATTTATTCTCCCACGACTGAAGTCGTGAGCTAAAAAGCGTTTGTTGTAACTATCTCCTAATCAGCTTTCTAACCTTACGCAGATCAGCGGGTGTATCAACTGAGTGTGAATCAATATTTGTTTCAACTACCTTAATTGTTTCGCCGGATTCCAGTATCCTGAGCTGCTCCAGCTTCTCAGCAAGCTCCAGCTTTGAGGGCTTAAGCTGCACAAGCTTGCTGAGGTATTCTTTCCTGTAAACGTACAATCCGATATGCTTACAATATGTCACGTTTTTGCTCTTCTCCCTGTTAAATGGAATTGGGAAGCGGGAAAAATACATTGCCATTCCATTTTTATCCTTCACAACTTTCACAACCGAAGGGTTTGTAATTTCATCAGCGGAGGAGATCGTTTTGCATAGAGTCGAAACATTCACTCCGCCTTCGATGAGCGGTAAAATTGCTTTATCTATATTCGCAGCCGAGATCATCGGCTCATCGCCCTGTATATTCACAACTATATCACACTTAATATTCTTAACTGCTTCGCCGATCCTATCCGTACCGCTTTTATGTTTCCGTGAGGTCATAACTACATTTCCGCCAAAGCTCATAATGGCATCATATATCCGCTTGTCATCAGTTGCCACCATAACCTCATTTAGCAGCTTTGATTTCAGGCATCTTTCGTAAACATGCTGAATCATAGGCTTGCCGTGTATCATAGCAAGCGCTTTAGCCGGCAATCTGGTTGAGCCGTACCTTGCCGGTATGACTCCTATTACTATAGGATTATTTTTGCCTTTCTGTAATTTTTGCATTCCCGCGTTTTTGCCTCGGCGGGATGACTTTTTACTTTTCACTTATTTATCCAGAACTTTAGGTACCTTGAAGAAATTCTCGGTTTTCTCGGGCGCATTTTTAAGCGCTTCTTCACGGGTTAGACAGCTTACGGCTTCATCTTCCCTGAAAACATTTTCGGTTTCGTTGATGTTTTCAAGGGGCTTCACATTATCAAGGCCGGGGATCTCATTGAGCTTATCTATATAATCCAGCACTTCGCTCATCTCGCCGCTTAGGCGTTTTTTTTCTTCATCAGAAAATTTCAGCTTTGCAAGCTTCGCGATACGTTCAACTTCTTCTATTGATACAGACATGTTGTATTATATTTGTGATGATCTCTTTTATTTATTCAATACCAAGTGATCCTGTTTGGCCGATGTTAGTGTTTTGTATAATTTGATACCACCGTACTTCGCAGTTCTTCCAAAAGCTGTTTATCTTTTTTGTAAGCTACAGGCTTATCAATAATCATCTCCACTGTTCCGGGCCTTACACGAGATGAGCCCATCGGCATGATCTCAAAAGTACCCTTAAGCGTAACGGGTATTATATCAGCTTTCGCTTTATCAGCAAGGAAGAACATTCCCCGTTTGAACTCACCTATCGAGCCATCCTTGGTTCTGGTTCCTTCCGGGTATATTACAACCGAGAGCCCTTTTCTAACCCGCTCTGCGGCTTTATCAAGCGATTTCATCGCCTCGCGTATCTTATCTCTGTTCAGCGCAACAAATCCCGCACAATACATAGCCCAGCCAAGTATCGGCACGCGGTTTATCTCTTTCTTGTATATCATCCTCACATTATCCGGCAGCTTTGCAAGCTGCACGAAAATATCCATATAGCTGGCGTGGTTGGAAATGTATATCTTGCCAACTGCGGGATCAATATTTTCCGCACCGTAAACCTTTACCTTAATGCCGTAAATGAAAAGAACAGCGTTCGTCCAGATCTTCATCAAGGGATTCGATAATTTATTGCGGTAATCGAAAGGATATATTAATATAGAAAGTATGGCTACGATAAGTGAATAAAGGATGACGACGAAATTTTTTATCAGCCACATGTATACAAAAATACAAAAATATTTGTTCTATTTTTATATCCTGCAATAATAATGATTTAATACTTGGGGATAAATTTATAAACTTTTTCATATACTTCTTTTTGCTATATTCGTATCTAACCTAATAGCCACTAATAGTTTACTCACAGGCTAAATAATTCAGCATATTGAACGAAAAAAAGAAAGTATACCTTCGTTTAGCCAACGGAAAGATCTTTACGGGCTATAGCTTCGGAAAGTACGGCAATACCGATGGCGAAGTTGTTTTTACTACCGGAATGACCGGTTATCCCGAATCGCTTACAGACCCCTCTTACTCCGGCCAAATACTTGTTTTTACATATCCTTTGATTGGAAATTACGGCATCCCGGAATTCACACGCGATGATACAGCCAAATCCGTACAGGATAACTTTGAATCCGGCAGAATCAGAGTGCGGGGCATGATAATATCCAATTATAGCTCCGATTACAGCCATTTCGATGCCGCTTATTCACTGGATACCTGGCTGAAGGATAATGACATCCCGGGAATTTATGGGATCGATACAAGGGAGCTTACAAAAACCCTGAGAACAACAGGCGTTATGCTTGGCCGCATTACTACCGAAATTGAAGAAGGCGAACTGAATGTTGTTGATCCAAATGAAACCAATATTGCCGCTGAAGCAGGCGTGCAGGAACCAATAGTTTACCTTCCCAATAAGAAAAACTCAAAGAAGAAAATACTGCTCATAGATTGCGGCGTGAAAAATAACATCATCCGCAACTTCCTTTCGCGCGGGGCGGAGGTTATACGCGTTCCCGCGGGCTATGACCCATTGAGCTCACAGTACGAGTTTGGCGGAATATTCATTTCCAACGGACCGGGTGACCCGAAAATGTGCACTTCGACTATTGAAAATCTGAAGAAATCGTTTGATCTTAACATTCCCGTATTCGGCATTTGCCTCGGCAGCCAGATCTTAGGACTTGCTGCAGGGGCTGATACCTATAAGCTGAAGTTCGGCCACAGGTCACAAAACCAGCCCTGTATTGAAGTAGGCGGGCACTGTTACATCACTTCGCAGAATCACGGTTACGCTGTTGATACTAAAACGCTTCCAACAGATTGGGAAGAATGGTTCATAAATAATAACGATGGCACCAACGAAGGCGTTAAGCATAAAACTAAGCCGTACTTTGCAGTGCAGTTCCACCCGGAATCATCTCCCGGACCGAATGATACCGGCTGGCTGTTTGATAAGTTTTTAGATCTGATATAAACATAAAAAAGCTTAACCACAGAGTACACAGAGTTGAACACAGAGAGCACTGAGAAAACTTTAGTAGATAACAAATTAACTGAAAAAGTCATTGGATGTGCTATTAAAGTTCACAGTGAATTAGGGCCGGGATTACTGGAGTCAGCATACGAAGAATGTTTGTTTTATGAGCTAAGTAAAAGTGGTATTCATGTGGAAAAGCAAAAGGCACTGCCTTTAAAATATTATGATGTTTTTCTAGAATGCGGTTATAGGGTTGACCTGCTTGTAGAAAACCAATTGATAGTGGAAATTAAAGCATGTGAATCTATAACAGATGTACATAAAGCTCAGGTTCTAACTTATTTGAAGCTGTCTGGCTGCAAATTAGGTCTGCTGATAAATTTTAATGTGAAGCTGCTGACAAATGGTCTCAAAAGATTAATATTGTAGTTCTGTGCGCTCAGTGATATTCTCTGTGCACTCTGTGGTTAAATAAAATTTGGATTTATAAATTGACTAATTCAGTAAATAAGATTTTATTGCTCGGTTCAGGCGCGCTTAAAATAGGCGAGGCCGGGGAGTTTGATTATTCCGGCTCGCAGGCTATCAAAGCGCTTAAGGAAGAAGGCAAGTACGTTGTGCTTGTTAATCCGAATATTGCCACGGTGCAAACAGATAAAGACCTGGCTGATAAGGTTTACCTGCTTCCTGTAAATCCCTACTTTGTTGAACAAATAATCAAAAAAGAAAAACCCGAAGGCATCATGCTTGGCTTCGGCGGGCAGACCGCACTGAACTGCGGACTGGAGCTGAACAGGCTCGGAATCCTGAAGAAATACAATGTTCAGGTACTCGGTACGCAGGTCGATTCAATTAACAAAACCGAAGACCGCGAGCTGTTCGTAAAAGAGCTTCAGAAGATAAAAGTACGTACCCCGAAGAGCATCGCAGTTAGAAATGTTAAAGCCGGTGTTAAAGCTGCAAAGGAGATCGGCTACCCGGTAATTTTAAGGGCCGGATTCACGCTGGGCGGACTCGGTTCCGGATTTGCCAATAACGAAAAAGAAATATCCAAAGCGCTTGATGAAGCGTTTTCATATTCGCCGCAGGTGCTGATCGAAGAGGACCTTAGGGGCTGGAAAGAAATTGAATATGAAGTTGTTCGTGACTGCGCGGATAACTGCATCACAGTCTGCAACATGGAAAACTTTGATCCGCTTGGTGTTCATACAGGCGAGAGCATTGTTATTGCGCCATCGCAGACCCTTTCAAATGCGGAGTATCATCAGCTCAGGGATATTTCGATCAAAACTATAAGACATTTTAGAATACTGGGCGAGTGTAACATTCAGTTCGCGCTCAACCCGCATTCAGTTACAGAAACTGGCGAGTTTGATTACCGCGTAATAGAAGTGAATGCAAGGCTTTCCCGTTCATCGGCCTTGGCTTCAAAAGTAACAGGTTACCCGCTGGCATATATAGCCGCGAAGCTTGGACTTGGCTATAAGTTAACAGAGCTAAAAAACTCGATTACCAAAAAAACTTATTCATGTTTTGAGCCTGCGCTGGATTACGTTGCGCTTAAAATTCCCCGCTGGGATCTAGCCAAATTCCCCAGGGTTGAAGAAGAGATTGGCAGCAAGATGAAATCCGTAGGCGAAGTTATGGCAATTGGCCGCAGCTTCCCCGAAGTGCTGCAGAAGGCAATCCGTATGCTGCAGGTGGGTAAGTTCGGTTTGGTGCTGAATAAATCCAAAACCCAAACCATTAAAGAAGATATTATTACCCCAACCCCCCGCAGGCTGTTTGCTATCGCCAGAGCGCTCAGGGATGGTTATACGGTGGATGAGATACACGAAATGTCTAAAATAGACAAGTGGTTCCTTCACCAGATAGCAAATATTGATAGTTTCAGGAAAGATACGATAGCTAAGGAAGAAATCACCGCTGATTTCCTTCTGGAAGCCAAACAGCTTGGCTACTCTGATAAACAGATCGGCGTGCTTGCCGGAAGCGATGAAGATGAGATAAGGAATATCAGGAAATCAATGGGCATCATGCCAGTGTTCAAGCAGATCGATACACTTGCCGCCGAATATCCCGCAGAAACAAATTACCTGTACTCAACCTATCATGGCAATGTTTCGGATATAGAAGAAACTCCGGAGCGTGATGAAAAAAAGATAATGGTTCTTGGCTCGGGTCCGTACAAAATAGGCTCTTCGGTTGAGTTTGACTGGTGCTGCGTAACCACGGCGAAATATTTGAAGAAGCTGGGTTACAAGGTGGTGATGGTGAACTACAATCCCGAAACCGTAAGCACTGATTATGATATCTGCGACAAACTGTATTTTGAAGAGCTTAGCCTTGAAAGAGTGCTGGATATATATGAATTTGAAAAACCCCTTGGTGTGATCATTGCCATGGGCGGACAGATTCCCAACAATCTTGCGCTTAAGCTTCATGAAAATAATGTTTGGATACTTGGTACTTCGCCTCACTCAATTGATAAGTGCGAAGACAGGAATAAGTTCTCATCAATTCTTGACAGGCTCGAGATAGATCAGCCGGTTTGGCAGGAGCTTGCCGATCTTAAGCAGGCGAAGAAATTTTCGAATAAAATTGGCTACCCGGTACTGATAAGGCCATCATACGTGCTATCCGGTACAGCAATGAAGGTCTGCAATGACGATAGATCGCTTCAGGAATATATCAAGGAGCATGCTCATATTTCGAAAGATTTCCCGGTGGTGATATCAAAGTTTGAAGAAGGCGCAAAGGAAATTGAGATTGATGGTGTGGGCCAGGGCGGCGAGCTGATAATTTACGCGATCTCAGAACATGTTGAAAATGCCGGCGTACATTCAGGCGATGCTACTCTTGCAATTCCCCCGCAAAAATTGTACTTCGAAACGGTTCACCAGGTGAAACGTATTACCAAGGCAATTGTGAAAGAGCTTAAAATTACGGGACCGTTTAATATTCAATTCCTTGCAAAGGAAAACAGGGTCAAGGTTATTGAGTGCAATCTGCGCGCAAGCCGGTCATTCCCCTTCATTTCAAAGGCAACAAATTACAACTTCATTGATTTTGCGGTTAGATCAATTTTAGGTCACGATATCCACGGTGATTATAAAACGCTTGACCTTGATCACATTGTGGTGAAGGCTCCGCAGTTCTCGTTTTCGAGATTGAGCGGTGCGGATCCGATCTTAGGCGTGGAAATGTCGTCCACCGGCGAAGTGGCATGTTTCGGTGAATCCATGGAAGAAGCATTTCTGAAATCACTGCTATCAACGGGATTCCGCCTGCCGAAAAAGAATATCCTCGTTACACTTGGTGACCTTGAAGATAAGGTTGAGTTTTTGGACAGCGCAAGGAAGCTCAATGAAATGGGCTTCACTATCTATGCGACCACAAACACGCATAATACTCTTAAAGAGTACAAGGTGAAGTCAAGGCTGGTATATAAGATAAACGAGAAGAAGAATCCGAACATTTTGACCATGCTGGAAAAAAAACAATTCGACCTGGTGATAAACACTCAATCAATGAAGCATGAACATAAATCAATGCGCGATGGTTACATAATGCGCCGCAAAGCAATTGATTACAATATTCCGCTGATAAATAACCTTAAGATAGCGGTTCTGTTCGTAAACTCAATTTATAAGTATAAGATCGAAGACCTTGAAATAAAGAGCATGGACGAATATTAGCAGAATTTTACTGCAGTTTCAGCCCCGTTAAATTAAATAACGGGGCTTTTTTATTATGTTTTTATATTTAGCCAATACTGATAAATTTGGAGTATTGATGGGTTATTACTTTAAATATCTGTTTGTTTTGATCCTGCTGTTTATTCTCAGCGGCAATGCCTCTGCACAAAGGTCAAGATCTGTAGCGCAGGATATAAAGGTAACTACATATGTAACCGATAAAACCGGGACTCTTACATCTTCCCAGCAGAAAGACCTTGAAACAAAACTTGCTCAGTTCGATAAAGAAACCTCTACGCAAATAGTTGTATGGATGGAATCATCACTGGACGGCAATTCAGTAGAAGACCGCTCATACGAAATTGCTGAAAAGAACGGTATAGGGCAGAAAGGCAAGAATAATGGTGTACTTCTGTATATTGCCAAGAACGACAGGAAACTCAGGATTGAAGTCGGCTATGGACTCGAAGGTGCGCTTACAGACGCGCTTAGCAGCCAGATAATTAGAAATGAGATAACACCGCAATTCAAAAAGGGCAATTTTTACGGGGGTATCACTGCGGGTGTTGATGCCATTATGAAGGCCACAAAGGGCGAATACACCGCAGAAGATGAAGATAAGAATACAGGTGAGGGGCCAACCATTTGCTGTATTCCCTTCCCGATACTCGTTGTGTTGATTATATTCATCTTCATATTTGTTATACCAATATTCTCCCGAATATTTGGCGGAAAAAGAAGCAAAAGAAACAGCAATTGGTGGTGGACAGGCGGCAGCGGCTCCGGAAGCGGATGGTCATCAGGCAGCGGAAGCTCATGGAGCGGCGGTGGATTCTCCGGCGGAGGCGGTTCCTTTGGCGGCGGCGGCTCAAGCGGGTCATGGTAGCTTTTTCAAATAGCAAATAGCAAAGAACAAATAGCAGATAAAAAATAGCAAACAACAAATAGCAAATAACAGATAAAATCAAAGCAAGGAAGTAAAATTTCTTTAAGGATGAGCAAAAGCAAAGAGTGGATAAATAAATATTTCTCAGAAGATGAGCTGAAGGATATACAGGCAGCCGCCGATGAGGTGGAGCGCAATACTATTGGCGAGATCGTGCTCAGCTTCAGGAATAAGAAATCACTGCTCGAAAAGCTATATTCAAACCATGAGCTTGCAATGAAGGATTTTGGCACACTGGGAGTTGCCGCAACAAAAGAGCGAACCGGAGTGCTGGTGTTCCTGCTGTTTGAAGAACGGTATTTTGATATTATTGCCGATGAAGGGATCTATAAGAAAATAAATGATAATGTGTGGAATGAAATTGAGGTTAAGCTGAAAGAAGAGTTCCGTGAGGGAAATTATGCTGCAGGAGTGATAACACTCATCAAAAGGATAGGTGATATATTGTGCGCAGAATTCCCAACACGCGCCGGCGCCGATAACGATGACGAGATCGACCGCGAAATTGTGATAAATTAAAAAGTTACCCGGCTTGCTTCCAACCCTGCTTTTTTTCATTAGTAGCGCAGACATTCAGAATAGCTCTGTAATTAGTAGCACAGACATTCCTGTCTGTGTATATTAGATTTGCTTTTAGTGGCACAGACATTTAGAAGAGCGCTCCAAGATCAGTAGCACAGACATTCCTGTCTGTGTATAATGATTGTAAATTTAACTGCTAACAGCACAGACATTTAGAATTCACTCCGTAACTGTCTGCGAAAAATGTACTTTATATAATACCCATGCTTAAAATAACAAAAAGAAATCTGCCCCACTGGGAATTGCCCGGTTCAGTCTACTTCGTGACATTTCATCTTCTTACGGGAGTATTGAATAATGATGCGATAATCCTTGTCAAGGAACACTTAGTTGAAGGGAACAATAAGTTTTACACACTGCATGCAGCAGTTGTTATGAATACTCATGTCCACGCTATTTTTAGGCCGGCTGAAGGTTTTACTCTGTCAAGGATCATGAAGGGAATGAAAGGGGTCAGTGCAAATAAGCTGAACCATAAAAGAGGTACAAAAGGCAGTGTTTGGCAGGATGAATCTTTTGACCGGATATTGAGGGATGAGAAAGAGTATATAGAAAAAGTACAGTACATGTTTAATAATCCAATAAAGGCCGGATTAACAGAAGATACATGGAACTACATAGGGTGGTATTTTAATGATGAAATTGAGTGAGAAGAGACCAACACAGACAAGAATGTCTGTGCTACTGGTTTTGTTGATGTTTTATTAACACAGACAGGTCACGGAGTGCTCTTCTAATTGTCTGTGCTACCGGTTTTATTGAAGTTATATTAACACAGACAAGAATGTCTGTGCTTCCGGTTTATTGAAGTTATATTAACACAGACAGGTCACGAAGTGCTCTTCTAAATGTCAGTGCTACTGGTTTTGTTGAAATTCATTTACACAGACAAGAATGTCTGTGCTACTAGTTGTTTGAATCTATTTATCACAGGTATGTCATGGTGTGCTCTTCTAAATGTCTGTGCTACTTGTACTTATTAAAATGTAAACAATACTGTGGGTAAATTGTTTTTGTGATTTACTCACGGCGGTCTTTGTGTTTGGCTTTGAATGTGAGTGTGAGAGGGACGCCGGTAAATCCAAATTCATCCCTTATTTTATGCTCAAGGAACCGTTTGTAATTTACTTCGATCTCGTTGGGCAGGTTTGAGAAAAATCCAATTACCGGTGGTGATTTCTGGAGCTGCGTGATGTAATTCAGCTTAATCTCTTTATGCGTTTTCGATCTCGGCGGGAATGCCTTTATATACGGGCCAAGCTTCGCATTCAGCTCGCTTGTTTTGATTTCTTTGTCTCTTTCATTATACACTTCAACAGCCAAATCCATGATCTTTGATATTCTCTGT
>WBZT01000709.1_pt1 | contig 26063 bp, 18 predicted proteins | sample 5204241 | NCBI WGS metagenome assembly WBZT01 (sample SAMN12344358, study PRJNA552823) | activated sludge metagenome | biome: Activated sludge suspended growth; feature: Nitrification reactor; material: Wastewater; isolation source: activated sludge from nitrification reactor of wastewater... | reverse complement strand
CGGCCATTCACGACACAGAGACACCGATGGCCAAAGGCATCGAGCATCTCGCTGGCGACTTCCTGATTGATGGCGTTGTCCTCTGCCAGGAGCACCACCAGGCTGGCATTGGCGCGAAGAAACGCCTTGTCCGACATCGCGGCGGGTGGCGCGACCGTGGGTTTTATCACCGCGTCGCCACGCAACGCGTTCATGATGGCGTCGAAGAGTTCCGACTGGCGCACCGGTTTGGAAACCGAGGCGGCGAATCCGAGTTCCCGCAACTGGCCGGCATCTTCCTCGGGCGAGTAACTGCTCAACAGGACCGGCTGGGGGCGGCCCAGCGAGGCATCGGTGTTGAGGGTTTTCGCGATGGCAGGGGCGGAAGTACCCGGCATTTTCCAGTCTATGAGCACGACGGCAAAAGGCGAGCCGCCCGCGGTTGCGGTGCGCAAGGTTCGGAACGCCTCGGCCGGGTTGTCCACCGCCACGGCTTCGCCCCGCCAGGCGCGAATCTGCTCGAGCAATAGTTCACGGCTGGCGGTGCTGTCGTCGAGAATCAGCACTTTCGGGCAAGCGCGGCTGGCGCGAGGAACCAGCTCCGTTGCGTCCGCCGGCTTGAGTTCGACGGTGAAGGCAAATACCGAGCCCACGCCGGGAGTGCTTTGCAGGGTGATTTCTCCGCCCATCAAACCGCAAAGTTGTCGGGAAATCGCCAGGCCCAGGCCGGTGCCGCCGTGGACTCGTGTCATGGAGTTGTCCGCCTGGGAAAAGGCATCGAACACGCGGGCGTGCTGGTCGGGTGCGATGCCGCAACCAGTGTCGGCCACGGCGAAGTGCAGGCGGACAGTGTCGGGATCGGCATCGAGGAGGCGGCACGTCACGCTGATGTGCCCTTGCTTCGTGAACTTGAGCGCGTTACCCAGCAGGTTGATGAGGATTTGGCGCAGGCGGTTGGGATCGCCGCCCACTTGCGCCGGCACGCCGGTCTCCACGTGGCTGAGAAGCTCGAGATTCTGGCGTTCGGCCCGGTCGGCAAACATGATTACCGTCTGGTGGAGCAGATCGCGGGGCGAGAACGGTTCGGATTCCAGTTCGAGCTTCCCGGCTTCGATGCGGGAGAAGTCCAGGACATCGCCGATGACCGTTAGAAGTGTTTCCGCCGCGGTGCGCGCATTGTTGACGTAGCGGGTCTGTTGCGTTTGCAGGGGAGTTTTTTGCAGCAGATGCAACATGCCCATGACGCCGTTGAGGGGCGTGCGGATTTCATGGCTCATGTTGGCGAGGAACTGTGACTTCGCCTTGCTGGCCGCCTCGGCGCGTTCCTTGGCTTCGCGCAGTTCCGCGGCGGCCATCGTGCGCTCCGAAATCTGATTCTGCATGATGGCGTTGCTTTGATGGACCTGGTCGAGCATCTGGTTGAAGGTGCGGGCCAGCACGCCCATTTCGTCGTCGGCGTCGTGCTCGGCGCGGACGGAGTAATTCTGGCATTCCGTCACGGTGCGGGCCATGTACGTCAGGCGGAGGATCGGGGCGGTGATGAAACGGGCGAGCCGGGCGGAAATCAAATATCCCAGCAGCCCGCAGGCGAGGACCACGGCGCCCATGATGATCGCATAAATCCGCACGCTCTCGTGATACAAGTCCATGAAGTTCGAGCAGAGCTCCAGGCGGCCCTGGGACACGCCGTTGATGCGGATGGGCTGGGTGTAAAGCAGATGCTCGCCCTCGAAGGCATGGCCTTGCGCGGGATAATGGTGTTCAAGCGCCAGGTTGGTATGAGCATTGTAGCGGGCGAAGATCGAGCCATCGTTCAATCGGATCGTGGCTTGGAGAATGTCGGCCCGGGCGCGCACGAGGTTGAGCGTTTCGCTGGCCGCGTTCGTGTCCGTAAACGCGATGGCGGCGGTGTTGTTGTTGGCGACAATTTCGGCAAGCACCGCGGTATTACGGATGAACTCGCGCCGGAAATGCGCCAGTTGAAACGCGTAGAGCGCGACGGCGGCGGCCAGCAGGACGATGCCGGTGGTGAGCAGAATCACCAGTGTCACCTTGGTGCGGATGGGGAGATTGCGCAGGCGCTTCAGCATGTTACGGCGCCGCCTTTCGTTCGGTGCGAACCACCCGGCGCGCGAGGCTGAGAACCTTGGAACTGATTTTCAGCCCGGCCTCCTGGCCGGCTTCCGGGTTAATATCGAAGCGCGGACTTTGATCCACGACAACAAATCCGATCATGCCGCCCTGTTCGGCGAATTGCGGTGCGTCACTGACGGTGAGCACGGGCAGCTTGCGCAACTTGGACAGCCAAGGCACGGCCTTGCTGCTCCCGTCAAAGAAAACGAGGTGACAACCCGCGGCTTCCGCGGCGGAGGTGACCTTGCGGACAACGATCCTCCGTGGTTGTTCCAAACTCTGGCGCGCGGCCTCGTTCATCGCTTTGCGATACGCTTCGCTGCCGTAAACGCCAATGACGAGTTCGGCGGAAGTCGGCTCGTTGGTGTGAGCGGGCCATTCAACGAAACTGATGAATTTCAGCACCAAACCCGCTTTCACCGCCGGCTCACTAAATTTTTCCTGTGCCAGGGAGTCCAGCCCGCCGAGGCAAAATAATCCCATGATGGGCCACCACCACCAGGTAAGCGCCGGGCAGATAACTGATCTCCAGATTGGAAAATCCGCAGTCACGATTCAGAACCGGTAAGTAAGCTTGAATCGGAATAATCGGCCCTCTTGGGGCAAAGTCTCCTGGCTGTAGTCCACGGCAATCGGATCACCGTATCGGGTGTCGAAAAGGTTGTACACCGTGGCCGAAAATTCCAGATGCTCGATCAAATCCCGGCTGAATAACGTTAGATTGGCAATACCATAGGCTGCGGTTTCACCTCCTCGAACCGTCGTGCGGCGGCTCATCGCTTGGGCGGTGAAGCCGGCGAACAGCTTCTCGGCATACAATGGCACGGCCAGTTCAAATTGGCCGAGATGTTCGGGTGAATTCGCCAGGCGGTGATGTGTTTCCTGGTCGGCCGCATCTGCATACGTGTAACTCAGGCGGGCACGCAAGTCATGGGCCCACCGACCGTTGAGTTCCAATTCGAATCCTCGCGCTCGGGCACTGCCCAGGTTGCCGGTGTAATACTCGTCCTGGGCGCTGTCGTAGGCGACACCGATTAGGTCCCGCACTTCATTCCAGTAAAGTGCTACGCTCCCCCGCAAATGACGCCCGAGTCCTTGTTCGAGGATGAATTCGTAAGTGCGTATGGACTCCGGTTTCAAATCCGGATTCCCACGATACCCCGGCGTATCATAGCCCCACTCCGACATGTTGGGCGCCCGGTAGGCTTCACCGTAGAGCAATTTGAGCGTTGTTTCTGGACAAGGACCGTAGATGAGACCGGCGCGCGGATTCCAGGTGTCGCCGGTGGCGCTGAACCAGTCGTAACGCAGTCCGGCGTTGAGCAGCAGATTGGTCCGGATGGCGAATTCGTCTTGCAAGTAAGCGCCGACCGTCGAATCCAATTTGTCTGCATTCTGCCAGACCGCAGGAGGATCGTAGTCGAAGTTCAGGAGCTTCAATTGCGGGTCGTGGCGAAACTCCACACCGAGCGTGGCGCGATGTTTGGCGCCCAATTCCCGGCTCAGTTGCACTTCGCCGCCGAGACCGTGCCAGTAATCTTCCTCGCGATTTATGGTCAGCAATCCCGGCGGTGGTGACTGCATATCTGTGTAGGGGTATCCCGAGTCTCCGAGGAAATGGTAGAAGTCGTAATAGACCCGTGCCTTGAGTTCAACCGCCTCGGCGAAGGCGTGCTGCACGCTGGCTTCCACAAACCCCCGATCATCGTATAACCAATAGTGCGGGTCGTTGAAGACCGTGCCGTACGGTGCCGCCGGAAAGTGCTTGCCGCGCGACCCGTAGGCGCCCGTCAGAGAAACCTCCCCATACCGCGCCTTGGCGAAAAAGCTGTACTGGTGCTGTTGATCGAGGTGCTCGGCCAAGCCCCCATTGACCGTCTGGAATTCCGGGTAGTAGATCCGGGGTTGGCCAGCGCTTTCCAAAACCGTCCCGGAAAGCAACAGTTCCAGGCCGTTGGAATAGAGATGCCCGACCGTGAAGCGCCCAGAATACGTGTCCTGGCTGCCGGCGGTGGCGGAAATTTCTGCGGAATTGATGTCCCGGCCCCGGCGCGTAACGACGTTGATGATGCCGAAAAAGGCATTGTTGCCGTAGAGCGACGAGCCGGGGCCGCGAATCACTTCCACGCGCTCGACCAAATCCAAGTCCAAAGGGAATTCCGTGCCGGTGAAATTATCGTCGTACAACGGATCATTCACCCGGTGACCATCAATCATCACAAGGATCCGCCCGCCGAGATCACCAGGAAGATTGAATCCTCGCACGCCGACATAATTGTAACTGTGGTTGTAGGAGACATAAAACCCGCGAACACTCCGCAGAACATCCGCCAGGGTGCGATAGCCGTATTCCTGGATGTCATCGCGACTCACAATGCTGACAGATGAAGGCGCCTCAGTCGTTTTCTGCTCGTGTTTCGAGGCGGCATAAACCGTGTCCACCTTCACGTTCAACAACTGTTCCAGGCTCATGCCCGCCAGCGCGGCCGCCTCCCGGTTGGTCGGGCTGTTCGGACTGTCCACCACGTCGCTGGTTTGGGCCGGGGCACGGAAACCCAGCGTGAGAGCGAGGGTGCCGGCAACGATGAATTGAGTGTTCATACGCGTCCGGGAAGGTCGTGGGTTGGCGTGGCGGAAGGCCTGGCAGCCACGGCGGCAATGCCGGCGCCGACCGGCGTAGAGAGGCCGGTTGGCAGCGCCTGTGCGCCCGCCGATTGCCTCGAATTGGTCATCAAGAATGCCCGTCCGGCGGTCTGATTACCCCGGAGCCGCCTGCCCGGATCACCTTTCCATCGGCTGCTCGACGGGCTGAGTTTAGGCAAAAGGCGCTCCGGCCAACAGCGAATTCCGCGCGTTGCCTGTATTCACGACACAGAACGCCATTGCTCCAGCGCCGGCAAAACGACATTTTCCGGCCATGCGCAATGCTTTTTTGGCCGCCGTGCTCGTCGGCATTGGTCTGATGCTGGGTTCGGGTTGCGGCCCCAAATCGCCCGCACCATCTGGGAACACCGCCGCGCCCTTGCGCCTCGCCGTCATTCCCAAAGGCACAACCCATGTGTTCTGGCAGTCCATCAAGGCCGGCGCCGAAGCCGCGGGCAGCGAATTCGGCGGCCAGATTCGCTGGATCGGACCGGAGCGGGAAGGGGATCGCGAACGGCAAATCCAGATCGTGGAAGACTGCCTCGTGGACAAGGTGGACGGTGTGGTGCTCGCGCCGCTGGATTTCAAGGCGCTGGTGCCGTCGGTCGAGAAGCTGGCCGACCGGAAAGTGCCGTGTGTGATCGTGGATTCCGGCATCGGTACGGAGCGTTACGTGACGTTTGCCGCCACAGACAACTACCAGGGCGGCGTGATTGCCGCCCGGCGCATGGGTGAAATTCTCGGTGGCAAGGGCCGCGTGCTCGTTCTGAAATATGCGCAAGGCTCGGCTTCGACCGAAGCCCGCGAGAACGGATTCCTCGACACGATCAAAAAGGAATTTCCCGGCATCGCCGTCGCGGATGCCCGGTACGGACTGGACACGGTCGAAACCGCGCTGCAAACCGCCGAGGATTTGCTGACGCGGAATCGCGATGTGCAAGGATTCTTCGCCTGCAACGAATCCACCACGGTCGGCGCGCTGCAAGCCCTGCAGAGCCAGCATCGTTCCGAAGTCAAACTGGTTGGCTTCGACGCGGCGAAGTCCCTGCTCGATGGTCTGCGCGCCGGGCAGATTGACGCGCTCGTAGCGCAGAATCCCTACAAGATGGGCTACGAAGGCGTGAAGGCGGTGGTGCAGAACATCCGGGGACAAACAGTGCCGAAGCAAATAGACACCGGAGTGGCGCTGATTACCAAAGACACGTTGAGCGATCCCAAGATCAAAGCGCTGCTGCGGCTGGAATAACGCCGCGGCCGCTTCGGTGACCGGTGGAAAACTTTTCTTCGGCACGGGAACGTGTTGCTCCCGCATTGCGCCCCCGATACGCTGCTTTCGTTTCCGAACGCGACAACCGGCATTCAAAATGGAGACAGCCCTGAAGTGATCGCCCTGTTACGCCGCATCAGCCTGACGCAATGGATCATCATCTCGATGGTTCTGGGCGTCGGCATCGGCTTTGCATTTCCCGAACTGTCACCGCACCTCAAGGTCATCTCCAATGTTTTTCTCCGCCTCATCAAGTGCATCATCGTGCCGATCATCTTCGGCACGCTGGTTGTCGGCATCGCCGGGCACAGCGACGATTTGAAGGCGGTGGGGCGGCTGGCCTTGAAGTCCTTCATTTATTTCGAGATCGTCACCACGCTGGCGCTGGTGATCGGGTTGGGCGCCGTGAACCTGGTCAAGCCGGGCGTGGGTGTGACGCTGCCGCCGCCGGCTGCCAGCAAAGCGGACGCCCCCCACCAGCAGACCGTGCCGGAAATGATCGAGCACATCGTGCCGCGCAGCTTCTTCGAGTCGGCGGCCAGCAATGACGTTTTGCAGGTCGTCACTTTTGCGCTCATCTTTGCCGTCGCGCTGACGCAGGTTTCCGGCAAGCCCAAGGAAACGATGCTCAACTTTTGCGAAGGTTTGTCCGAGGTGATGTTCAAGTTCACCGGGTTGGTGATGAAATTCGCGCCGTTCGGCATCGGCGCGGCGATGGCGGTCACCGTGGGGCACAGCGGCATCGGCGTCTTGAAGCATCTCGGGCTGCTGGTGCTCACGCTATACGGCGCGCTCCTGGTTTTCATTTTCGCGGTGTTGCTGCCGGTAGCGTGGTACGCGCGCATTCCGATCCACAAATTCCTGCGCGCCGTGAAGGAGCCGGCCCTAATCGCGTTCACCACCACGTCGTCGGACGCGGCGTTGCCGGATGCGTTCAAGAAGATGATCGCGTTCGGTGTGCCCAAGCGGATCGTGTCCTTCGTGCTGCCGACGGGCTACTCGTTCAACCTGGATGGCAGCACGCTTTACCTCGCGGTCGCTTCGATTTTCGTGGCGCAGGCGGCGGGCGTTCACCTCGGCTTGGGGCAGCAACTCATGATCATGTTGACCTTGATGCTCACGACCAAGGGCGTCGCCGCCGTGCCGCGCGCCTCGCTCGTCATTCTGTCCGGCACGCTGGTCACGTTTGGATTGCCGCTGGAGGGTGTGGCGTTGATTCTTGGCGTGGACGAATTGATGGACATGGCGCGCACCACGGTCAATCTCGTCGGCAATTGCCTCGCTTCGGCCGTCATGGCGCGCTCGGAAGGCGAGTTGAAAACGGACGCGGAGAGAACTTCATGAATACACAACGGCAGATGGGCAGGTGGAAAAGTGGGAAAGTGAGGCGAAGGTGGATTCTCGCCTGCCCACATTCTTACCTGCTCACTTTCTTTCTCATCCTGAGTTGCGGGGTGCTTGTCGCGCACGCTGCGGACTCGCGCGGCATGGTCGCCTCGGTCCATCAGCTCGCGACGGAAGCCGGACTGAACGTGTTGAAGTCGGGCGGGAATGCCGTGGATGCCGCCGTCGCCGTCGGACTCACGCTCGGTGTCGTGGACACGCACAACTCCGGCCTGGGCGGTGGTTGTTTCCTCCTGATCCGGCGGGCGAATGGAAAAGTCGTGGCGATTGACGGTCGCGAAATGGCCCCGGCGGCAGCCACGCGCGACATGTTCATCCGCAACGGCAAGGCCGACACCGAACTCAGCCAGACCGGGCCGCTCGCGAGCGGGGTGCCGGGCGAACTGGCGGCCTTCGATTACGCGGTCCGCAATTTTGGCCGGAAGCAATTGCGCGAGTTAATGCTTCCAGCGGCGGAGATTGCGGCCAACGGTTTCCTGGTGACGGAAACATTTGCCAGCCGCTTGCGGGGTGAAGTAACCAACCTGGCGAAGTTCGAGGCGGCGCGTGCCATCTTTCTCCCGCACGGCCAGCCGCTGAACGCGGGCGATGTTTTGCGCCAGCCCGAACTGGCGGCCACTTACCGCGCCATCGCGGAGCAGGGGAGCGATTGGTTCTATCGCGGCCCGTTCGCGCAGGCCGTCGGAGCGTGGATGCAAACTCACGGCGGCATCCTGCACGCGCAGGATTTCGCGAACTACCACATCGTCTTGCGCGAACCGGTGACGACGAGCTATCGCGGAAAAAAAGTCGTTTCGTTTCCGCCGCCCAGCTCGGGTGGCGTTCACGTCATCGAGCTGCTGAACATCCTGGAGCGATTCAAACTCGGAACCTTCGACGAAGCCACGCGCTTGCACGTCATTGCCGAAGCCATGAAGCTAGCCTTCGCCGATCGCGCGCACTGGCTTGGGGATCCCGATTTCGCGAAAGTGCCGCGGGGTCTGATTGCGAAGAAATACGCGGCCACGCTCGCCAGGCAGATTCATCTCGACCACGCGAACCGAGTTTCGTCGCATGGGACGCCGCCGAATTGGGAGCGCGACTTGTTTGAAAAGCACACCACCCATTTCTCGGTGGCTGACGCCGAGGGCAACTGGGTCGCTTGCACGGCCACGATCAACACGAGCTATGGATCGAAGGTGGTGGTTCCCGGCACGGGCGTCGTGCTGAACAACCAGATGGATGATTTTTCAATCGAGCCGGGCGTTCCGAACGCGTTCGGTTTGATCGGCGCGGAAGCCAACGCCGTCGCGCCGGGCAAGCGCCCACTCTCCAGCATGAGTCCGACGATTGTCTTCGATGGGCGCAAACCCGTCCTTGCGCTCGGCGCCGCGGGCGGACCGAAAATCATCAGCGCCGTGTTGCAGGAACTCGTGGCGATGCTTGACCTCGGCCAGACGCCCGCCGAAGCCCTGGCCCTGCCGCGGATTCACCATCAGTGGTCGCCGAACGAGCTGATGGTGGAGAAGCGGTTGCCCGAAGTGTTGCAATTCGCGCTCGCCCAGCGCGGGCACACGGTCAAGGAACTGAACGCGCTGTCCATTTCGCAGATCGTCGCGCGCTCCGCGGATGGCAAGAGCTTCATTGGCGCCGCAGATCCGCGCGCAGGCAGCGGTTCGGCAAAAGGGTGGTGATGCCCTTGTCATGAATCCCAGGAAGGGAAGGCAGAGGAAAGAACGGCAACGGAATGGGAAGTGATATTCATGTCTGAAGAATCTGCATCAGCGTGGCCATCTGTGCCCCACAAGCGGCGGGTGCGATATGCTGGCAGGTATCCGCGCCGGTTCGCGGAGAAATACAAAGAGCACGACCCGCAGCGTTACGCGGCCACGGTGGAGAAGGTCGTGGCGTCAGGGAAAACGCCCGCCGGCACGCATCGCCCGATCATGGTGGCGGAAATTCTGGAAGTGCTCGCGCCGAAGCCCGGTGAACTTGCGGTGGATTGCACGCTCGGTTACGGCGGTCACGCCCGGGAGATTCTTCCGCGCCTGCTGCCCGGCGGCAGGTTGTTCGGCCTGGACCAGGATCCCATCGAGTTGCCCAAGACCGAAGCGCGGTTGCGTGCGCTGGGTTTCGGTCCGGAGGTTTTTACCGCGCAGCGCAGCAACTTCGCCGGCCTGCCGCAGGTGCTGGTGGCGAACGGACTCATCGGCGCCGACATGATTCTCGCCGACCTCGGCGTTTCCTCGATGCAACTCGACGATCCCGGACGCGGCTTTTCGACGAAGTTCGAAGGTCCGCTCGACATGCGTATGAACCCGCAGCGGGGCCAACCGGCCTCGGCTCTGCTCGCGCGAATGCGGCCCGAAGCTCTCGCGCAACTGCTCGAAGCGAACGCCGATGAACCCGAGGCCGCTCGGCTTTCCGTGTCGCTGGCGGGGCGGAACTTCGCCAGCACGCTCGAATTGGCCCGCAGCATTCGCGCCACGCTCCCAACGCAACGGAAGGAAGACTCCGACCTGACTGTGCGCCGGGTTTTTCAGGCGCTGCGGATCGCGGTGAACGAAGAGTTTTCTGCGCTGGAGACGTTTCTAAGAAATCTTCCGGCGAACCTGAGCCCCGGCGGGCGCGTGGCGATTCTCACCTTCCATTCCGGTGAAGACCGGCGCGTGAAGCAGGCGTTTGCCGCCGGATCGCGGGAGGGCGTTTACGGCGAGATCGCCCACGAAGTGACCCGCCCGACGCCGGCCGAGCGCCACGCCAATCCGCGTTCCGCGCCGGCAAAACTGCGGTGGGCGCGTCGTTCGCCGGTTAGCGCAGCCGCCAGGTGATGCGCGCTTTGTCTAAATCGTAAGGCGACATTTCCATCTGGACGCGGTCGCCGACCGTAAGCCGGACGAACCGTTTGCGCATCTTGCCGCAGATCGTCGCGAGCACGAGATGCTTGTTGTCGAGTTCGACGCGAAACATCGTTCCCGGCAACACCGTCGTCACGCGACCTTCCACTTCGATATGTTCTTCTTTCATGAGCCAACGAAAGAAACTTGATTACGGGGCGCCGTTTGATCCACCAGAAAGGCAGGCAGACGACGAAGAAACTAAAAGCGGGGTCCGGTTTTCAAGCCGAACCCCGCCCTGAAATCCTGGCAATGGCTTAGTAGCGATTCCGACCGCCACCACCGTATTCACGACGACCGCCGCCGCCGCCGCCGCCCGAACGCTCTTCGCGGGGTCTGGCGATGTTCACCGTAAGGGCGCGGCCATCCATTTCCTTGCCGTTCAAAGCGGCGATGGCCTTTTGGGCTTCCTCCGCCGTGCTCATGGTCACGAAACCAAAGCCGCGCGGGCGATTGGTCATGCGATCCATCATCAGGTTCGTCTCTGTGACCGTGCCATGTGCGGCGAACGCGTCTTGGAGGTCGTTTTCCGTGGTGTTGAAGGAAAGATTTCCGACAAACAGTTTATTGCTCATGTGATGTTTGCTGTCCGACTAACCGTTACTTTCGACAGACTGTTCCCGAACATCGGGTCTCAAATCATCACTGAACGGAGTTCACTTGAAGATTTACCATGCCTAGAAAGAGACAAGCTATCTAACAGAACGAGCGCAGCCTGACGGTTTCGGGCCGAATAGCAACAAGTATCGTGAAATATCTTTGGCGCGTGCCGAGTTGGTGGCCTGATCGGGCTTGCCGTTGTTCCTAACAATTACTTTTCGCCAAGTGGGGTTCGATCACTTGCGGGCCATCAATTGCGCGCGCACGGCGAGTTCACTCGCGAGAAAGGCGTGAGCTTGGGACATGGCGGTTTCGGTACGGTTCAGAATATCGTCCACCAGTTGCGGACCAAACGGGCACGGCAGCTTTGCATCCGCGCGATATTCCTTCTTCTGGCCACGGCGATTCGTCACCGTGATGCGTCTGGCATGTTTCTGAATTTCCATGCGTCCCTCCGTGCCGGTGAGCTCGAGCACGAACCCGGTCGTTTGTTTGCCGGTGTAAAAGCTCAACACGGCTTCGCCGGTGCCCGCTTTGCCGCGCCAGGAAACGGTTCCGTGGTCCTCAAATTCTGGATGGTCTGGATTTTCAAGATTGGTGGCCGTCGCCGCGACCACTTCTGCGCCTTCCGCGCCGACGTAGTAAAGAAACTGGTCGGCCTGATGCGCGCCGATGTCCATGAGAATCCCGCCGCGTCCGGCGCGCGTCCAAAACCAATCTTCGCGGGGGCCGTGGCCATACAATCCATGCGGCCCAAGACCTTTCATGTGCGTGACCTTGCCGATGGCCCCGGCTTGGAGCAGTTCATCAATCTTCACGCTGACTGGCAGCAGCAGCCGTTCATTGTAGGAGATGGAAAAGATGCGTTTTGTTTCTGCCTGAACGCGGCGCGCCTCGGTAAGGTCTTCGAGATTTAGAAAACCGCCTTTGTCAGCCAGAAAATCCTTTCCGGCGCGCATCACGCGGATCCCGGTTTGCGCTCGCTCTGCCGGTCGCGCGGCACTGATGACGAGCGCAATGTCCGTCGCCTCGAGTAATTCGCGTTCTTCACGCGCCCGCCGCACGTCCGGGTTTTCGCGGAGGAATTTCGCTCCGTGATTCGGGTCCGGTTTGTCCGCAAAAATCATCGCGAGTTCACCCCCGCCTTCCCGCACGGCTTCCACCATCCGGAAGATGTGCTCATGATTGATGCCGAGGACGCCAAACTTCAATCGCGCCTTGCGCTCCTGCGCACGGCTGCGCCCCGGCAGGATGCTGCAAGCCGTCAGCGCGACAGCGCTGCGCTGCAGGAAGCGACGACGATTAACCCGGCTGAGCGGCCTGCGCATAACATTGGTCGCTTAACTTAAACGCAACGGCCCACTCTCACACAACGTCGGTTTGCCGAACGTCTCGATGCGGTGACCAACGGCGTGGGCAAGCGCGAGGAGGAGGCGATTGTGAGGAACTTTCGGCCATTTGACTGAGCGACCCATTTTGAAACCAAAGCCACCGCCAAGCAGCACGAACGGAATGTTATCGAGCGTGTGGCTGTTGCCTTTCCCGAGTTCGTTGGTCCAGACGATGAGCGTGTTGTCGAGCAGGTTGCCTTTGTCGCCGGGCTCGGGCGTGCTCGCGAGTTTCTCGACGAGATAACGTAGTTCGCCCGCGAACCAGGTGTTGATTTTCACCAGCTTCTCTTGCGCCGCTTCGTCCTTGTCTGGTTCGTGCGAGAGCGAGTGGTGATTGTCGTTGATGCCCAGCCAGCTCATGCGCGCCTGGCCGACGGATTTGGTGTATTGCAACGTAGCGACGCGCGCCATGTCGTTCACGAAACTGTTCACGAGCAAATCAATCTGCATCCGGCTCAAACGCGGAACGTTGTCGTTCTGATCGCCGATCCCTGCTTCGAGCGAGGGCGGCGCGACGCGGAGTTTCTGTTTCGCGGCCGCGGCGATTTCATTCTCCATCTGGCGCACGAGCGATTCGTGTTGCTCGAGGAGCTTGCGATCCTCGGCGCTGACGAGCTTGCGCACTTTTTTCAAATCCTCGCGCACGTCGTCGAGCACGCTCTGAAGCGTTTCCTTGTCGCGCAACTGGCCGTAGAGCTTCTGGTACATCTGATACGGATCGGAGATGGGCGCGACAGGCTGGTTTGGCCCGGCGTAGCTCATGCGCGTCCACGGATCGGCGCGGTCGGTGACGCCCACGCCGAATTCGAGCGAGCCGAAGCGGGTGCGGGTGTCTTCGCGGTTTTGGAAATACTGCTTCAACTCCTGATCAATGGATGGGCCGCTCGCCCAACCGGCGGGCGTGTCCGAGCCGCCTTGGATGTTGCCAGGAAACAACTCGATGCCCGTGAGCAGGCAACTCATGCCGCGCATGTGGCCGTCGCCGTCGCCGCGCACGCGATTGCACAGGCCGTGCAGGAACAGCATCCGGTCCTTGTAAGCTGCGAGCGGCGAGACAATGCGCTTGAGCGTGAAATCCGCGCCTTCCTCGTCCGGCCAGAAATCCTTCGGGATGGTGCCGTTCGGGCTGAACATGATGATGAGCCGCTGCCGCGGTCGCGCCGGTGCCGCCAGCCCGAGGCTCGGCAATCCGATGATGAACGGCAGCGACGCGGCGGAAAGTCCGAGGCGCTGGATGAACTGGCGGCGATGGAGGGTGTTCATGGGTCAATGGAGTTTAGCCACCGATGGACACGGATGAAACACGGATTTTGGACTAAGGCGAAAATGAAACGTCGCGCAGCTTGTCGGGAATATGACAACGGAGTTACGCTATTCATATACGATCTGTGATTCCCTCTCGATTGATGTCTTGCATGATACTTAAACAACCATCCGCATCAAAAAATGAGAGCTCGTATGTTTCGTCGTCGGGAATACCTAACTCGCGAAAAGCGGCCTTTTGCAACTCAACCAATGATTTGGAATCTCGATAACGGCTGGGAAGATGCACGTAAATGAATGCCTTAATGTGACCTTCACATGGATGATGAACCTGAAAATCACCAAAGACCATGCCGCCACGGTTGGAGAGTTTCCCAAGAGCGAAGCACACGCTAGATGAAGTCTTGAAGGCGAAGCTTGCCTGCAGATCAAGGACGTCAAACATTTCGTCATGGTGATTGAAGCGTTCGAGATTCATTTAAGTCAGCATCTGTGTTTCATCCGTGTCCGTCTGTGGCTTAAATTCTCCGCTCCTCCGCAGCTTCACTTCTTTTTCGCGGTCCGGCAATCATGGCACTCAACGGCTTTCGCATCAATATGCCCCTTCGCCTCTTCATAATACCACTTCTGGTCGCTGGCTTTCCAAATCTCCGTCTTGCCGCATTTGCGACAAACGAAAGGCTTGTCGAGGTAAAACTCCGGCAGGCTGCCATACGTGTTGATATGCGACAGCTTGCTGTGATCCGCTGGCAACGATGACGGATGATTTCTCTGTTGGAGCGGAGTGAGATCCAGAATTCTTTCAGCCTCGCGCACTTCTTCTTCGGAAGCATATCGGCCAGTATTCATCCGTGGCTTCATTTCCTTTTTGCAGTTTGCACCTGCATCTCAACACCGTGCGCCGCCGAAGTCACGGCGATTTCCACCAGCAGCTTTTGCAGGTTGAAGTCGGAGGCCACAAACGATTCGCGCAGTCGGGTCATCAGGTTCGGACCATAAGCGAGCATCGGCTGTTTGACAACCTGATGAAACATTTGCTCGATGAAAGCATTCTGGGCTTGCTCGCTGCTGACGGCGAATTGCGCAAGCTCCCTCGCGCCACTGAGGTGAATGGTTGCGCCGTCGTCGGTGAGATAATCGCTGGCGGCCTCGATGGGGCGATCCTGCTCGCGCGTGCGGAAACGGCCCACGGCATCGAAGTGTTCGAGACTGAAGCCGAGCGGGTTGATGACCGAGTGGCAGGTCTGGCAATTCTGCGGGCGGGTGAGTTCGGAGATTTTTTCGCGCATGGTCAGTTGAGGAGAGAAATCCGCGTCCTTGAAGGCCACCGCCATCGGCGGCGGTTTGAGCGTGCGGCCAACAATGTTGCGGGTGAGGAATACGCCGCGGTGAATCGGGGAGGTCTGCTTCTGATACGCGAAGGCCGAGAGCAAATAAGGATGCGTCAACACGCCGGAACGTTGGCCATCGGCGGATTTCCGTTTCACGAAATCGGAGTTGTTGCCGCGCGCCCCGTTCTTCTCCCCATCGGATGGGGAGAGGGTGGCTGAAGGTCGGGTGAGGGGTTCGTTCGTCAACCCATAGAACTGCGCGAGCTGATTGTTAATGAAAAGATAATCCGCCGTGAGCAGTGTGCGGTAATCCGCCGCGCCATTCCACATTGTGTCTTCGAGAAAAATATCCAGCGAGGTTCGCAGGTCCGCAATGATGGCCGGCGAGAAGCCGGGAAACGCCTGGTCATCCTTGGAGAGCGGTTCAACGTGATCCATTTGCAGCCAATGATGCAGGAATGCGAGCGACTTGGAGCGCGTGCGCGGATCGCGGAGCATGCGTTGCGCCTGGGTTTTAATTTGGTCTGTGGTGTGGAGTTCGCCTTTTGCCGCGAGCTTCGTCAGTTCGCGATCCGGCAACGAATCCCAAAGAGCGAAAGACAATCGTGTGGCAATGGAGAAATCATCCCTCGGATCATTCTCCAATCCAAGGTAGAGAAATTGGGGCGACTTGAGCGCAAGCAGCACCACACGTTTGACCGCATCTTCAGTGGTCTTGGCGCGCTTGAACTGATCATCGACGTGCAACTTCTTTTGCTCTGGCCTCAGCGGATGGCGAAAAGCGGCTGCGACGAAATCCCTGCAAAACGCTTCGACCTTGGCCGCGCGATTCGTGTCGGTGTTTTTGCTGTTGGTCAGGCGATCCAGTCTAGCGACAACGTGATTGGCGGTTTCGATGGCAGCTTGCGTGGTGGCGTCGTCCCAGGCTTTGGAAACCAGCACGCCGCGTTCGTACCCAACGCTGCTGTCGTCCGGCGGGAAGGGCGTGGTGACGACGAAGGTTGACCCTGGGCGAACCGGAGCCAGGTTGCGCGCCGGAATGACTTGCTGGACTCCGCGCGGTGGCTTCCATTGCAGTGAGATGGAGGTCAACTTGTCCTTGAACTTGAACCAATGGAGCTGCAATGGATAGACGCGCCCACCGAGCAAACGAATGGTCGTGCGATGCTCCATGGGTTGACCATTGGAAACCCAGGCGTCGATAAGCGGTTCATCCTCATCATTCACATACAGCCGGATGCCGTTGGGGGATTTCACCAGAAACTCGTAGTCGCCGGACTCCGGCGCGATCAGCGCGCCGCGCCATTGAACTGCAAGGCCATTGGTGCTGGAGAATTTTGCGTCCGGCAGCGCAGCGTTGAAGTCGAAATCAACGGTCGGATCGATCCTTTCGAGGATGCGATTCTCGCGTCCAGTGTTTTTCGAGTTGTAATAATTCCCGTGCAGCCCGCGTTCCTCTGTGAGCCTTTCGCCGCCGCCGGTGAATTGCATGAGGAGGTCGGCAACTGTGTTAACGTACTGTCGGTTGGTCAGGCGGACGAGTTCGATGCGCGCTGGGTTCTTGCGCAGGCGGGCCTCGAGTGAATAGAAAGAATCGTAGATATATCGCGAAACGGCTTCGGCGTCGGGGCCCTGACATTTGCCAGGGTCGTCATCAGGCATGCTGTGTTCGACGTAGCGAATGAGTTTTTCAAGGGTGCGATTGCCTTGCAGCGGTCCGTCGAATTTGCCGCTAACGCCCTGACCTTCGCGACCGTGACAGCGGGCGCATTGCTGGCGGTAGATTTTTTGACCTGTGGGGTTGCTGGTGTTGGCTGCGAACGCAAACAGCGGACACAGCATCAGCAGCGCGATCTTTGCTCTGGCGTTTGCCAACGGCATCGTGGGAATCGAAGCCCAGTTGCCGAGGAAAATCAACCGAGGACTTCAATCATGGCGAGAGCCGACGGGTAATTGGAAGGAAACATTCTCCGGATCTCTCAGACATCAGGGCTTGGCAAGCTGCGATCGGACTGATCGCTCAACGCAGTCGCCAAGTAATGCGGCCCTTGTTCAAGTCGTAGGGTGACATCTCCATCTGAACGCGATCGCCGACCGTGAGCCGGACGAACCGCTTGCGCATCTTGCCGCAGATGGTGGCGAGGACGAGGTGTTTGTTGTCCAGTTCCACCCGAAACATGGTCCCGGGCAGGACACTTTGAATACAACCCTCAACTTGAATGTGTTCTTCCTTCATGAATGCTCTAACCTCGGTCCGGCGGGAAATCGCTCGGTGAAAACTGACCGGACAAAGAAAGAAGCGAGGTCCGGTTCGCCCGAACCTCGCCTGTGAAAACGGCGCTGATTAGTAGCGCTCGCGACGACCACCGCCACCGCCACCGCCGCGGAAATCGCGACGACCACCGCCGCCGCCGCCGCCACCGGGAGGACGATCTTCGCGCGGACGCGCAATGTTGACCGTCAGGGCGCGACCATCAAGTTGTTTGCCGTGGAGGCCGTCAATCGCCTTCTGGGCCTCTTCGGGGCTGCCCATGGTGACGAAGCCAAAGCCCCGGGGACGGCCGCTCACGCGGTCCATCATCAGGTTGACTTCCACGACCGTGCCGTGTGCGGCGAATGCGTCCTGGAGGTCGTTTTCCGTGGTGTTGAAGGAGAGATTTCCTACAAACAATTTATTACTCATGTGATGTCCAACTGTCCGACTAACACTGCACTTACCAGACTGTTCCCGACCATCGGGTTTCAAATCATCACTGAACTGAGTTCACCTGAGGATTTACCGTGTCTTGGAAGAGACAAGCTATCTAACAGATGGGCGCAGCATGGACTTTTCCCGCCGGATTTCAATAGAAAAATTTTCCGGGCCGCGTGCTGCGCGGGTTGGCCGGCCTTGTTTTTGACATCTGCTTTGCATCCCAACCCGCCTTTCCGTAGGCTCCCCGATTGTTTGACTCCGGAAATTCTGGTCTATGAGCAAAGATTTCATCCGCATCGGCGGCGCGCGGGAGCATAATCTGAAGAACCTCACCCTCGAAATCCCGCGCGACAAGCTGGTCGTCATCACCGGCTTGAGCGGCAGCGGGAAATCTTCGCTGGCGTTCGACACGATCTACGCGGAAGGCCAGCGTAAGTATGTGGAGAGCCTTTCCGCCTATGCCCGGCAGTTCCTGGATCAAATGCAGAAGCCGGAGGTGGATTACATCGAGGGCCTCTCGCCCGCCATCGCCATCGAACAGCGTACTTCGGGCATGAATCCGCGCTCCACCGTCGCGACGACGACGGAGATTTATGACTACCTCCGCCTGCTCTACGCGCACGTCGGACAGGCACATTGTCCGGAGACCGGCGTTCCCATCGTCGCGCAGTCCACCAGCGATATTGTGGACAAGATCATCGGTCTGCCGGAAAAGACGCGCGTGATGCTCCTGGCCCCCGTGGTGCGGAATGAGAAGGGCGAATTTCGCGACGTAATCGAGCGCTTGCAGCGGGAAGGCTTTGTGCGGGCGCGGGTGGACGGACAAATTGTGGAGATCGGCGATCCGAACGTGCGCGTCAAACTGGAGTCCAAGCAGGCGCACACCATCGAAGCCGTGGTGGACCGGCTGGTGATGGAGGAAAAAGTGCGGGTGCGGTTGAGCGACTCAGTGGAGACAGCGTTGCGCTGGGGTGGCGGTGTGATGATGACCTTGCATGAGGCCGTTGTCGGCGGTCAGTCGTCCGGAACAAAGAAGACCGCCGATCGCGGATCGCCGCCGGCCAACTCGCCGGCCTGGCTTGAAACAGTTCATTCCAACCGCCTCCTCAGTCCAACCACCGGCAGGAGCTACGAGAAGCCAACCCCCAAACACTTCTCGTTCAATTCGCCGAACGGCGCGTGTCCAGTCTGCCACGGCCTCGGGCAGAAAATGGTTTTCGACGAGGGACTGATCGTGCCCGACCCGGACAAGTCGCTCGACCAGGGCGCGGTGTTACCGTGGCGGCGCGGCGGCAAGCGGATGGTGGTTTATTACAAGGCGATGTTGCGCGCGGTGGCCAGCCACTTCGGGCAAAGCCTGGAACGTCCCTACAAGGACTTGCCGGAGGATTTCAAGCGGGTGTTGTTGCGCGGCTCGGGGGATACTGAGGTGGAATTTCACTTCTGGCGTGCGGGCAAGATGAGCACCGTCAAACGCGCGTTCGAGGGCATCCTGCCAAACTTGGAGCGTTTGTACGTTGAGAGCGAGAGTGAGTTCACGCGTAACCGGCTGAAGGCTTTCATGTCGCCGCAGTTTTGCGATGCCTGTGATGGCCGGCGGCTGCGACCGGAAATTTTGGCGGTGACGCTGGGGGGAAGTTCCGAATTCCGACGGCCGAGTGCCGAGTTGGGGGCACGCGGCGCAAACGCGGAACGCGGAGACCGAAACCCAGGACTGAAAATCCCCGGGCTTTCCATCATGGACGTGTGCGCGCTTTCGGTGGAAAAGGCCGACGAATTCTTCGCCTGGCTCAAGCTCTCGGAGTTTCAGCAGAAGATCGCTGGCGAGGTCATCAAGGAAATCCGCGCCCGGTTGGGCTTCTTGAAGAACGTCGGCCTCGGTTATCTCACGCTCAACCGCGAGAGCGGTTCGCTCAGCGGCGGCGAGGCGCAACGCATCCGTTTGGCGACGCAGATTGGCGCCGGGTTGGTCGGTGTGCTCTACATTCTCGATGAGCCAAGCATCGGCCTGCATCAACGCGACAACGATCGGCTGCTGGAAACACTCAAGGGCCTCCGCAACCTCGGCAACTCGGTGCTGGTGGTCGAGCACGATGCCGACACGATTCGCCAGGCGGATTATGTTTTGGACCTCGGCCCCGGTGCCGGCGTGTGCGGCGGCGAACTGGTGGCGGCGGGCACGTTCGCCGAAGTCTGCCAGAACGAACGTTCCCTCACGGCCAAATATCTGCGCGGCGATCTGGCGGTGGCGGTGCCGAAGGAACGCAAGCAACCCTCCCGTGACCGCGGGTCGTTGGAAATTCTCGGCGCGACCGAAAACAACCTGAAGAACATTGACGCCCGCATTCCGATTGGCTTGTTCACCTGCGTGACGGGCGTCAGCGGTTCGGGGAAGAGCACGCTCGTGGACGACATTCTGCGGCGCGGGTTGATGAGAAAATTCTACGGCTCGAAGGAGCGCCCTGGCGCGCATCGCGAGCTTCGCAACTACGAAGGGCTGGAGAAGATCGTGGTGATTGACCAGACTCCGATTGGCCGCACGCCCCGCAGCAATCCGGCCACCTACACGGGGATGTTCAATGCCATCCGGGATCTGTTTGCGAAATTGCCGGCGGCCAAAGTTCGCGGTTACGAATCCGGTCGGTTCAGTTTCAATGTGAAGGGCGGCCGGTGCGAGAAATGCCAGGGCGACGGCTTGATCAAGATCGAGATGAATTTCCTGCCACCCGTCTATGTGATCTGCGAAGCCTGCAACGGCCGGCGTTACAACCGCGAAACGCTCGAAATCGCCTACAAGGGCATGAACATCGCCGATGTGCTCGACATGACCGTGGACGAAGCGGTGAATTTTTTTCGCGCCGTGCCGCAAATCTTCGATCCGCTGCTGACCCTGGCGGAGGTGGGCTTGGGCTACATCCATCTTGGCCAGTCGGGCACGACCTTGAGCGGAGGCGAAGCGCAACGCGTCAAACTCGCCAGCGAATTGAGCCGCAAACAGACGGGGCGCAACCTCTACATTCTGGACGAACCGACCACGGGTCTGCACTTTCACGACGTTGCCAAGCTGCTGGAGGTCCTCTTCAAGTTGCGCGCCTCGGGCAACACGCTGCTGGTCATCGAACACAACCTCGACGTCATCAAGACGGCGGACTGGGTCATTGATCTCGGCCCCGAAGGCGGTGACGGCGGCGGGCGCGTGGTCGTGCAAGGCACTCCCGAGCAGGTGGCGAATTGTCCCGAAAGTCACACGGGGCGTTACCTGCGCGGAGTGCTCGCTCAGCCGGTGCGCGCTTAGCGGCGAGGATTTCGCGCTTTGCCCGGTTGCCGGCGGTGATTAAAGTTGAGCCACATGGTGACGTGGCGACAACTGTTCCTTCTCTGCCTGCTGCTGGTCGCGAGCCGAAGCTCGCTGCGCGCGGCGAGCTTTGCTGAGACCCGCGCCTATCGCACCGCCACCAATGCCTTCTATGACGGGATGTGGCTGCGGGCGGAGCACGAGTTGGAACAATTCGGCGAACGCTTTCCCCGCTCGGAATTTCTCGCCGAGGCGGTGTTGCTGCGCGCCCAGGCGCAATATCATCAGACCAATTCCGCCAGCAGCATCGCGTTGCTGACCGCGAACCTGGATCGTGCCGGTAGCCTGGCGGACGAGTATCGCTTCTGGATCGCCTCGGGGTTGTATCAGCAGAATAATTTTGCCGGGGCCGCGGACGCCTACGCCGATTTCGTTCGGCGCTCCACGGACCCGCGGCGCCGGGTTGAAGCGCTGGTGGGTGAAGCCGCGGCCCGCGCGCGACTGGCGGACTGGCCGCGGGTCGTCGCGATCCTGGGGGCGGGGGATTCCGCGTTCACGGCGGCGGTCCAAGGCGCTCCCCCGAACGGCATCGTCGCCCATGGGCTGCTGCTGTTGGCCGAGGCGCAGTTGATCCAGAAAAACTTTGCGGTTGTGGAAACCGTACTCCAGCCGCTGGCGGGCCGGCGGTTTGGTGGCGACGTGGATTGGCGGGCAGAACGGCTGCGCTGCGAAGCGCGGTTGCAGCAGGGGCGCTGGCCGGAAGCCCTGGTGGCCAGCAGCAACCTGGTTTCGCTGGCGGCGGTCGTCCCGGCGAATCGCAGCACAGTGATGGCCGAGAGCATCGCGTTGCAGGCGGACGTGCGGGAGCGGCTCGGCCAACGCGCCGAGGCACGGGCGGCGCTGCAAGAGAATCTGGGTGCCGACGTTTCGCTCGACCGCCAGCAGCACGCGCTGCTGAAGATCACCGAACTGGCCATCGCCGACGGCAAGCCCGCAGAAGCCGCTGATACGCTCGTCCGTTTCCTGAACCAGTTCAGCAATTCGCCGGCGGCTTCGCAAGCGATGCTCTCGTTGGGGGAGATTCACCTCCGCCAGGTGATCACGCTTTTGGAGACGAATACTCCCGCTGCGATCGCTGAAGCCACGAATCACCTGGATACCGCGGCTGGCTTGTTTGACCGGCTCATCGGGGTTTCGACTAATCAATCATTACTGGGGCGGGCCGAACTGGATCGCGGCTGGTGCTACTGGTTGAAGGGGCAAGTGGCGGAAAGTGCGCTGGCGTTCGAACGCGCCGTCGGCCATCTGTCGGACCTCAACGATCTGGTCGTAGCCCAGTTCAAACTGGGCGACGCGCAGTATGCCCGCACAAATTTCGGCCCAGCGCTCGTTGCCTATCAAGCCGCCGCGAAAGCCATCGCGGAGGGTGCCAAGCCCCCGCCTTCGCTTCCGGGCAATCTGTTCTACCAGATTCTCCGCGCCAGCCTGGCTGTGACCAATGTTTCGGCGGCGGCGGCGGCGATGGAGGAAATTCTTAAGCAGCAACCGCGTTCCGAACTGGTGGAGCCCGGCCTGATCACGCTCGTGCAGGGCTTCAGTGACTTGGGCCGCCCGGAAGTGGCCCGGGCGGAATACGAGAAGTTCGTCGTGCTCGTACCGGATTTTTCGCGGCGGGCGGAGATCGAATTGATTCTCGGGCGGGCCCGGGAGCAGCAAGGCGACTGGAAATCCGCGATTACAGGCTACGATCAATGGCTGGAGCGTTTTCCGACCAACTCACTGAGCCCGCGCGTGGAATACCAGCGGGCGTGGGCTAATTTCCAGGCTGGAGCCGACACGAACGCTTTTCAGCAATTCACGAATTTCATCACGCATTATCCCACGAACGAACTCGCGCCCCAAGCCCAGTGGTGGATGGCGGATTGGTATTTCCGCCAGGCGGCGTATCCAAAGGCGGAACTCAACTACAAGGTACTGGCGGAAAACTGGCCGCAATCGCCGTTGGCGCGCGAGGCGCGGATGATGGCGGGCCTCGCGGCGATGGGGTGGGCGGGTTACGCCAACGCGATCACGCATTTCATCGCGTTGACCAGTGATACGAATTGTCCGCCCGAACTGAAGGTGCGGGCGATGTTCGCCTACGGTGGCGCGCTGATGGCGTCCCGGCCGGCCGGCACAAATGCGCACGAGAACTATGAGGAGGCCATCCGGCTCTTTGACCGAATCCAGCAGAGTTATCCCACGAACGAACTCGCGGTGCTTGCCAGTGTGGAACGGGCCAAGTGCTGGATGCAATTGCCCGAATCCGGCCCGACCAACGCCTGGGCGGCTTTCACCCAGGTGATCACCAATCCCGGGGCGAACATCACCGCGCGCAGCGAAGCGCAGGTGGGACGCGGCAAGCTGCTCGAGTTGCTGCATGCCACCGCCCCGCCGCGGGTCGCCATTCCGGGCGTGACCAATCTGCTGCGGCAGGCGCTCGATGATTACCTGGATGTGATTTACGAAAAAAATCTTAACGTCGGCGAAACCAGTGATGCCGCGTGGGTGAAGTCAGCGGGGCTGGCTGCGCTGCCCGTTTTGGAGGAGCTGGGCGAGTTCGCGCAGGCCGAAGCGCTGTGCGTGCGGCTGCAATGGCTTCTGCCGCCGTTGCGCGCCGCGTTTCAAAGCAAGCTTGAACAGATTCGGGAACGCCGCGCGGCGAAGAAAAGTGGTTCCAGCAATTGACTCTCCCCGCGCCCGGCGTAGTCTGCCGATGGAAGCATGAGCACATTGACCCGCAACGAAACTGTCATCGTCCTGACGCCCGCCGCCATCGAACAGGTCCGCGCCATGCAGGAGCAGCCCGACAACACCGGCAAAGCGCTGCGCGTTTATGTCGAGCAGGGCGGCTGTTCCGGGATGCAGTACGGCTTGGTGTTCGATGAAAAGCGCGAGGGTGATCAGGTCAACGAGCAGGGCGGCGTCACCGCGTTGGTGGACGCTTTCAGCGCGCAGTATGTGCGCGGTTCGGTCGTGGATTTCAGCGATGCCCTCACGGGCGGCGGATTCAAGATCACCAATCCACAGGCCAAACAGAGTTGTGGTTGCGGCAAATCCTTTGAGACCTGAGCCGGCTTGATCAACCGACCCCGGCCTGATAACGCCGGCCCGTGTGATGCGGGCCGGTTTTTTCATTGCCGGGATTCGCGGCGCGTTCGCACCCGGCGCGGCCTGTGGCTTGTCTTTCGCGGGGCGTCATTCTAGCCTGCGTCATGTTGAAAACCTTTCGCAAACATTTTCGGACGGCGGCTGCGTTTACGATGGCTGCCAGTATTCTCGGCCAGGTACCGTCGCTGTCGGCGGAAACCCCAAGCAAATTGGAAAGTGAGCCCCAGGGCTGGGAGGACATTCTCCCGTCTGCGGACCTCAAAGGTTGGTATCGCGTTCCCGTGCCACCCACTGGCCAACTCGGCCGCGAGCAATGGCACGTGGACGTGGATCGGAAACTTCTGATTTGTGACGGCGATGGCGGCCACGACATGTTGCTGTTCGATCGGGAAATCGGCGACGCGATTTTTCATCTGGAGTTTCGCTACACCAAGATTGAAGGCAAGCCGGGGTACAACAGCGGTGCCTATGTCCGCAATTCCCGGAACGGCGCCGTCTGGCATCAGGCGCAATTTGGCGACGCCAAGGACGGTTTTCTCTTTGGCCAGACGGCGGGCGCCGACGACCAGAAGAAATCCTTCAACCTGAGCAAGCAGATCACGGACATGCGCGTGAAACCGGCGGGTGAGTGGAACACGCTAGAGATTTCAGCCGTGGGCAAGGCGCTGACGCTTTGGGTCAACGGCGCGATTACCTGTCAGTTCGCGGAGTGCGCCCGTGAAAAAGGTTTCCTCGGCCTGGAGGGTGAAGGCTACCGCATCGAGTTCCGAAACCTGAAAGTCAAATCGCTGCGGTGACCGGCCGCATTGCGGTGTTCAGGGTTGTTGCCGCGCGCGATAGTAGCGGGGGCCAGGGCTCGTTCCCTCGGGGTCGGTGAAACGCCAGATGCCGTTGGTATTTTCCATCACACCAATGGCGGTCCAATTGGACGGGAAACTCAGGTTCGTGTTCACGAGCACGTCGTAGCTTCGCCCGCTTTCCCCCAGCATGCAGATTTGAAAGCCGTTCGTCCGGACGCCGCCGAGGTTTAGCGTGTGCAGGGGCAGCGCGTAGAAGACGGTGCTAACCGCGGCGGTTCGCGCATTGCCGGAATTGTCTTTCGCAATTGCGCTGAAGGCGACCGTTGATGGATAGTCGTAAGATACGAGCACCTTGTGCGTCGAGCCGTTGGGCGGGTTCGCGATGCTGGCCACCAGATTCGAAGCGTTCAAATAGAAGGAGAGGTTCGTGACCGAGCCGTCCAAGTCATTCACGGTCGAGAGCAATTGCGCCGCGTTGCAGACGAGTTGCGTGGCCGGCGCGCTCAGCGTGACGGTGGGCAATGCATTCGAGGCGATCAGGATTACGTTCGTGGCGGTGTGAACGACACCGAAAAGGTAATCGGGAAAATCGTAGTTGGTGAACACGCCCGAGCGTGCGGTGAAGGTCATTACAGTGTAGGTGTTGCCGGGGGTGGGGATGTAGCCGTTGGCTAGCTGTGCGCGTAGCGTGCCGGTCACCGTCGCCGTGCCGTTGTTCACGCGGACCTGGTCGTGGCCCGTGCCGGGATTCAAACCGCCGATGTCAAAGCTCACCAAGCTGCCGCCCAGTGCGGTGAACGTCTCTGCGACATTGTTGGAAATGCTGAGCCGTCCCACGCTGCTGCCGGGCAGCACCGTGCCGTTATTGAGCACGTTGGCGGCAATGTTTCCCGCGCCCGAAACCGCGCCGCCTTTGATGTCGAACAGAATGCCTGCAAAGTGACCGCCGGCGAGTTGCGTCAGGCCGTTCGTCTGAATGAAACTCACGCTTAAATTGAGGACGCCGCTCTCCGAGCGAAGCAGGCTGTTGCTCGCGGCGTTGCGGACATTCAATTGAAGATCGCTTTGCCCGCTGCCGGCGGATTTTCTGAGGGCGCCGGAGTTGTTGAAGGTGGCGAAGCTGCCGGCGCCGTAGAAGGCGATGCCGAAGTCGCCGGCGAGGTTGAAGGTGGCGCCGCCGAGATTGTTCCAGAGGCCGCCGAGGTCGGCGTAGAGGCCGCCGCCGGAGTAGGTGAC
>WBZT01000630.1_pt2 | contig 26072 bp, 14 predicted proteins | sample 5204241 | NCBI WGS metagenome assembly WBZT01 (sample SAMN12344358, study PRJNA552823) | activated sludge metagenome | biome: Activated sludge suspended growth; feature: Nitrification reactor; material: Wastewater; isolation source: activated sludge from nitrification reactor of wastewater... | reverse complement strand
CGCGGCGACATCGCCTTCCGCACCATCGCCATCGATGGCGCGGACATCCTCCTCGAACAGCGCGCCGACGGCCTACGAGGCAAAGCTGCGCGCACTCAACCCGGTGGCATATTGGCGATTCAATGAAACGGGTGGTAGCATGGAAGCCTTCGACTACTGGGGCGGGAACATTGCCACCAACGAGAATGTCGCGCTGGAGCAGGCGGGACCACGATCCCCAGATTTCGTCGGCATCGAATCCACCAACAACGCGGCGCAATACGACGGGTTGTCGGCGGATACCTTCAGCACCGCCAGTTTGATGAACAACCGCGCGCAGTTCTCGATCATCGGCTGGTTCAATACCGCCGGCGTCATCGGCCAACGCGCCGGCTTGTTCGGCCAAAATGACGTGTGCGAATTCGGCTTCCACGGCCTCGGCCCGGATAATCTGGCCCAAATCGGCATCTGGACTCCCCGTGGCGCGGCTTTCTTGAATCAGTCCAACATCCAGGCCGGCGTATGGTACCTGGTCGCAGCGATCGGCGACGGCACAAACGTGTCGTTGCGACTGGTCTCGACCAATGGCGGCGGCGGCTTCCAGGTATTGCAAGCCAATACGCCACACACCGCCACGACCAATTACGGCAGTTCGCCGTATTCGTTCCGGATCGGCGGCGGCGGAATCCTCGACGCCACGGGCAACTACTTTACCGGGTTGATTGACGAAGTGGCGGTGTATAATCGTGCGCTTTCGGTGGGCGAGCTTTCCGATCTGTTCGGGGCCGCGCTGACCGGCGGCGTTTTGCCTCCGGGCATCGCGTCGGTGTCCGGCTCGGTCACCCTTTACGCCGGCCGCTCCGTTGCGCTCCATGTCGAGGCTGTGGGCACCAATCCCCAATTCCAATGGCGGTCGAATGGCGTGCCGTTGATTGACGGGAACAACCTCTGGGGTTCGGCGACGGATACGCTGAACATCACCAATCTCACGGCGGCCAATGCCGCCAGTTATGAGGTCGTCGTCAGCAACAGCGCCGGCGCTGTGACGAGCACGCCACCGGCGACACTGACCGTCATCACACCTACGCCAGGAAGTTATGAGGAAGCGGTCACAGCCGCCAATCCGATTGCCTACTACCGACTGAACTCCACCAATGATCCATCCTCCGGAACGGAGCCCGCGTTGGACATCTGGGGCGGCCACAACGGCGTGTATGCCAGCGCCGCCCAGAACGGTTTCAACGGCATCCTGGGTCCGCAGCCGCCGATTTTCGGCTTTGAGACCAACCACGGGGCGTTGGCGACGGCGGCGGCCACGCTGAATTCTTACGCGACCGCGCCCTTCGGTACGTTGGGCACGAACAACGTCACCTTCACCATGTGGATTCAACCGACGGGCGCGTTCGACGACTACTCGGGCCTGCTCTTCAACCGCGGCGGCACGGCGGGTGGCTTTGGTTTCGGCGCGGGCGGCCAGCTTGGTTATACTTGGAACAACAACAATGTGAATACCTACGGCTTCGCCTCGGGCCTCGTGCCAGCAGTTGGGGAGTGGTCGTTCGTCGCGCTCGTGGTCGAGCCAACCCAGGCCACGCTCCACCTCTATACCGCCAGCGGACTGCGCTCAGTTACCAATGCCATTGCCCATACGGCTGATGTCTTTGGCAACAATTGGCAGATCGGGCATGACGACAGCGGCGCCAACGCGAGCCGCACGTTCAACGGGCGGATTGATGAGGTCGCGGTGTTCAACTACTCGCTGTCACCCGCGCAGTTGCTCAGCCTCTATTCCGCGGGCGGACCGACACCGACGGTGCTCTCCCTCCAACCGGACGGCGGCAATCTCATCCTCACCTGGCCCAGCGGCACGTTGCTCGAAGCTGATGAGATTACTGGACCGTGGACGACTAACAACGCCGTTTCGCCGTTCACCAACGCGCCAACCGGCGCCAAGAAGTTCTATCGCGTGATCGTCCATTGACCGATCCGTAACCAGTAGCTTCTGAAAAGCAACAGGGCCGGACTTGCTCCGGCCCTGTTCCGTTTTTGGCTTGAGTGTTGAAGCAGCGTGAGAGTGCTGATTTCCCGTCCCACTTTCCGGCCGGCGCCCGGCTACCGAATCAACCTGACTCCAGTCGCTCCAGGCCAAATCCTGTCCGGTGCGGGTTCCGTTCGCTCACTTAGTCCAGCCGCTTTACGCGAATGTTGCGATAGTGAATCACGCTCTTGGGGTCGTGGCCTTGCAGCGCGAATGTGCCTTCACCCAGCTTGCGTTCAAAATCCTTGCCCGGCTGCGCGCCGACCGGTTCCGTGTATTCCAAGACGGTCTTGCCGTCTACCTTCACGGTGACCTTGCGGCCCTCGACGATGATTTCCTGCAGCCACCATTTGTTGTCCTGCGAAAGCGGCTGGCTCACGTTGACGACGTCATAGAGGCTGCCGGTTTTCTTCCAGTCGCCGTGGGTGCAATTGACCTGCGATTCAAATCCGCCCTTGGGCCAGCCTTCCTCCTGGTACTTGGTGTGGAAATAAATTCCCCCGTTCGCGTTGGGTTCGGTCATCACCTCGACTTTGAGGTGGAAATTCTTGAAGGGCTTTTCGTCGCCGACGTAATAGAGATGGCAACGTTCACCATGCGCGACAAATTCATCGCCGCGAACGGTCCAGGTATTGGTATGTTCGGTGGCGGTTTTCCAGCCGGCGAAGGATTTGCCGTCCATAAGCGGCGTGAAGCCAGGTTCGACTTCAGCCTGCAAGGCGGTGACGATAAGGAGTGAAAAGGCGGATGAAATGATTCGTTTCATGCCGCGCACGCTACGAACAGGCGGGCGCTTCGCCAAGCGAAAAGAAATTGCGGGCCCGGAAGGCGATGGGGACGGGCGACGTGGAAGAGGACCTGTCACCCCACGCCGCGGAGAACATTGGATACCGCTTCTTGTTTCCATCCAGAATGGCGTGGCTAATCCCCCTGCCAATCATAACTAATACTTTCCCTGCCAGGTTTGACATTGAATCTAACTTATGATGAAATGCCGTCGTAGCAGGAAAGCTTTTTGACGGGCGTGTGATAATCGTTCTTTGATTGCCCGAAACGTTTTCGGCCTGCGCTTGGTACAGGCGCTTGCTGAAGTTCTCCCTGAACCTGCTAATGTACTTTCGAACTCCCCGGGCCCTTCGGTCATCTCCTGACTGTCTGGCCCGGTTTTTTTATGTCCTTGTACCCGGTCGGAGCAGGCGGGTGATGCGGGTGAAATGCTCCGGCTCGAAACCCATCGCGACTTTGAGTTGATAATCCCGCTCCAGCACATTGGGATTTCGTTGCGCCGCGCGATACGCCCTCCAGTCCACGAATCCGCGCAGCCAGGGCCACAGCCCGCTCACCGGCACCGGGTAATCGCTGCCATGCACCAGCCGAGCGGCGAGCGGCTCGCGAATGCACTGCCGCGTGTGCCGGCCGCGCAATGGCACGTTGAACGCGCTCGTGTCACCGTACAAGTTCGCGAACTGCGCCGTCATCGCGACAAAGTGATGGAAGTACTCCGGATCGGTCAGCCCGCTCTTGGTCGCGGAATGCGCCGCAATCACCGTCACGCCGATTTCCAATGGCAGCCTCAGCCGGCGGGGATCGGAGAATTCCTTGCGTACGATGGGCAGCGTGTGCTCGCCACCGGTGTGCGCCAGCAACGGTAATTTCGCCGCCGCCATGCGTTCCCAAAACTTCGTGAAGCGTCGGTCCGAGCAATCGAAGTTCTGGCAATTCGGCAGGCACTTCATCATCACGGCACCAGCCGCGAGGCATTTGTCCAGTTCCTCCAACGCATCGGGCCGGCCCGGGTGAATTGAAACCGCCGGCCGGAACTCATCGTGCTCGCGCGCCAGCTGCAGCACGTATTCGTTCGGTACGTAAAACGATCCCACACCCGCCATCACGCGGCCTCGTTCATCGTAAACATCGTCCTGCGCGAGAATCACCGCCGCACCCAGCGAAGACCCGCGCACCTGTTCGAGCAACCGCTCCACGTAGAGCCGGTCCAGATCGCCGGTCATCGCATCGCCCGGCAACCCGATCTGCCGCAACATCAGCGCCGCCAGCGGCCGATGCCAGCCAGTCACGCGCAACCAGCAGCCCGTGCCGCCCGCGCCGTTGCCGACGATGTGGACGTGCATATCGATCGGTTTGGTCGCGGGCGCGCGAGTGTTGGCCATGATGGTGGGAAAAATCTTCGCCGTTTTGCTTTACTCGCCGCGATTACACGCTAGCCCTATGCGCCATGCAAGCACGACCCGTGATCCTTCACCGCTCCTCGGTGCGCCGATCTCCTATCCGGCGTGTTGCGTGTCCGCTCCAGTTTTGCGCCGGGTCGGTGACCGGCGTTCCGGCTCAGGTGATCATTGTTCTCGCGCTGGGACTGCTGTCAAACGCCTTCGCCGCCGATCCCTTTGCCGAGAACATCCGCAAAACCGAACCGCTCACGCCCGCGCAGGAGCAGCAGGCGTTTCATCTCCCGCCCGGCTTTGAAATTCAACTCGTCGCCGCCGAGCCGGACATCGGCAAGCCGATGAACCTCGCCTTCGACGCGCGCGGGCGGCTTTGGATCACGCAGTCGCGGGAATATCCGTTCGCCGCGCCGACCAATCAGCCCGGCCGCGACCAGATCAAAATCCTCTCGGACTTCGACGCCACAGGCCGTGCACAAAAAATCCAGACCTTTGCTGAGGGCCTCAACATCCCCATTGGTTTGTTGCCATACCGCGACGGCGTGATCGCCTTCAGCATTCCGAACATTTACTACTTCGCCGATACCAACCACGATGGCCGCGCGGACACGAGTGAACTTGTCCTGAGCCGGTTCGGATTCGAGCGGGACACCCACGGACTGACGAGCGCGTTCCGCCGGGGCTTCGACGGCTGGATTTACGCTGATCACGGTTTCAACAACGACACCACGCTCACGGCGAAGGACGGCGGTTCGATCAAAATGAACTCCGGCAACACCTACCGCTTTCGCCCGGATGGCTCCCGCGTGGAGCAATTCACGCACGGCCAGGTGAATCCCTTCGGCCTGATGTTCGATCCACTGGGCGACTTGTGGTCGGCGGACTGCCACAGTTCCCCCGTCTATCAACTGCTCCGCAACGCCTGCTATCCGAGCTTCGGCAAGCCGCACGACGGCCTCGGTTTCGCTCCGAACATCTGCGCGCATCAGCACGGCTCGACCGCCATCGCGGGGATGGTTTTCTACGCCGCCACGAATTTCCCGCCCGAGTTTCGCGGCAACACCTTTGTCGGAAACGTCATGACCTGCCGCATCAATCGCGATTCCTACCTCGAAAACGGTTCGACGCGGATCGCGAAAGAAGAGCCGGACTTTCTGCGCAGCGATGATCCTTGGTTTCGCCCGGTGGATTTGCAACTCGGCCCGGATGGCGCGCTTTACGTGGCGGACTTTTACAACCGCATCATTGGCCACTACGAAGTGCCGCTGGATCACCCGGGTCGCGACCGCCAGCGTGGACGCATCTGGCGCATCGTTTACACCGGCGGTGGCAAGGCCAGCCGGCCTCCGCTCGCGCTGCCCACTGCGACCCGCAAACTCGTCGCTGAGTTGGGCCACCCCAACATCACCCGTCGGATGCTGGCGATGAATGAACTCATTGATCGCGTGGGTCAATCCGCAGCCCGCCCGGTCGTAAAGAGGTTGCGGGACAACCAATCCCCCGCCGAACAGAAGGTCCATGGACTTTGGGTATTGCAACGGCTGGGCGCTCTCGATGAAAAGACGCTCGCCACCGCCGCGACCAATGCGGATCGCGCCGTGCGCGTGCATGTCATGCGAGTGCTTTCCGAATCGTCGCTCGTACCAGGGATTCTCTCCGAGTCACCGCGCCGGCTGGCCTTGGCTGCACTGAACGATCCCGATCCTTATGTGCAACGAGCCGCAATTGATGCGCTGGGACAGCACCAGCAGAATGCCGGGGGCGGCAACTTCGAGATCATTGACCGCCTGCTCGACCTTCGCCGGAAAGTTCCCGCCGCCGACAGCCAATTGCTGCACGTCTGCCGGATGGCGTTGCGCGATCATCTCCAGATGCCCGGTGCCTTTGCCCATGTTGCAGCGCTGAAACTCGACGAGGCCGATGCCAAAGCCGTGGCTGAAATCGCGCTGGGTGCGCCGACGGATGAATCGGCCGCCTTCTTGTTGTCGCACGTCCAGAAATTCTCCGAACCGCGCGACCGGTTGACCGCCTACCTTCGCCACACGGCCCGTTACGCACCGGCAGCGCAACTGGATCGCCTTGCCGGCTTCGTCCAGCAGCGGTTTGGCGATGATCTCGATCTCCAGTTCACTTTGTTCAAGTCCGTGCAGGCAGGCCTCGCGCAACGCGATGGCAAAGTGACCGCCGGGCTGCGCGCCTGGGGCGCGGAGTTGGTGGAAAAACTCCTCGCGCCGGTGGATGAATCGAGCATTCCGTGGATCAGCACGCCGCTCAAGGACACGCCGACGGGCAGCCCGTGGATTTTACAAAAGCGCAAATCCGCCGACGGCAGCGAGGCGGATTTTTTCTCCAGTCTCGCGCCGGACGGAGAGACGTTAACCGGCGTATTACGCTCCCGCCCCTTCCATATCCCAGCCAAACTTACCTTCTTCCTCGCCGGCCACGATGGCTTTCCCGACAAACCACTCGGGAAAAGGAATTTTATCCGCCTGCTTGCCGCCGACTCGTCGGCAGTGCTGGCCAGTGCGTCGCCGCCGCGCAATGACGTCGCTCAATCCGTGACGTGGGATCTGTCCGCAACCGCCGGCCAACTCGGCGTCTTGGAAATCGTGGATGGCGACACCGGAACGGGCTTCGCCTGGCTCGCGGTCGGACGTTTCGATCCGCCCGTTGTGCCGTTGCCGCAGGCGAATCCGAACCAGCCGCAGCTTCGCTTGCAAGATGCCGCCGAACTGGCGCGCACCGTGCCGCTGCCGGAATTTGCGCCCCGCTTCGTCGCGTTGCTGAAAGATGACGCCCGCCGGGCCGAGGTTCGCGCGGCCGCCGCGCAAACGCTGATCGCGCTGGATAATCCGGCCTACCTGCCGCTTGCCGCGACCACTTTGGCCGATACCAATCAACCCACCGAGCTGCGGGAGAAGCTGGCGTTGCTGCTCGCCGAACAAAACTCGCCGGTGGCCCGCGCGGCTGTGCTGGAAGCCTTGCGCAGTGCTCCGCAGCGGTTGCAGATCAGAATAGCCTTGACCCTGGCCGGCAACACGAATGGCGCGGAGGCTTTGCTCGCGCTGGTCGGGCAGCAGAAACTTTCGCCTCAAATCATCGCCGATCGCGCGGTGAAGGAAAAACTCACCGGTGCGAGACTGCCGCAATTCACGGAGCGCTACGAAAAACTGACCGCCGGGCTGCCGGCCGTCAGCGCGGAGTTGCAAAAACTCCTGGTGGAACGGCGCACGGCCTTCAACACCGCCAAGACTTCAATTGATCGCGGCGCTACCGTTTTCGAGAAGGCCTGCGCGGTGTGCCATCAACTGGACGGCAAAGGCGCGATTGTCGGCCCGCAACTCGACGGCGTCGGGAATCGTGGCCTCGAACGCATCATTGAAGACGTGCTGGACCCAAGCCGGAATATTGATCCCGCGTTTCGCCCGAGCTTGGTCACGCTCAAGGACGACACCTTTGTCACCGGTCTGCTGCGGCGCGAAGAGGGCGAAGTACTGGTTTTCGTGGATTCGCTGGGGAAGGAAGTCAGCGTGCCGAAGAAGGAAATCGCCGAGCGGCGCGAGTCGCAGCTCTCGTTGATGCCTTCCAATTTCGCCGAGGCGCTGCCGGTGGAGGAATTATACGACCTCATGGCTTTCCTGCTGGCACACGGCGCGAAGTAGTGGGGCCGCCGTCCCGGCTGGTGGAAATCCACAGGCCCGACGTTCGCGGGACAATCATCGGTGCTGATGCGGGCGTCCTTGCGGAAAATTGCGTTGACACATCCGCGCTAGACGGGTGTATTGCGCGCAATCCGTGCCGGGCGCTCCCTTTGAGCTTCCGGCGCAGCCCGGTTCAGAAAAAGCTTTCAGCATGAGCGCGAAAAAAATCAACGTCGCCATCGTCGGACTCGGTTTCGGCGCGGAATTCATCCCCCTTTGGCAAAAGCATCCCCACGCCAACTGCTACGCCATCTGCCAGCGCAACGAGGAAAAGCTCAATGCGGTCGGCGATTACTTCGGGGTCGAGGTCCGTTACCGGGATTTCAATGCGTTGCTCAAGGACAAGAACGTTGATGTTGTCCACATCAACTCGCCGATTCCCGATCACGCGTGGATGAGCATCGCCGCGCTGAAGGCCGGCAAGCACGTCGCTTGCACCGTGCCGATGGCCACGAACATCGCCGACTGCAAGAAGATCGTGGACCTCGCCAAGCGCACCGGCCTCAAATACATGATGATGGAGACGGTCGTGTATGCGCGCGAATACCTCTTCATGAAGAGCCTGCTCGACAAGGGCGAACTCGGGAAACTCCAGTTCGTCCAAGCGAGCCATCAGCAGGACATGGACGGCTGGCCCAATTACTGGCCCGGCTTGCCGCCGATGTGGTATGCCACACATTGCGTCGGCCCGGTCGCTGGTTTGATCGGCAAACCGGCGGAATACGTCTCCTGCTTCGGCTCGGGAACGATTCGCAAGGACTTGATCAAGAAATATGGCTCGCCCTTCGCCGTTGAGACGGCGCATATCAAATTCCGCGGCAGCGATGTCAGCGCGCGCATCATCCGCTCCCTGTTCGACACCGCGCGGCAATACCGCGAGAGCATTGACGTTTACGGCACGAAAAAGGCCGTTGAGTGGCCGCTGGTGGAACACGAACCGCTGGTGATGCACACGGCGAAGTTGCCCGAACCGAAAATTCCTTCGCCGGTTAAGTGCCCCGACTTCGCGAGCCGTTTGCCCAAGAGCATCGCGAAATACACGACGCAGGGTGTTTACGATTCATCGAAGAAAACGCACCTGAGCTTCACGCAAGGCAGCGGCCACGGCGGATCGCATCCGCATCTCGCGCACGAGTTCGCCATGGCGCTGGTCGAAGACCGCGATCCGTTCCCGAACGCGAAACAGTCCGCCAACTGGACCTGCGTCGGCCTTTGCGCCCATGAGTCCGCATTGCGCGGCGGTGCGATCGTGAAATTGCCATCCTTTACCCTTTGAGTCTTAACCAAACCAACCAAACAACTCCACACCAACAAATATGAGCAACGTGCAAGTCAGTAACGAAGCGATTGCCGCAAATGCCAAGCGCCTGCTATGGGCGGGCTTTCTGGCGATTTTCGCGGCCGGCGTCGGTTTCGCTATACGCGGCGGCATCTTCGACAACTGGGGCGCGGAATACGGATTCACGGCCGGTCAACTCGGTGCCATTGGCGGGGCCGGTTTTTCCGGTTTCTGCTTCGGCATCATCATTGGCGGCGTAGTCTGCGACAAGATCGGTTACGGCAAGCTGGTCATCCTTGCATTCGTCCTCCACGTGCTCTCCGCGTTCGTCACGTTTACTGCCAAAGGCGCGGGCGCCTACCAGAGCCTTTACTGGGGCATGTTCATCTTTGCCTATGCCAACGGCACCTTGGAAGCCGTGGCCAATCCACTCGTGGCCACCTTGTTTCCGAACAACCGCACGCACTTCCTCAACATTCTGCACGCGAGCTGGCCGGCGGGTTTGGTGGCGGGCAGCGCGCTGGGTTGGTTGCTCGACGACCAGATGAAAATGAGCTGGCAGCTTCAGCTTTCCCTCTACCTCATCCCGACGGTGGGTTACGGCATCATGTTCTTTGGTCAGCACATGCCCAAATCGGAAGCCTCCAAGCAGGGTCTCAGTCTGGGCGAAATGTTCAAAGATGTCGGCGTCCTCGGTGCTGCCGTTGCCTGCTACCTGCTGGTGTTGTTCTGCCAGAACGCGCTGAATCTCCCGGCGGCGGTCGGTTACGCGATTGGCGGCGCGCTTTTGATCGTGGTCGCGGTAATCACCAAGTTTTCCATCGGCTCGTTCCTGCTGTTTGCCCTGTTCCTCGTGCATGCGCTGGTCGGCGCCGTTGAATTGGGCACAGACGGTTGGATCCAAAACATCACCGGCAACTTGTTTACTTCGGCGGAAGGCAAATATCTGTTCATGTGGACCTCCGCCATCATGTTCAGCTTGCGCTTCTGCGCGGACTTCATTGAAAAGAAACTGGGCCTCTCTCCGGTGGGCATTCTCGTGATCTGCGCCGCCCTGGCATGTTTGGGTCTGAACCTGGCCAGTAACATCACCAGCATCGGCATGGCCTTCCTGGCCCTCGCGGTGTACGCCGTCGGCAAGACCTTCTTCTGGCCCACCATGCTGGCCGTGGCCTCGGATCGCTTTCCGCGCACGGGCGCGATTGCAATCAGCATCATGGGAGGCATTGGTATGTTGTCCGCCGGCATGATTGGCTCGCCAGGCTTGGGCTACGCGAAGGACCGCTTCGCCACCGAAGCGCTCGCGCAATCCAATCCCGCCGCCCTGGCGGCCTACAAAGCCGAAAAACCCAGCAAGTTCCTGTTCTTCTCCGAAGTTCCCGCGCTCGACGGCACCAAGCTGGCCGCCGCGCAAAAGGTCGCGCCGGCAGAGCGCACGCCCGAGCAGAAGGCCGTGGCCGAAGCCAGCATTGCTGGCGACCGCAAGACCTTGAAAGCCGACTCCTTCATCCCGGCCACCATGGCCGTGATTTATCTGCTGTTGCTGATTTATTTCAAAGCCATCGGCGGCTACAAAGCCGTCCATCTGGAAACCAATGGCGGCAACAAGGCCGGTTGAGTTCGGCAAATCCTGAGTTTCAAGGGCGGCTCGCTCGAGCCGCCCTTTTTGTTGTCGCTCATGGTCGAGGAAGACAAAACTTTTCCTTGTTGGCGGTCGCAGATTCCAAGATAACAAGCCCCGCACTATGCCAAACCCGTGGACTGGAAAAGGTAATCCCTACACCCGCAAAGAAGTCATCGAACGCCTCCGCGCCACGCTGAAGAAGGGCGACGCCATTATCGCCGCCGGCGCGGGCACAGGCATCAGCGCCAAGTTCATCGAAAAAGGCGGCGCGGACCTCATCATCATCTACAACTCCGGCCGCTACCGCATGATGGGCCACGGCTCAACCTGCGGCTTGATGGCGTACGGCGACGCCAACGCCGTCGCCATGGAGATCGGCGAATACGAAGTGTTACCGGTCGTCGAGGAAGTGCCGGTGATCTGCGGCGTCCACGCCACCGACCCGCGCCGTCGCATGTGGCACTGGTTGCTTCAGGTGAAAGACATGGGCTTCAGCGGCGTGAACAATTTTCCCACGCACACGATTGTGGACGGCCATTTCCGCGGCGTGCTCGAAGAAACCGGCATGAGCGTGAAAAAAGAATTCGAAATGGTTGCGCTCGCCCGCCGCATGGATTTGTTCAGCATCGTTTACGTCGCGACGCCCGAGGAAGCCGCCGAGATGGCCAAGGCTGGCGCGGATGCCATCATTGCGCACGTCGGCACGACCGTTGGCGGCAGCATTGGTGTGAAGAAGGCGGTCGTGACGTGGGATTTCACCGTCAAGCGCACGCAGGAAATCATCAATGCGGCGAGCCGCGTGCGGAAGGACATCTTCTTCCTCGCGCACGGCGGTCCGATCAACACGCCGGCCGATGCCGAGCGCGTGATGCAGAACACCGATGCCGTTGGCTTCGTTGGCGCCAGTTCGTTGGAGCGCATGGGCGTGGAAGCGTCACTGACCAATCTCACACGCGAGTTCAAGAAGTTGAAAGCGCCCGCGGCGAAGACATTCAGGAAGCAAAGAAAGACCTGAGTATTTGCATGGTCGTGAATTCGTTCAGCAACCAGAAATCGTCCGCCAAGCATTCCCTCTCCCCCGAGGGGGAGAGGGCTAGGGTGAGGGGGGCGTCTGGCAACCTGCAACCGCCATCCTCAGATCCGGCCGTTCCCCACCCCTCACCTCAATCCTCTCCCTTCGGAGGGGAGAGAAAGAAGACGGCTGCGTTCGCACCTTCAAGCGCAAACGCTTCGTCCGCACGCCGCGTTTCCCTCTCCCCCACGGGGGAGAGGGTCAGGGTGAGGGGGAAGTGGCGCACCCGTACCGCTGAAGCCACCGAGTTCGCCCGCCAACTCCGCACCGATTCAACGGACGCAGAAAAGCGCCTGTGGCGTTTGCTTCGCAATCGTCACTTCGAACAGTTCAAATTTCGCCGCCAATATCCGTGCGGCATCTACTTTCTCGATTTTTTCTGCGTTGCCGCGCGGCTCGCCGTCGAGCTCGATGGTGGCGGTCACGGTTTCCCGGACCAACGCGCGCGCGACGCAAGGCGCAACAATTTTTTGGCGACGCAGGGAATTCAAGTGCTGCGATTCTGGAATCACAAAGTGCGAACCGAGTCGGAGGGAGTTCGCTTTGAGATTTGGAACGCATTGATGGAGCGGACGGGACAGAGGGAAAAGCTCGCTAACTTTTTGACTCGGAAGAACACCCCTCACCTCGATCCTCTCCCCTCGGAGGGGAGAGGAGGAAGAGTGCGTGGCCGGTCGCACATAATCATATGAACCCACTTCCCGCTGACATCACTTCCCGCCGTTTCGTCACCGCCGCCGAGAAGGTGGACTTTCTCTCCCCGTGGACGCTGGAAGAATGGCTTTGCCGCTCCGATGTCGTGCCGAACCAGGAGTTGCTCATGGTCCGCGCCAACATGGAAGCCGGGCACTCGCACCCGTTCCACACGCACCCGACGCGTGAGGAAATCATTTACATCCTTTCCGGCCGGGCCGAGCAATGGAACGGCCAGCAACATCGCATCCTCGGTCCGGGCGAGATGGTCTTGATTCAAAAGGGTGAAGTCCACGGCACTTACAACCCGTTCCGTGAGCGCCTCGTCTTTCTCGCGATCCTTTCGCCCGCGAACGCGCCCGAGCCCGGCATTGTAGATGTTTCCAAAGAAGAGCCTTGGGCTTCGCTCCGTCAGAAACTCGGCCTCCCGACCTGCACTTGAAGAAATCAAAATGAAAAAATCGTTCCGCTTCCTGACCGCCTTCCTGGCCGTCATTACGCTCACCAGTGCCGCTGCCGAACCGTTGCGCGTCTTCATCCGCGCCGGCGCAAAGACTCACGGCCCGAACCAGCATGACCACCCGCGCTTCCTCAAGGAATGGACGCCCCTCTTGACCGAGCGCGGCATGAAGGTCGAGGGCGATCTCGATTTCCCCGAGCCCGAGCAACTCGCGCGCACGGACGTAATGATCATTTACAGCGCCGACGGCATGAAGATCAACGGCGGGCAACGCGCGGAATTTGAGAAATTCCTCAAGCGCGGCGGCGGCATCGTGGTGGTTCACGCCGGCTGCGTGAGCGGCGATCAAAACGAGTGGTGCAAGAGCATCATCGGTGGCGCGTGGCGCTGGCCCACGGCCGAACTGCCCAAGGAGAAGGCGACCAAATGGCTCGAAGGCGAAGTCGGTATTTGCTTTGTGGATCAGGACCATCCCATCAGCCGCGGCGTCTCGAACTTCGACTGGAAGGACGAAATCTATTACGACATGGACATTGCGTCCGACGTCGCGCCGATCGCGACGAGCTTCCATAACGTCCACATCATCGCGCCGCAAATCTGGACCCGAGAGCGCACCCTCGACGGCGGCACCGCACCCTATCGCGCGGTCGTTTCCCTGCCCGGGCATTACTACGACGTCTTCGACACGCCGCAGTACCGCGCCGTCCTGATGCGCAGCATCGCGTGGGCGGGCAAACGCGCGAACGTGGATGAATTCACCAAGCCGGAGGAACTCGCTTCCCTCAAGTATCCGCCCGGCGGGCCGCGCCCGGCCAGCGAAGCCGTGAAAACCTTCCAGCTGCATCCGGAGTTCAACGTCACGCTCGCGGCCGATGAAAACGTCGCGGAAAAGATCATGTCCGTGGATTGGGATCCGCAAGGCCGGCTTTGGGTAGTGGAGACGCCCGAGTATCCCGGTGGACGTGAAATTCATCAAAGCGACACGCGCGTTTCACCGTGGCGCATCCGTGAGCCGGGTAAATATCCCGTCGGCACCAGCGAGCAGCGCGCTGCCCGCGACCGTGTCTCGATTCTCGAAGACACCAACGGCGACGGCGTCATGGACAAGAAAACGGTTTTCGCGGACGGGTTGGAGTTACCGACCTCGCTCGTATTCTACAAAGACGGCGTGATCGTTTCCCAAGCGCCCGAGACGCTGTGGATTCGCGACACCGACGGCGACGGCAAGGCTGACAAGGTCGAGGTGCTTTTCAAAGGCTGGGGCACGCGCGACACGCACGCCGTCACGAGCAACCTGCGCTGGGGCTTCGATGGCTGGATCTACGGCGCGGTCGGCTACAGCGCGGGTGATATCACCTCCGGCGACGGCAGCAAGAAGTTTGGCAAGATCACCGCCGGTCTGTATCGCTTCCGCCCGGACGGCTCAATGCTCGAACAAGTTGCCGCCGGCTCGTGCAACACGTGGGGTTGCGAAGTCGCGCCCGACGGCGAAATCTTTTACAGCACCGCAACCTGCGGCGAACCGATGTTGCATGTGGTGTTGCCGGAAAAAATCGTAAGCAAAGCCGGGGTGCCTGGCGTGCGCGCGTCCAAGCCGATTATCTCGGAGAACAAAGTGTACCCGGCGCGCTTCGAAAATCGCCAACCGTATCTGCAAATTGACTGGGTCGGCGCGTTCACGGCCGCGGCCGGCGCGACGATTTACGACGGTGGCGCGTGGCCCGACAAATGGCAGGGCCCGCCGTGGGCGTTCTTCGTTCACGAACCGACCGTGTGGCTGACGCACCAGGAATTCGTCAGCCAGCAAGGCGTCAGTTACCAGGGCAAACGCGAGCCAGGCCGCGAACAGGCGCATTTCATCGCGAGCACGGACTATTGGTTCAAGCCCATCCACAGCCGCGTTGGTCCGGACGGCGCGCTTTATCTCGTGGATTTTTACAACCAGATCGCCGTCCACAACGACACGCGCGGTCCGGCGCACGGCGCGCACAACGCCGCCACGCGCCCCGACCGCGATCATCACTTTACGCGGCTCTGGCGCATTCAACACAAGCAGAAGCTCGCGCTGCCAGCGTTTGATTTAAATCCGAAGAATCCCGCGCGCCTCGTTGAAATGCTCGACCACCCGAACGGTTGGGTGCGCGCTACGGCGAACCGTTTGCTGAGCGAAGGCGCAGGCAAATCCGTCGTGGAAAAACTCAGCGCGGAGGCTGCCCAAGGCCGCACGGCCTATGCTCGCATGCTGGCGCTCTGGACATTGGCCAATCTCGGCGAGATTGGCGAAGAGCAGCTTGAATCCTCCATCCGCGATCAAGATCCAGTCGTTCGCAAGAACGCGCTCTGGCTGGCCGCGACGCTCGACAACTCGGGTCGGCAACCGGAGATGGAAATGGTCCGCGCGCTCTTTGCTGATCCCGACCAACGCGTCCGCATCGCCGCGCTTGTCGCCGGCACAACGCTCACGCCGAACAACGATCTTGCCGCGGCGCTCGCCGAAGCCTGGCCGAGTTTTCAGAATCCTTACCTCGAAGCTGCGGCGCTCGCCATCACCGCTAACGATCCGTTGCGATTCCTCGACGCGGCGTTGCAGACCTCGAAGCCGCAGGCGATGTTGGGAATGGTCGCGCAACTTGGCCGCCAGGTCGCCAACCGAAACGACTCCCAACTCGCCGCGGGACTGGTCATCGTGCTCGCTCGCAGCACCTCCGGCGCGGAAGCCCTCAAAGCCGCCGCGCTTCAATCACTCACTGCCAACCTTGCGCCGGACGTGAAACCCGCACTCAACACGGCGTTGAGCGACGCAGCGAAGCAACTGCTCGCTGCACCCCAAACCACCGGCCCGATTTTGCCGCTCATCGCGCGCTGGGGTTTCGCGGATCAAGTCGGCGAGGCCGCCAAAGCTGCTGTCGCCAAAGCCATCGCCCGGCTGGCGGACAAGTCTCTGTCCGACGACGAGCGCGCCCAAGTTGCCGCCAACCTGCTTGGCGTGCGCGCGCTCGACGCAAACATCCTGCCGGCCGTGACGGCGTTGGTGGCCGGCGACGCGAGCGCGGCATTGCAGCGGCGCGTCATCGAAGCGCTGGGCACGACGGGCGAAGCCGCCGCCGGACAGGCGCTGGTGGCTGCGCTGCCGAAGCTCGATCAGGATTTGCGCGAAGCCGCGTTCGGCCAGTTGCTGAAGCGCGCCGATTGGTCCGGCGCAACCGTGCAGGCCCTGGCGGACAAGCAACTTGACCCTGCGCTGCTCGGGCCGGCGAACTTGTTCCGCCTCCGCACGCACGCCGACGCGGCCGTGGCCCAACGCGCGACCGAAGTCGTCGTCGCGTTGCGTGGACCGGAGCAGAAGGAAAAGGACTCGTTGATCACAAAGTTCCGGCCGGAGGTCGTCAAACCCGGCAACGCCGCCAACGGCGCGAAAGTGTTTACGCAAAACTGCGCCGTGTGCCACAAGTTCAAGAACGAGGGCGCGGACTTCGCGCCGAACCTCACCGGCATGGGCGCGCACGGGCCGGAGGATTTGATCGTGCATATCCTCGACCCGAACCGCGTCGTCGAACCCAACTTCGTCGCCGTGAGCATTGAGACGAAGGACGACCTGAGCTACGACGGCATTGTCCTCCGTGAGAACAACAGCGTCGTCGTGCTCCGCAACCAGACGGCGGAAACCGAAATCCGCAAAAACAACATCGCGTCGCGCCGCAGCACCGGGCGCTCACTGATGCCGGACGGATTCGAGCAGCTTGGCGCGGAGAGTTTGCGCGACCTGTTGACCTTCATCTGCGCGGACGAACTGCGCTTCCGCATTTTGAATCTGAACAACGCCTTCACCGCGGACAGCAGCCGCGGCATTTACACCACGCCCGAGTCGCGCGACGAATCGCTTCGCTTCAAAAAGTGGGGCACCCTCAAGCACCGCGATGTGCCTTTCGACATCGTCAGTCCCACACGCTCGACGACGGGCAAGAACGTGCTCTTGCTGCAAGGCGGCTTCGGCATGTCGCGCAACTATCCCCGCGAAGTCGAAGTGCCGGTGGGACTGCCGGCCACGCGCCTGCATTTCCTGGGCTCGGCCGGCTGGGGTTTTCCACTCGGCAAAAAGGACGAACCGGTGATGAAGGTCACCGCGCATTTCGCCGGTGGCGCGACCGAGGACCTAGTGTTCCGCAATGGCGTGGAGTTCGCCGATTGCTACGGCAAGCCGGAAGTGCCCGGCTCCGAGTTGCTCGAAAACGTGGACCAACTCGTGAGCAACGGGCGGCAGGTGCGTTACTGGGCCAGGCCGCTGACGAAACGTGGTGTGGTCGAGAAACTGACCATCGCCAGTTTCAACAACGAGGTGGCTCCGACACTGGTGGCCATCACGGCGGAAGTAGGCGAAGGAGCGCCAGCCTCCGGCCCGGCTCGATCCAGTTCCACCGCGCCCGCCGCGCCGACTCTTCAATGGGGCGCGGGCTTGAAAGTGCTGATCCTTGGCGGCGGCGCCAGCCACGATTATCAAAAGTGGTTCCACGAAGCCGACGTGAAGACGCTCAACGCCACCGGCGGCATCAGCGCCAACTACACCGAAACGACCGGCGGCCTCGCCGACGTGATTGCCGGTGTGGACGTGTTAATCGTCAGCAACAACAAGCCGTTCACGGATGACGCTACGAAGCAGGCGATCACCAAGCACATCGAGAGCGGCAAGGGCTTGATCGGCCTCCATCCGGGGCTGTGGTACAATTGGAAGGACTGGCCGGAATACAATCGCGTGCTCGTTGGCGGCGGTGCGCGCGGCCACGACAAGCTCGGCGAGTTCGAGGTGGTGGCCAGCGACCCGGCGCATCCCGTGATGGCGGGCGTTCCTGCGAAGTTCACGATCAAGGACGAGTTGTATTGGTTCGAGCCGGACACCACTGGCACACCAATCAAAGTGCTGGCCACGGCTCATTCGCCCTCAAAGAACAAGGATTTCCCGCAGGTCTTCGTGGTGCAACACCCGAAGGCGCGCGTCGTCGGCCTTACGCTGGGCCATGATGGCGATGCGCACAATCTGCCGGCTTACATTCAACTGCTGCGGAACGCGGTGCTGTGGACAACGGGGAAGTGAGCGAGTCAAAGGGTATGCGATTGTGAAAATAATCCTCACCCCGGCCCTCTCCCGTCCGACGGGAGAGGGAGGATCCTCTTCCGCTGGTTGGAGAATTCGTGAGCCTGTGATGGCAGAAGAATCTTTCGCGAACCAACCGTCCTCCGCGCGCTATTCCCTCTCCCAACGGATGGGAGAGGGTCAGGGTGAGGGCCTTTCCTCCGATTAGTCATGCCCACCATCGCCATCCTCGGGACCATGGACACGAAGGGCGACGAACACGCCTTCGTGGCCGACCTCATCCGTCAACGCGGTCATCAGGTGCTCGTCATTGACGTCGGCACGCTGGGCGAACCGCGACTCAAACCAGACATTGCGCGCAGCGAGGTCGCGGCAGCGGCGGGTGTTGATCTCGCTGCGCTCGTCGCGAAGAAAGACCGCGGCGAAGCTGTCACCGCAATGTCGCGCGGCGCGCCGGCGGTGTTGGCCAAGTTGGCGGTCGAGAAGCGGATTGACGGCGTCATCTCGCTCGGCGGCGGCGGCGGAACGGCGATTGCCACGGCGGCGATGCGCGCATTGCCCGTGGGTTTTCCGAAGCTCATGGTTTCCACGCTCGCCAGCGGGAACGTCGCGCCTTACGTCGGCGTGAAGGACATCGTGATGTTTCCCAGTGTGGTGGACGTCGCGGGACTCAACCGCATCTCGCGCCAACTCCTCGCCCGAGCCGCCGGGGCAATTTGCGGGATGGTAGAGACGCAGCCGCCGGTGGCGGCGGACAAACCGATCATCGTTGCCAGCCAGTTTGGCAACACCACGCCGTGCATCGAGCACGCGAAGAAGATTCTCGAAGCCGCCGATTACGAAGTCATCGTGTTCGCCGCGACTGGCACCGGCGGGCGCACGATGGAGTCGTTGATCGAAACCGGTCTCGTCGCCGGCGTGCTCGACATCACCACCACCGAATGGGCGGACGAACTCGTGGGCGGTGTGCTGACCGCCGGTCCAACGCGTCTCGAAGCCGCCGCGCGGCGCGGTGTGCCAGCGGTGGTTTCCACCGGCTGCCTCGACATGGTGAACTTTGGCCCGCCGGAAACTGTGCCCGCGAAATTCGCCGGCCGAAACTTCTACCAGCACAATCCACAGGTGACGCTCATGCGCACCACGCCGGAAGAGAACGCGCAACTCGGCAAAGTCATCGCGGAGAAACTGAATCTTTCCACCGGCCCGGTGACGGTGCTGCTGCCTTTGCGCGGCGGCAGCGTCATCAGCGCACCAGGCGGCCCGTTCCATGACGCCGCAGCTGACGCGGCGTTGTTCAGCGCGCTGAAGGCGGGGTTACGGACAGACATTCCCGTGCGCGGACTTGACCGCAACGTGAACGATCCAGAGTTCGCGGAAGCTTGTGCAAATGCCTTGCTGGCATTGCTGAAGCGACCGTAGCGCTATTCGTCCCCGTTGGTTTCCGTTCGCTTGCCCCAGCGCTGCTGCTTCTCCGGCAGGGTCAGGTCCACTTTCACGTAATAGGTGTCTTCGCCGAATTGATTGTCCGCTGCCTCTTGGAGTTGGCGCGAGGGCGCGACGGCGAAGCGTTCGTGTGGCTCCACGAAAACGGATTGGCCGGTCGGCGTCCGGAAGCACAGCAGCAACGGGCAGCGGCCGGCGTGGGCGGTGACCAGATCGCGCACGGCTTCCATGCTCTCGGGTTTCAAATGCGCGGTGTGCAATCGCAGATGCACCTGCTTGGTGTATTTTCTGGGCGCGTCTTCGAGCGGAAAAATCTCCTGCGGGAAGATCTTCGGTTTGTCCTCGCCGGTGTTCACCTCGCCCACGACCATGATGGCCTTGTTGATTTCGAGCAGGGAACGGAATTTGTCGTAGTTTTCGTTCATCACGAGCACCTGCACGGAGCCTTCGAGGTCTTCGAGCGTGACCATCGAGTATGGCTTGCCGCTTTTCTTGGAGAAGCCGTGTTGCGCGGCGGCGATCATCCCGCCGATGCGCGTCAGCGAACGATTGGGCAATTCGGCGAGCTTCGCGGTGTTCGCGAGGCAATACTTTTCCAGAATCGGCGCGAACGGCGTGAGCGGATGGCCGGTGACGTAGAAGCCGAGCAATTCCTTTTCCGCGGCGAGCAATTCGTGCTGCGGCCATTCGGGCAGATTGCTGATCGCCTCGGGCATCGGCGGCGCCTTTTCCTCCAGCGCGCCGAATAGCGAGCTTTGCCCGCTCTGCCGGTCGCTGATGATGCTCGCGGCGCGGGCCAGCGTGCGCTCGATCTGCGCGAACAAAGTGGCGCGCGTCTGGCCGAAGCCATCGCACGCGCCGGATTTGATGAGCGCTTCGAGAATTTTCCGGTTCACGGTGCGGCCATCCACGCGTTCGCACATGTCGGAGAGCGATTGGAACTTACCGGTTTCGTCGCGGGCCTTGAGGATGGCCTGGACCGCCACCTCGCCGACGCCTTTGATGGCGGCCAGACCGAAGCGGATGACCTTGCCGTCGCGCGCCGGCGCAAAAACCACGTGGCTCTCGTTGACGTCGGGCGCGAGCACCTCCACCCCCATCGTGCGCGCCTCGGCGATGAACTGGGCGAGCTTGGCGGTGTCGCCCATGTCGTTCGTCATCATCGCGCAGAGGAACTCGACCGGGTAGTTCGCCTTCAGATACGCGGTTTGGTAGGCAACGATGGCGTAGGCAGCGGCGTGCGATTTGTTGAAGCCGTAGCCGGCGAACTTTTCGAGCAAATCAAATATCTGATTCGCCTTTGCCTTCGGGATGTTGTTCTTCTCGTGGCAGCCCTTCACGAAGATGTCGCGATGTTTCTGCATCTCCTCGACTTTTTTCTTGCCCATCGCGCGCCGCAGCAAATCCGCGCCGCCGAGCGTGTAGCCGCCGAGAATCTGCGCCGCCTGCATCACCTGCTCCTGATAAATCAGGATGCCGTAAGTCTCCTTCGCGATGGGCTCGAGCAACGGATGCTCATATTCCACCTTCACTTCGCCGTGGCGGCGCTTGATGAATTCGGGAATGAGATCCATCGGACCCGGGCGATACAACGCCACCAGCGCGGTGATGTGTTCGACGCTGGCGATTTGAAACTTGCGGCAGAGATCGCGCATCCCGCCAGATTCCAATTGGAACACCCCGAGCGTATTCGCCTTGTTCAGGAGGTCGTAAGTCTTGGCGTCGTCGAGCGGCAGGCGGTCCACGTCCACCGTGAGCCCCTTCGTCTGCCGGACCATTTCGCAGGTGTTGCGGATGACCGTGAGCGTCTTCAGGCCGAGAAAATCCATCTTTAGCAGGCCGAGATCGCCGACCGGGTTCATCGCGTATTGTGTGACGATGCCGCCGTGTTCGTCCGTCTTGAGCGGCAGCAAATTCACCAGCGGTTGATCCCCGATGACCACGCCGGCCGCGTGAACACTCGCGTTGCGCGTCAGGTCTTCAAGAATGAGCGCCGTGTCTATCAACTCGCGCGTCGTTTCCTCCGACTCGTAAGCCTGCTTGAGCTCCGCCGACTGTTTGAGCGCCTTCTCCAGCGTCATCTTGAGATCGAACGGAATCATCTTTGCCAGACGGTCGCATTCGCCGTAGCTCAAGCCCATGACGCGCCCGACGTCGCGCACGACGGACTTCGCGCCCATCGTACCGAAGGTGATGATTTGCGCGACAGCCTCGCGGCCGTATTTTTCGCGCACGTATTCGATGACGTCGGCGCGGCGGTCGTCGGCGAAATCAATGTCAATGTCCGGCGGATTGACGCGCTCGGGATTGAGGAAGCGCTCGAACAACAGGCCGTAGCGAATCGGGTCCACGTTCGCGATTTCGAGCAAATACGTGACGAGCGATCCGGCGGCGCTACCGCGCGCCACGCAGGCGATGCCCTTGCTGCGGCCATAACGGATGAAATCGCCGACGATCAGGAAGTAGGAGATGAAACCGGTTTTCTCGATGACGGCGAGTTCGAGCCTGAGACGGTCCAGGACGACTTTGATGGCGGCGGCGGCGGCGGGGTCGTCCAGTGTAGCGCAGGCATCCTTGCCTGCGGGTTCGCGAAGCATCCCTGCTTCGTGCCCCTGTTCGATCTCGGAACTGGGAGCAGGGATGCTCCCAGAACCCGCAGGCAAAGATGCCTGCGCTACATACATGGGCAACCGCTTTGGATCATCAATCCCCTCGACAATAAACTCCTTTTCCTCCGCGCGCGCATGAATCGTGTAGCGGCGAAACAACCCTTCGGCGAGCCACTGGCGCAGGAACCCTTCCCGGGTGAAATGCTCGGGCGGCGTGAACACGGGGTAATGCAGCGTTTTGAAGTCGAACTCGACATTGCACTTCTCCGCGACTTCGAGGGTGTTCGTCACCGCTTCGGGCATTTCCGCGAAGCGCGCCTTCATTTCCTCCGCTGAGCGGAGGTAAAACTGTTCCGGCACGTAGCCGGCGCTCATGCGCTTGGGATCGCTCAATAGGGACTGCGTGCCGATGCACACCAGCGCGTCGTGCGCGTGCGAGTGGCTCTTCTCGACGTAATGAACGTCATTCGTCGTCACACACTTCAGCCCAAATTCCTTCGCCCACAGGATCAGGTGCTTGTTGACCTTCGCCTGTTCGGCGAGACCGTGATTCTGGAGTTCCAGATAAAAATTCTCAGGGCCGAGCGTTTGCTTGAACCAGTCGAGCGCGTCGCGCGCCTTCGTGAGCTGGTCCTTCATGATCGCCTCGGGAATCTCACTGGCGAGGCAGCCGGAGAGCGCAATCAATCCTTCTTTGTGCGTGGCGAGAATCTCTTTGTCTATGCGCGGCTTGTAGTAATAGCCCTCGAGATGCGCGGCAGTCGTGAGCTTGACGAGATTCTTGTAGCCAACCTCGTCTTTCGCGAGCAGCACGAGGTGATTGTAAACGTCGCGCCCCCCGCCGCTGCCGGTTTTCTTTTCCAACCGTGAGCCCGGGGCGACATAAACCTCGCAGCCGATGATAGGCTTGATGCCCTTGCCGCGCGCCTCCTTGAAGAAATCCACCGCGCCGTGCATCGCGCCGTGATCGGTGATCGCGAGGGCGGGGAACTTCAGTTCGTGCGCCTTCTCGACCAGCTTGTCCAGGCGACACGCGCCATCGAGCAGGGAATACTCGGTGTGCAGGTGCAAATGGACAAATTCAGCGTGCGACATGGCTGATAAAATTACCCTGTGTTCGGAACGTCACGCAAGGAAGGGATGTTCACAATGCGCTCAGCGCAGGCGTTCCCGAGCGCGGGCTTTTGGTTTGCGCCGCCCGGCACGGCGCAACAGAATTGTGGCGCTTGAGCCAAACCACCGCGCCAACCGACCCTGCAAGCCCAACGGGTTTGCCGCGCGGGCTGGCCTCGCCGCGTGCTTTCTTGGTGGTGATCGCCGGCTACTTCGCGCTGCACGCCGGGCTGCGACTCATCACGTCCAGCACGGCCGACCTGGATGAAGCCGAGCAACTCGCCGCCACGCAACAACTCGCCTGGGGCTACGGCGCGCAACCGCCGCTCTACACCTGGCTGCAACTTCCGCTGGTGAAACTGTTCGGGCCCACGATCCTGCCCCTGGCCTTGTTGAAAGCCGCCTTGCTGACCGCGCTGTATGCCGTCACCTACGCCAATGCCCGCCGGGTTTTGCGCGCCCATGCGCCGGCGGTGATCGCCACGCTGTCGCTGCTGTTCATTCCGCAAATCTCCTGGGAGGCGCAGCGTGACCTGACGCATTCCGCGCTGGTCACCTTGTTTGCCGTGCTGGCCTTCCATGCCGTGCTGCGGCTGGCGGAGGGCCGAACCGTTTCGCGTTACCTGCTGCTCGGCCTCGTGGCCGGCGGCGGGCTGCTGGCCAAATATAGCTTCGGCATCTTCCTGGCGGGCCTGCTGCTCGCGGTGGTATCGCTCCCGACGTTGCGCGGCGTGGTGCTGGACCGGCGCATCTTCCTCTCGGGCGCGCTGTGCGCCTTATTCGTCGCGCCAGCAGCGCTGTGGGCCATCCAACATCCCGAACTTACATCCGGCGCAGCCCGCAAGCTCACGCTTGGCAACACGCATCTTTCCTGGGGCGAATCCGTGCTCAAGGGACTCGGGAAATTTCTTGTCGCCAGCGTTACCCACGTCGGTCCCTTGCTGGCAATCTACGTGCTCATCCTCCGGGCGCGACCCGCGAACGCGGCGACCCCCGACGTGGAAACGCAACGGCTGGCCGCAGTGATCCCGCGCGGGTTGGTCATCATTGCGGTGTTGCTGGCCAGCGGAATTCTGGTGTCCGGCGCATCGCGCTTCCTGGATCGCTGGCTGATGCCGGTGTGCGTCTGGCTGCCGATTCTGCTGGTGGCGCGGTTTCGCGAGCAATTTGATCGCTCCCGGATGCGCCAGATTTGCAGCACTGCCGCGGCGGTCGCGTTCGTCATCTGCGTTGCGATTCCCGCGCGCATCCGATTCGCGGAGACGCTGAACTGGCCGCAGAGCTTGAATGTGTGGTTCGAGCCGCTGGCTGATGAATTGCGACAGTCTGATTCCGGGTCAAGCCTGATCCTAGCCGAAAGCGCCTGGCTGGCTGGCAATCTGCGGATGCAGTTCCCGGAGCGCAGAATCGTCTGTCCAGCCTTGCCACTGCCGGGCCTCATCCGGCCGGGTGAACCGTGCCTCGTGGTCACGGACGAAACGCGCAAAGCCAGCGCCACCGATCACTTCGGGCGGTTGCTGGAACAGGTTCTCGCCGGAGGCCGACCTTCGGGTGCGGTTCATGAAGTGGCGATTCCCATGAAATTCTTCGCCGAGAAATCCGCGAGGTTCACTTGGGCAACGGGCCGGACCAAACCTGATCTACCGGCGGCGCGATAGTCAGGTGCCCTTCTTGAAAAACTCCCTCACCACCGCCACCACCCGTTGGATCTGCGCGTCCGTCAACTCGGGATACATCGGCAAGCTGAGCACTTCCCGGGCAGCTTGTTCCGCAACCGGGAAATCGCCGGGCTTGTAACCGAGGCTGGCGTAGGCCTTCTGCAAATGCAGCGGCATGGGATAATGAACGGCGTTGCCGATGCCGTTGGCGTCGAGGTGGCCCTTCAGTGCGTCACGGCGTGGATGCCGCACGGTGTACAGATGCCACGCGCTCTCGGCGTACTCGGGCTCCTGGGGTAGTCGCAGCGGTGTTTCTGCGAGCAGTTCATGATAGCGCCGCGCCACGCGCCGCCGGCCGGCCTGCCAGGTTTGCAGGTGTTTCAACTTCACCCCCAACACCGCGCCCTGAATGCCCTCCATGCGGTAGTTGAAACCGATCTCGTCGTGATGATAACGCACACGCGAACCGTGTTCGCGCAAGGCCCGCGCGTGCGTGGCGAATTCGGCATTGTTCGTGACCAACGCGCCGCCCTCGCCTGCGGCACCAAGATTCTTCGCCGGGTAAAAGCTGAAACAAGACATCGCGCCAAACGTGCCGATGGATCTCCCTTTGTATTTCGCACTGTGCGCCTGCGCGGCATCCTCGACGAGCGGCAGCTTGTGTTTCTGGCAGATGGCCAGCAGCGAATCCAGATCACACGGCTGACCGTAAAGATGGACGGGCAACACGGCTTTCGTGCGCGGTGTAATGGCGCGTTCGACGAGCCTCGGGTCGAGGTTGAAGGTCGCGTCCTCGATGTCCACAAAGACCGGTTTGGCGCCGCAGTAGGAAATCGCCCAACTTGTCGCGATGAACGTGTAGGGCGTGGTGATCACTTCATCACCGGGCCCGACCCCCAGCAACCGCATGGCGATGTGCAACGCGGAAGTGCCGCTGTTCATGGCGAGACAATGCTCGGCATCGCAGGAAGCGGCGAAGTCCTTCTCAAATTGCGCCACCTCCGGCCCGAGGCAGAACGAGCAATTGTCGAGCGCGCGGGCGATGGCGGCGTCAATTTCCGGGCGGATCGGACGGAGTTGCGCTTTCAGATCGAGATAAGGAACCGGCTCAGTCATGGGGCGCATTGTGGCGTG